>WBZU01000750.1_pt2 | contig 23978 bp, 19 predicted proteins | sample 5204311 | NCBI WGS metagenome assembly WBZU01 (sample SAMN12344359, study PRJNA552823) | activated sludge metagenome | biome: Activated sludge suspended growth; feature: Nitrification reactor; material: Wastewater; isolation source: activated sludge from nitrification reactor of wastewater... | reverse complement strand
GCGCAGAGGGGCGCAGAGGGTGAGATTGGGAGAAGGGGAGACGCGTCTCTCCACCATATTCCTCTGCGCCCCTCTGCGGCCTCTGTGGTTCAATATCGGTTCAGGCAGTGTCTATCTCACCGGGTAGAGTTCATCGTACTTCTCGCGCAGGTAGGCGAGGTAGGGGCGCGGCGTCAAGCCTTCGCCGGTCGTGCGGTGTAGCAACTCTTCCGGGCTGAAGGCGCGGCCGTGGCGGTAGATGTTCGCCGTGAGCCACTCGCGCAGCGGGGCATAGTTGCCGGCCGCCAGCTCGTCGTCGAGCCCGGCCACATCGAGCCGCGCGGCCTGCATGAACTGCGCCGACATGACGTTGCCGATGGTGTAGGCCGGGAAGGTGCCGAACTGCGCCGACGACCAGTGGATGTCCTGGAGCACGCCCTCGGTGTCGGTCGGCGGCACGACGCCCAGATACTCGGCCATTTTGGCGCGCCAGAGCTCGGGCAGGTCGTCGACGGCGATGCTCCCATCCAACAGCCCCATCTCGATTTCGACGCGCAACATGATGTGCAGGTTGTAGGTGACCTCGTCGGCCTCGACGCGGATCAGGCTCGGTCGCACGCGGTTGACCGCCCGGTAGAACTGCTCCACATCGACGCCGGCAAGTTGCTCGGGGAAGTGGCTTTGCAGCCGGGCAAAGTGCAATTGCCAGAAGGGGCGGCTGCGGCCGATCTGGTTCTCCCACAGGCGCGACTGCGACTCATGCGTGCCGAAGCTCACGCCGCCCACTGCGTACTGGCCCAGGAAATCCGACGTGAGTGCGCTGCGCGTCAAGGCGGGATCGACGCCCTGCTCGTAGAGCGCATGGCCGGTTTCGTGAAAGAGGCCGAAGACGGCGCCGGGCAGGTAGGTCTCCTGGTAGCGCGTCGTCATGCGCACATCCTGGCGCGTGAAGGAGATCTCGAAGGGGTGCGCCGACGCATCGACGCGACCGCGCTGCAAGTCATAACCAAACTGGCGGGCGATCTCCAGGGCAAAGGCGCGCTGCTGCGCGGCCGGATAGGTGCGGTAGAGAAAGTCCGCCGCCACCGGCTGCCCGCCATCGACGATGCGCTTGAGCAGCGGCAGGATGCCGGCCTTGAGTTCGTCGAAGAGCGCGGTGAGGCGGGCGGCGGACATATCCGGCTCGTACTGGAGCAGCAGCGCGTCGTAGGGATGCGCCTCGTAGCCGATCGCGTCCGCCAGTTCGCGGCTGAGCGCGACCATCGTCTTCAGGTTCGGGGCGAAGCGGGCGAAGTCATTGGCCGGCTTGGCTTCCTCCCAGATGCGCTGGCCGACCGCACGCTGCACGGCCAGTTCGCCGACCAGCGCGGCCGGCACCCGGCGCACGATGGTGTACGCTTCGCGCGTGCTGCGCACGGCGCGCACGCGGTAGCTGTCGGCATCCTCGCCGCGCACCTCCGCCTCGGCCCCGTCGAGCAGGCGCCCCATGTGGTCGGAGGCAAAGCGCTCCTGCACGAGGCGCGTCAGCGTGGCAAGCTGCTGCCCGCGCGTCCACGAGCCCTCCGGCGGCATCTGCGTGCGCACATCCCAGGTCAGGATGTTCATCGTGCAGAGCAGGTCGTTGAGTTCCGCCACGTAGGCGGCAAAATCGGCGTATCCAGACATTGGTCTCACTCCTGTGCTCCCGCCAGTTCCCAGAACCTCGCCCACGCAATCAGCCCGTCTTCCAGCCGGTCCAGGCGGAAAAACTCGTTGGGTGCGTGGAAGTCCTCGTCGGCGGTGGAAAATGAAAAGAAAACTGTGTAAATGCCCAGCAGACGCTGGAAAAGTTCGCTCACGGGCAGCGTACCGCCCATGCGCACCTGGACCGGCGCCACTGTGTACAATTCAGCCAGCACCTGGGCAGCGATACGCAGGCCGGCATGATCGGCGGGGAGCCGATAGGGCAGCGCTTCGTGGTGGTCATGTCGAATCGTCAGGCGCACGCCGGCCGGTGTGTGTGTCTCCAAATGACGCGCGACCTTGGCTGTGATCTCCGCCGGATCCTGGTCGGGCACCAACCGGCAGGTGAGCTTGGCGTGCGCCGTGGACGGGATCACCGTCTTGCTGCCCTCGCCCTGGTAGCCGCCCCAAATGCCGTTGATCTCCAGCGTCGGCCGCGCCCACATACGCTCCAGCGTCGTGTAGCCTGGTTCGCCAAAGGTCGCCGGTGCGCCCGTTTGGGCGAGATAGTCCGCGTCATCGAAGGGCAGGGCCGCCAGCGCCGCACGCTCGGTATCCGTGAGATCGACGGCATCATCGTAGAAGCCGGCGACGGCGACGCGGCCATCGGGTGTGTGCAGGCTGGCGACGAGTTCGGCCATGGCGTGCAGCGCGTTGGCGACGGCGCCACCGTGCCGGCCTGAATGCAGATCCTTGGCCGCGCCGCTCAGCGTGAACTCCAGCCCGGCCATGCCGCGACTCGCCACCGTGATCGACGGCAGATCGACGCGCCACATCGCGCCATCCGCCGACAGCGCATAGTCGGCTGCCAGTAGCGCCTTGTGGGCGACGATAAAGGGCTCCAGGCTCGGGCTGCCGATCTCCTCCTCACCCTCGAAGAGAAACTTGACGTTGACGGGCAGGCGCCCTGCCGTGGCCAGATACGCTTCGGCGACCTTGAGCGGGATCAGCATCGGTCCCTTGTCGTCGGAGACGCCGCGTGCATAAAGACGCTCCTCGCGGATTTGCGGCGCAAAGGGCGGGCTCTGCCAGGCGTCGAGCGGGTCGGGCGGCTGGACGTCGTAGTGGCCGTAGACAAGCAGCGTTGGCGCGCCCGGTGCGCCGAGCCATTCGCCGTAGACCACGGGGTGGCGCGCCGTCGGCAGGATCTGCACCTGCCGGATGCCGGCATTCGCCAATTGCGTCGCCACCCATTGTGCCGCCGCCGCCATGCCGTCGGCGTAGGTGGAATCAGTGCTGACGCTGGGGATGCCGGCGAACTCGATCAGCTCGGCGACGATGCGCTCCCGGTGCGCGTGCAGGTAGTCGGTGACGGACGCTGCCATGCCGCGCCTACTTGCCGCCGTCGATGGAGATCACCTGGCCGCTAATCCAGCCCGCGTACTCCGACGCCAGGAAGAGCACGCCGTGGGCGATGTCTTCGGGCTGGCCGAGGCGGCGCAGGGCGATGCCTTCGACCAAAGCCTGCTGCCCCTCCGCGCCGTACGACTGCCACTGTTTCTCGGTCGTCGGGTTGGAACGCACGAAGCCCGGCGCGATGTTGTTGACCGTGATGTTGAACGGCCCCAACTCGTGGCAAAGCTGGCGGGTCAGGTTGATCTGCCCGGCCTTGGCGGCCGCGTAGGCCTGGATGCCGGTCAGGCTGCGCCCCAGCCCCGCGCCGCTGGAGATATTGACGATTCGGCCAGAGCGCGCGGCTTTCATACCCGGCGCGGCGGCCTGCGCAAAGAAGAAGGCCGCGCTCAGGTTCACGGCGATGATCGCGTTCCACTGCTCCAGCGTGACCTCCTCCAGTGGCTGGCCGACCTGGCCGAGGACGCCGCCGGCATTGTTGACCAGCACGTCGATGTGACCGGAAGCGGCGCTGGTTTCGGCCTCGCGCACAAAAGCAAAGACAGCATCGCGGTTCGTCACATCGACCGTGCGCGCTTCGCAGCGCCCGCCCGCGGCGGCGCACAGCCGCTGCGTCTCGGCCAGTTCGTCGCCGAGGAGGTCGCACGCCCAGACGTTGGCGCCGCGCTGCGCAAAGGCCAGCGCGATCGCCCGGCCAAAGCCATGCGCCGCGCCGGTGACAATGACGGTTTTGCCCGAAAACTCAATGTTCATCGTGCGCTCTCCTCAGCCGACCAATGCGGCCAGTACGTCGAGATTGGCGGTCTGCAAGGGACGCCGTCCCTCTTCGATATCGTGGATCAGTTCGATCAATCGCGCCGTGAGCGGCGTCGCTACGCCAAGCTGCGCGCCGATCGTGACGATGGGGCCAAGCTGGGCGTCGACCTCGGTGCGGCGTTTGCGCACGGCCAGGTCGCGCCAGATGCCGCTGTGCGTCTTGGCCGACTTGCGATTGAAGGCCACCATCTCGTCGAGCGAGCGCAAGGAATCCACACGCGGCGTGTCCGGCATGAAGGCCAGCGGATCAAAGCCGTTGAAGCCTTGCGGGGTGACGGCATTGGCCACGGCCACGCGCATCACCTCCTGCGCAACGGCAATGTAAACGCCGTGGTAGGCTGGGTCGGCGAGGCAGTCGGCAATGGAGTCGTTCGTGACCGCCGTGGCGAAAAGCTGCGCGCCATAGGCCAGCTTGCCCCACAGATAGCCCCAGATGTTGTCGGTGACGATTGCGTTCGGCTCGAAAGCAAGCAACGCCGCGTGCAGCGCGGTGATGCGCGCCGTGCGCAGGCCATCCAGTTCGCCCAGCACAACCGCACCGCGGCCGGCATAGAGCACTACGCCCGGCTCCAGGTAATCGGCGCCAAAGTTGACGAACGCGCCGATCGTCCGTTCTCGACCGACGACGTCGGCGATGACGAGTTCGTTGAGCCCGTTCTGCAGCGAGACGACATAGCCGCCATCGCTCAGATGGGGCGCCAGCGTGCGTGCGGCATCTGCCGTGTCCTGTGCCTTGACGCAGAGCAGAACGTGGTCGAAGTGCCCCGCCACCGTTTCCGGCGTGAAGGCCTGCGCCGCAACGGTGAACTGGTCGATGGGGCCGGTGATGGACAACCCGACGCGGTTGATCGCGGTCACATGGTCGGCCGCGCGATCCACAAACACAATCTCATGGCCGGCGCGCGCCAGATAGGCGCCGACCGTGCCGCCGATGGCGCCGGCGCCCCAGACAAGAAAGCGCATGGTCACTCCCACCCCTCGGCAAGCAAGGCTCGCGTCTCGGCAATCGCCACGTCCCACAGCGCGAGCATCTCCTCGTCGGCGCGCTGATAGTAGCCGCCGTAGTTGCCGTCGCCATAGAAGGCGCGCATCTCGTCGCCCACCAGCCGCGCCTGCCCCGGCCGCGCCGGCACGACCTTCTGCACGTCGGGCAGCGTCACGCCGGCCAGCCGCGTCCACGGGAAGTTCTCCATCCACGAGGCGTGGCTGCCCATCGGGTCGATCTCCTGCACCTTAGCCCAGGTGGCCGGCGCGTTCCACCAGTTGTGGAACTTCACCCGCGTGCCAGGATGATCCGCCATCCACTCGGTGACGAGGCCGTCGACCGGGCTGTTGCCGCCGTGGCCGTTGACGATCAAGATGCGCCGGAAGCCGCTGTGATAAAGGCTGTCCAGGATGTCGCGCACCAGACGCACGTAGGTTTCGATGCGCAGCGTCACGGTGCCGGGGAATGATTGAAAGTAGGGGGTCAACCCGTAACTCACGACCGGAAAGACCGGCACGCCCAGCGGTTCGGCCGCATCCTCGGCGACGCGTGAGGCCAGGATGCTGTCGACGCTCAGGCTGAGATACGCGTGCTGCTCCGTGCTGCCCAGCGGCAACACCGCCCGATCATCTTCCTTGAGATACGCTTCCACCTGCATCCAGTTCATGTCGCTAACACGCATAGGCACCTCTTGTGTGATTGAGTTGTCGATCAGGAAAGGCCGGGCGCAGTCGATTGCCCGGCCCCTGGGAATGGGTGAATGGACCTTTGCAGCCGCGCGACGCGCTCAGGCGGCGACCGGCTCGCGCCGGGCTGCGGTCCCTTCGCGATCCAGCGGGATGTCGGCACGCCAGCGCGAATCGGCGATGATCTTCGACTGGTCGACGCGGTCGGCGTAGCGCGAGGCGATCTCGATCACCTCTTGCAGCAGGCCGTCGCTCAGCGTAATCGGGTTGAGGCCGAGGTCCAGGAACTGCTCGTTGTGGATGACCAGTTCGTTGTCCCACGCCTCGTTGCGCGGGTTCACGTAGTAGCGCACCTCGGCGCCGGTCAGCCGCGCCACCAGGTCGGCCAGGTCGCGCACGCGGTGGGTTTCGGTCGCCTGGTTGAAGATCTTGACCCGCTGTTTCTTGGCCGGCGGATGCTTGATGGCGAGCGAGATGCACCGGACCGTGTCGCGGATGTGGATGAAGGCGCGCGTCTGGCCGCCGCTGCCATAGATCGTCAGCGGGTGGCCGACCGCCGCCTGCACGAGAAAGCGATTGAGCACGGTGCCATAGTCGCCCTCCCAGTCAAAGCGGTTGATCAGGTCCGCATGCATGAGCGTCTCTTCGGTGTTCGTGCCCCAGACCACGCCCTGGTGCAGGTCGGTGATGCGGATGTCGTCGTTCTTGTTGTAGTAGTAGAAGAGCAGGGCATCGAGCGTCTTCGTCATGTGGTAGATGCTGCCCGGATGGGGCGGATACGGGATTTCGATCTCGCGATCGTCGCCGTCGATATCCACCTTTACGGTCAGGTAGCCTTCGGGAATCGACATACCTGCGGTGCCGTAGCCATAGACACCCATGGTGCCAAGATGGACCAGATGCACATCGAGGCCGGATTCGACGATGGCGCACAGCACGTTGTGCGTGCCGTTGATGTTGTTGTCGACGGTGTAGCGTTTGTGGCGCGGCGACTTCATGGAGTAGGGCGCCGCGCGTTGCTCTGCGAAGTGCACGATCGCCTTGGGGCGCACTTCCTGGATCAACTGTTCCAGCGCCTCGTAGTCGTCGGCGATATTGAGCGCCCGGTAGTCGATGTGCCGGCCGGTGAGTTCTTCCCAGCGGCGCAGGCGCCGCTCGAGGGGCTTGATCGGCGTCAGCGATTCACAGCCGAGTTCGACATCGATCTTGCGGCGCGAGAGGTTGTCGACGATGACGACATCGTACCCCTCGCTGGAAAGGCGGAGGCTCGTCGGCCAGCCGCAAAAGCCATCACCACCGAGGACAATGATGCGTTCTCGATTCTCCATATTGCGTAATTGCTCCCTGTAGATTCTGTGAAGGATCGACATGGAATCGATCGCTTGCCACTGCCAGATGGCAGCCAATTCCAGTGACGGTGCTTTGGGTCGGGCTGCATATGCAGCAGCAAAATCCGGTATTGTAGAGAATACTCGACCGCCCGTGATGTGGCAAGTTTTCCGCCAAATTCCAGCCCCCTTGCGACGTGCGTCACCGGCACGGCAGAGCCTGGCGCCGCGGTCTGTGTTCACCAGATGACTCAACTGCTATAGATTGGCGTTCACTCGTGGTACACTAGCGCTGAAGTCCAGCCATTGCATGCCAGGATGGTGTACCATGTCACCCGTGCCCGAACAAATGCGTATTGCCATTTTCACCGAGACGTTTCTGCCCAAGATCGACGGCATCGTCAGCATTCTCTGCCTGCTGCTACAACGCTTGCAAGAGCAGGGACACAAGGTCATCCTGTTTGGCCCGCCCGGCGGGCCGGATGAGTTTGCCGGTGCCGAGATTGTCGGGGTCGGCGGGCCGCGCGTGCCCTTCTACCCGGAACTGCGCATCAACGTGCCGCGCCGCTTTGTGTGGCGTCGCGTCAAGGAGTTTGCACCCGACCTGATCCACGTGGTCAACCCGGTGGTGCTGGGGCCGTTCGGCCTCTCCTATGCGCGCCTGCTGCGCGTGCCGACGGTAGCGTCATTCCATACTGACCTCGCCGGCTATGTGCGTTTCTACGGCGCCGGCTTCATGGCACCGGCCATCTGGTCCTACCTGCGCTCGCTGCACAACCAGGCCGACGTGAACCTTTGCCCCTCGACGACGGTGCGCGGCGAATTGCAGCGCCAAGGCTTTCGCCGTGTGCGCTGGTGGAAGCGCGGCATCGATACCGACCTCTTCACGCCGGGCGAGCGCATCGCCGATGTGCGCTACCGGCTGACCGGCGGCAATCCCGACGCCTTTCTGGTGATCAACGTCGGGCGGCAGGCGCCGGAAAAACGCCTCGACCTGCTGCGCGATGCGATCTTCCCAGAGCCGGGCGTGCGCCTGGCGCTCGTCGGCGACGGGCCGGGGCACCAGGTGTTGCAGAAGCAATTCGCCGGCACGCCGACGGTCATGACGGGCTACATGCGCGGCCAGGAGCTGGTCGATGCCTATCGTGCCGCCGACGCCTTCATCTTTCCATCGACCACCGAAACCTTCGGGCTGGTGGCGCTGGAGGCGATGGCCTGCCGCTTGCCCGTCATTGCGGCGCGTACGGGCGGCGTGCTCGACACGGTCATCGACGGCTACAACGGCTTCTACTACGATCCGGATCACCCGCACGAGATGCGCCCGTTGATCCGGCGCCTGCGCGACAACCCTGGCCTGCGCAACGAGTTGGCCGAGAACGCGCTCAACCATGCACGCAGCCGCTCCTGGCGCGCGACCATGGACCAGTTGGTCGATTACTACCACTCGGCAATCCGCGTCTTTCGCCTGAATCACCGTCAGGAACCGACCGGGCTGGCCGCGTAGTCACCTGCGCACCACGGCAGACGGGCTACCCATGTAGGAGGGAATGCGATGAAGTATCTGTCAATCTGGCGACATGCCAAGGCGGAGCGACCCGAAAACTATACGTCCGATTTCGATCGTCCGCTCACCGAACGCGGTCACAAGGACGCCGGATCGGTTGGCGCGTTGATCATGCAGTTGCGCCCGGCCATCGACCTCATCGTCAGCTCACCGGCGGCGCGCACGGCCCGGACAGCACAGCACCTGCTGGAAATGGCCGCGATCGATAGCGATCCGCAATGGAACGAAGCGATCTATCTGGCCTCGGCTGAGACGTTGCTCACCCTGGTCAAAACACTGCCCGACAAGGCGGAGCACGTCGTCCTTATCGGCCACAACCCCGGCATGGAAGAACTGGCCTCCGGCCTGTGCGGCTCGACGCCGGAGGACGCGTTTGTCCATATGCCCACCGCCGCGCTCGCCCACGTCGCCATCGACGTGCCGCATTGGAGCATGGTCCGCTGGGGCGTGGCCGAATTGCGCCTGCTAGTCACTCCCAAGGCGCTGAAATAGAACACGCCGGCAACAACAACCATCGAGTACGGGCGACCCCAAGCGAATCAAAATAACAGCGCACCACCGTGTCTGTCACTTAGGACAGACACGGTGGTGCGCTGTTATCATGCCTATGAATTCGGCCTGTACGGATTAGCGGTAGATCCCTTCGACCGCAACCGCGTCGCCAACCGGTGCATTGTGCAAAGCGGCTGCCACCGCTGCCACCGTGGCGTCAACATCCGCGTGGGTGATGTGATAGTTGGTAACTGCTCGCAGCCGGCGCGTGCCCGTGGGGTTGATCAGGACGCCCTGTGCCGCCACACGCCCGGAAAGCTGCGCCGCATCGACGCCCGGCCAACTGACATCGAAATAGACGATGTTGGTCTGTATCGTCTCCGGCGCCAGGTCGATCCCGTCGATGGCGGCAAGCCCCTCCGCCAGCCGGCGGGCATTGGCGTGATCTTCGGCCAGGCGATCTACCATCTCGTCCAGTGCCACGATCGCGGCCGCAGCGAGGATGCCGGCCTGGCGCATGCCGCCGCCGACCTGCTTGCGCATGCGCCGCGCGCGGCGGATGAAATCGGCCGAGCCGGCCACCGCCGAACCGACGGGCGCGGCCAATCCCTTGCTGAAGCAGACGCTGACGCTATCGGCCGCCTGCACCAGCCGCGCCGGCGGCACGCCCAGCGCCACGGCCGCGTTCCACAGCCGGGCGCCGTCGACGTGCAGCGCCAACCCGTGACGGTGCGCCAGTTCGCCGGCCGCATCCATGTAGGCGACGGGCAACGCCTGACCGCCACAGCGGTTCTGCGTGTTCTCCAGCGCGAGGAGGCGCGTCACCGGATAGTGGTCGTTGTCGCCGCGAATCGCGTCCTCGACCTGCTGCAAATCTAGGGTGCCGTCGGGCCGGTTGGGCACCGTGCGCGGGTGCACGCCGCCCACGGCCGCCGATCCGCCCTGCTCGTACATGAAGATGTGCGCCTGGTCGCCCAGAATCATCTCGTCGCCGCGCCCGCAGTGACTCAGGACGGCAATGAGATTGCCCATGGTGCCGCTGGGCACGAAGACGGCCGCCTCCTTGCCCAGTACTTCGGCCACCTTGGCCTCGAGCCGGTTGACGGTCGGGTCCTCGCCGTAAACGTCGTCGCCGACCGCTGCCTCGGCCATGGCGGCGCGCATGGCCGGTGTCGGCCGGGTCACGGTATCGCTGCGCAGATCGATGGTCTTGCTCACTATCTCCTCCTCGTGGTGGCCGGGCTGCTCAATTCTGCCCGGCGAGAAACGCGCCCATGGCGGCAAAGAGGCGATCCATGTCGCTGTCCTGTACTTCGCCCATGTGCGCAATGCGGAATGCCTTATCCTTGTAATCGCCGTACCCGTTGGAGATTTCCATCTCCTCGCGCGCAAGAAACGCGTTGAGCGCCTTGACGCTGATGCCGCGCGTGTTGGTCACGGTCGTCACGGTCTGCGAAGCGTAGCCGGCCTCGGCCATGAGGTCAAAGCCATTCTCGACCGCCCAGCGCCGCGTGCGTTCGGCCAGGCGGGCATGGCGGGCATAGCGGGCCTCCACACCTTCGGTGAAGATACGGTCGAGTTGGACGCCCAGGCTGCGCATGAGCGAGATCGCCGGCGTGGCCGGTGTCGTGTTCTTCTTGAGCGCCTTTTCCAGCGTCAGGAAATCAAAATACCAGCCGCGCCCCTTAACGTCGGCCGCACGCGCCAGCGCGCGGTCGCTGACGGAGCAGAACGACAGGCCGGGCGGCAGCGCCAGCGCCTTCTGCGACGAGGTGAGCAACACGTCGATGCCCCACGCATCGACCGGGATGCGCACGCCGCTAAACGACGAGACGGCATCGACGAGCACGAGCGTATCCGGGCTGATCGAGCGCACGGCAGCAGCAATCTCGGCGACGGGACTCATGACGCCGGTGCTCGTCTCGTTGTGGACGACGGTAATGGCGTCTACCGGGCCGTCGGCCAGCGCGGCGTGCAGCGCCTCGGCGACCTGCTCCGGCTTGACGGCAGTGTTCCAGGGTATATCGACGCGGATGGCGGCCTTGTCACAGCCGCGGGCGACGTCATGCCAGCGCTGGCTGAATGCGCCGTTGACAAAGGAGATCACGCGGCCGCTCACCAGGTTACGAATCGCTGCCTCCTGCAAGCCGGTGCCCGAGGCAGCCACGATGTAGACGCGGTATTGCGTCTCGAAGAGCTGCTTCAACTGCGCCTCGCATTGGGCAAAGAGCGCCTCGAACTCGTCGCTGCGATGGCCGATCATGGGCGCAGTCTGCGCGGCCAGCACTTCGGTGGCGACATCGGTCGGGCCGGGGATGAAGAGGCGTTGCTTGTGTTGCGCGCCGGTGCTCGACGGCATCATGTCCACATCCGGCAAATCAATCAGTTGCTCTTGCATGTCTACTCTTCCTGTTCGGCTCCCACTGTTCAACACATATCCGCCACTCCTGACGCGGCGGAGCATCAGGACGGTCGCAAGCATTGTGCCACTACTCGTGCAAGGCGCCCAAAACCCGGCCAGATATTGTCACCGCTACACTTGCACCGCCGAAATGCATGCGACCTTTTTTCGTTTTCCGCCAGTGCACGGAGATTGGCACAAGGCAGAGCACCGTGCTATACTGCGCGGCGTTGTGCAATCGTCGCCATTGCATTGTAGTTTCGTCAGGTGCTGTACGCGATCTCCCTCGACATTGCCACTGCGCTCCCCCCAACGGATGGCAACGGCATACAACGCCCAAGTCTGTTGAACGGAAAGTATCGAAAACTTGAGCGGCAGGCTTTGTTTGAAGGACTTCTTCTTAACAATATCCATGATCGTGCTGCTGGGACTTGTTGCCGGGTGCGCCGCGAACGGCATGCAACAAGCGGCCGCAGCCGGAACGTCATCGGCTTCGACGACGCCTGCGGTCACCGTCGAGGTGACGCGCGTCGTCGTGCGTGAGCGTGTGGTACCGGCAACACCTGCACCGCCTACAGCATGCAGCCCCGAACAATTGCAGCAGGCCGAAGAGTTGGTGATCGGCGCGCTGCTCCCCCTCTCCAACTCGAAACAATGGCCAGGCGCCCTGGGTATGCAAATCGGCCTGAACAGCGCCGCCGAGATGGTGGCCAGCGGCGTCGGCGGGTTGCCGGTACGCGTCGTCACCTACGACACGGGGGACGACCCCGTGCGGGCCGCGCAAATGGCTGAGCGCCTGATCACCGAGGACTGTGCGCTGGGTCTGATTGTCGGTCTGAATGACGAAGCCAGCAGCGCGGTGCGCGTGGTCACCGAGCGGTACCGCAAGCCGATGCTGGTGATCAATGCAAGCGGACCTGCGCTCACCGAAGAGCAGCCAAGCACCGTTTTCCGGCTGGCACCGTCGGCGCCGATGGTGGCGCGCATGCCTGCGGCCTGGCTTGCCGAGGTTGGCGACTACAACAAGGATGGAAACCTCCTTGCCGTCCTGGTCGCGGAGAACTCGCCCACGGGTGATCGGGCCGTGGCGGAGGCTGAGGAGTGGTTTGCACAGTATGCGATCGACCTCGCCGTGCAGCGCGTCGATCTGCCGGCGGCGGACTTCTCGCCGCAAATTGCGCGGCTACTCTCCATGGACACAGTGCCGGACGCCGTCTTTGTCTCCATCGAGGGCGATCCTGCGCTGGATTTCCAACAGCAGATGCTGGAAGCGGGGATCAAGCCAGACAAGGGAACGCTCTCAGTCATCCGCAGCGAGCGCGCCCTCGACGGGCCGGCCTTTTGGTCGCGCGTCCCGCTCGGCGCCGGGACGATCGTGGAACGTAAGGGACCCTGGCCGGCGACGCAAAATGCCGGCACGGAAGCCTTTGCCAACCGCTACGCCCGGCTCAACCCCAAGTGGCCGGCAATGAATTCGTTCCTGGCACACGACGCTCTGCTGCTCTTCATCGATGCAATCGGCCGCTCCGCCTCCCTACGCGGCATGGATCTGGTGAAAGCGCTCGAGGAGAGCGATATCGAACTGGCCGCGGGTCGCTACAGTTTCCCGTACGGCTCGACCCGCCCGCCTGATGGTCAGACGACACCGGCGCACTTTTGGCATCAATGGACGAATCCGCCACTGCTTTACCTTCACTACACGCAAGACTTGCAGGATCCGGCGACGATGGATGTGATTTGGCCGAGCATCTATCGAACCGCACCCGAAGTAGCCGAGCCGAGCCCATAACTCACTCTTCGTCGCCCAGCACCTTGCGCCGCAGGTCGGTAATCTGCGCCTTGACGGTCGCGTCAGCGATCAGGTATGCCCCCTTCCAGGTGTTGATGTCGAGCAGATCCTTGGGCGACGCCCCCTCCAGCCCGCTGCGCAGATCGATGAGCGCCTGGCCCCCCGGCACACTGGCGAGCAACTCGTCCACCTTCTCCAATGCCTGCCGCGATTGTGCCTGCGCGGTGTAATTGAGCACGTACCACAGCCCCTTCCACGTCTCCGGATCCATGAAGTCCTCAGGCTTTGTGCCCTTCAGATTGTTCTTCAACTCGGTCAGGATTGGAATCTGTACCTTGGCGGAGACACGCTCCAGGTTGGCCTGGAGCAGCGCCAGCATGGCCTGCGGCGAATAGGGCGGCGGTTCGAAGGCCGGATTCTGCGCGCGCAGTTGATCGGCCACCTGGTTCAGTTCGCCGGCCATGGTTGCGGTGCTTGTCGCCGTGGATGCGGCCTTGCCGGCATGGACGTGGCAATAGACGGAGCCGGCACCGGCCTGGTTCTTGCAGCGGGCGCCGGCCTTGGTTGTCGCCTGACATTGGGAGCTGGTAGCGTCGGTCACAGTTCCTCCTTGGAGGTGCTCGGGTTGGGATTTGCCGATTGGGTCAATGGTGGCCGGCCATGGCCGAAGCCGGGCCGGTCAAGCAGCATGCAACGCTGCAATCATGGGAGGAATCGCCGGAATTGTCAAGCCAATTGCAAACGGCCCACTAGCGGCGCCAGTAGGCCGGCGAGAAGAGGATCAACAGGGTGAAGAATTCCAGGCGCCCCAGCAACATGCATGCGATCAGCACCCACTTGGCAAGATCGGCCAGGCCGCTGTAGTTGTCGAATGGGCCAACGGCCGCCATTCCAGGACCGACGCCGCCCAGGCAGGAGACGACGGCACTGATACTGGTCACCCAGTCCGGTCCCGTGGCGGTGACGAGAAAGGTGCCAAACCCAATTGCGATGAGGTAGACGGCAAAATAGCCGAGCACGTTGGTCATGACGTCGCGCGGGACGGCAACACCGTGGATGCGTGCGGGCACGACAGCCTGCGGATGGAGCACGCGTGTGAATTCACTGGCGATGTACTTGAAGACGAGGTAGACGCGCACAACCTTGAGACCGCCCGACGTCGAACCCGCCGAGCCACCAATGATCATGATCACCAGCAATACGAATTGCGCGCCATTGGACCACAGCTCATAGTTGGCCAACCCAAAGCCGGTGCTCGTGTGCAGCGAAGTCACGACGAAGATACTGTCGCGGAGCGCAACCAGCTTGTCGTCATAGACATTCCACGCGCCGGCCAGCACGAGCAGCGAGGCAATCACCAGGCTGCCAATGAAGAAATGAAACTCGCGATCCTTGCGATAGCTGCGGAAATTGCCGGTGATGAAGCGATAGTGCAGCGCAAAGTTCGTCCCCGCCGCCACCATGAAGAAGATGACCACCCAATCGATGTAGCTGCTGTTGTAGTAGGCGATGCTGGCATTGCGCGGGGAAAACCCACCGCTGGCCACCGTACCAAAGGAGGTACACAGGGCATCGAAGAGGCTCATGCCGCCAAAGAGCAGCAGCACGGTCTGGACCGCGGTCAGCGCCGCATAGACGCCCCACAGAATCTTCGCCGTCTGCGTGACGCGCGGCGTGAGCTTGTCGGCGGTCGGGCCGGCGACTTCGGCTTTGTAGAGTTGCATGCCGCCGACGCCGAGCAGGGGCAGCACGGCCAGCGAGAGCACGATGATGCCCATGCCGCCGATCCAGTGTGTCATGCTGCGCCAGAAAAGCAGGCCGTGCGGCACGGCCTCGATGTCGGTGAGGATCGATGCGCCGGTTGTGGTGAAGCCGGACATGGTCTCGAAAAAGGCGTCGGTGAAGCTCGGGATGGCGCCGGCAATCATGAAAGGCAGCGAGCCGAAGAGCGAAAAGAGCAGCCAGGCAAAGGTGACAATGGCAAAGCCTTCGCGGGCGCGCAGTTCGTGGGTGATGCGCGTGGCACGCAGCAGGAGCACGCCAGCCAGCACGGTAATGCCCGAACTCAACAGCAACGCCTGCCAATCGCTCTCGCCGTAGTAGAACGACCACGGCACCGCGGTCAACATGAACGCGGCGCAGAAGAGAAGCAGATAGCCCTGAAAATGGAGGACGCTGCGCAGGTACATAGCTTAGCCGAAAAGGCGGTCCAGTTCGTTCATGGCATCCGGCAAGGCAAACACCACGGTGCGGTCGCCGGGCTGGATCAAGGTCGTGCCGCCGGGAATGAGCAGTTCGCCGTTGCGCAGGACCGCGCCGACAACGGCCGAACGCGGGAACTTGACATCGCGCAGCGGCCGCTGCGTGATGCGCGACCCCTGGCGGGCGATGTACTCGATCATCTGCCCTTCGACGCCCGGCACGCCGGCAATCGCCGCGACCTGGCGATGCTGGATGAACTGCTGCACGGCATTGACCGTGAGCATCTGTTTGCTGATGACCGCATTGAGCCCGATCGTCGGCAGAATCGGCAGGTATGCAACGCGGTTGACCAGGGCGATGGGACGCGGCACCTCGTACTGCTTGGCGAGCAGCGTGGCAATGATGTTGTTCTCGTCATCGCCCGTGACCGCCACAAAGGAATCCATGTTTTCCAGATCCTCGGCCTGGAGCAGTTCCACATCCGTGCCGTCGCCGTGGATGACGAGCGCCTGGGGCAGACAATCGGCCAGCCGTTCGGCGCGGCCAAGGTCGTGTTCGATGACCTTGATATAGGCCTTCCCGGCCAGTTCCTCGGCCACGAAGCGTGCGATCATGCCACCGCCGATGACCATGATGTTGTCCATGCGCGGCTTCTTGCGTTTGCCGGCCAGGCCGAACAACTCTCTGGCGTACTCGGGCGCGCAGATAGCAAACATGTGATCGCCGGGATGCAGACGGTCTTCGCCCTTGGGGATGATCGTCTCGTGGTTGCGATCAACCGCCACGATCTGCACGGGCGGGTAATTGTGGCGCCGGCCCAGTTCGGCCAGCGGCACATTGACCAGCGGCGAGTCCGACTCCAGGATGAGGCCGATCATTTCGATGCGGCCATTCTCCAGGTCGACGACATGCGTGGCGCTCGATTCCTGCAGAAGGCGGATGATCGCGTTGGCAGCCTCGCGTTCCGGGTGGATGATGTGGTCGGCGCCGAGCTGTTCGGACGAGAGGATGAAATTCGGTTCGCTGAACTCGGCGTTGCGCACGCGGGCAATCGTGACCCCCACGCCACTGGCCTTGGCCAGCCGGCAGGCCATGAGGTTGGCATCGTCATTGTCGGTCACCGCGGCAACCACATCGGCATCCGCCACACCGGCCTGGCGCAGCACGCGATAGCTGTCGCCCGAGCCCTCGATGGCCAGGCCGTCCAACTGCTCGGCCGCGCGGCGCACCTTGGCCGGGTCAGCGTCGATGATGGTGATGTCGTGTTGATCGCGCGAAAGGCGTCGCCCAAGCTGGAAGCCGACGTCGCCGGCGCCCACAATCAGGATTCGCATCCTTCTCTCCTCCGTTGCGGCCAGCCTCGGTTTGCCGCCTATGCTTTCTGCGCGCGGCGCGCACGCTGACGAATATCGTGATTGAGCGTCTTCTTGCGAATGCGCAGCGACTCCGGCGTCACCTCGAGCAGATCGTCGTTGCTCAGAAATTGGATGGCGTCGTCGAGCGTCAGTTCGCGCGGTGCGTTGAGCATATCCGACAGGCCGGACGGCTTCTCGCGGAAGTTGGTCAGTTGCTTGGCCTTGCAGACATTGACAACCAGTTCCTCATCGCGGATGTGCGTGCCGACGACCTGGCCGGCATAGACCGGGTCGCCCGGCTTGACGATGAAGCTTCCGCGCTGCTGAAGATTGGTCAGCGCATAGCCGGCTACCTGGCCCGACTCCAGGGCGACAAGCGCGCCGCTCTGCTGCAACTCGATGTCGCCGGTGTAGGGCTCGTAGCCGTGAAAAAGCGTATGGTAGATGCCGGTGCCACGCGTCGAGGTGAGGAATGGCTGGCGAAAGCCAAGCAAGCCACGCGTCGGTGCGAAATAGGTGCAGTAGACGGTGCCATCTTCGCCGTAATGGATGTTCTGCATGAGCGCACGGCGGCGGCCAAGCATATCCTGCACGGCGCCGAGATATTCCTGCGCCACCTCGACAAAGACCTGCTCGATGGGCTCCAGGCGCACCTCATCCTTTTCCTTGAAGATGACCTCAGGGCGGCTGACGGCAAACTCGTAGCCCTCACGGCGCATGGTCTCGATGAGAATGGCCAGATGCAACTCGCCGCGGCCCGAGACGATGAACTCGTTGGCCTTATCCGTCTCCTCGACGCGCAGGGCGACGTTGCGCTCCAGTTCGTTGAAGAGACGCGCCCGGATCTGGCGGCTGGTGAGGTATTGACCCTCGCGGCCGGCAAAGGGGCTGTCGTTGACCGAGAAGGTCATGCGCACGGTCGGCTCTTCGACGGTGATGGGCGGCAACGGCCGCGGGTCGGCGGGATCGGCCAGCGTGTCGCCGATCCCCACGCTCTCGATGCCGGCGACGGCGACGATGCTGCCCGCGCTCACTTCGGGCACGGGCGTACGCTGGAGATTGCGAAAGGTGTAGACCTGCGTCACCTTGGCCGGCTCGGCCGCGCCGTCGGGCGCGATGCGCAGAATCTGCTGGCCGGTGCGGATCGAGCCGCTCTGCAAACGACCGACCGCGATCTTGCCCACGTAGCTGCTATATTCGATGGTGGCGACCAGCAACTGCGTCGGCCCATCCGGGTCGATTAGCGGCGCAGGCAGATATTCCACGATCGTGTCGAAGAGCGGCTCCAGGCTGGTCGCCAGGTCGTCGGGTGTAAAGCCGGCACGCTGCTCCAACGCACGGGTGTAGACGACCGGGAACTCGGCCTGCTCATCGGTCGCGCCCAGGTCGATGAAGAGGTCAAAGGTGGCATTGACCACGTAGTCCGGGCGCGCTGCGGGGCGGTCGATCTTGTTGACGACGACGATGGCAGGCAGGCCGCGCTCCAGCGCCTGGCGCAGCACGAAGCGTGTCTGCGGCATAGGGCCTTCGACGGCGTCCACCAGCAACAGTACGCCATCGACCATGTGCATGATGCGCTCGACCTCACCGCCAAAATCGGCGTGGCCGGGCGTGTCGACGATGTTGATCGTGGTGCCTTTGTACTCGACGCTCGTGTTCTTGGCGAGAATGGTGATCCCGCGCTCGCGTTCAAGGTCGTTGGAATCCATCACGCGTTCCATGACTTCCTGGTTGTCACGGAAGACCTTGGTCTGACGCAGCATGCCATCGACCAGAGTTGTCTTGCCGTGGTCGACATGGGCGATGATGGCGATATTGCGAATGTCTTTGCGGGCCACAGTTGCGGCGCCGGCAGCGTTTTGGGCCATAGGTAAAATATGATTTTCAGCGATCATGTACTCGTTACTCACTGGCACAAAAAAGCCCGGCAATCGATGCCGAGCATCCTGTTCTTCGTGCCTTTTGTACTCCCCATTGTACGCCGTCCGCCACCTCCAGGCAACTAACCCGGGCTGCGAATGACAATAAGATTCGGTCTGGCCCACCGGCCCTGAAGCAATTGCCGCCGGAATTGGCAGCGACAGACGCGGCCCGCCGCCTGGTCGCACGGGCAAATTGCGGGCTACCGGCGCCAGTAGGCAGGTACGAACAGGATCAGCACGGTATAAAGTTCCAGGCGGCCGAGCAGCATGAGAAACGCAAGGATCCACTTGCCCGCCGGCGGGAAGTGGGCATAGTTGTCGATCGCGCCCACCTCGCCCAGGCCCGGCCCGACATTGCCCAACGTCGCCGCCACCGCGCCGAAAGAGGTCGGCACGTCATAGCCCATGGCTGCAATCAGCAGCGTGCCGGCCGCAAAGATGAGCATATAGAGCACAAAAAAGCCAAGGACATTCATGACGACGTCGCGCGGGATCGTCTGCTGGCGGACGCGCACCGGGATGATCGCGTGCGGGTGCAGCAGGCGGCTGAATTCGGCGAGCACAAATTTGAGCAGCAGGTAGATACGCAGCACCTTGATGCCGCCGCCCGTCGAACCGGCCGACCCGCCGATGAACATCAGCAGGAAGAGAACCAGTTGCGAGAACATGGGCCATTGCTCGTAATCGACCGTGATGAAGCCGGTCGTGGTCTGAATCGAGACGACCTGGAAGATCGTGTCACGCACGGCGGGCTCGCCATATTCGCGCCAGACGCCGATGTTGGCGACATAGATCAGCGCCGACGCCAGGCCGATGATCGTGAGATAAACCAGAAATTCGCGATCGTTGCGGTAAATCTTCCAGCCGCGGAAGGCGAAGCGATAATGCAACGCAAAGTTGGCGCCGGCCAGAAACATGAAGACGATGATCACCCACTGCACGAATGGGCTGGGGAAGGCGGCAATACTGGCATTCTTGGTGGAGAAGCCGCCTGTCGCCATGGTGCCAAAAGTCTGGCAGAGCGCATCGAACAAGTCCAGCCCGCCGATCATGAGGAGCGCGGTCTCGGCCACAGAGAGCAGAATATAGACGCCCCACAAAATCTTGGCCGTCTCCGTCACGCGCGGCGTCAGCTTGTCGGCAACCGGCCCGGGCACCTCGGCCTTGAACAACTGCATGCCGCCGACGCCCAGGAAGGGGAGAATGGCCAGCGAGAGGAGAATGATCCCCATGCCGCCCAGCCAGTGCGTAAGACTGCGCCAGAAGAGCAGCCCGCGCGGCATCGCTTCGATGTCAGTGAGGATGGTGGCGCCGGTGGTGGTGAATCCGGACATCGTCTCGAAAAACGCGTCGGTGTAGGAAGGCACGGCGCCGGCGAAGACAAAGGGCAGCGCGCCAAAGGCTGATGCAAGCAGCCAGCCAAAGGTTACGATGGCAAACCCTTCGCGCACGCGCAGGTCGCGCGTCAGGCTGGTGCTGCGCGCCATGATCAGCCCGGATGCAGCCGTGATGCCGGCTGCGGCGAGCAATGCCGTGTGATCGCTGGAATCGTTACTGAGCGCAAATGGCAACGGAAGCAGCATAGCCCCGGCTAGAAAGAGCAGGAGCCACCCTTGCAGGTGAATGACGCCACGCAGGTCCATGGTAGTCCGATCTGTGTGGTGGAGGGAGTTGCAAGACGGCTGAAGTATACCGTCATCCGCGGATCACGCCAAGTCGTAGGGAAATCGTAGGCGCGCCGTCTGCGCCCCGGCAGCCAACGGCGCGCGAAATTCGTTGCATCTCTTTGCTCAATGTGGCGTCTCGGTTTGTACCTTTGTCGCTGTCTCTGCTACCATGCGCGTTGTATGATTAATTGCATGAACGCACGCGGATTCATGGTCCGTTTGCAGACCATATTCCTACTATCACTTTTCGCACCGTTTCTCCTCATCGCACCCGTATCGGCCCAAGATGGCAGCCCAGACGGCACGCTCTCGCCCGAAGCTGCGCAGATTCTGGCCGACGTCAACCAGGCGCGGGTCGACAACGGCCTGCCCGCCCTGACGCTCAACCCGGCGCTGACGCTGGCATCGCAGGCGCACGTCGACGATGTCATCGCCAACGGCAATTGGGGTCATTACGGCAGCGATGGCAGCAACGTCCAGATGCGCACCGCGCGCGCCGGCTACGGCAGCAGTTGGGTCAGCGAGAACTGGGTAGCCGTCTCCTCCACGGATCAGGCGATTGTCTGGTGGATGAATGACTGGATCCACCGCGTCAACATCCTGGCCGCGCATTGGGATGAGATCGGCATCGGCGCCGGCATTGCCCCCAATGGCTACTGGGTCCTCGTCACCGACTTTGGCAACAGCACCGGCAGTGCACCGCAGTATGTTTCATCGCCCACCAATTTCTCGACTAACGGCGACGCGGCCGTCGAAATTGTCCCGCCGGGCGGTATGGACTACACAATCGTGCCGGGCGACACGCTGCTCGGCATCGCCATCCGGCACGGGCTCGACTGGCAGGATATTGCCATTGCCAACAACCTCGGCGAAGACGACTTGCTGCAAATCGGCGACACGCTGCGCTTGCCTTCCATCGGGGGCATCGGCGGCCCGAGCAATGAGGCAGCAACCGACCTCTCCGTCGTCGCCGGCAAGCAGCGCTACACCGTCGCCGCCGGTGACACGCTCTACACCATCGCCCTGCACTACGATATTGCCTGGCAGGAGATCGCAGCCGTCAATGGATTGAGCGAGTTCGATTTGCTCCAACTCGGCCAGGAGCTAGCCTTGCCGGCCAGCCTGGACGCCACCGAAGAGGCGCCGGCCGAAGCTGAAGTTGCGGCGAAGGTAGTGGTTGAAGCACCTCAGGATGTGGTCGCTGCCGGCGAGACGAGCGTGGAGGAACCAGACGGGCGCTTTACCAGCGATCGCCTGCGCAGCGATCCGCAGCCCGCGGCCGACGTCGCAGTCGCTGAGCCGGCAGAGTATCGCGTGCGTGCCGGCGACACGCTGCTCAGCATCGCGCTGCGCCTGGACATAACCGTCGACGATCTGCTCGCCGCCAATGCCATCACCGAGAACGACTATCTGCAAATCGGCCAGGTGCTTGCGATTCCGGGGACAGGCAGCGAGGAAACGGCGGCGCCGTCCATCGCCGGCGAGATGTCAGCCACAAGTGCGGCGGCCGAGCAATACACCATTCGCGCGGGCGACACGATTTTCGCCATCGGCCTGCGCCTGGGCGTGGACTGGCAGGAGATACTTGCTGCCAACAATCTCGACGAGCAGAGTATCCTCCAACCAGGACAGACGCTGGTCATCCCGTAACTCGCTCGCCGGCGCCGCGTGCCATCGCGTGGCGCAGCCAGGCTAGGCGCTGTCCGCAGGTGGCGAAACCGGCTGCATGATAGTGGTCCACAGCACTGCAACTCCCAGCAAGGCAGCGACCACACCGGCGATGATGTTGACCGTACGAAAAAAGCCGACGGAGAGCACAGCCGGCCGGCTTGACGCCAGCCACGCAATCAGCACGCACCACAGCGCCGCCCCGATCACCACGCCAACAAAAAAGAGTACAAAATCGAGCGCAGATGGCGAGCTTGTCACCAGGAGCAGCGTCGCCGCACTGGCGCCCAGCCAGAAACCGAGCGCGTAGGGATTCTTGAAGCTGATCTGGGCGCCGGTCTGAAAGTCGTCCTTCTCGGCCGGCAGATCGTTGCGCGGCACGACACCCTGGCGCGCGTCCTGCAAGGCGCCCCACGCCAGGCGCAGGAAGAAGAAACTGCCCACGATGCTCAGAATGATGCGCGCCGGCGCCAATTGCTGGGCGAGATAGAAGACCACCAGCGCCGCGGCCGCCCAAGCAGCATCGCCGGCGAGCGCGCCGCCAAGCACGGCCAGTGCAGCGCGGAAGCTGCTGCGCCCGCCCTGTGGCTTGCGCGCAATCCGTGCGGCACGGCTCATGGCGTTTGCGGTCGCCACGCTCTGCTGCGAGTAGAAGATGAAACCGATGACCGCGGCCAGGACCAACAAGATGAGATTCATGCGGTGTCGCGTTTGCCTCGTTTGCGAAAAGCTGTTGGATGACTCGACGATTTCAGGCGCGCGGTCCCGCGGCCAGCACCTCTTCCAGCACATCCATACCGCGCTCGACCAGCGCCAGGTCGGCCTGGCTGCCCATGTGGCCGATGCGAAAGACCTTGCCAGCCAATTCGCCGTAGTTGCCGCCGACCGCCATGCCATGCGCGCGCAGCGCAGCGTCAAGCGCCGGCCACGTCCAGCCGCCCGGTAGATAGGCGGCGGTGACGGTCGGCGAATTGTAGGCTTCCTGCGCCGGATAGAGCCGGATACCCATCCCCTCCAGCCGGCGCCGGCAGCGTTCGGCGACGACGGCATGGCGCGCGTAGACCTGATCGAGCCCTTCGCCGAGCAGCAGGTCGAGCGCCACGTCGAGCGCTGCCAGTGCCGACCAGTTGTGCGTGTATGGCAGATAACGTTGCGCCGGGCCATCTTTCCACGGGCCGAGCGCATCGTAGCCGGCATAGCCTCGCGCGGCGATGGCGTGCCAGGCGCGCTCGCTCACGCTCACCATGGAGAGGTCGGGCGGCAGGCTCAGCACCTTCTGGCTGCCGAGCAGCCCCAGGTCGATAGCACAGCGATCGACCTCTACGGGGACGCCGCCGCCGCTGGCCACAAAATCGACATAGAACAGCGCATCCACTTCGCGGCAGATCTGCCCCAATTCGGCCAAGGGATTCAATGTGCCGCTCGGCGTTTCACAGTGAACCGCCGTCACCAGCTTGGGACGGAACCGCTGCGCAACATCACGGACGACGTCCGGCGCCACAATCGCATCAAAGGGAAAGCCAACTGTCTCCACCTCGGCGCCAATCTGGCGCGCCATATCGCCGATGCCGAAGCCAAAGAGGCCCGTGCCCACGGCCAGCACACGGTCGCCCGGGCTAATCACGCTCTTGAGCGCGCCCCAGAGTGCCAACATGCCTTCGCCCGTCTGGATGGTGACCGGCACGCCGGCGCCAAGCACGCGCTGCAACTTGCGTTCGCACGCGGCGTAGAGGTCGAAAAAGTCCTCTTCCAAGTCGGCGCTGGCGTAGTCGATTTGATAGACGGAGCGAACCGCGGCCGGCACCGAAACGGGACCCGGCACCAGCGGAATCTGGTAACGCTGCATATTGGTAATCCCCCTGATTCACGGTAACATGCGCTGTGGCACTGTAGGGTACACGATGCCGGCGCCGAGACCAAACAGGCGGCGCGGTCACAGAGCAGTTGCAAGGCACCCGTTCCATCGCATGGATACATTCTCCACGGCACGCAAGCGTTTCCTATCCGGCCCGTTTGGCGCGGGCAAAACGACGGCAGCCGTCGACCACT
>WBZU01000903.1_pt1 | contig 23980 bp, 22 predicted proteins | sample 5204311 | NCBI WGS metagenome assembly WBZU01 (sample SAMN12344359, study PRJNA552823) | activated sludge metagenome | biome: Activated sludge suspended growth; feature: Nitrification reactor; material: Wastewater; isolation source: activated sludge from nitrification reactor of wastewater... | reverse complement strand
GCTACGCCCTGCTGTTCCGCATCGCCAGCGGCGAAATGCTCGGCAAGGATCAGCCGGTCATCCTGCAAATGCTCGAACTGCCGATGGAAAAGGCACAGCAGGCGCTCAAGGGCGTCATGATGGAACTTGAGGATTGCGCTTTCCCGCTGCTGGCCGGCATGGTCGGCACCGACAATCCGGAAGTCGCGTTCAAGGATGCCGACTATGTGCTGCTGGTCGGCGCGAAGCCGCGCGGCCCGGGCATGGAGCGCAAGGATCTCCTGATGGAGAACGCCAAGATCTTCATCGAACAGGGCAAGGCACTCAACAAGGTGGCATCACGCAACGTCAAGGTGCTGGTCGTCGGCAACCCCGCCAACACCAACGCCTACATTGCGATGAAGTCGGCGCCGGATCTGCCGGCCGGCAATTTCACCGCCATGCTGCGCCTGGACCACAACCGCGCCCTCTCGCAACTCGCGACGCGTACCGGCAAGCCGGTTGACAGCATGGAAAAGATGGTCGTGTGGGGCAACCACTCGCCCACGATGTACCCCGATCTGCGCTTCTGCACCGCCGGCGGCGAAGCGGCGCCCAAGCTGATCAACGACGAAGCCTGGTACCGCAACGAGTACATCCCCAAGGTCGGCAAGCGCGGCGCCGCGATCATCGAAGCACGCGGACTGTCTTCTGCCGCATCGGCCGCCAACGCGGCGATCGACCACATGCGTGACTGGGCGCTCGGCACCAACGACAAGTGGGTCACCATGGGCGTGCCGTCCGACGGCTCGTATGGCATCCCCGCCGGCGTGATCTACGGCGTGCCGGTCACTTGCGCCAACGGCAAGTACGAAGTGGTCAAGGGCCTCGAGATCGACGCCTACTCGCGCACCATGATGGACAAGACGCTGGCCGAGCTCGAGGAAGAGCGTGCCGGCGTGGCCAGCCTGCTCGGCTGAGTCCCCGCTTCGCCCTCCCCTCGCGGGAGGGCAAGGCAGGCCTCATGCGCGACGTGATGCCTGCCTTGCCTTTTCAACCTCGCTTGCTGCGCTGTCTTCATACCGGAAGCCACGCCATCGATGAGCAAACGCCTGCACCCTGCCGAAGTGCTGTTCGCCGGTGAAAAGCCGTTTCCGGTCATGCCGGCGGTGGATCACTACGCCGGCAGCGAAAAGCTGATGAACAAGGCGCTTGCACTGCAAGCCGACCTCGGTGCCATTTTCGACGTCACGCTCGACTGCGAGGACGGCGCACCCGCCGGACGCGAGGCCCAGCACGCAGTGATGTGCGCGGAGATTGCGATGAGCGCAGCCAACCGGCACGGCCGCGTCGGCGCGCGCATCCACGACGCGACCCATCCGCACTGGGAACGCGACCTCGAGATTCTCGTCGCCGGCGCCGGTACGCGGCTCGCCTTCATCACGCTGCCCAAACCGCGCTCCGCCGCCGATGCCGCACGGCAGATCGATGCCCTGATGTGCATCGAAAGCCGGCACCGCATCGCCGACCCGATCCCGGTGCACGTGCTGATCGAAACGCACGGCGCCCTGCGCGAAGCGTGGCAGATCGCCGCGCTGCCGCGCGTCGAATCGATCGACCTCGGCCTGATGGATTTCGTCTCCGCTCACCACGGTGCGGTTCCCGCTTCGGCGATGAAGAGCCCCGGCCAGTTCGAGCATCCGCTGATCGTCCGCGCCAAGGCCGAAATCGCCGCGGCCGCGCTCGGCAACGGCGTCGTGCCCACGCATAACGTCACGATCGAACTGAAGGACCGCGGCGTTGTCTCCAGTGATGCCCGGCGCGCGCGACTCGAGTTCGGTTTCATGCGGATGTGGAGCATTCATCCGGACCAGATCGTGCCCATCGTCGAGGCCATGAAACCCGACGAATCGGAGGTCGACACAGCAGCAGAAATACTGCTGTCCGCACAGGAAGCCGACTGGGGCCCGATCCGCCACGCCGACAAGCTGCACGATCGCGCCTCGTACCGCTACTTCTGGGAAGTGCTGCGTCGTGCCCGGGCAACCGGCATGACGCTGCCGGCCGATGCGGACCACGCCTTTTTTCCACACAGCGACGATTGACCGACGGAGACACCATGACACATGCCACCCGGATCTCGATCCTCCTCGCGGCGATGGTCGGCATTGCAGCCGGCGGCGCCCACGCCTTCGACGCGCCGAAACGCAAGCCCGGCCTGTGGCAGATCGATAACAGGATGTCGAACATGCCGGCCGGGATGGGCCCGATCAAGCAGTGCATCGACGAGAAGACCGACAACTTCTACCAGCAGCTGGGCGAGGTGCAGAAGGACAAGTGCCCGGTCATGGACATGAAGAACGCCGGCGACAAGATCACCGTGCACAGCGTGTGCAAGGTGGCCAACTCGACCGCGACCACCGACGCCGTGTTCAGTGGCCGCTTCGACAGCGACTATCACGGCGACATCCGCATCAAGTACGACCCGCCGGTACAGGGCATGGGCGAAGCGTCGATGGCCATCACTGCAAAGTGGGTGGGCCCCTGCCAGCCCGGCCAGCAGCCGGGCGACATGATCCTGCCCAACGGCATGAAGTTCAATCCGCAGCAAAAGCGCGGCGCCAAGCAATAGCGCAACGCCCCAACCACGAACACGAACGCGATTTACCAGGAGGGAAACACCGTGCTACAAGCCTACCGTGAGCATGTTGCCGAGCGCGCCGCACTCGGCATTCCGCCGCTGCCTCTGACCAAGAAGCAGACCGAGGAGCTGATCGAACTGCTGCAGAACCCGCCCAAGGGCGAGGAGCAGGCGCTGGTCGATCTGATCACCCATCGCGTGCCGGCCGGCGTGGATGACGCCGCGCAGGTGAAGGCAGCCTTCCTTGCGAAGGTCGCCAAGGGCGAAGCGAAGTGCGCGCTGATTTCGCGCGAGAAGGCGACCGAGCTGCTCGGCACCATGCTCGGCGGCTACAACGTGCAGCCACTGATCGACCTGCTCGACGATGCCGCCTGCGGCCCGATCGCCGCCAGGGCGCTCTCATTCACGCTGCTGGTGTTCGATTCCTTCCACGACGTCGCCGACAAGGCGAAGGCCGGCAACGCCAACGCCCAGGCCGTGCTGAAGAGCTGGGCCGACGCCGATTGGTTCACCTCGCGGCCCGAAGTGCCGCAAAGCCTGACGGTCACCGTGTTCAAGGTCACCGGCGAAACCAATACCGACGACCTCTCGCCGGCGCCGGATGCCTGGTCGCGTCCCGACATCCCGCTCCATGCCGTCGCCATGTTGAAGAACCCGCGCCCGGGTATCGAGGCCGACAAGCCGGGCGAGCGCGGCCCGATGAAGCAGCTCGAGGCCCTGAAGGCCAAGGGCCACCCGGTCGCCTACGTGGGCGACGTGGTCGGTACCGGTTCGTCGCGCAAGTCGGCGACCAACTCGGTGCTGTGGTGGACCGGCGAGGACATTCCCTTCGTGCCGAACAAGCGCTTCGGCGGTGTGTGCCTCGGCGGCAAGATCGCGCCGATCTTCTTCAACACGCAGGAAGATGCCGGCGCCCTGCCGGTCGAAGTCGACGTGTCGAAGATGGACATGGGCGACGTCGTCGAGCTGCGCCCCTATGAAGGCAAGGCGCTCAAGAATGGCGCCGTCATCGCCGAGTTCAAGATGAAGACCGAGGTGCTGTTCGACGAAGTTCGCGCCGGCGGCCGCATCAACCTGATCATCGGCCGCGGCCTCACCGGCAAGGCGCGCGAGACGCTCGGACTGCCGCCTTCGACGCTGTTCCGCCTGCCGCAGGCGCCGGTCGAAACCGGCAAGGGCTATTCGCTGGCGCAGAAGATGGTCGGCCGTGCCTGCGGCCTGCCTGAAGGCAAGGGCATCCGCCCGGGCACCTACTGCGAACCGAAGATGACCACCGTCGGCAGCCAGGACACCACCGGCCCGATGACGCGCGACGAACTGAAGGATCTCGCCTGCCTCGGCTTCTCCGCCGACATGGTGATGCAGTCGTTCTGCCACACCGCCGCCTATCCGAAGCTGGTCGACGTCAAGATGCACCGCACGCTGCCCAGCTTCATCACCGCGCGCGGCGGCGTCTCGCTCAAGCCGGGCGACGGCGTCATCCACTCGTGGCTCAACCGCCTGCTGCTGCCCGACACCGTCGGCACCGGCGGCGACTCGCACACCCGCTTCCCGATCGGCATTTCGTTCCCCGCCGGCTCGGGTCTTGTTGCGTTCGCTGCTGCCACCGGCGTGATGCCGCTCGACATGCCGGAATCGGTGCTGGTGCGCTTCAAGGGCAAGCTGCAGCCCGGCGTCACGCTGCGTGACCTGGTCAATGCCATTCCCTACTACGCGATCAAGCAGGGCCTGCTCACCGTCGCCAAGCAGGGCAAGAAGAACGTATTCTCCGGCCGCATCCTCGAAATCGAAGGCCTGCCCGACCTCAAGGTCGAACAGGCATTCGAACTCTCCGACGCCTCGGCCGAGCGCTCGGCCGCCGGCTGCACGGTGCACCTCAACAAGGAACCGATCATCGAGTACATGAACTCGAACATCACCTTGATGAAGTGGATGATCGCCAACGGCTACGAAGACCGCCGCACGCTCGAGCGCCGCATCAAGGCGATGCAGACATGGATCGCCAAGCCCGAACTGCTCAAGGGCGATGCCGACGCCGAGTATGCCGCCGTGATCGAGATCGACCTGGCCGACGTGAAGGAGCCGATCCTCGCCTGCCCGAACGACCCGGATGACGTGAAGCTGTTGTCCGAAGTGGCCGGCGACAAGATCGACGAGGTGTTCATCGGCTCGTGCATGACCAACATCGGCCACTTCCGTGCCGCCGGCAAGGTGCTCGACGGCAAGACCGACATCCCGACCCGCCTGTGGATCGCCCCGCCGACCAAGATGGACGCGATGATCCTCAACGAGGAAGGCTACTACGCCGTGCTCGGCAAGAGCGGTGCGCGCATGGAAATGCCCGGCTGCTCGCTGTGCATGGGCAACCAGGCGCAGGTGCGCAAGGGCAGCACGGCGGTGTCGACCTCGACGCGCAACTTCCCCAACCGTCTGGGCATCGACACCCGCGTCTATCTCTCCTCGGCGGAACTCGCCGCGGTATGCGCGCTGATGGGCAAGATCCCGACCGTCGCGGAGTACATGGAACAGGTCAACATCGTCAATCAGAAGGCCAGCGACATCTACCGCTACATGAACTTCGACCAGATCCAGGAGTTCAAGGAAGTCGCCGACACCGTCACCGTCTGAGCAACCGCGTCTTGCGGCACGGCGCCACACCCGGCGCCGCGTCCGACCCCACAGCGGCCCGGCGATCCCGGGCCGTTGTTTTTTGCACCACGAGTCACCGGCGATGCCTCGCAAAGGCTCATGGATAGGTCGTCTGCAGAAGCCATCGCCCAGAATCGAGGACAGTTGCGGCATCCCGCATGGCATGCCTCGAAACGACCGCCCGATGCGCCTTCCAGGCCGACCTGATTTTGAATTCGCCCGCCCCGGCATTGGCGCCGGGCGCGCCGGCGCGCACAATACCCGCCTCGACAGGGAACGCGCATGCGCACACGACTCCACGCACTGCAAGGCGACATCACCACGCTCGCGCTCGACGCCATCGTGAATGCCGCCAACAACTCGCTGCTCGGCGGCGGCGGGGTCGATGGCGCGATCCATCGTGCCGCCGGCCCGGCTCTGCTGCAGGAATGCCGCACGCTCGGCGGCTGCGCCACTGGCGATGCCAGAATCACGCGCGGCTACCGCCTGCCGGCACGGCACGTGATCCACACCGTCGGCCCGGTCTGGCGCGGCGGTAGCGACGGCGAACCCGCGCTGCTCGCCTCCTGCTACCGGCGTGCGTTGGAACTTGCCGCGGCCCACGACATCGCCACGCTGGCCTTTCCATGCATCAGCACCGGCGTGTATGGCTACCCGGGGCATCTGGCCGCCGCAACCGCCGTGGCAACCGTAAGCGCCAACCTGGCGGAATTCGAAGGCGTCGTCGAAGTCACCTTCTGCTGTTATTCGCGCAACGACCTTGCGCTCTATCGGGCGCTGCTTTCGGAAGGACGACCTTGACGCTGCAGAACCTTCTCGGCATCGACCTGCCGATCGTCCAGGCACCGATGGCCGGCGTGCAGGGTAGCGCGCTAGCCATCGCCGTATCCAATGCGGGCGGACTTGGCTCGCTGCCGTGCGCGATGCTGACGCCGCAGGCCCTGCATGCCGAACTCGAAGCCCTTCGCGCCGGCACCGCGCGGCCGTACAACGTCAATTTCTTCTGCCACGAACCGCCCGCGCCGGATGTCGCGCGCGACACGGCCTGGCGTGCCGCGCTCTCGCCCTACTATGCGGAACTCGGCATCGAGCCGACACAGGTGCCCTCGGGGCCGGGGCGCGCGACGTTCAGCGACGCGGCGGCCGACGTGCTGGCGGAATTCAGGCCTGCGGTGGTGAGCTTCTATTTCGGCCTGCCGGCGCCGCAGTTGCTGGAGCGCGTCCGGGCCTGGGGTGCGAAAGTGCTGGGCAGTGCGACCACGGTGCAAGAGGCGCGCTGGCTCGAGGCACGCGGCGTCGATGCGGTCATCGCCCAAGGGCTGGAAGCCGGCGGGCATCGCGGCATGTTCCTCGCGTCCGACCCGGCCACCCAGATCGGTACCTTCGCCCTGCTGCCCCAGGTGGTGCGGGCGCTGCGTGTGCCGGTAATCGCGGCAGGCGGCATCGCCGATGCCAGCGGCGTCGCCGCCGCGCTGGCGATGGGCGCCGCGGGCGTGCAGGTCGGCACTGCCTACCTGCTGTGCCCCGAGGCGACGACCAGCGCGGTGCATCGCGCTGCCTTGAAGGAAGACGGCGCCTGGGCCACGGCGATCACCAACGTCTTCTCGGGCCGCCCGGCGCGCGGCATCGTCAATCGGCTGATGCGCGAACTCGGCCCGATGAGTGCACTCGCGCCGGCGTTTCCGCTCGCCAGCGCGGCCGTTGCACCGTTGCGTGCGGCGGCCGAGGCGCGGGGCAGCAGCGACTTTTCGCCGCTCTGGTGCGGGCAGAACCCGAGCGGCTGCCGCGAGGTGCCGGCCGCAACGCTGACGCGCGAACTGGCTGCCGGCGTGCCCCGATTGCACGGCTGAGCGCCGCGCGACGCCTTGCCTGCTATCGGGCTGCGTCCCCCGCCGGCACGTTCACCGGCCCGAATTCGACCGGCACCCAGGCGTAGCCGCGCGCTTCGCGGCGCACGTGGCCGATGCCGGGAAACGGCAGGTGCATGCCGCCGACCAGCAGCCGTTCCCTGGCCGCCCGGGCAAACAACGCCTTGCGTGCCGCGACGGCCTGCTGCTTGTCGACATCGAACTCGATCGCCACATCGGGGCGCACGAACTGCACCGCGTGGTTGTGCACCAGGTCGCCCCAGATCAGCAGAGACTGGCCGCGCGATTGCAGCAGGTAGGCGCTGTGCCCGGGCGTATGGCCGTGCGCGGCAACCGTCGAAACTCCCGGCAGAATCGGCTGGTCACGCTCGAAGGTCTTCCACACGCCATCGGCGATATACGGTGCCGCCGCATCGCGCGCCATCTTGAACAAAGGCTGGACCTGCTGCGGCGCCTTGGCAGCGACGCCTTCGTCGAGCCAGAAATCGTTGTCCGCCCTGGCCGACCAGACATCGGCATTCGGAAACGCGCGCGTGCCATCCGCATTGAGCAGGCCATTCACATGATCGCCGTGCAAATGAGTGATGAGCACCGCATCGATCTTGGCCGGGTCGTAGCCCGCCGCGCGCAGGTTGTCGACGATTTTGCCCAGCGAAGGGCCAAACAATTTTGCGGCGCCGGCATCGATCAGCACCAGGTGGTCGCCGGTATTGACCAGGTAGGCATTCACCGCAGTCTGCACTTTCGGGCCCTTGAGGAACATGCGGCCGATCAGGTTCTGCACCTCCCGCTCGGTCACGTTCTTCAGCAGTTTGGTGTCGAGGTCGATTGCGCCGTCGTACAGCGCGGTGACCTCGATCGTGCCGACCATCATGCGGTAGTAGCCCGGCACCTGAGCGGTTTTTTGCGGCGCACCGGCCATTGCCGCCGGCAGAATGGCGAAGGTCGCCGCGACAGCGAAACAGAAGGCTGACAGGCTACGTTTCGGGTTGAATCTCATGGTTCCGGTTTCCTGGGCGAGGCGTCCCGCCGAGTATGACACAGTGCACAAGACGCGCTTCGGCACCCAGCCGCGAACTCGGGTGTTCAGACCGAGGCTGCGGCATCCGTTATCCGGGGTGTCGCTGCAACGAGACTTCTCATGGATTACGATTTCGCCAGCCTCGACGTGCTGATCGTCGAACCTTCCGCCATGCAGGCCAAGGTCGTTCGCCAAGCCTGCGAAAGCCTGGGAATGCGAAACCCGCGCTGTGCGGTTCGTGCCGACGACGCGCTCGCCCGGATGCGGGAACGGGTTCCGTCGGTCGTCATCAGCGCGCTCTACCTGCCGGGCGCTTCCGGTACCGAACTGGTTGCCTCGATGCGCGGCGACGACGCTCTGCGCGACGTGCCGTTCGTGCTGGTTTCGAGCGAGACGCGACCGCAGGCGCTCGACCCGGTGCGCCAGTCAGGCGTGTGCGCCATCGTGCCCAAGCCGTTCACCGCCGCCCAGTTGCAGCGTGCCCTGCGCGCGACCATCGACTTCCTCGGCGATGTCGGCACGCACGAGCCTGATTTCGACGGCGAATCGCTGCGCGTCCTGCTGGTCGATGACAGCGGCAACGCCCGGCGTTTCATGCGGCGCGTGCTCGAAAACCTCGGCATCCGCGACATCATCGAAGCCGAGAATGGCCGCGAGGCCGCCGGCCTGATGGCGGAAACGATGGTCGACCTGATCGTCACCGACTACAACATGCCCGAGATGGACGGCCGCGAGTTCGTCGAGCACATACGCCAAAAAAGCTGGCAGCAATCGGTGCCGGTGCTGATGGTCACCAGCGAGTCCGACCACGGCCGGCTCGCTGCCGTTGCCGAAGCCGGTGTCTCCGGCCTCTGCGACAAGCCCTTCGAGCCGGCCGTGGTGCGCCGGCTGCTGGCGGGCATGCTCGCCTCACCCGCGCGCTGATCGACCGAGGCCTCTCGCCACACCATAGCGCGCCGGCGGCGCCGCGACGGCACGCGGCGCACTGCGATCTCGCCGTGACCTCACCGCGAACTGGCATGATGCGGAGTTTCTCATCGCCGCACCTGGCCGCCACGCCTTACGCATGACACGTCGGTTCGCTCGTCCTTCCCGGTTCCTCCCATCGTCCGGTGCGATCGATCGCGCGCTCGCACGGTGCAAGGTTGCTGCCCTGACCGGCGGCATCGCCTGAGGACGGAACGCCATGCGCAGGTCCGACCTCAGGCACTTCGCCCTTTGCGTGCTGATCTGGAGCACCACCTGGCTCGCAATCACCTTCCAGGTCGATGCCGTCGCGCCCGCGGTCAGCGTGGCGTGGCGCTTCGGTCTGGCCGCGCTGCTGGTAGCGTTGTACTGCGGCGTGCGCGGCTACCGGCTCGCGACGTCGATGGCTGCCCAGCGCGAACTTTTCGCGATGGGGGGATTCATGTTCTTCGGCGGCTACCTGCTGATCTACTACGCCGAAACGTGGCTGGTATCGGGACTGGTCGCGCTCGGCTATTCGGCCAGCCCGCTGGCGAACATGCTCGCCTCGCGGGTGGCTTTCGGCACCCCGATGGCGCCACGCGTAATCGCCGGCGGCCTGCTCGGGGCAACCGGCATCGTCTGCGTGTTCTGGCCCGAGGTGGCCCGCTTCGAGGGCGACGCGCGATCGCTCGCCGGCGCGGCGCTTACCGCAGCGGCGGTCGTATCGTCTTCGCTCGGCAACGTGTTTTCCAGCCGCTCGAAGCGGCACGGTCTGAACGTCTGGCAGCAGATGGCCTGGGCGATGGGCTGGGGCGCGCTGCTTGCGGCCGCCTTCGCGATCGCCCACGGTGAATCCCTGTCGATACCGGCCACGCCGCGTTTCCTCGGGGCGCTGCTCTACCTCGCGGTGGCCGGCTCGATCGTTTCGTTCGCAAGCTACCTGACGCTGCTCGAAACCATCGGTGCTGCGCGCGCCGGCTACATCGGCGTCATCGTGCCGATCACCGCGCTGGCGCTGTCGTCGGTATTCGAGCAATACGCCTGGCATCCGCTGGCGCTGGCGGGAATCGTGGTGGTCGCGGCAGGCAACGTGATCATCCTGCGCCAGCCGGCGCGCCGCAGCGCCTGAACCGGCGCCGCCAACCGTTACAATCCCGCCCTTACCCCACTGCTATTTCGGCGCGCGTCCGGCCGGATGCGACACGCGCCCTGCGCCATGCACACCTTTGCGCATCATTTCGCGCTTGCTGCGCCGTTGTTCGTCCTCGTGTTCGTCGGCTACGGACTTGCCCAGTGGGGCAACTGGCCGAAGGCGGTATCGGACGCGCTGTCGCGGTTCGTTTTCTCGGTGGCGTTGCCCGCAATGCTGTTTCGCATGATGAGCGATCTGTCTCGCCTGCCACCGGTCGACGCACGGTTGCTGCTGGCCTTCTTTGGCAGTTGCCTGATCGTATTCCTGATCGGGCGGCTGATCGCCTGGCGCGTGTTCCGTCTCGACGGCACGGCGCAGTCGGTGTTCGCGCTTGGCGGCGTGTTCTCCAACAACGTGCTCCTTGGCCTGCCGCTGGCAAAAACGACGCTCGGCGATGCAGCCTTGCCATCGGTCGCGCTGGTGCTGGTGTTCAACGCGCTGACGCTATGGACGCTGGTCACCGTATCGGTCGAATGGTCGCGCCACGGATCATTCTCGGTCGCTGGCTTCGGCAAGACGGCGCGCAGCGTGCTGACCAACCCGATCGTGGCGTCCATCCTCAGCGGCACGTTGTTCGGCCTGACCGGACTGCCGCTGCCCGCCCCGGTCGCGGCACCGCTCGACATGATCGGGCAGGCTGCCGCGCCACTGGCGCTGATCGCACTCGGCATGAGCCTGGCCGAGTACGGGCTGCGCGCCGCCTGGCAGCAGAGTGTCGCGATCGTGGCGCTCAAGCTGCTGCTGCAGCCGCTGGTGGTCTGGGCGCTCGCCATCCTGCTCGGACTGCCGCCGACGGAAACGCGCGTGGTGGTGCTGCTGGGGTCGATCGCGGTGGGCGCGAACGTCTACCTGATGTCGAAGCAGTTCAAGACGCTGGAAGGCCCAGTGGCGAGCAGCATCGTGCTGTCGACCGCCGTGGCCGCACTCACCGCGCCGCTGTTCCTGACGCTGACCGGCATGTTCTGACCCTGCTGGAAGCCGCATGGATATTGGCCTTCAGGCTGCCATGCCTGGCGACGAAGCATTCATGAGGCACGCAGGCCATATTGCCCTGGGAGCGACCATCCACGCGGGTCGCAAGGCATCGCGCTGCAGGTATGCCCTGCGCGGCAGCCAGAAAAGCAATCGGCCGCCCGCAGGCGGCCGATCGTCCGGAGGCACCGGTCGAACCGGGCAGCCCCGGTCAGCCCTTCACGCGGTTGCGGTACTCGGCGGTACGCGTGTCGATTTCGATCTTGTCGCCGATTTCGCAGAACAGCGGCACCGGCAGTTCGAAACCGGTGTTGATCTTGGCGGTCTTCATGACCTTGCCCGAAGTGTCGCCCTTGACGGCGGGTTCGGTGTAGATGATCTCGCGCACCACCGAGTTCGGCAGGTCTACAGAAATCGCCTTGCCGTTGTAGAACACGACTTCGCAGGGCATGCCGTCTTCGAGGTAGTTGAGCGCCTCGACCATGTTCTCGGCCTCGACTTCGTACTGGTTGTAGTCGGCATCCATGAACACGTACATCGGGTCGGCGAAGTACGAGTAGGTGACTTCCTTGCGGTCGAGCAGGACGACCTCGAACTTGTCGTCGGCCTTGTAGACGCTTTCCGTGCCGGTGCCGGAAAGCAGGTTCTTGAGCTTCATCTTGACCACGGCGGCGTTACGGCCGGATTTGTTGTATTCCGCCTTGAGCACCACCATCGGCTCGGTGCCAATCATCACGACGTTACCGGCACGCAGTTCCTGAGCTATCTTCATCGCAGAGTTCCCGAAATTTCCTGAGGTTCCAGAGGACTTCCCGGCCCGCGGGAAGAAACCCGCTATTGTAGCCGATCCAGGGCAAATTCCGCCAGCCGGGCGGCCAGACCGGGTGGCGCGGCAAGGCGCGCTGCCCAGCTACACGCATGGGCCTGCAACGCGGGAAGGCAGGCCAGCACAGCGGCCAGGGGGGCATCGAGCGCATCACCCGCATTCCAGGCATGCGCGAGGCGCGCGATGGCCGTGCCGGCGTCGACGGCCAGACCCTCGACATATCGCGCCATGAAGGCATCCAGCTTGCCGAGATGGACATCCTCGGCCTGCGGATAGATGTGCCAGACCAGCGGCCGCGCCGCCCATTGCGCCCGCACGAAGGAATCCTCGCCGCGTACGAAGTTCAGGTCGCAGCACCACAGCAGTGCGTCGTAATCCGGCTGGGCGACGAAGGGGAGTACTCGCACGATCAGGCTTCCCGCCACGACTTCGTCGCCTGGCCGTAGCGCATCGCGCCCCAGGAACACTGCCGCCTCATCGAGCAGCGGCCCATCCGGAATCGCGCACAGCATCGGTCGCCCGCAGCCGGCGAATGCCTGCAACAGACCGCGCACATCGGCGTGCCGGTAGGCAAACAACGACACGCGCAACACATCGGCCGGCGGCGGCACGAAACCGGTGGCATGCCAGAAGGCATCGCTTGCGCGCCCGTCCGCCACGAATGCGTCGCGGCGCGCGAGCAGGTCATGCTCGCGCAACAGCCCGCCGGTGCGTGCCGTGAAGCCCGGAAAAAAGAAGTGCTTGACCAGGGGCAAGCGCGGATGCGGCGACGCCATCAGGTGGCAATCCTCGACCCACGCCTCGGCGCTGAGGTACTCGAGGTTGATCCAGACCGGCTTGCGCACCCTGCCCGCCATCTTGACCAAGTAGCTTGCGGGCGGTTCGCAGGCAAAAGCCTCGATCACCACCTCCGCCGGCTCGACACCGGCGTCGAATGTGGCATGCCAGCAGCGCACTTCGACCCCGCCGACTGCCTGTGTGTCCGCAGCCGGATCGGCCTGCGGGCAGAGCTGAACGAAACGCGAAAGATCGTCCACCCACAGCCGCACCGCCACGCCGTGTTCGGCAACCAGTTGGCGCGCGAGCCGCCAGCAGACGCCGATGTCGCCGTAGTTATCGATGACCGCGCAAAAAATATCCCACCGCAGCAGCGACGCTGCGAGGCCGTGCGGGGTCGATGACATCGTGGATTGCATGCGCGCGACGCTATCACAGGCGCCTCGAGGCCGCCCGCAGGCGGTCAGATGCCGCGGGTCGTCGCGCCGGCGGATGGCACCGAGCCGTCCCAGCCACCGCCCAGTGCACGGTACAGCCCGACGTGGGCGCCAAAACGCGCCAGCCGTACCTGGTCGACCGCGGACTCGGCCGAAAGCAGGGTGCGCTGGGCGTCGAGCACGGTGCCGTAGTCGACCGCGCCCGCCTTGTAGCGCAGTTCGGCAAGCCGCAGCGCCTCGCGTGCATGCCCGGCTGCCGCCGCCTGCTGCGCTTCCTGCATGGCGAGTTGCTCGATGCCGGCCAGCGCATCATCGACGTCGCGGAAGGCGGCGCGCACCGCGCCGAGGTAGTTTTCCACCAGTTCGACGCGCCGCGCCGCGGCGACCTCGACCTGTCCACGCTTGCGGCCACCGTCGAAAATCGTGCCGGCAAGTGTCGCGGCCAGGCTATAGAAACCGCTTCCCGAATCAAGCAGTGCACCGATCGTCGCAGCCTGCCAGCCGCCGCCGAAACCCAGCGTGAGCGACGGCAATACGGCGGCGCGCGCGGCGTTCAGGTTGGCATTCGCGGCAACCAGGTTGGCTTCGGCCTGGCGAACGTCCGGCCGGCGCTCGATCAGTTCGGCCGGCACGCCCGCACCGATGGTCGGCAATGCAAGGTCGCGCAGCGCCTCCTGTGAATCGGGTGCCCGGTCCGGGTTGCGCGCCAGCAGCAGGGCCAGCGAATCACGCGCCACCTGCCGCTGCTGGCGCAGGGGAGCAATCGCGGCTTCGCTGCTCGCCACCTGCGAACGCTGGCGCTCGACCTCGAGCGCAGATACCCGCCCCGCCTGTTTCTGCACTTCGACCAGTTCGAGCAGGCGGCGTGCAACTGAAAGGTTGTTCTCGGCGGTACGCAATCTATCGTTGATCGAGAGCAACAGGAAATACGCATTCGCCAGGTCGGCTGTCAGCGACAGGCGCACGCCCTCCTGCCCGAACTCGCTGGCGAGCAGCGCCACGTCGCCTGCCTTCGCCGTTTCGCGGTTGAGGCCCCACAGGTCGATTTCATAGCTTGCCTGCAGACCCGACCCGACGCTGTTGCGCGCATTGGCGCCACTGGATTTGCTGCGCCCGGCCGATGCATCTGCGCCGAGCGCGGGATACAGCCCCGCCGACGCAATGCGCGCGCTGGCGCGCGCCTGCGCGACACGCGCAGCCGCAGCGCGCACCTCATGATTCGCATCGAGCGCATCGCCGATCATCGCGTCGAGTTCGCGGCTGCCGAAGGCCGACCACCATTGCCGGTCCGGCCAGTCGGCGCGCTGACCAGCGCCGCCGACCGACCAGCGCGCCGGAATCTCGGCTGACGGTCGCTGGTACGTCTCCGACACCCCCGCACAACCTGCGAGAAGGGAGGCAGCAAGCAGCACGATGCAACGCGACCCCGTCATCATCATCGTCATTCCGCCGACAGCGCCACCACGGGGTCAAGCCGCGCCGCACGCCGTGCCGGCAGGAAGCCGAACAGCAGTCCGATGAAGAAGGCACTGCAGAACGCCAGCAGCACGGGAGGCAGCGAGAACACCACCGGCGTGCCGAACCACTGCACGATCCAGGCGACCGCGAGGCCGCCCGCGACGCCAATGAGTCCGCCCACCGCGCAAACCACCAGCGCTTCGGTGATGAACTGCAGCAGGATGTGGACCATGCGCGCACCGGTCGCCATGCGGATGCCGATCTCGCGGATGCGTTCGGTAACCGAGACCAGCATGATATTCATCACGCCGATGCCGCCGACCAGCAGCGAGATCGCGGCGATCGAGCCGAGCAGCACGGTCAGCGTGTTCTGCGTTTCGGTGGCGGTTTCGAGCAGCGAGGACATGTTGCGCACCTGGAAATCGACCTTGCGGTGCCGCTCGGTCAGCAAGTCGGTGATCGCCGTCTCGGTCTCGCTGCTGCGCTTGACGTCGGCCACTTGTACGGTGATCGCACGCACGTAGCGGCGACCGAACAGCCGCATGCGGGCCGTGGTCAGCGGCACAAAGGTGTTGTCGTCCATGTCCGAGCCGAATGCGGTCGCGCCCTTCGCGGCCAGCACGCCGACCACCTGGAACGGGATGTTGTTGACCAGCACGAACTTGCCGATCGGCGATTCGCCGTCGCGGAACAGGTTGTTGACGACCGTGCGGCCGAGCACGATCACGGGCGCAAAGCTCGTCACGTCAGCGTCGGAGAAGAACGCCCCCTCCGCCAACTCCCAGTTGCGCGCGCGCGCGTAGTTGGCGGTGGTGCCGGTTCCGGTGGTGGTGTAGTCGCTCTCCTGGAAACGCAGCGTGACGCCACTGCCATATTCGGGCACGCTCTCGCGCACGTTCGGCAGCGTCGCAATGGCATCCGCGTCCTGCGGCACGAGGCTCGAGCTCTCGCCCGGCGCCCGGACGTTGCGCGCACCGGGCCGCACAACGAGAAGGTCGGTTCCCATCGCCTCGATTCGCGACAGCACCGACGCCTTGCTGCCGTCGCCGATGGCCAGCATCGCCACCACCGCACCGACGCCGATGATGATGCCAAGCAGCGTCAGCACCGTGCGGAACAGGTTGGTGCGCAGCGAGCGCAATGCCATCTTGACGGCCTCGAGTATGTCGGGGAGATGTCCGGCCGCGCCGGATTTTCCCGTAATCGCCTGGGCCCGCGCGAGCGGTGTGGCCGGCGGGACGTGGGCACGCACCACGGCGTCGTCCACGACCAGTCCGTCGCAGATCTGAATCGTGCGATCGGCCTCGGCGGCAACCTTTGCGTCGTGCGTGATCAGGATGATGGTGTGGCCGGCGCGATGCAGTTCGTGAAGCTGCGCCATCACTTCCGCGCCGCTGCGGCTGTCGAGCGCACCGGTCGGCTCGTCGGCAAGGATGACGCGGCCGCCATTCATGAGCGCCCTAGCAATCGACACCCGCTGCTGCTGTCCCCCGGAAAGTTGGGTCGGCCGATAGTCCAGTCGATCGGCAAGGCCCAGCTTGGTGAGCAACTCACGCGCACGGCGAATGCGATCACGCCGCGACATGCCGGCATAGATCGAGGGTATCTCGACGTTCTCGGTTGCCGTTTCGGTGGCAATCAGGTTGTAGCGCTGGAAGATGAAGCCGAAAGTGTTCCTGCGAAGTGCGGCGAGTTCGTCGGAATCGAGTTCGGCAACGTCACGTCCTGCAAACCGGTAGCGGCCGCCGCTCGGCCGATCGAGACAGCCGATGATGTTCATCAGCGTCGATTTGCCGGAGCCGGACTGTCCCATGATGGCGACGAATTCACCCTCTTCGATCTTGAGCGAAACGCCGAACAGAACCTGCACCGGCATGCCCCCGGAATCGAAGATCTTGGTCAACCCGTCCAGCTCGATCAGGGACGCGCCCATTGCCGCCTCGTCAGTACGGCCGACCCGGGGTCGGCAGCGTGCGCTGCCCGCCACCCTTGCTGGCCTTGTCGTCCTTCGTGGCGGTGCCGGTGATGACGAGCTCCCCTTCGTCAAGCCCGCTCAGCACCTGCGCCTTGAGTCGCGTAAGCACGCCGACCGTGACTTCCCGCTCCACGGGCTGATCGTCCTTCAGCACACGGACGATGAAACGCCGCTTCTTCGATTGCGACGGGTCGCCGCGGTCGGCCGCCGGTCGTGCTTTGCCGGCCGAATCCGATCCCTTCGATGGCGGTCTGGCGTCCGCGCCCTCGTCGGGCTTCCTGCCTCGCGCCGAGCCTTGCAGCGCATTCGCCGGAATGATCAGCGTGTTCTCGGCTCGCGCCAGCAGGAAATACACCTGGGCGCTCATCTGCGGTTTGAGCACACCATCCGGGTTGGCTGCGTCAAACAGGACGTTGTAGAGGATCACGTTGTTGACGGTTTCGGGGGTCGGCAGGATCTGTCGCACAGTGCCCGTCCAGCGGCGATCGGGTAGCCCCAGCGTATTGAAATAGACCGGCATGCCGACCTCGATCTTCGGCACATCGGCCTCCGATGCCTGCGCCCAAACCGTCATCGTGCTGAGATCCGCAATGCGCAGGATGGTCGGCGCCTGCTGGCTCGAAACCAGTGTCTGCCCCTGACGCGCCGTCAGCGACACCACCGTGCCGGCCATGGGTGCGAAGATCCGTGTGTAGCGCAGGTTGGCTTCGTCCGCGGTCAGCGAAGATTCGGTTTGCCGTATCTGCGCCCGCAAGGCATCCACCTGGGCCTCGGCCTGCACCGACGCCGCTTCGCTTTGTTGCAGCAGTTCTTCGGCAACCGCATCCGCCGCCATGAGCGCCTGGTTGCGCTTCAATTGCTGCTGCGCCAGCCGTGCCTGAGCCTGGCGGTCGATAAGCTGGGCGCGAAGGTTCTGCAACGTCGCCTTGGTCGAATCGACCCGCGCCTGCAGCAGCGTTGGATCGATTTCCGCGACGAGTTGCCCCTGCTTGACGGTGTCGCCGATCTGGACGTTGAGCGACTTGAGCTGCCCAGTCACCTGCGTGCCGACATCGACGTACTGCAATGGCTGCAGCGCTCCGATAGCGGAAACCGTATCCTCGATGCTGCCGCGTTCGACTGCGGCAGTCACGAATCGACCGCTCTTCGCATCGCCATTCGACCGCCAAAGGAAGAAACCGGCGCCGCCGAGGATGACGGCAGAAATCAGGATCAAGCCAATGCGCTTGCGATTCATTTTTGACATGGATTCAGACTGGCGCAGGCGAACAGGCGCATCCCCGATCCTGCATAGAGGTGGACTATACCTTGCCGTCACATGGCCCCCCCCCATGCAGGGCTTCCGGAGTGCCCCTCCGGCGGGCAATTCGCCGTCGCAGCCTGGGACAAACCTCTCAAGTTGCCGCAATGCCTGACGTTACGCGTTGTATCGACCTCCCGTATGAGACCGGATGCAATGATCGACAAGCCGCTGCCCAACCTTGCCACTTGGGTGGATTATTTCACCCACGTCGACGTGCCGATCTTGCGCCGCACTGCGCGCGACCTCATCGCCCTGCGCGAAAAGGAAGACACTGTCAGCGGCCGCGTAATCGCCCACACGGTACTGCAGGATCCGCTGATGACGCTGAAGGTGCTGGCCCTGATCGAGCAGCGGCGCCGCGCCAGCCAGAATCACGACATCACGACCATCGAGCGCGCGATCATGATGATCGGCGTCACGCCCTTTTTCCGCCATTTCGAAACGCTCCCCACGATCGAGGATCAACTCGCCAAGCACCCGCATGCCCTGCTCGGCGTAATGAAGGTTATCGTACGCGCCCGGCGAGCGGCGAAATGGGCGCGCGAATGGGCCCTGCTGCGCCATGACACGGACGTCGACGAGATCACGGTGGCAGCGTTGCTCCACGACTGCGCCGAGATACTTTGCTGGGTGTTCGCTCCAGACCTGTCGTTGGAGCTGCGGATGTTGCTGAAAACCCACCCGGGGCTGCGCTCCGCAATGGCACAAGAAGAAGTGTTTGGCGTCACCGCGCACGACCTGCAACTCGGGCTCGCCCGCGCTTGGCACCTGCCCGAGCTATTCACCGTGCTGATAGATGGCAAGCAGCGCAACAATCCGAGGGTCCGCAACGTGATCTGCGCAACCAGCCTCGCGCGACACAGCGCGAATGGATGGGACGATCCCGCGCTTCCGGACGACTATAACGCGATTTCGGAGTTGCTTCGGCTAAGCCCGGACACGGTAAAAGACCGAATCGGCGTTCCGGTTCCGGACGCGCCAACCGAAATTCCGAGCACCACGGCTCAGCCGCAGTAGCGCAGATTTGCGAATTCGAGCAGCAACCCGGGTTGCATGTAGCCAAGCCAGATCAGAGCAAGCATCAGCAGGCCGAAGATTGCCAGCATCGTCTTTCGCGTCATCATTGCCTGTAGCGTAGCGGGCCTTTTGCGTGCATGGATTGGGCGGCTTGTTTGGTCTGAGCGCCGCCGCCTTTCTTTCAAATCTGATGCGAGTATGGCACCCTTCGCTGCGGAGTATGAACGGAGCTGGGCATGAGATGCACGAGACTGAAAATGTCAGTTCAGGTGATTGCCGCTGCGCTTTCGCTGCTCCTGGCAGCTTCTTCATATGCCGATGATTCGGTGACCGGTGACAAGGGATCGGACATGGTCCTCGATCTGGTCATAACCCGCCCATTCGGCCTGGTCGCGACAGTGGTCGGAACAGCCGTGTTCGTGGTCGCCCTGCCATTCTCGATACCGTCGGGAAACGTCAAGGAAACTGCTGACGTCTTGGTCAAGCGCCCACTCGTTTACACCTTCGACCGGCCGCTGGGCGAGTTCGAAAGATGCGGAGCGGACCGGCACCCGTGCTAGAACAACGATACCGGGGAAAGAAACTGGGGCGACGGATGGGACTCGAACCCACGACAACCGGGATCACAATCTCATTCAGTAGATATTCCGGCGTGTTGAGCAATGTTGAGCATTTTCGCTAAGTGATTGTTTCTTTTCTCGATACGCCCCGAATAAGGGATTCGGCCTAGTTGGGTTGCGTTGATCTGCGCTGCTAAAATGTCTTCCATGGTTCTTCCACAGCGGAGGCAGCATGGAAAAGACGAGTAGCCGAGTCAGACTGACAGCGGGCCGAATCGACGGCTTCAAGCCCACGAAGGGCAAGCGCGAGGCGTTTCTGTGGGATACGGAAGCGCCGGGGCTTGCTGTCCGCGCTCTGGACTCCGGGGTGCGGACGTTCATTTATCAGGCGTTGATCGCCGGCACGCGAAAGAGCGTGCGGATCGTTCTTGGCGACGCGCGAGTTATGGACCTTGACCGCGAGCGTGGCGAGCCGGACGGCGGTTTGTTTGTGCCGGGTGAAGGCGCCAGACAGGCCGCAAGGCGCCTCGCTGGTCTTTGCCGTGCCGGCATTGACCCCCGGCGGCGCATCGCTGAGCTAGAGGCCGTTAAGGAGGCCGCAGCGCGGGCCGCAGTCGAGGCTGAAGCCGCGAAGGCCGCAGAGGCGCAGCGCCAGTCCGTGACGTTCGGTGAGGCGTGGGGCGCGTATCTGGATTTCCAGCGTCTGCGCATGGCGCGGCCGAACGCCGAGCGCGGCACGTGTTGGGGTGTGAAGCACCTAGAGGATCACGAGCGGCTTTCTGCGGCGGGTGGCCTGCCCAAAAAACGCGGCGGGAAGGGCTTGACCAAGCCGGGCGTGATCCATCCGCTGATGGGGCTTTCGCTGCGCTCCCTGACGGCCGAAATTCTTACTGACTGGCAACAAACTGAATCCCGCACCCGCGCCACGTCCGCTCGAAAGGGCTTTGAGCTTGTGCGCGGTTTTGCCCGTTGGGCTGACTCCCGGCCGGAGTACGCCGGCCTAATCAATATGCGGATTTTCGAGGCGCGCGAGGTGCGCGATTCGGTTCCGCGACCCAGAACGAAGCCTGACGACTGCCTGCAACGCGAAATGCTTCCGGCATGGTTCGCCGAAGTTCGCAAGCTTCCGCCCGTCGTGAGCGCCTATTTGCAAGCCCTGTTGCTGACCGGTGCCCGGCGTGAGGAAATTGCCCGCTTGGAATGGGAGAACGTTGATGCGCTATGGAAATCGCTCGTCATTGCCGACAAGGTTGAAGGTGAGCGGACGATCCCTTTGACGCCCCATGTCGAGTCCCTGCTTCTCGATTTGAGGCGGCGAAACAACACAGTTCCGGCGCCCGTCCGCATCCTGCACGGCAAGAAAGTTTCCGTCGATGTGGCGAACTGGTCGCCCTCGCCGCTCGTGTTTGCAGCCGGTTCTGCGTCTGGGCGTCTGGAAGACCCGACCCGAGCGCATAACCGGGCGCTAGCTGCTGCCGGGCTGCCTCACACGACTCTTCACGGCCTTCGCCGCTCGTTTGCCACCTTGGCCGAATGGATCGAGATGCCCGTCGGTATCGTCGCGCAGATTCAGGGTCACAAGCCGAGCGCAACGGTTGAGCGACATTACCGGCGCCGCCCTCTTGATCTGCTACGCCTCTGGCACATCAAGTATGAGCAATGGATTCTCGATCAGGCGGGGATCGAGCAACCGGCGCAGCGTGCGCCGCTGGAACTGGTCAAAAAGCCGTGACGCCCGAGGAAAAGGCTTTTGAGGCCGGCATTATCGAGGCCGCGCGGGCGGGTGACCCCTCGTATCTCGCCGATGCGCTGCGCGCCGATTTTCCGCTGTCACAAGAGGCGCGAGATTTTGCTGCTGACTTGATCGAGGGAAGGATCGGCACCCCGCGTAAGCGCGGAGGGCAACGCGACCCCGGGCGCGATAGCAGGCGTCATGAAGTCGCGAGCGCTGTCGCCCTGCTGATGTTGTCCGGCGTGACCCTTGATCGCGCTTGTGATGAGTGCGCGAATGACGCGGCGCTGCCGGCCGAAAAACGGCGCTTCCGTTTCGCGGTGAGCGAGAGTTACGCTCGAAAAGCCTATGCTCAAGCCATTAGGCAGGGATGGCCGTTGCCCTCCATGGAGTGGCTTGTCAAGACTGAGGGATGGCCCCTCAAACAGTCCGACCTTGAGTAGCCTTAGTTCACGCGAATCCCGATTCACATGAACTGACTCTATCAAATGTCTGCGCGATGCTGAGTGCTGTTGATGAACGGTACTCCGCACCGATTAAGTAAGCAGCCTAGCCTTGGCTGGCGCGGAAGGAAACAGGGCGACCTCGGGGCTTTGACCCAGCCCGCGCCGTTGTGGTGAGACGGGAAACGGCGCGCCGAACACGCTTTCTACTGACATATGCGACGCCGGCAGGGATTACCCCCAATGTGGCGGCAGGGCGCCTGACCCAGCGATATTGGGTAGCGTGGAATACGAGGCCCGGCCTCTGGGATGCAGTCAGGGGTAACGGGTCACGGTTACGCCTTATATATAGTCTTTCGCTATCGCTATAAGATTGTCGATTAGTTCATATGAATCCCGATTCACGTGAACTGACATTCCTTGGCTCTTCGATCACGATGTTTCGCGTTGATCCCTGCTAGCCGGAACAAACCATGAGCTTGACGACGAACGAACTTGCCGCGCAATTGTGCATTGCTCCGCAAACGCTGCGCGCTGCGTTATGCCGGTCGGGTAGCTATTTCGGCATCCGTCCGGCGAAATTGCCCGGCGGGCGCTTGCTTTGGCCCGACGATACCTTGACGCGACTGACGAACAGCGGCCCGACTCCGGAGCGATCCGAAACCGCGAAACGCGCCGCTGCCGCGTCCGTCGCGGTTCGCCGCGCGAAGGCTGTCGCGTGATCTCGCGCGGACGTTTTCTTGAGCGAGCAACGTGCGCCGTTTGTGGACGCTTATTCATTCGGAATCACTCCGAGCCGTGGCGGGTCGCTTGTATCGGGTGCGCGGATAAGCGCAAGGCGAAGCGACGCCGGGCAAAGAAACAAATAACAATGTCATGCACGCCTGAGCAATACCGGCTCGCCTCTGGCAAATGACAAACGGGAATGCAAATGAACGATCTTGAACAACTCGATTATGACTTACGCGTGCTAATCGCCGCTGCAAGACGGCATGGACAGGTGGTGACGGCCGAAGGGATCGCGGCGCAACTTTGGTCCCGAGTGGCCGATGGCGCGGAGCATCGATTCGTTCGCGTCGCCGCAATCGAAAATTTCACCTCGCGCGCTGCGCGGCTTTTGGAGAGATGACAAGTGGACCCTTTGGAAAACGCTTTGCAGGATGCACTATTTGCGAATGGCATAGATGCCGCGCTCCCTACTCACCTTGGTGAGCGTGCGCGCCGTGCTGTCGCGATGCTTGCCGAGGCTGAATCAGCGCATGGGACAGAACTCGCAACCGCGCATCGCGACTTACTTCCCGAAGCTCGCGCTCGCCGTATTGCTGAAGTTGAGCGCGAAACCGATGCGCGCATTCGGCAGGCGATCGAGGAAGTGCGGACCGAACTTACCGATGCGCTTGCAACGGCTCGGCAACGCCTCCGGGGCGCTTCGCCCGGTCCGGTCGATCCGGCGATTGAGGCTGAATTCCGGAGCGCGTTGCGGGGCATCGATCCCGTTCTCGTTCGAGAACATTTTTTGGAAGCTTGTCGTGTTCTTGATCGCCGCACGATTGCCGCCGTGATCGGCGCTCCCTTTTTTCTTCCGCTTGTCGATAGCGAGGCGCTGGAGGTCGGCGAAAGAATTCGCGCTCGTGCTGCTCAGCCGCAGGTTGCTGAATTAGCCGATGCACTGGCCCGCGCGCTGAGTCTCGTTGATGACGCGGAACGGGCGACCCGTCGCCGGCTTGGGCTAATCGACACCCTGCAAACGATTATGCACAAGGAATGATGCGCCGCCACCCGCCGGTCGCCATTCCCGGCGGAGTTCTGCCCGGCTCGCCTTGACGCGGGCCGGGCGGGGCCGCGAAAAAAAAACATGACTCCCGCACCCGTCCAAAATGAATGCACGGCAATCTTGAAGCTGTGCGGATGGCGCTCGATCACGTTATGCGTTTTCGATAATCAATTATTCGTACATGATCCGAACAAAAAGATGGACCCCGCTTTGCGCAGGCGAATTGTCCGCGCCAAGCCGTATTTGATGGCCGTGCTTCGCCCTGAGCACGCACCCGCGAAGGACGCACCGTGACGACGCAGAAACGCACGAAAAAGGCCGTCCCCGAGACTGGAAAACGCACTAGCGGAACCGCCAAGAGCCGCGCCAACGCTCGCAAAGCCGGATCGCCTACCCCTTGCCGCGTCCCGCTGCGGACAGTCGAACACG
>WBZU01000902.1_pt1 | contig 23986 bp, 29 predicted proteins | sample 5204311 | NCBI WGS metagenome assembly WBZU01 (sample SAMN12344359, study PRJNA552823) | activated sludge metagenome | biome: Activated sludge suspended growth; feature: Nitrification reactor; material: Wastewater; isolation source: activated sludge from nitrification reactor of wastewater... | reverse complement strand
GACACGGCCGGAGGTTAACACAGGTTTTCCCGATTGTCGCGAAAAAATGCGTTCGCTGGGACGCACCGGCGATCGCGCGGTATTTGGCGAAAAACCAGCTCGAAAGCGAACGCCATGGCACTTTGGTGGTACGTGCCGGCGTACCGATGGTCGTGTCGAGACGCATCGTCGGGACCAACGCTGGGTCAAGTGCGTTCGAACGGACGCAGTGACCGCCAAAGCGGCGGAATTTGCGAATGGCACGAGGGTTGCTAATGGTCTGGACACGACAGGCGAACCGGCGCGACCCGAAATGACACGCGCCGACGAATCCTCAGCAATCGAAAGAAGGTTCCCATGCGTTTTGGCACGACGACGGCATTGGTTTTTCTTGGTACGTTGGCAGCGTTCATCAACGGCTGTTCGACAGGCATTACCGAAAACGCGGACGTCGGAGAATCGGCGGGGCTCGATTCACAATCGCTCGAACAAAAGCTCGATTTGGTGCCGCAAATGCTGCAAGCCGCCGATGTCGACCAAAAAGCCAAATCGCTCGACGTGACGATTCCTCGCTATGTGATTCTCAGCCAAGAAACCGGAACGCTCGACCTGGGATCCATTTCGCTCACCTCGGATATCGACGGTGAGAAGAGTTTGCCCGAGGTGTTCCAGGTCCCTTCGGAGGCGCAAGCGGCGCTGCAAGATCGCGATGCCTTGCTCTTGGTTTCGGTCCCGGAACAAGACGCGGAAACCTTGTGCAAGCGTTTCCAATTCTCGTACCGCGGCGAGGACGTCGAGTTTGACAAAGACGAACGCCTCGTGTATGGAACGCAAGCGAAGGACGGGCGCGTGAGCGCGCTGTGCTTCATGCCGAAGGTGGTTTCGAAGGGCAACGCCGGCAAAGAAAAAGGTTCGTCGGAAGCGAACGTGGGCGCGGGCTCGTATACGCTGAAGGTGGAACGATTGCTTTGCAATAATCCGCGTGACTGGGAAAACTTGGGATACAACGGCGACGAAGCCCGCATGCGCGCGTTTTACGACGGCATCGGAACGGGCGAAATCTGGCGTTCGGACAACGTAAAAAGCGGCAAGAACTATTATCCGAACCGGTACGTACATTTCACGAGCAACGCGACGCTCGAGCTTTATGATTACGACAGCGCCCCGTGGAATGCGAGCGATTTACTCGGCGTTGTGGCCATTTCAACGGGTGACGTATGCAAACCAACTCCAATCGTACCCAACGGCCACTTCGACGGAAGCGGAAGCGGTCACGATTGGAACTACGATCTCTGGTACAAGGTGTACGGGCCAAACTGCAAGTGCCAAAACAACGAGCCGCAAGTGCTCAAGTCGTATACGGCGGAAACGTGTTCGGTCACGTCGTCGACGATTACGAGCTACACCTATTATTGCAGCGGCGGGATTTATTACCGTCAAGCGTGGGGCAATCAAACGCGCTTCTGCGAGACGAAAAACAATACGTACAACGAATCGTGCGAGCTGAAAACGTTTGTCTCGAGCAGCCTGGTGGAGCAATGCACCCATTACGACACCGGCGTGGCCATCGGCGCACCTCAGAATTACGGGAGCTGCCAGACCGATCCGTGTTTGCCGCAAGTATCGGGTGAATCGGTCATTCCGCCCGAGCAATCGCTGGTGATCGATCCGACGTGTCCATTGTGATCGACAACGCGTCCACGCCCTCCACCATCGCGTCGACGCGATTCCCAAACGCGCCCACGTCCTCCGCCATCACGTCGACGGGCAGTGTCCTGATTAGGACAATCCCCACTTCAAATCAGGACACTCGATCCGCCGATCGTAGCCGGCCGATCCGCTCCCGCCTTCGTCGATCGACCCTCCCCGCGTCATCCGACCCGCATGATCCGAATGTCGCGGATGTAAGGCCGAACCACGACACGATCGCCAGACCTACGCAAAGATTTCGTAATCTACGCTTGATCCAGGTTTCGATGGATGCTACCCGTTTGTGCGCCGGGCGTTGCGACGTCGACGAGACGTCTCCCGGCACGACGGGTTCGCGTTGGACCCGTCGGCGATGTTTGAAAAGAAAACGGCGAACGTTCCAAGACTGTCGTCTCTTCACATCCGCCGCATATCCCTGAACCGGATGTCGTGATGATGTACGAAGGGTCGAATTCGGTCAAAGGAATGCGCGTCGTTTCTCAAAGAAAGTGAGAAAAGACCGTGCCCACCCCCGAAGAGTATTTCATCGTGAAAATCGAAACGGCTCCCAAAGGCGCGACCGAAAAGGAGCAAAGCATCGTGCGGTCGCTCGCCGTCACCTATGCGCGGCGCAAGATGTTGGAGCTTTCGTTTCGGAAGTACGAACGTGCACGCGAGCGAGGAGTGAATCGATCGGAAGAAGGCTGGACGACCGATGAAGAGATTCGCGATGCTTTGGATCGTGCCGAAGAGGCTACGAATCGCTTTGCTGCGGGCTACATTGTTCGCTTGGACTTTGGGGATCTGTTGAAGGATCCTGATAGACGACTCTGAAATCGGGGCTCGGAGGTTCCGTCCATAGAACCTCCGAGCCGTCGTTACTCATTACCTTGAAACCCGGAATGCCGATGATTCCGAGTCGCTTGCGTTTTTGGGTTTCATCCATGCCCGGATGATGCCTCGATCGTCAAAATCACAACGACGAACCTTGTCCGATCGACGATCGGATCGGACAATATCCGTCCGACCCGCCGCAAGAAACCTCGAAAAGGTTTTTCGTTTTATGCTATAGTGTCCCCATAACTTGGCGCGCTCCGAAGGGTCGAATTCGATTCGATGCCGGGGTGCGACGTGAGGGGCTTATGGCGAACGTCCTATGCGACGAAAAGCGTCTTTCCGTGCTCACTGCGCTTTGCGACGGAAACAGCATCCGAGCGGTCGAACGGATGACGGGAGTGCATCGCGACACGATCATGCGATTCGCCGTCGCGCTCGGCGAGAACGCGATCCATTTGCACAATCGCATTGCCCGCGGTCTTTCGTGCTCTCTCGTTCAATGCGACGAGATTTGGTCGTTCGTCGGGAAAAAGGAAAAACGAGCGACGGAAGCCGAAAAGGCCGAAGGCAAAGGGGAAGCGTATACGTTCGTCGCGCTCGATCAATCGAGCCGGTTCGCCATTTCGTGGTATGTGGGCAAGCGCAACGAAGAAAGCGCGAAAGCGTTCATGGATGACGTCCGCTCGCGTCTCGTCGTCATGCCCGCCATGACTTCCGATGGCTTCGCGCCGTACGTGAGCGCCGTCGGTGCATCGTTCGGCAAGAGCGTCGACTACGCGCAGACGATCAAGAATTACGGCAGCAAGGGACGTCGGGACGACGATTACCGCTACGAGCCACCGCGGGATCCGTTCATCACGAAGAAGGCCATTTTCGGCGCTCCCGATTTGGACAAGGCGAGTACGGCCTACATCGAAAGGCAGAACGGCACGATGCGCCATCACATCGGACGAATTCGGCGCTTGTGTCTCGCGTTCTCGAAAAAGCTCGAAAACCACAAGGCCGCGATATCGTTGGGCTATCTTCACTACAATCTTTGCCTTGTGGTGAAGACGCTTCGTGTGACTCCGGCAATGGCGGTCGGAGCAACGGATCATATTTGGGATCTGCGCGAATTGCTCGACGCGCTCCTGAACGTCGAACCGTGCGAAGCTCCGACCAAGCAACCCCTTGCGTCTCGCATACCCGAAGCGACGCACCGCGAGCTTCCGAACGGCAAAGGTTTCTTGCGAGTCATCGACGGCGGCAAGGGCAAAGGAAACGACGCACCGAAGGTGCCCCCTACGCCGCCGCAACCCGTGCGCTACGCGGCTGCGGTTGTCGAGGATTACGAGAAGCACTGGGATGAAATGGACGCGAAGCTTTGGAAGCAACGCGAGAAGCGGATGGATTTCTTTGGGGATGACGACGAAGATTGTCCGTACTAGACCTGGTTGCGCCATCACCCAACCGATGGGAGTAGTTAGACCTGTTGCCGTGGCGGTCGTAAGAAAAACCGCTCAACCCGTCTCCGGTTGCCCCTCACTGAGTTGCAACAAGATGGTTGACTTTGCTGCGATGCTGTGGAAATAGGGTTTGCCCATGACTGTTGATTACAGCCCTTTTACACCTGGTCAACCCGTGCCCGTCGATCTTTTTGCCGGACGGACTGAAGAAATCCAACGGTTGACGAAGCATGTCGAAGCTGCGACGCAAGGTCGTCTTCAAGTTGCGTTCCTTTCTGGGGAACGTGGGATTGGCAAGAGTTCTTTGGCTTCGTTAGTTCGATTTTATGCCAGCCGGAACAGCAACATGGTTGGGGCCCATGTTTTTCTTGGTGGTGCCGACACACTTCAAGAAATGGTACGGCGCCTTTTTGAAGCGATACTTCATGAGAGCAAGGACAAGAATTGGTACGATTCCATCGCTGAATTATACAAGGGGAGCGTTCAATCCGCAGAGCTTTTTGGTCTCAAGCTCACTTTTTCCCCTACTGAGCAACAATTGGACGCGCTGGTACGCAATTTCCCGCAAGCACTCGACAACCTTATCTCCCGTTTGCAACAGAAGAAAAAAGCGATCGGTCTTACGTTAGTGCTGGACGATATCAACGGTTTGGCATCGTCGCGCGAGTTTGCAAATTGGCTCAAGAGCACCATAGACCAGATCGCCACGACCAAACCACTTCCATTGTGCATTCTGGTCGTTGGACTGGAGGAGCGGCGTCAGTCTCTTGTGGAATTACAACCGTCACTCAATCGGGCATTTCATCTATTTAATGTCGAGCCGTGGAACCGAGAAGAAACAAAGTCTTTCTTCAAAGACGCGTATAGTCGAGTCGGTGTAACGGTCGACCCCGGTGCGTTATCAATCATGGCAATTTATGCGGGTGGACTGCCCGTAATTGCGCACGAGATAGGCGAGTCGGCGCTCCGCGACGCCGACAATAAGCATATTACGTCAGCGATTGCTGGCACAGCAATCATAAACGCGGCAGAAATTATTGGCCGAAAATACCTTCGGCGGCAAGTTCTCGACGCAACCCGTGGCAAAAAATATCGTTCAATTCTGCACAAAGTCGCTAAATCTGTGGAATTCGGGAAGCTCATATTTGAGCGCACGCAGATAAAAGAGCTACTCACGCCAGAAGAAGCAGAAACTATCGACAACTTCCTGCGGAGAATGCGGCGTGTAGGTGTTATTGAGAGGGTCGACGGTGTTCCAGGTACCTATCGGTTTGCCTCGCACATCATGCATTTGTACATCCACATGTCCACAACGACGGAACACAAGATGCAATAGGGCAAAGGTGGGCTATGGTGCCGTTGACCTTGGACCATCGCTCAATTAGCGTCTAGCGGTTCTTTTTCCGATGCTTCGGAGTCGATGGATCCGGCATGCGGGGTTCTCGCGTATGTTCGGCGAGAAGCTCTCTCGCCCAGCGTCGAGCCCGTGTCACCCGCTCCGCGTGGGTGCTTCGCGGCGTGGGCACCTCCGGCCCGTCGATCCCCATAAGCAAGACGCTTGTGATGGTCGGCTCTGCGAAGATGTTCCGTAGGACCTCCCTCGCTTCAAGGCATGCCGTAGGGCACGGCGATGCCATATCGGGAGGCTCATCCGACAGAATCTCGTACCAACCCGCACGACGTCGGCTATGGTTTTTCCACACGTACCACGACGTCATAAACGCGAAACGAAGCAGCGCGTTTTGAGGTGTCGTCACGCGGTCCCCCTTGATCCGGCCTTCGACCACGCCTTGCCAAACGATGATCGTGACGTCTTGCCCGCAGTCTTCAAGCCATTGATCCGGGCAACCATGGCGGCGAAGATACGCGAAGATGCTTGGTCGAAGCGCGTAGATTTCCCCGGGGGAAGCGTCGACAACGGGATCCCCATTGTGGTTTTTCCGGTATTTCATCACGACCCCCGATCCGTATCGGGGGCCTTGTCGTGTTCTGCGCACGCATCGAGCGCCATTTCGCGCGCAAGCGAAAGAACGACGTCGGGAACTCGTCCCGCGTACATAGCTCGGATGGTTTGGCCCGTCGAGATGACAACGGCGGCCGTGCAACGGTCATACACGAGCGGACCGTTTTTCCGGGTGAACACGAACGTCACCGGCACGTCGAGAACGATGTCGACTTCGACGACGAATACGCCGTCGGGGTTCGTCTTGGTGCGCGTGTTCATCGTGCACCGCCGATCGCCTTGACACCCTTGTCCGTGATGACGAAACGACCATCGAGCGCCGCTTCGAGATCGAGCTTCGTTGCCTTTGCAATGGCACGGGCAAGCGCCGAGTTTCCCGGCTTCTCGTCGTAGTAAAACGCTTCGATCGATGCACGACGCATGCGAAGCGCACGGGCTACGCCGATCCATGAGCCTTGCTCACGGTAGAGCTGACGAAGCAAGACGCAAAGGTTCGTCCGTTGCATAACGGTAAAACCCTTGCGAGCGGGTTGCCGAACGGTGGACGTCGACATCATCGCGCCCCCTTTCGGCCGCAGAGGGCACACGAACCGGCTTCGTGCGGTTTGCCGGACAAGAGCTGTTCGACGGGGATCCCAGCGGCACGCGCGAGAAGGACGGCGAAGCCGTAGGAACGGTTGCGACGTCCCGTGAACACCTTCGCACCGAAGCCCATGATCGATGCGAGAACGTCACGGCCGCCATACGCTCGTGCAACGTTCCGGATCGCCGCATGGATCCGGGCTTGTTCTTCGGGGGTTGGAATGACCTTTGGGTTTTTCGCGCCCTTACGACGCGCAGAAACTTGGCCCTTCGGGGCCGGGTGAACTAATCGAAGCATCGGGTTCGACTCCGCTCGTAACGGGGTTGCGCCAAGTCGCTCCGCAGGTTTCCTAGAGCCTTCGGAGCGGCGCCCTTTTCGGGTTCGCGCATTGTACGTCGCGGCAAAGTCGAAATTGTCGAATTGGGACAAGATCGTTCAGATTAGGACACTACCCGTCGACGCGAACAAAATCCGTGTGTCCAAGCGTCCTCTCTGCGCCTCGATGTGATGTAGCCATTACGTCCGCGGGAGAAAAGAGCAAGATTCCGACGCTCCGCAACGCCTTGTCATTCCGTCGTTTATCTGCGAAACACGACCCGCAACTCAGCCGAATTGCGTTCGACTACGGAAACAGACATGAGCGATTCTCCAGCAAACCCGGCCCAAGCGACACAAGTGGGACCGCATTGCTTTTGGGTGGAGCCGGATTCCATCTTGCATATTCAGCTCGTTGGGGATGTCGAATTGGCGCATGCAAAAGTCATTGCCCATGCGCTCACGGATGCAGCAGGAAATCGCGGCGTTTACTTTCTTCGTGATGCTCGACGCGCGGGAACCATTACGCGACAGGCTCGGGAATTCCTCGTGCGATCGTTGAAACCCGGAGTGCTCATTGCCGTCGTTACATTTGGTTCGTCATTTCATGCGTCGGTCATGGCGAACATCATCGTGCGCGGACTGCGCGTCCTTGGGCAACGACTGCCTCTCGCGGTTTTTTTCGACAATGAAGCCCAAGCGCGAGCGTGGATTGCGAAACATCGGGCCACAGCGGCGGCGAAATCGCCAATCACGCCGAATGCGTAATGACAGCGATTCTCGTGCCTTCGATGACGGTAGCGTCGATGCGGACCCTACCCACCGGGCGGAACCTGCAAGAACTTCCCACGCTTCCCATTTTCGGCTAACATGCTCGCCGCATGAACGCCGCCGACGCCGAACGGGACATCGACCGCAGATCGCCCGAAGAGATCGCCGCTTCGCTGCGGGAAGACTTGCCGAATGCCACGCTGCTCGTTGGCCCCGGACAATTTTCACCGTATGCCGGTCATGAACGGATCAGCATTCTCGTCGTCGAAGATCATGCGGAAAAGAAGCCGTACGTGATTTGGGATCGATTCCTGCCTACGCATACGATCGCGCCCTTGTGCGAAGCCCTGCGGGGTTATGCGCGTGAGGTTTGGCCGGGTGAATTCGATACGATGTACGGGACGCCTTGGACCTACGCGTGGACGACAATGCCAAACCAGTTTCGCCTCTACGATGCTCGGGGATTGTTGTTTGCAGCCCAAAACGATTCGTTTGCCCTGCGTTACGAAAACGTCATGGTAACGGTTTCCTTGGAAGACGTCGTGCAGGTGGTCGGATGGCTCTCGCCGGATTGGTCGGAGCGGGGAGTTCGTTTGGATCTACGCGACGGAAAACCGCTGATGATCGCAGAAAGAACCGAAGCGATGGCGCAGCTGGATCCCACGTACGACGGCATTGACTTGATGTGCGATGCTTCGTGGGTGGGTCGATTGGGCCAAGCAATGGCCCAGGGGCTCGGGGTGCCGTACGTGGCGGAAGATTCGGCGCTCGCGTAAATTGCTTTACGAACGTTTTTTCGCGACGGACTTCGAGGTTTTCTTTTTCGCAGGGTTTGCAGTCGTTTCGGGTTTTACCGCCGCAGGCCCAAGATGCGCCAGGATCTGATCGCGCTGCGGCGGACAACCCCAGATTTCTACCGCAAAAAATCTCGTCACGGATACATCGTCTCCGGCCCCGCGCAGGGCGTATCGAGCAAAAGCGAATACGTCAATGCATGCGCCGGATACCCCGGCACCTCGACAATGCCCGCAGGCTCCGTCCGCGGTTTGCCCGGCGCGCACAATACGCCGTCGCCGTCCGCATCGAGCCACCCGTACACCACAAGCCCCGCACCGTCGTCCTTGGGCACGAGCAAGGTTTTACTGGTCACACCAATCGACGAAATCACCTCGCGATCGAATTCCCCCAAAGGATGCGCCAGATCGCCTTCTTCCACCGACAACGCATGGTGATATTCGAGGTGCACCTGCCCGCTGTTCGACAAACCTTGCGCGACCGAGATTTGTCCCGACAACGCCACTTCGTATAGATTCGTTTCCTGGTTGATGCATCCGATTTGCGCCAGGCCAAACCCAAACGCCAGCGCCGTCCATACTCGGTTCATCGCCCACCTCCGTAATGCAACCCCAAATGAAATCCGGGCAGCGCGATCGTATTCGGCGCGTCGACCCAACCGTAATTGATCCCCAAATCGAGCCCCCACGCCCGCGTGACCGCGACGCCCACGCCGAGCGTGGCCCAAGGCGTCCATTCATGCCGCGCCGTCCAATACCAATCCGTCCCCGATGCGCGCTCGATCGTGGTCAAATCCGGCAAGAGCGCATGTCGCGTTCCGAGAACCAGATAAGGCACCACGCGCCGCATTGGAACGGCCATCTTGACCCGAAGTTCGGCGTTCGGACCCCGGCGAATTTCTTCGGAATTTTGGAACAACCACCCGACGAGCGCTTCGCCCGTCATCCGAAACCCGGGTTTGTCAATCCAACGCATTCCCACGCCCAGCATGGGACGATTGCGCAAAAGCAACACCGACTCCAATTCGCCGATGAGCGCCAAACGCTTGGTCATGCCCGCCTGCACGCGAAGCGCCGAGAATGCCCAGCCGCCTTGCAGGGACAAGACATAATCGCCTCGCGCAGGCGCCCCCGCGATCGCATCCGTAATGCCTCGATTGAGCTGCGCCTCCGGAGGCTCGGCGGCGAACGACGCGCCTGCGTGCAGCAAAACGCCGAGCCCCGAAACCATCGCCCCGACGAAAAACCGATATCTCTTCATTCCATCACACCTTTGGAAAAGCACCGAAAACTCGACGGCCGACGTTGAAAGCAGCTATTGCGCGGCGTCGGCGGCGATCGTCACGCCAAACACCCGCGCGAAATTGCCCGCCAAGACATCCGCCGCCTCCTGTTCGGAGTATCCCGTGGCCTGCATCGCCGCCACGGTCTTGTCGAGGTAAGTCTTGACAAACCCGGGGCTCTGCGGCCCATCACTACCGTAAATGATGCGATCGACGACTCCCGCTTCGTGCATTTTGCGCATCGCTTCTTTCAGGTTCTCCCCCGTCGGATCCGATGATGTCGATCCCAATGCGGATGGCTCGAGGAAAACATTGGGGTACGTCTTGGCCAAACGAATGCACGTATCCAGTCCCGCATGCTTCTTTTCTTTGAAATCATAGCCGAGATGTCCCAAGACGAACTTTGCTTTGGGATACATTTGAATGGCCGTCTCGAGGTACGCGGGATCCGTATACGCCGGCTCTTGCGACGTCCCCGGAAATGGACTGGTTCCCGTATGCAAATAGACCGGCTTTCCCAGAGCCGCCGACACTTCGTATATGCCGTAAAATGCCGGCTCGTCCATGCGAAAATGCTGATGCGCATGCGCGACCTTGATCCCCACGAACCCCGGCCGCGACAACGTCGTCTTCATTTGTTCGATTTCCGCGTCGCGATCCGTCGTCCATCGATCCACGCGCAACGACGCAAATCCGAAATACCGATCCGGCGCATACGTCAAGTCTTCCGCAACGAGCTCGTTCGAAGCGATGCCCACCGTCCGCGGAGCATAAATCGCAAATAAACCTCCACCCCAAATACCCGCTCCGTCGAGCTCCGAAAGAATGCTCTCCGGCGTGAGCGAATCCTTCGCCGTCGACTCCGCATCGACGCCAAGTGGGAAAGGAAAACGTGAGGCGAGGAATTTACGTGTGTCCGCGGGCACATCGTCCCAATCGCCGGGATGCAGGTGCATATCGACGACGGGCAAACGTTTGCCATTCCAATCGACTCCGCGGGCAGTGGTTCCACAAGCAGTAGGAAACGCCGCCAGAGCAACGAGAGCGGAGATGGCTACGATGGCAAGCCCGGTGGCTCGTAAAGGAAACGGAAGTTTGTCTTGAACAATCCCGCGCAGCATGGCGGGCATCATCGATCAATTCGCGATAACGTCAAGACAATTCCGAAGGCTGGTCGAATTCGGCGTATTTCAGTTCCGAGCTTCGGCAAGTTTGGCCACGGGCTCCGCGCCCGGAGTCTGTCGCGTCGAACGCCACGCCCCGATCGCCACGACCAAACCCGACAAAACGCTCCACGCCAGAGCAAAAGTAACGTTGTTCAGCGATTCCGCCGTGCCAAGCGCCACGAACTTCATGATTTCAGCCTGCTCCGCAGCACCCGTGAGCGACACCATCACGCCCGTCAAGAATCCAAGCATCCCCGACGAAAGCGTGACAAACGTGAGCACCGCGGGCAGAAGCAATCGTTTTCGCTCGGGATTCACCAGGTACCACACGGCTGAACCCAAGAGCAACACGCCGAATACGAGCGTCGGATACATGCCCCAACCACCGAGTGTAAACGCTTCTGAAATCATGGAAACCTCCGTCGATAGCGTTACGACGAGACAAACTTGCTCGAACACGAACGAACACTCACCCGCTCCAGGACAAGTGAGCTACCCGGGGCGACATCAGCAATTCGGCAGAGTTCCCAAAATGTTTTCGACCGTTGTTTTTTCACGAGCCCCTCCCACCGGATGACGCGGGCCTCCCCTCCGTCCACGTTCGCGATAGGATCCGGCCGTTCAGAGACAAACGGGCGCCGTAGCTCGTAGTCCGCCAAGTGTATTGATTTCGCCGCATGCGATTGGGGTTTTCTTTTACCCTCACGCTGCGCTACGTTGCGCGCGATGTTCATGCGACGAATGGGAGCTCTGCTGAGCCTTCTTTTTCTGGGTTGTGGTACGCCGGAAACTCGACCGACAAACCCCGTCGTTCCGGCCCCGCGAGCTTCGATCTCTGCATCGGCGGCGGCATCGGCCGACACAGCGCCCGCGGAGACGCCGTCTGTCCAAACGAACCGGATCCCGTCGCGCGGATTGCTCGCGGACGTGGCCATTTTGCGCAAAACGTACGAATCGCTGCACCCGGGTCTGTATCGATACAACACGCCGGCGCAAATGGCCGAGCACTTCAATGCGCTCGAAGCTGAGTTTTCACGCGATCGAACCTTGACCGAAGCGTATCTGGCGTTCTCGGTTTTTCTCGCCAAAATCAAATGCGGCCATTCGTACGCCAACTTTTACAATCAATCGAAATCGGTTGTCGCCGCGTTGTTCGACCACCAAGATCGCGTGCCTTTTCATTTTCGCTGGATCAACAAGCGAATGATCGTGACGCAGGATTTCTCGGGACACGCGTTGATCGACCCCGGCGTGGAGATCCTCGCCATCAATGGCACCAAGGCCGATGTCATTTTCGACCGCTTGATGACGATCGCCCGCGCGGATGGATCGAATGACGGCAAGCGCGCAAGTCAACTCGAAGTGCGTGGATTCGATACGTGGGAAACATTCGATATTTTTTTCCCGCTGTTTTTCCCGCCGCAATCCACGACTTACTCGCTCGACATTCGCCTCCGGGACGGAACCACATCCAACGTGCAAGTCACCGCATTGACGCAGCAGGAGCGTGAAAACGAGCGCCGCGGGCAAAAAGAGGCCATCAAGTGGGAAGAGCTCAGATGGAAAGTGGAATATCCCGAGCGCGGATTGGCCGTTTTGCGGGTGCCGACGTTTGCGCTTTACAACAGTCGTTGGGATTGGAAGAAATTCCTCGATACGACGTTTGCCGAATTTCCCGGGCGGGGCATAAAAAACCTGGTGATTGATATTCGCGGCAACGAAGGCGGCATTGACACGGCGGGGTACTTTGCTTCGAAGCTCTCGGCGGAACCGATGGAAATCGATCCCTACGAACGACGAGTGCGATACCAAAAGATCCCCGACGGAATCGGCCTGTACCTCGATACGTGGGATCCTTCGTTCAAAGATTGGGGGAGCGACGCGTACGACTTCAAAGACGGCTTTTTCAAGCTCAAGGGCGAAAACGCTCAAAAACTCGCCAATGCCCCGAAGAAGACCAAACCATTTCGGGGAAAAACCTTTTTGCTGATCGACGCCATGAACAGCTCGGCGTCATTTCAATTGGCCGAGGTGTTCAAAATCAACAAGCTGGCGACGCTCGTCGGAATGCCGACGGGTGGAAACCAACGCGGAATCAATGGCGGGGCTTTCTTTTTCCTGCGGCTGCCGAATTCGGATATCGAAATCGACGTGCCCTTGATCGGCCGTTTCCCACCGAAAGAAGCTCCGGATGCGGGAATCGAGCCGGATGTGCGCGTCGAGCCGACCATCGACGACATTGCTTCGGGCACCGACGCGGAAATGATCGCGGTGAAGAAGCTCATTCGATAAAGCGAGCCGGCAAAATGGCGCGACGTACGGCCATTGCGATTTTCGATCCGTTTCGCACATAAACGTGGTACTTTCCGCCGACCATGGTCTCCGCACGACTTTTTCTCGGCATTTGTTTGGCGACGGGTTTGTCTTTCGGATGCAGCTCGGGTTCGTCCACGCCCACGCATACGCCCCCGCCCCAAGTCACTTCGTCCGCCGCCGCTTCGGCCTCCGCAATGCCTGCGCCTGCCGTTTCAGCGTCCGCCGTTGCCCCGCCGACGAGGCCGCCCAAAGCGCCTTTACCCGCCGCGCCGGCCGGTGTGGACGCGGAACGTTTCGAGGTTCTGGCGTCGGTGTGCGGCGTCGCGATGTACATGCAAGACGGCAAACCACAGGTGGGTTGTCGCGGCGCACCTCCTTTCGACAAACCGGGACTGTGGCCCGACGGAAAGATTGAAACCAAAGGAGACCTCTTCGAAGTTTGCCTCTTGAGCCAATTCTACAAAGGCTCGTTTTCCGCGGCCGGGAAAGAACAAGCCATTCTGGGAATCGATGCCTGCAATCCCGATCGCGCCAATGACATCACCCCGGGGAGCGTTTTACTCGCCGAACGAGGCGCCGATGGCTGGCGCCTGGTGGATTCGATGCGCGGGATCAACATCGAAAAGTGCGACATTGCCAAACGCAAAAATGGTTCGTTCTTGGTGTGCGGCGACAACATGGGCGCCTTTGGAGACGGCTCCTTGCGTTGGAATTTCACGCTCGATTTTTCCAAACCCGAAAAAGAACGTGTCGTGATTTTCTCGAAAATCTACAAGAGCGCCGGAATCTCGTGTATGGGAAGCGCGGGACTGGACGAAGACCGGGAACTCACGGGCGTTGAAGAGATCAAACGCGAATTCAAGGACGTGAACAATGACGGGTTTGACGACTTGCGCCTGATCGTCGAACGAGCGCACGCCAAAAACACGCCCGCGTTGCTCAAACGAGTCGACGCGATCTGCAAGAAAAATGGGAACACGCACTTCGAGGAAAAGGTGCTCCTGGGCAAATACAAGCGATTCACGCTGGAATTCCACGGCAACGAGACGACGCTTGCACCAACGCCCGAAACGAAAAAACTCCTCGAAGAATGGTCGCATTCCGCATCGTATTTCTGGTGGAACGTCGTAGGCAAACCCGAAGAATGACGACCGCGAAAATCAGGAATGCGCTTCGAGCGGATTATGCGAGCGAGCCGCCATCCATGACGAGAGCTTGTCCGGTGATTCCAGCGGCTACATCGCCGGCCAGGTAAAACGCAAATTCGGCGACTTCGGCCGGTTCGAGCATGCGGCCGATCGGAACCGATTGCGCAAGGGCCGCCTCGTCCAAGCCCAAGTCTTTCATGCGGCCCGTCGCCATGGGCGTGCGAGTCCATCCCGGACAAATCGCATTCACGGTAATGCGTCGAGGAGCCGCGTAATGGGCCAATGCGCGCGTAAACCCGACGACGCCGTGTTTCGCGGCGGAGTACGCCGTTTGATCCGGAACGCCTTTCAAACCCAAAACCGACGAAATGTTGATGATTCGCCCGGATCCATCGGGCAAGTGCGGGAGCGCGTATTTGCAGACGTAATACGTCCCGTGCAAATTGACGCCCATCACGTCATGCCAAAAAACATCGTCGTCCGCGGGATCCAAGGAATTCGTCCCCGCCAAACCCGCGTTGTTCACGACGACGTCGAGTCGCCCGAATCGTGCGATAATCGCCGCGATGCAGCGTTTGACTTGCTCAACCTCTTTGACGTCGCATTCGAGCGCCAGGTCCACATGCGCCGACGTCGGGAGCGTGCGAGCGCATGCGGCCACGCGATAACCCGCGGCGTGAAATCGATCAACGAGGGCCGCGCCGATTCCCCGCGATGCGCCCGTGACAAACACCACGCGAGCGCCGTTGTTCACGTCGTTCATTGCGCCACGCCTCCGCCATCGACGGGAATCACGGTTCCGGTCATGAACGATGCGGCGTCGGAGGCCAGAAATGCAATCACCCAAGCGATTTCACGCGGCTCGGCAAATCGCCCGAGTGGAATGGAGTTCCGATACGCATCCGTCAGCTCTTGGCCTCGCATCGCCGACAGATCTTGGATCACGCGGCGCAACATCGGCGTATCGGTGCTTCCCGGCGCCACGCAATTGGCGCGAATGTTTTTGAGGCCCCAATCGAGCGCGGTGCTCATGGTCAGCTGGGCCAATGCGGCTTTGGATGCCCCGTAAATGGATGCGTCGCGTTTGGCGATCAAAGCTTGATCGCTGGCATTGTTGACAATGGCGCCTCCGCCCGCGCGGAGCATGTGCGGAATGACGGCTTTCATCAGGATAAAAGGCGCCTCGAGGTTCACCCTCAAGACGTCTTTCATTTCTTCGATGCTCGTCGTCAACAAATTGCCGATATTCGTAATCCCGGCATTGTTGATCAAGATATCGACGCGCCCTTCACGCGCGGCGACATCATCCACATGACGGGCGAGCGATTCGAGATCGCGCAAATCGATTTCGGGTAAATCGAATCCGTGGACGCGTACGCCGTGTTCGCGCAAGAGCGTGGCGACGGCTTCCCCGATACCGCTGCGATGTCCGGTGACAATCGCGACTTTGTCTTTGAGTCCAGGTAACACGCGGGGCTACGTATCACGCCGCGCGCGCGCCAGTCAAAGGTTTTTTGCTAATGAATGGGCGCGAATGGCGGGCCCCGAATCGTGCTGCTCGCCTCTAGTCGTCAGTTTCCTTGCCTGCGGGCGCATTGGCAAATACCTGCGCAATCTCAGGCGGCAGTGCGGCGACATCCGTCATTCGTGCGGTTCTGGGGAAAAACGCTGGAGCCATGGTACCTCCACCCGCTTCATGCGTTTGTTCTTCAAGTACGATAGGGAGGATTTGCGCAGCCAGCTCGATTGCTTGAGCCCAATCTTCACCGTAAATCGACTGGCGATAGGGGTGATCGAACCCAAGAATCTCAATTTGAACGGCCCAGCCCATTTCCGTTGCAATGGGTACCCCAAGTTTCAGGGTTATGGTCCGCGGCGGACTGCCATCATCGCCCGAAAATGTCGTGTCGACGCTTAGCACATCAATCTCCGTTTCGCTTTTTTCGTCGGCATTTTCGTATACAATCGCCCAGTTGTTCGGCCGCAACTTGCTGACATTTTCCCGGCGTCTCTTTGTCCGGGATCTTGTTGCATCGTTTTACCTTGTCATTGTATTCATCGTGGCACCGTTCCACGCATTTGGAAAGCATTTGATCGCACTCCGCGTTGCAGTTTCGGTAGTGCGCATTGGCGTCATCACCGCATTTTCGGGACTCCGACTCCGCGGCGATCCGTCCGCAAACGCCCGCCTCTTGCTCATAAACTCGTTCGCACTCGACATGACACGCACTATCAGGCACCGGATTGCCCGCATAAACGGGAACAAATGACACCCAGAGGATCGTCAGCAGAACCATAGCGCCAAAGATCCTTTGTACGGATATTTTAAGATCGAGCACCATCTCGTCACCTTTCTAGACGTTACGACGTTGATCACGTCTATGTCAACAACGCGAGCACGCGGTAGTCGCCGTATCGCAGCGTTCGTCCCCGCCACACCCGAACAACCAACACGCTGCCAGAAATAAAGACATCTTGCGCATGCCCCGAGCATACAAGCATTTCGATCGCTTCCGGAAGAGATTTCCGCGCCGAACGAATCGAAACGTCGCGCGCTCCGTAGGGCTCCAATCGGGGGAGAAGAAACGTCGTGAAGCGTCCAGGACAAACGGGTTACGATGATGAAATAAGCACATTCGTGCTCGTCGGCTCGACTTGACGAAACCCGGAATGTCTTGTCAGAACTAAGGTGCAGCCGGCTGCGATTGTCGTTCCAAACAACGTCGTGACCGGCCGTTGCGCTCGTCGGGGGAGGAGCCATTGTCGACTGAATTGTCAATCGGGGCAGTCTTTGCCGAACGTTATCGTGTCGAACGACGTCTGGCGTCCGGCGGCATGGGAGCGGTCTACGAAGTGGTGCACGTCGAGACAAACCGACGGCGCGCCCTGAAAATCCTGCACACCAAGTTCATGCAAAGCGACATGTTGCGCAAACGCTTCCGCCAAGAAGCGCGCGTGGCCGCGGAAATCGACAGCGAACACATCGTCGACATCTTCGACGCAGGCATCGACCCAACCACGGACATGCCGTTCCTCGTGATGGAACTGCTCCGCGGAGAAGACCTTCGATCCCGCGTTCGTCGAGACGGACCGCTGCCGTACGACCTGGTGATCCACTTTTTGTACGAGACGAGTTTAGCGCTCGAAAAAACACACAAAGCCAACATCGTTCATCGCGACCTCAAACCGGACAACCTCTTTCTGTGCGAACGCGAGCACGGTCTTCCTCGAGTGAAAGTCTTGGATTTCGGCATCGCCAAAATCATCGCGGATGGGGGCACCGAGACGCAACTGACGCAGTCCCTCGGCACGCCGCTCTATATGGCCCCCGAACAATTTTCAATGCAGAGCTCGGTTTCTCCGGCGACCGACATCTTTGCGCTCGGGCTCATTGCCTACACGTTGCTCGTGGGCAAACCTTATTGGTTGACCGAATCGAAGCAGGCGCAATCGCCCATCGCGTTTGCGCTTCACGCGGCGCAAGGTCCCCAAGAGAGCGCCGTCGAACGAGCGGCCAAGCTGCAGGTCACGCTGCCGGCCGCGTTCGACGCTTGGTTTTTCCGGGCCACGTCGGTTTTGCCGGCCGATCGTTTTCCCTCGGCGAGCGTCGCGGTCGCGCAGCTCGCCGACGTACTGGGCGTGCCGATGCTCCACGAATCGACGCGGGGCAAGAGCGATTCGATGATTCCGCGTGCGCTCGAGACAAGTTCGCCCGGGCCGGACGATTTAATCACCCTGGACGAACCCATTTCGCCCGAAGGTCACCTTTCGTCGTCATTACACGCCGTCCGCACGGTGTGCGAAAGCGCGCTCGATGCGTTACCCAAACATTCGCGCCCCAAGTCCGTCGTCATGGTCGTCGGGATCGTCTCGATTCTGGCCGCAGGCCCCATTCTCGACGGCCTCTTCGGCTCGCGCGTCAATGCCCCGACCAATGCCGGCTCATCCGTCGCCGAGGTCGCCGCGGGATCGCTCGAATCGGCCGTTGCCCCGGCAATTGCGGCATCGACCGAGGCTTCGCCCTTCGTGTCCGCACCCAAAACAGCCGAAGCACCACCCGCATCGGCATCCGCATCCGCATCCGCGTCCGCGTCCGCTGAAGCCCCGGCTTCCGACCCGACGAAATCGACGACAGCTCGTCCAGCCTCGACGACCAAGAAAAACCCGACTCGAGAATTGTGGAACAACGATTGAACCGGCGCCCACGGGCCCAGGTGGTGAACCATGAAACGATGGCCATACGTCGCAGCCATTCAATGTGTCGTCGGAGCTTGGGCTTCGATCGGCCGAACAGAACCGTCCGTGGTGGCTTCCACGCTTTTTCAGCAAGCCGTGACAAAAATGGAAGCCGAGCAATTTTCGGAAGCTTGTCCGCTGCTCGAGCAAAGCTATAAACTCGACGCCAAACTCGGGACCTTGTTTACCCTGGCGAATTGTCGTGACCGGGAGGGCAAGATTGCCTCGGCGAGCGCTCGGTATGGCGAATATTTACGCGCATACAACAACATGACACCGCTCGACCAGCAAAAACACACGACGCGCGCCGGGGTGGCGGAGGCCCGCGTGCGGGAGCTCGAAGCGCAATTGCCCACATTGAAATTGATTTGGCAGGGCGAACTTCCGACGGGAACGAATATCGGAATCGATGATCTGGTTTGGACGGGACGAGCGCCGGCCCTGCCGTTTCCATTGGATCCGGGGCCTCACGAGCTCGTCGTGCGCCAAGCGGGTACCGCGGACACGGTCCGAACGGTGCTGCTCGAAATTGGGCAATCGACGACGTTCGACGTGGACGCGGAGGTTTCGCTCATCCCGTCCGTCGAGCCGGTGAAAGTCGAAATTGGCCCGCCGCCCGAGGTTCCGGTGCCGATACCGCAGCGGACAAACCCGCGCCGATTGGCCGGTTTCATTACGATCGGCACGGGAGCCGCGAGCTTTGTCTTCGGCGGTATCGCGGGAGCCTTGGCTGTTTCCAAAAAGCAGGACGCCGCAGCGAATTGTGGCGGGGCGGCCGGTTATGATTGCAATGCCGAAGGATTCTCCGCCGTGCAATCCATGCGTTCGTACGCCAATGCGAGCACCGTGGGGTTTGTCATGGGCGGCATTTTGACGGCGGGGGGAGTCGTGTTGGTTCTGACCGCGCCCTCGCGTTCCAAAGAAAAAACGACGACCATGACCTTGAATGCCACGGGCTTTCTGGGAGGAGGAATGGTCGGTCTGAAAGGAGCATTCGAATGAGCGGACGAACTCGATTCCTTGTGGGGCTCCTCGTGAGCGCCGGAGGTTGCGCGCAAATCATCGACGCCGACGGCCCTTATGTGCTCGTGGAAAACAGTTCGCAAGGTGGTGGCGGACATGGCGGCGTGAGCGGTATGGGCGCGGGAGGCTCGGGCGGCGCCGAATGCACGAAAAACGACGATTGCCTGGTGAACTCGGCTCCGTGCAAAATCAATGAATGCCTGGACGGCTCGTGCGTGGAAAACGATGCGGCGGCGGGAACGCCGTGCGCCGTGGGCGGCGGGATCGTATGCAATGGCCTGGGCGCATGCGTCGAATGCACATTGCCGGAGCATTGCGTAAATCTCGTCGAGACCCAATGCATCAAACGCGCGTGTATCGAGAACGTTTGCCAATTGAATTACTTGGGGCAGGAAACTCCGGCGGGGCCCGCCATGCAAGAGCCGGGCGATTGCAAGATTGTCGTTTGTGATGGTATCGGGGGAACGAAAACCATCAACGACAACAACGACACGCCCAACGACGACAATGGTTGTACCACGGACACGTGCCTCAATGGCAGCAAAGTGCACACGAAGGTGCCGACGGGAACGAATTGCGGAGTGAACTCATTTTGCAATTCGCAAGGACAATGCGTCGGGTGCTTGAAGCCGCCGGATTGCGCGGGAAACTTTGATTTTTGCAAAAGCCGTACGTGCATGGCGGGCATTTGCGGCGTCAACTACGAGGCCGACGGGACGCCCGTCCCTTCCGGCGAACAGACCGCGCAAGATTGTTACATTGTCGTGTGCGATGGATCAGGCAACAAGGTGACACGCGTCGATATGAACGACGGTGTCGACGACGGCAATCCTTGCACTCGCGATGCGTGCAATCCCGACGCCGTCCCGACTCATGACCCGGAAATGGCGGGAACGCCGTGCGCCGTGGGTGACAACGACGTGTGTGACGGGCTCGGCGACTGCAAAAAGTCCAATGGCAAACCGTGCGTCGCGAATAACGAATGCGTCGGCAATGTCTGCACCGACGGTGTTTGTTGTGAAAGCGCCTGCAACACGTCGTGCAGCACGTGCAATCTGTCGCCTTTGACCGCCGGCACGTGTTCGCTTGTTCCAATGGGACAATCGGACACCAATGCGTCGCTGCCGTGTGTCGGCAATTCGGCTTGCGACGGCAATGGTACGTGCAGGAAAAACGATGGGCAAACATGTGCCACCGCCGACGAGTGTGTGCACGGGTTCTGCGTCGACGGGTATTGTTGCGAGAGTCCCTGCACGGCGACGTGTAAATCGTGCGGACGAGTCGGCTACCTCGGCAAATGCGTCAACATTCCCGTCGGCGGCACGGACAACGCCGCGTCGCTCGTTTGCAATGGGACACAAGCTTGCGACGGTATCGGCGGCTGTAAACTCGCTCAAGGGCAGACGTGTAGTTCCGGAAGCCAATGCGCCGGCGGCAACTGCCACCCCGGCCAGCACGTGTGCCAATAGGGATGGCCCTCATAAGCCCTAACTTTACCCTCGACGCCACGATCACGGCCACCGTCGAGGACCGCGACTTCAATTTCATCACGGAATGGAAGACAAGTACCTCGTTCGGCGTTGAACCTAGATACGGGCGCGAGCACTTGCACGAATACCAAGATTCGGACAAGTGTCGGACGTACCGGCTTCCACATTCTTTTACCCCCAAAATACCATAATGTGGTGGGTAACGAAGGAGAATCCGATGAAAACACGACTTATGATGTTCGCGGGCGTCGTTTCAGCAGCGATGATGTCGCCTCAGGCCAAGGCCGGCGATTCACCGACCATGGACGAGCAACTCCACAACGTCATCAGCATGAATTGCATGCTCACGCTCGTCGACCAAAAGCTCATGGATGGGGCCGATCCCAATTACAAAAACCAAGACGCGAGCTTGGGTGTGAAGGTTGGCGACAATGCGCTCATTGCGGCGCTGCGGCGTCCTTGCCACGAGAAAGTCATCAAGCGCATGGTCACGGGGAAAGTTCCGGTCAACATCAATGTGATGCATGTGAAAAAGGCCAATGTCGAAACGCCCGGCGTCGACGGCCTCACGCCGCTCGTTTTGGCCGTCATGCTCGACGACGTGTCGATCGTCAAAATGATCCTCGAGGCCGGAGCCGACCCGGACAAGAAAATCGTCGCTCCGAACAATGCGCAAACGAATGGCAAGACCGCCATTGATTTTGCGACGGGAAAACACGCGAAGAAGATCAAGAAATTGCTCAAGAAGAATTGAGCATTGGGCGAGGCTCGTGTGTGACGCAGTGATCCGTGGTTACCGCCCGCCAAACCCACGTCATCCCTCGACGGATTGCCGGGGGATGACGTGCATGAGGGCGACGAACTGCGTCAAACGTCGACGTCAGTTCTTACGACGACGCAGACCGAGCAGCGCGAGCAAGCCGAAGAGCAATCCGGACGCCGCGGTTTGGTTGTCCGAACCGACCACCGTGCAGCCGCAACCGGTGTCGGTATTGGGCCTTCCGCCACCCGAACCGGCGCTTCCACCTTCGCCACCGGTACCGACCATTCCGCCGGCGCCCGCGGTCCCACCGCCACCGGCACCGCCCGCGCCGCCTTCTTTCGTGCAATCCGCAGCGCAGCCGTCGCCGTCCGTCGTATTGCCGTCGTCGCACTCCTCGCCCATGGTCACAATGTTGTTACCGCACGCCGTGTTGGTGCAGTTCTTATCGCAACCGTCGCCGTCGACCATGTTGCCGTCGTCGCACTCTTCGTTGGTGTCCTTGATGTTGTTGCCGCATCCTGCCGGAATGCACATACCGCCTTGGCACGTACCACCGGTGCATGCCGTGCCATCCGCAACGGCCGGGCTGCTGCACATACCCGTCGCCACGTCGCACATGCCCGCTTCGTGGCATTCATCCGCCGCGGTGCAGGTCACGGGATTTGCCCCGCCACACGCGCCCGCGGTGCACGTATCCGTTTGCGTACAAGCGTCGCCGTCATCGCAGGTCGCGCCGTCCGCTTTCGCCGGATTGCTGCAGGTTCCCGTCGCCGTGTCGCAGGTGCCCACGTCGTGGCATTGATCCATCGCCGTGCAAACGACCGGCATGGCGCCCGCGCAAGCTCCCGCCTGGCAGGAATCCGTTTGCGTACACGCATTGCCGTCATTACAGGACGAACCGTCGGCCTTGGCCGGATTGCTGCACATACCCGTCATCGTGTCGCACGTGCCCGCATCGTGGCATTGATCCATGGCCGCACACATGACGGGCATGGCGCCATTGCATGCGCCGGCCAAACAGCTGTCGAGCTGGGTGCACGCATTGCCGTCGTTACAGGCCGCGCCGTCCATCTTTGCAGGATTGCTGCACATACCCGTGGCCGGAGCGCACGTCCCGACGTCGTGGCATTGATCCATGGCCATACACACGACCGGATTGGCGCCCGTGCATGCACCGGCGACGCAGGTATCCGATTGCGTGCAGAGATTGGCGTCATTGCAGGCGGTGCCGTCCGCTTTGGCGGGATTGCTGCACATACCGGTCATCGTATTGCACGTACCGGCGTCATGGCATTGATCCGATGCCGAACAGACCACCGGATTGGCACCGGTGCACGTGCCGGCCAAGCACGTATCCGTCTGGGTACAGGCATTGCCGTCGCTGCAAACCGTGCCATTGGGGGCTTTGTTGTCCGGCGGGCACATCGCCGACATGCCGGTGCACGTTTCGGCGACGTCACATGCGTTTGCCGCGGCACGACAAACCGTCGCCGCGGTCTCGAATGCACACGTGGACGAACAGCAATCGCCGTTGGCCGTATTGCCGTCGTCGCAAGCCTCGGCGCCCTCGCGAATTCCGTTGCCGCAAACCGCCGTCGGAGTCACGTTGGCCACGACGACGTCGTCAATGCCGATATAGTCGCTGTTCGCGCCACTCGGACCGCCGTTCGTCACGAAATACCGAAATGCATAACGACCCGTCTGGTTGCCCGCGGGCAAACCGCTCACGGTAATCGTGAATTGCGTCCACACATTGGGATACCCCGCCGGGGTCAACCCCGGATTGATATCTTGCAACAAGAACGTAAAGTCGCCGACACTCGAGGACGTCGCGCCCACGTTCGAGCTCATACCGTTGATGCTCGCGCGCACCTGGAGGCGATCCGCAAAGGCGGGGCTGTTTACCGTGCGCGTCCAAAACGAGAGCGTCGCTCCGTTGGCGATGGTCACGACCGGCGTAATGAGCCAGTTGCTCAGATCCGCCGTACCCGAGCCACTCAGGTAATTGGCGAAGATGTAGGAATTGGTGGCGCCGCTATGGGAGGCAAACACAGTCGCATCGCCCTGAGACCACGTCGATGTCCCGATCGGCGCGCTGAGGTTGGTCGTGACCCACCCCGCCGGAATGAGCGTCGTGACGTTGTCGAAGCCTTCATTGATTTGCTGTGCGTAGGCCGAGCTGCCC
>WBZU01000898.1_pt1 | contig 24034 bp, 20 predicted proteins | sample 5204311 | NCBI WGS metagenome assembly WBZU01 (sample SAMN12344359, study PRJNA552823) | activated sludge metagenome | biome: Activated sludge suspended growth; feature: Nitrification reactor; material: Wastewater; isolation source: activated sludge from nitrification reactor of wastewater... | reverse complement strand
TGGGTCGGACTTCAGTCCGACGCTTGTCTATCGCATGACGCCGACATCGTCGGGCTGACGCCCGACCCACAGGGGCGCGGTCGTGGGTCGGACTTCAGTCCGACGCTTTTCCATCGCATGACGCCGACATCGTCGGGCTGACGCCCGACCCACAGGGGCGCGGTCGTGGGTCGGACTTCAGTCCGACGCTTGTCTATCGCATGACGCCGACATCGTCGGGCTGACGCCCGACCCACAGGGGGCACGATCGCGCGTCGGACTTCGAGCGGACCAGGTTCGGCACCGGCGACTTCGCGTTACCATTCCCTCGACCCCCGACGCCCGGCGCCATCCGGATGGGCCTCCCGTGCCCGCCCAGGCGCCCGCGCTCCGGAAGACCCAGACGCACGCCCGCGGCAACCGACCCTACGACCACGACCCCCTGGAGGAGACCATGGCGGACTACGCCACCAGCAGCATTCGCACCGTCGCTCTCGTCGGCCACGGCGGCGCCGGCAAGACGACGCTCGCCGAGGCGCTCCTTGCGAAGGCCGGCGCGATTTCCGCGCCGGGCAGCGTCGAGAAGGGCACCACGGTCTCCGACTTCGATCCGCTCGAGAAGCAGTTCCAGCACTCGCTGCGCGCGTCGATCCTGCACCTGGACACGCCCGACGCGCGCATCCACCTGATCGACACGCCCGGATTCCCCGATTTCATCGGGCAGGCGATCGGCGCGCTCGACGCCGTCGAGACCGCGGCCGTCGTCGTGAACGCCGGCAGCGGCGTCGAGATGATCACGTCGCGCATGATGCAATGGGCGGCGGACCGGCGCCTGTGCCGCATCGTGATCGTCAACAGGATCGACGCCGAGAACGTCGACCTGCCGGGCGTCCTCGCGTCGATCCGCGCGGCGTTCGGCAACGAGTGCCTGCCGATCAACCTGCCCGCGGACGGCGGCAAGCGCGTCGTCGACTGTTTCTTCAACCCCTCGGGCGACGCCGACTTCTCGTCGGTGGCCGAAGCGCACCAGGCGCTCGTCGACCAGGTGATCGAGGTCGACGAGGAGCTGATGGCGAAGTACCTCGAGCAGGGCGAGTCGATCGAGGCGGAGCAGCTGCACGCGCCGTTCGAGAAGGCGCTGCGCGAGGGCCACCTCGTGCCGGTCTGCTTCGTGTCGGCGCGCACCGGCGCCGGCGTGGCCGAGCTGCTCGACGTGCTCGTCAAGCTCGCGCCCAACCCGACCGAAGGCAACCCGCCGATGTTCACGAAGGGCGAGGGCGCCTCGGCGGTCGAGTTCCGCTCGGAGCCCGACCCGGCGAAGCACGTGCTCGCGCACGTGTTCAAGGTCGTCGTCGACCCGTTCGTCGGCAAGCTCGGCGTGTTCCGCGTCCACCAGGGCACGGTGACGAAGGACACGCAGCTCTACGTCGGCGAGGGCAAGAAGCCGTTCAAGGTCGGGCACCTCTTGATGCTCCAGGGCGGCAAACACGTCGAGATCGACCGCGCGATCCCCGGCGACATCGCCGCGGTCGCGAAGGTCGACGAGATCGTCTTCGACTGCGTGCTGCACGATTCGCACGACGAGGACCGCATCCACATGGCGCCGCTCTCGTTCCCGACGCCGATGCACGGCGTCGCGATCGCGCCGAAGCGCCGCGGCGACGAGCAGCGGCTCTCCGACGTCATGCACAAGATGTGCGCCGAGGACCCGACGCTCGCGGTCGAGCACGACGCGACGCTCAACGAGACCGTGCTGCGCGGCCTGGGCGACCTGCACCTGCGCTCGGCGCTCGAGCGCATGGCGAACCAGTTCAAGCTCGAGGTCGACACGCGGCCGCCGCGCATCCCGTACCGCGAGACGATCACCGGCAAGGCCGAGGGCCACCACCGGCACAAGAAGCAGACCGGCGGCGCCGGCCAGTTCGGCGAGGTGTACCTCCGCATCGAGCCGCTGCCGCGCGGCGCCGGGTTCGAGTTCGTCGACGAGGTGAAGGGCGGGACGATCCCGACGCAGTTCATCCCCGCCGTGCAGAAGGGCGTCGAGCAGGTGCTCGCGGTCGGGCCGGTCGCGGGCTACCCGCTGCAGGACGTGCGCGTGATCGTCTACGACGGCAAGAGCCATGCGGTCGACAGCAAGGAGGTCGCGTTCGTGTCGGCGGGCAAGAAGGCGTTCATCGACGCGATCTCGAAGGCGCGGCCGATCGTGCTCGAGCCGATCGTCAACCTCGAGGTGCACTGCCCGGCCGAGAAGATGGGCGACATCGCCGGCGACCTGTCCTCGCGGCGCGGCCAGGTGACCGGCACGCAGACGCTCGCGGCGGGCGCGCTCGCGGTGATCGGCGTCGCGCCGCTCGCCGAGCTCGACGGCTACGGCTCGCGCCTCAAGGCCGCGACCGGCGGCCACGGCAGCTACACGATGGCGCTCGCGCGCTACGAGCCGGCGCCGCCGAACGTGCAGCAGCAGCTCGCCGCCGAGTACGCGAAGCACCGGAAGCACGAGGAAGACTGAAGCCGGATTCGGGTGACGGCGCGTCCGCGCCCGGAACCTCATGCTCGATCAATGGGGTCAGATCAATGGAAGATCGATGAAGATCAATGGGGTCAGACTCGATCGAGATCAATGGGGTCAGACTCGGATCAATGGGGTCAGACTCGATCGATGCAAAGATCAAATGGGGTCAGACTCGATCGATGACCCGCCCCGATCTCCTGTCCCCACCCCGCGGCTTTCTGGACGGTCGCCGACCCGAGGCGTCGACTCTCGACAGGAAGGCGGCGCTGCCGAGCGCCCACGCGTGCTGTGTCGCATCACGGATGAGGCAAATGATTCCCTCCGGGATGGCGCTGTGAAACAGTTCGCGGTAGGCCGCCTGACGAGCGCTGTCGTTCAAACCCATCGCCCGATAGACGGGATGGGGGGTGAGCAACGCGTCCGCCTTTCCTGAGGCGTTTGCAGCGAAGCTCGACCATCGATAGGCGCCGGGGCTGTCCACCATCCGGGCGCGGACGGGATTGAGCTCGATGTAGCGCATGCAGGTGATCAGGTATCGCTCGTCATCGACAATGGCGGCTTTGTAGCGCCCTTCCCACAACGTGCCGGTGCGTTGGCAGCGCCGGTTGAACCGTTGGACGTAGGAGCGGCCGATGGCTTGCATGGTCCGCGGAACGCCGTCGGGGTCAGTCGGCGTCATCAGCAGGTGGACGTGGTTGGTCATCAGCACGTAGGCGTGCAAGGCGACCGCGCCCCTCCGGGACGCATCGCGCAAAAGGTCGCGGAAGCAGGCGAGATCGTCGCTGTCATGGAAGATGGGTTGGCGGTCGTTCCCGCGCTGGATCACGTGCAAGGGAACGCCGGGGACGAAGAATCGCGGAAGCCGGGCCATTCCGGGATGCTGGGCGGGCGTCGCGGCCTGCGCCATCAGACTTTCGATCGAGTCTGACCCCTTTGACCAACCAGCTGAATCGGTTCGAAAGTTAACCGGACACCACTGGATGGTGGAGTCTGACCCCTTTGATCGATCGAGTCTGACCCCTTTGATGCCTTGATCGATCGAGTCTGACCCCTTTGATGCCTTTGATGCCTTGATCGATCGAGTCTGACCCCTTTGATGCCTTTGATCACCCCTCTGGTCCCGGAGGTGTTCGTCCGCATCGGACGCGCGGTCCGAGATCCGGTCCTCGTCGCCGAGGCCCGGGCCGGAGGGCGCATTGTGCGGGGGCGCCCCCGACGTTTACAATTCGACATCCCATGGGTGCGACCGTCAACCTCACGCACCACTTCCTGATCGCCATGCCGGCGATGGCGGACCCGCATTTCGCGCACACGCTCACGTTCGTCTGCGAGCACAACGAGGACGGCGCGCTCGGCATCGTCGTCAACCGGCCGATCGAGATGACGCTCTCGGGGCTGTTCGAGCAGATCGAGGTCGACCTGCCCGACTCGGCGCTCGGCCGCTCGCCGGTCCTCTACGGTGGCCCGGTGCAGATGGACCGCGGATTCGTGCTGCACCGGCCGCTCGGCAACTGGCAGTCGACGCTCGCGGTCTCCGACGACCTGGGGCTCACGACGTCGAAGGACGTCCTCGAGGCGATGGCGCGCGGCGAGGGGCCGCGCGACGTGCTGGTCTCGCTGGGCTACGCGGGCTGGGGCGCGGGCCAGCTCGAGCAGGAGCTCGCGCAGAACGCGTGGCTCACCGTCGACGCGGACGCCGACGTGATCTTCGGCCTGCCGCCCGACCGCCGGCTGCCAGCCGCGATGTCGCGGCTGGGCATCGACTTCTCGCGCCTCTCCGAAGGCGCCGGGCACGCGTAGTGGCCGTCGCCGCGACCGCCGCGTCCACCGTGCTCGCCTTCGACTTCGGAACCCGCCGCATCGGCGTCGCGGTCGGCGACCTCGCGACGCGCCTCGCGCACCCGCTCGCGACGATCGAGCGCGAGCGCGAGGCGGACCGCTTCGCCGAGATCGCGGCGCTCGTCGCCGAGTGGAAGCCCGGGCGGCTCGTCGTCGGGCTGCCGGTGCATGCGGACGGCACGCCGCACGAGACGACCGGGCGCGCACGGCGCTTCGGCCGGCAGCTCGCCGGACGCACCGGCCTGCCGGTCGAATACGCCGACGAGCGCCACACGACCCAGGCCGCCGCGGCGTCGCTCTCGGCGGCCGGCGTCGGCGGCCGGCGCGCGAAGGACGTGCGCGACCGCGTCGCCGCGCAGCTTATCCTGCAGTCCTGGCTCGACGATCATGCCCGCTGAGCCGCCCGGCGTGACGCTCCCCGACGCCGAGCAGGCGCTCGAGGCGCTCGCCGCGCGGATGCGGGCGGGCGTCGCGCACGACGCGGCTTTCGTCGGCATCTACTCGGGCGGCGCGTGGGTCGCCGAGCGGCTCGCGAAGCTCGTGCCCGGCGACCATCCGGTCGGCTACATCGACGTCTCGTTCTACCGCGACGACTACGGATCGAAGGGCCTCAAGGCGGGCGCGCGCCGCAGCGAGCTGCCGTTCGACGTCGCCGGAGCGACGATCGTGCTGATCGACGACGTCCTCTACACGGGCCGCTCGACGCGCGCGGCGATCAACGAGCTGTTCGACTACGGGCGGCCCGCGTCGATCGAGCTCGCGGTGCTGGTCGACCGCGGCGGCCGCGAGCTGCCGATCGAGCCCGCGTACGCCGGCGCGCGCGTCGCGTGCGCGCGCGACCTCTCGATCGTGCTCTCGCGCGGCCCGGACGGCCGCTTCGCGCTCGGCGTCGAGCCCTCGGGCGGGTGACCGGCGTGAACCGCAATCCCCAGCTCGGGCCGGACGGGAAGCTCGTCCACCTGCTGACGCTCGAGGGATTGCCCGCCGCGACGATCCTGTCGATCCTCGACACCGCCGCGCCGTTCGCGTCGATCGGCGAGCGCGAGGTCAAGAAGGTGCCGCTCCTGCGCGGCAAGGCGGTCTTCAACCTGTTCTTCGAGAGCTCGACGCGCACGCGCACGACCTTCGAGATCGCGGCGAAGCGCCTGTCCGCCGACGTGATCAACCTGAACATCGGCGCGTCGTCGACGTCGAAGGGCGAGTCGCTGCTCGACACGGTCGACAACCTGGTCGCGATGAACGCGGACATGTTCGTCGTGCGGCACGCCCAGTCCGGCGCCGCGCACCTGATCGCGAGCCACCTGCAGGCGACCGGCAAGCCCCACGTCCACGTCGTCAACGCCGGCGACGGGCGCCACGGCCACCCGACGCAGGGACTGCTCGACCTCTACACGATCCGCCACTACAAGCGCGACTTCCGCGCGCTGTCGGTCGCGATCGTCGGCGACGTGCTGCACTCGCGCGTCGCGCGGAGCCTGATCCACGGTCTTACGACGCTCGGCGCGCCGGACGTGCGCGTGATCGGCCCGAAGACGCTGATCCCCTCGCGCGTCGAGGGGATGGGGGTGCGCGTGTTCCACGACATGCACGAAGGGCTCGCGGGCTGCGACGTCGTCGTGATGCTGCGGCTGCAGAACGAGCGGATGCGCGGCGCGCTGCTGCCCTCGTCGGGCGAGTATTTCAAGCACTACGGCCTCACCGCCGGGAAGCTCGCGCGCGCGAAGCCCGACGCGATCGTCATGCACCCGGGGCCGATGAACCGCGGCGTCGAGATCGACTCGCCGGTCGCCGACGGCGAGCGCAGCGTGATCCTGCCGCAGGTGACGTTCGGCATCGCGGTGCGGATGGCCGTGATGAGCATGATCGCGGGAGCGTGACGATGCGCGCGCGGCGACCGGACCGGAGCGGGGCACGGCGATGAGGATCGAGATCCGCAACGGCCGCGTCGTCGACCCGGGCGCGCGCACCGACCGCACCGCGTCGGTCTACGTCGCCGACGGGACGATCGCGGCGGTCGGGGCGGCGCCGGCGGGTTTCCGCGCCGACCGCACGATCGAGGCGTCCGGCCTCGTCGTCGCGCCGGGGCTCGTCGACCTGAACGCGCGGCTGCGCGAGCCGGGCCAGGAGCACAAGGCGACGCTCGACTCGGAGCTCGGGGCCGCGGTCGCCGGCGGCGTCACGCGGCTCGCGTGCCCGCCCGACACCGATCCTGCGCTCGACGAGCCCGGACTGGTCGAGATGCTCGTGCAGCGCGCGCGCCGCGCGAACCGCGCGCACGTGCACCCGGTCGGCGCGCTGACCGTCGGCCTGCAGGGCTCGACGCTGACCGAGATGGGCGAGCTCGAGGACGCGGGCTGCGTCGCCTACTCGCAGGGCGACGTGCCGCTGGCCGACACGCAGGTGCTGCTCCGCGCGATGCAGTATGCGGCGACGTTCGGATACCGCGTCTGGCTGCGCCCGCAGGACGCGTTCCTCGCGCGCGGCGGCGTCGCGCACGACGGCGAGGTCGCCACCCGCCTCGGACTCGCCGCCGTGCCGTCGTGCGCGGAGACGATCGCGATCGACACGATCCTCCTGCTCGCGCGCGAGACCGGCGTGCGCGTGCACCTGCAGCGGCTGTCGACCGCCGAGGGCGTCGCGATGGTGCGCGACGCGAAGCGCGCCGGCGCGAGCGTGAGCTGCGAGGTGGCCGCGCATCACCTGCACCTGTGCGACGTCGACATCGGCTGGTTCGACAGCCAGGCGCGCCTCGACCCGCCGCTGCGCGGAACGCGCGACCGCGCCGCGCTGCGCGCCGGGCTCGCGGACGGCACGATCGACGTCGTGTGCTCGGATCACGCGCCGGTCGACGACGACGCGAAGGCCGTGCCGTTCGGCGAGGCCGAGCCGGGGGCGACCGGATTGGAGCTCCTGCTGTCGCTCACGCTCAAGTGGGCGGCGGAGGACCGCGTGTCGCTCGTCGACGCGCTCGCGCGCCTGACCTCGGCGCCCGCCGCGGTGCTCGGCGTGCCGGCGGGAAGCCTCGCGCCGGGGTCGGCGGCGGATCTCTGCGTGTTCGACCCGGCGGCCTGGTGGCGCGTCGAGCGCCGCTCGCTCGTGAGCCAGGGCCGGAACACGCCGTTCCTCGGCCACGAGTTGCCCGGACGCGTGCGCTGGACGCTGGTCGGCGGGCAGGTGGTGCACGAAGCCTGATCGCGGCGGCGCGGCGATCCGGCCCGCGCGCCGCGTCGACGCCGCGCGGAATCGTCCGCGGCGGCTGATAAAATCGCGCGATTGTCGATCGGGGCCGTCGCCCCGTCGGGCCCCGTCCCCTCTGTCTGCCCCGCCACTCGCCGATGGCCCGTGACCCGCAGTCCGCGATGACGACGCTCTGCCTCGCCGGTCCGCCGGGCAGCGGAAGGACGGCGCTCGTGCGGGCGCTCCACGACGGGCCCGGCGACGCGCTGGCCGGGCGCATGGCCACGGCCGCGTCGATGCTCGGGACGCGATCGCGCCGCTGGCGCGTCGTCGACGCGCGCGGCGAGGGCGAGCTCCTGCGCGATCTCGTGGACGGTGGCGTCGAGTCGCCGGTCGCGCTCGTCGTCGTCGACGCGCTGGACCCGCGCGCGACGCAGGCCGCCTCGGCGCTGGCGGCGCTGAAGCTCATGGGATCGCGCGACGCGATCGTCGCCGTGAACCGGATGGACACCGCGCTCTGGCGCGAGGACGCCTACGTCGAGGCGAGCGCGGCGCTCGTCGCGGCGATCGCGCCGCTCGGGTTGCGCACCTGCGCGATCGTGCCCGTCTGCGCGGCGACCGGGGCCAATGTGCGCGTGCGCGCCGGCGCGACGTGGTGGGCCGGCCCGACGCTCGTCGAGGCGCTCGACGCGCTGCCCGCGACGCCGCCGCGCGTCGGCGGGCCGCTGCGCCTGCCGGTCGACGACGTCCTCGCGGGCGGGGAGAGCCGCATCGCGGTGGGGCGCGTCGCGTCGGGCACGGTCGCCGCAGGTCACGACGTGCTGATCCTGCCGGGCAATCGCACGGCGAAGGTCGAGGGGCTCGCGGGCCGCGAGGGCGCGCACGCGAGCGCGACGATCGGCGAGCGGGCGAGCGTGGCGCTCGCGCCGGACGCGGTCGTCGAGCGGGGCGATCTCCTGTGCTCGCCCGACGCGCCGCCCAAGCTCACCGCGGTGTTCGACGCGGACCTGCGCTGGCTCGGCCCCGGCGGGCTCGCGACCGGCGGCGCGCTTTCGCTGCTCGTCGGCACGCGCGAAGTGCGCGCGCGCGTCGCGTCGATTCACCACGTGGCCGACGTGTCGGGCGCCCATCGTCCGGCGACGTCGCTGCGCGAAGGCGACATCGCGCGCATCACGATCCGCTGCGAGGCCGCGATCGCGGTCGACGATGCGAAGACCCTGCCCGCCACCGGGCGCTTCCTGCTCGCTGGCGACGACGGCATCGCCGGCGCGGGCGCGATCGACGCGTCGGGCTATCCGGACCAGCGCCGCACGCGGCCCGCCTCCGGCGAGGTCGTGCCGGTGCGCCACCAGATCTCGGCGGGCGAGCGCGGCGCGAGGATCGGTCACAAGGGCGCGGTCGTCTGGCTCACCGGCCTGTCGGGCGCCGGCAAATCGACGCTCGCGATCGCGCTGGAGCGCCGGCTGTTCGACCTGGGCTGGAACGTCTACACGCTCGACGGCGACAACGTGCGCACCGGCCTCAACGCGGACCTGGGCTTCAAGCCCGAGGACCGGCAGGAGAATTTGCGCCGCGTCGGCGAGGTCGCCGCGCTGTTCGCGGACGCGGGACTCATCTGCGTGACCGCGTTCATCTCGCCCTACCGCGACGAGCGCGTGCGCGCCCGCGCCGCGGCCGGGTCGCGCCCGTTCATCGAGGTGTGGGTGCGCTCGCCGCTCGAGGAGTGCGAGCGGCGCGACCCGAAGGGTCTCTACCGGAAGGCGCGCTCCGGCGCCCTCAGGGACTTCACCGGGATCGACAGCCCGTACGAGCCGCCCGACGCAGCGGACCTCGTGATCGACACCGCGCAGGAAGGCGTCGAGGCGTGCACGCTGCGGCTGCTCGACTTCGTCGTCGAGCGCTGCCGCAACGACGCGGCCTGAGCGCCGTCGCCGGGGCGAACGGCCGCCGCCGTCAGGCCTTCGCCTTCGGCACCCGCCCCATCAGGAAGAACTCGTCGTTCGGCGGCATCGACAGCAGGTTCGCCATCCGGTTCGAGAGCGCGAAGAACGACGCGATCGCGCCGATGTCCCAGACGTCCTCGTCGGAGAAGCCGTGCGCGCGGACCGCCGCGTAGTCGGCGTCCTCGAGCGCGCCGCTGTCGGTCGCGACCTTCATCGCGAACGCGAGCATCGCCTTCTGGCGCGGCGTGATCTCGGCCTTCCGGTAGTTGACGGCGACCTGGTCGGCGACGCGCGGGTGCTTCGCGTAGATGCGCAGGATCGCGCCGTGCGCGACGACGCAGTAGGTGCAGTGGTTCGCGCCCGAGGTCGCGACGACGATCATCTCGCGCTCGGCCTTCGTGAGTCCGCCCTCGCGCTCCATCAGCGCATCGTGGAAGGCGAAGAACGCGCGGAACTCGTCGGGCCGGTGCGCGAGGGCGAGGAAGACGTTCGGCACGAAACCGGCCTTCTCCTGCACGGCGAGGATGCGCGCGCGGATGTCGTCGGGCAGCCCTTCGAGCGCCGGGACCGGCCACCTGGAGATGGGAATGGCCTCCCCCAGGCTCGCCGCTTCGCGGCTTCGCACACCCCCTCCTGAAGGAGGGGGCGACGCGCCCTCGGGGCGGCCCGTCGGGCGCGTCTGCGGGGCCGCCCCCGGGCTCGCCGCGCCGCGGCTGTGCGGCTCGCTCATGCCGACGGCGGCACGAAGCCCGAGGGCATCTCGGCGCCGCCCCCGAAGAAGTGCTTCTCCATCTGCTCGGCGAGCCACTTCCGCGCGCGCGGGTCGGCGAGCGAGAGCCGGTTCTCGTTCACGAGCATCGTCTGGTGGCGGATCCACTGCTGCCACGCCTCCTTCGAGACGTTCTCGTAGAGGCGCTTGCCGAGCTCGCCCGGGTAGGGCGGGAAGTCGAGTCCCTCGGCCTCGCGGCCGAGCTTGATGCATTTGACGGTGCGTGCCATGGGAAGCCTCGGGAGTCGGGATTCGGGGGGCGGGAGCCGGGCCTACAGCGCCTTGCGGTACACCTGCGACTTGCGCTGGTAGTTGTAGAGCGACTGCTTCTGCTGCGGCAGGTCGGAGACGGTCGCCGGGCGGAAGCCGCGCTCGAGGAACCAGCCGGCGGTGCGCGTCGTGAGGACGAAGAGCGCGGCCAGCTTGTGCTTGCGCGCGCGCCCCTCGATTTCCTGCATCAGCGCCTCGCCGTAGCCCTCGCGGCGGAAGTCCGGGTGCACGGCGAGCGCGGCCAGTTCGCCGACGCGCTCCTCGGGAAACGCGTAGAGCGCCGCGCAGCCGATGATCTGGTTGTCGTATTCGGCGACGACGAAGCGCTCGATCTCGGTCTCGAGGCGCTCGCGCGAGCGGCGCACCAGCACGCCCTGCTCCTCGAGCGGCTCGATGATCGACAGAATGCCCATCACGTCGTCGATCGTCGCGTTGCGCAGATGGGCGAGCGGCGTCGACGCGATCATCGTGCCGACGCCGTCGCGCGTGAAGAACTCGAGCAGCAGCGCGCCGTCCATGTGCCGCGACAGGAGGTGCGCGCGCGCGACGCCGTTGTCGCAGGCGCGGATCGCGCAGGGCAGGTAGTGGCGGACGTCCGGCGAGAGCTTCGCCGGCTTCGCGAGCAGCGCCTCGGCGTCGCGCGTGGACAGGTCGGTGAGCAGGCGCTTGCGGCCGTTGCGCACGCCGTCGTTCTCCATCAGGAAGACGAGCTTGTGCGCCTTCAGGCGCACCGCGACCTGCATCGCGACTTCCTCGAGCGTGAGGTTGAACAGCTCGCCGGTGGGCGAGTAGCCGAGCGGCGAGATCAGCACGATGTCGCCGTCGTCGAGCCGCTGCTGGATCGCCTGCGTGTCGACGCGCCGGACCTCGCCGGTCAGCATCATGTCGACGCCGTCCACGACGCCGATCGGCTTGGCCGTGATGTAGTTGCCCGAGGACACGCGGTTGTAGGCGCCCGCCATCGGCGAGTTCGCCATGCCGAGCGACAGCATCGCCTCGATGCGGCTGCGCGCCTGGCCCGCCGCCTCGAGCACGCAGTCCATCGTCTCCGCGTCGGTGACGCGCAGGCCGCCGTGGTAGCGGCTCGGGATCGCCTGCTGCGCGAGGATCGCCTCGATCTGCGGGCGCATCCCGTGCACGACCACGAGCCGGATGCCCAGGCTGTGCAGCAGGTTCAGGTCGTGGACGATGCCGAGGAACGACTCGCCGGCGACGACCTCGCCGCCGAACGCGATCACGAACGTCTTGCCGCGGAACGCGTGGACGTAGGGCGCGGCGGCGCGGATCCATTGCACGAACCCGCGCATCGCCGCGGAGCGGGCGTCGGGCGGGGCGGCGGGTTCGCGGGCCATCGGGTCGGGCGGGGACGGGCGATTATAGCGTCAGCGCCGCGGCGCCCGGCGGCCCGGACGCGCGCGCAGCCGACCGGCGGCGGGCGCATGCGGCGCTCGCCTATAATCCGGCGAGCGGGCGTCCGTCCGCGCCGCGCTCCGATGTCCACGCCGCTCCTCGCCAACCTCAACGCCGAGCAGTTCGAGGCGGTCACGCTGCCGCACGGGTCCGCGCTCGTGCTGGCGGGCGCCGGCAGCGGCAAGACGCGCGTGCTGACGACGCGCATCGCGTGGCTCCTCGCGACCGGGCAGGCCTCGCCGCTGTCCGTGCTCGCGGTCACGTTCACCAACAAGGCGGCGCGCGAGATGCTGCTGCGACTCTCGACGCTCACGCCGGTGAGCGTGCGCGGCATGTGGATCGGCACGTTCCACGGGCTCTGCAACCGGATGCTCCGCGCGCACCACCGCGACGCGAACCTTCCGCAGCTGTTCCAGATCCTCGACACCGCCGACCAGCTCTCGCTGATCAAGCGTCTGTACAAGGCGCACGGCCTCGACGACGAGCGCTTCCCGCCCCGGCAGCTCGCCTGGTTCATCGCGGCGGCGAAGGAGGCGGGGCTGCGCCCCTCCGCCGTCGAGGCGGGCGACGAGTTCGCGCGCCGGCAGGTCGAGCACTACGCGCTCTACGAGGCGATGTGCCAGCGCGAGGGCGTCGTCGACTTCGCCGAGCTCCTGCTGCGCAGCTACGAGCTCCTCGCCGGCCACGACGCGATCCGGACGCACTACCAGCGCCGCTTCTCGCACCTGCTCGTCGACGAGTTCCAGGACACGAACCTGCTGCAGTACCGCTGGCTGCGGCTGCTGGCGGGGCCCGACGCGGCGGTGTTCGCGGTCGGCGACGACGATCAGTCGATCTACGCGTTTCGCGGCGCGAACGCGGCGAACATGCAGCACTTCGAGCGCGACTTCGGCTCGCCCGCGCGGCCGGTGCGGCTCATCAAGCTCGAGCAGAACTACCGCTCGCACGGCCACATCCTCGACGCCGCGAACGCGCTGATCCGCCACAACCGGACGCGGCTCGGCAAGGAGCTGTGGACGAGCGAGGGCAAGGGCGAGCCGGTGCGCGCGTTCGCGGCGCCGTCCGACCAGGACGAGGCGGCGTTCGTCGTCGACGCGGTCAAGGGGCTGACCGACGAGGGCATCCCGCTCTCCGAGATCGCGCTCCTCTACCGGTCGAACGCGCAGTCGCGCGTGCTCGAGCACGCGCTGTTCAACGCGGGGCTGCCTTACCGGGTCTACGGCGGCATGCGCTTCTTCGAGCGCGCCGAGGTCAAGCACGCGCTGGCCTACCTGCGCCTCGTCGCGTCCCCCGACGACGACGGCGCGTTCCTGCGCGTCGTGAACTTCCCGCCGCGCGGGATCGGCGCCCGCTCGCTCGAGCAGCTGCAGGACGTCGCGCGCGGCCGCGGCACGACGCTGTGGCAGGCCGCGTGCAGCGGCGCGGTCGGGGGGCGGCCGGGGTCGAGCCTCGCCGCGTTCGTCGGCACCGTCGAGAAGCTGCGCACCGAGACGCTCGCGCTCGCGCTGCCCGAGGCGGTCGCGCGCGTGGTCGAGGGGACCGGGCTCATGGCGCACTACCGCGCCGAGAAGGACGGCGAGGACCGCGTCGACAACCTCGAGGAGCTCGTCGCCGCCGCGCAGGGCTTCGTGCGCGAGGCGGAGATCGCGAGCGACGCGCCGATGCTCACCGACCGCGTCGACGCCGACCTTCCGGCTCCGGCGGACGGCCGGGACGAAGGCGCGACCGACCCGCTCGCGGCGTTTCTCGCCCACGCGGCGCTCGAGGCCGGCGAGACGCAGGAGGCCGAGGGCAAGCCCGCGCTGCAGCTGATGACCGTCCACTCGGCGAAGGGCCTCGAGTTCCACACGGTCTTCGTGACCGGCCTCGAGGAGGGGCTCTTCCCGCACGAGAACAGCCTGAACGAAGCGGAGGGGCCGGAGGAGGAGCGGCGGCTCATGTACGTCGCGTTGACGCGCGCGCGGCGCAAGTTGTACCTCACGCACGCGCAGACGCGGATGCTGCACGGGCAGACGCGCTACCACGTCGCGAGCCGCTTCTTCGACGAGATCCCGCGCGAGCTCGTGCAGTGGCTGTCTCCGCAGCGCAAGCGCTACGGCTCGATCGACGTGGACGAGGCCGAATGGGGGGCGATCCGCGCGGCGCCGCAGGCGACCGCCGCGGCGCCGTCGTGGCGCGTGGGCCAGAACGTGCGGCACGCGAAGTTCGGCGCCGGCGTGATCGTCGACGCCGAGGGCCGCGGCAGCGACGCGCGCGTGCAGGTCAACTTCCGCGAGTGCGGCCTCAAGTGGCTCGCGCTCGAGTACGCGAAGCTCGAGCCGGCCTGAATCGCATCAGGGCGCGCGCCGCGCCTCCGTAGCGAGGAAGTCGTCGACCGCCGATGAGGCCGACGGGAAGAACCGCTCGTGCGACGCGCGGTGGTCCGCGAGCATCCGGCGCAGCTGCTCGCGGAGCGGCCGGTTGGCGCGCGCGAAGCGCACGTCGACGCCCTGCCGCTCGAACTCGTCGTAGAGGTCGGCGAGCGCGCGCGCGGCCGTCACGTCGATCTCCCAGACCGCCTGCATGTCGAGCACGACGAGGCGAGCGGGCGGGTCCGCGGTGGCGGCGAGCGCGCGCAGCCGGTCGGCCACGTGGCGCGCGTTCGCGAACACGAGCGGCGCGTAGAGCCGGTAGACGACGACGCCGGGCGGCGACTCGCCGGGCACGTCGTCGTCGAGATCGTGGAACCGCCCGTCGCCGGGATTGCGGCGCAGGACGGCGTCGCGCGGCCGCGCCACTTCGACGAGCACCTCGACGAAAGCGAGCGCGACGCCGATCAGCATGCCCGGCAGGACGCCCAGCAGGACGACGCCCAGCGTGACGAGGTTCGCGAGCCAGAACGCGTGCCGGTCCATCCGCTGCAGCTCGCGCGTGCCGGCGACGTCGATCAGGTTCACGCCCGCGACGATCAGGACCGCGGCGAGCGCGACGCGCGGAAGGTGCGCGAGGAGCGGCGCCGCGAAGAGCGTGAACACGACGAGCAGCGCGAACGCGACCAGCTGCGTGCCCTGCGTGCGGCCCCCGGTAATGTCGGCGGTGATCGACCGGGAGCCGCTCGCGCCGACGTTGAAGCCGCCGGTGAGCCCCGCCCCGACGTTCGCGGCGCCGAGCGCCCGCAGCTCCACCGCCGGGTCGACCGACTCGCCGCGCCGCTCGGCGAGCGTGCGCGCGAGCAGCACGCCCTCGGCGAAGATCAGGAACGCGAGCGCGAGGCTCCCGGCCGCCAGCGCCCCGACGTCGGCGAACGCGACGTCGGGCAGCGAGGGCGCGGGCAGTCCGCTGCGGATCCCCTCCAGCGTGACCAGGCCGCGTTCGCGGAGGCCGAGCGCGAGCGAGGCGGCCACGGCGACGAGGCAGGCGATGAGCGCGCCGGGGGCGCGCGGCAGCCAGGCGCGGAGCGCGAGCAGCAGCGCGATCAGCGCGGCGCCCAGGAGCAGCGTGGGCCCGTGGACGTGCGGCAGCGCCGCCGCGGCGTCGACGAGCTTCGCTACGAAAGCGGTGCGCGGCAGCGGGACGCCGATCAGCGGCGAGAGCTGCGAGGCGATCAGCACGAGCGCCGCGCCGTTGGCGTAGCCGACGAGCACGGGGCGCGCGAGCACGTCGGCGACCTGGCCCAGCCCGAGGCGCGCCGCGCCGACGAGCACGATGCCGGTGAGGATGGCGAGGGCGGCCGCGAGCGCGGCCGTGCGCGCGGGGTCGCCGGCCGCGAGCGGTGCGATCACGGCGGCGGCGAGCAGCGCGACCGTCGTGTCGGGCCCGACGACGACGCGACGCGACTGCGTGAGGATCGCGTAGACGGCCATCGAGCCGATCGCCGCGTAGAGGCCCGCCGCGGGCGCGAGCCCGACGAGCTCGGCGTAGGCGAGCACCGACGGGATCATCACGATCGCCACCGAGACGCCCGCGACGAGGTCGGCGATCCGCGCGCGGGCGTCGGCCCGCGCGACCTGCGCGAGGCCGGGAAGCCGGCGATGCCAGGCGGGAGCGCCCGTGTCGCTCATGGCGGTGGCCCGGTCAGCCGGCGGAGGTCGTGCGTCCCGGCGTCAGCGGGGCCAGCGTCTCGCCGGAGTGGAACACGTCGCGGTAGCTCACGTAGTCGGAGACGTGCAGCGTCGCCGCGAAAAAGAACACGTAGGGCATCAGGAGCGCGATGCCGAGCACGGAGGCGATCGACGCGGGCAGCACCAGCATCAGGATCGCGAGCGCGACGCCCGGCACGAGCCCGCCCATCACGAACACCGCGAGGCCGTAGACGACGAGCGGCCGCCAGTTCGCGACCGCGGCGCGCAGCGAGTGGGCGAGCGCGGCGGTCGCCGGCAGGTCCTGGAACACGACGAGCCCGGGGGCGAACCAGAGCGCGGCGAGCGTCGGCAGCGCGACGAGGACCGCGAACAGCATCGCGGCCTGCGTGCGCGTGTCGGAGAGCGTGGCGTTGAGCGACGCGCTCCAGGCGTCCCGCTCGGCGGCGGTCGCCGGCGCGCTCGCCGTCAGCGTGTCCAGCAGGCGGCCTCCGTCGACGAGCGCGGTCGACATCACGGCGACCGTGATCCCCGCGACGAAGACCGCGCCGAGCGTGAGGAGCGCGCGCAGGTTCGAACGGAAGCCCTGGAACAGGTCGGGCACGCGCGGCGTCCCGCCGCGCTCCTGCGTCCAGGCGGCCGCGAGGAAGCCGACCGCGAACACCGGTTTGACGAGCGGCACCGCGAGCTGGCCGACGAGCGGGACGAGGTCGATCGCCATCATCGCGACGTAGTAGGCCGCGAGCAGGAAGAGCCACGGCATCCGCGCGCGCGAGAACAGCGCGTACGCGTCCTTGAGCCATGCGACGCCCTTGCGGGCCTCGTGCACCGTGTAGACGACGTCGCGCGGCGCGTCCATCGTCGTCACGCGGCGCGCGCGTCGGGGAGCCGCGGCATCGCCGCGATGCGCCGCGCGAGGATGCGCTCGAACGCCTCGGGGTCGTGCGCGTGCACGAGCTCGCCGGGGCGCGGCAGGTGGAGATCGTAGAGGCGCGAGAGCCAGAAGCGCAGCGCCGCGGCGCGCAGCAGCGTCGGCCACTGCTCGCGCTCGTCGGGCGAAAGCGGGCGCACGCGCTGGTAGCCGTCGATGAAGGCCCCGGTGCGCGCCGGGTCGAGGTCGGCGCTCGCGTCGTTGCACCAGTCGTTGACCGCGATCGCGAGGTCGTAGGCGAGGAAATCGGTGGCGGCGAAGCCGAAGTCGATGATGCCGGCCACGCGCTCGCCCGCGAAGAGCACGTTGTCGCGAAAGAGGTCGCCGTGGATCGCCGCCTTCGGCAGGCGCAGCCGCGTCATGCCGGCCACGAAGCGCAGCTCGCCCGCGAGCAGCTCCGCCTGCGCGGGCGAGAGGAACGGCCGCACGGCGCGCGCGGCCTGCCGCCACCACGCGGGCCCGCGGCGGTTCGCGAGGCGCTGGCGGTAGCCCAGCGCGGCCGCGTGGAGCTGCGCGAGCGCCGCGCCGACGGCTGCGCAGTCGGCGGCGTCCGGGTCGAGGTGCGGCGCGCCGTCGACGCGGTCCACGAGGCTCGCCGGTTTGCCGCACAGCATCGAGAACAGCGCGCCGGTGCGGTCCGGCGCTGGCGCCGGCACGCTGACGCCCGACCGCGCGAGGTGCGCCATCAGGTTCAGGTAGAACGGCAGCTCGTCGGCCGGCAGGCGCTCGTAGAGCGTCAGCACGTAGCGGCCGCGCCCGGTCGTCACGAAGTAGTTGGTGTTCTCGATCCCGGCGGTGATCGGCTCGTGCGAGACGAGGCCGCCCAGCGCGTAGCGCGCGAGCCACGCGTCGAGGTCCTCGGCCGAGACGGTCGTGTAGACGGACATGCGCGGGGACGGCGCCGCGCGGGCGGCGCGCGCCGATTCAGCCGCGAGGCGGGCGCACGCTCACCAGGAGAACAGCACCCACATCGGCACCGAGAGCGAGGTGTCGAGGCTGTTGCGCCGGAGGAACGTGCCGCTGCTGCCCTGCGGGATCAGGTAGTAGGGGACGCCGTGGCGCGGCGTCACCTTGACGAACTTGAGCTCGTTGCCCATCCGCACTTCCTCGCGCGTCTCGGTCTCGCTGCGGATGATCGTGACCTGCGGCTCGAGGTCCGGGTCGGTCGTGCGGAACGGCGGGGGCTGCTGCCCTTCGGCGCCCGCGGGCGGCATCGGCGGCGGCGGAGGCGCGGCCGGGGCCTGCGCGGACGCGGCCGCCGCGACGCCGAGCGCGACGCCGAGCGCGAGAGCGGCGGCGATGCGATCGAGCGTGGGCATGGCGGATGCGCGGGAGCGGGACACGGGACGATTCTAGCATCGCGGCGCGGCCCGCACGAACGCCGGGACGCCCCAGGCCGGCCGGGCGCCGGCTACAGGTTCAGCATCCGCTCGCGCTCCTCCTGCGTGGGCTGGAACCCGCGCCCCTCGTAGAAGCGGAAGATCGCCTCGACGACGTGGTCCGGGTCGTCGATCACCTGCATCATCTCGAGGTCGCGCTCGCCGACCATTCCCTCGGCGACGAGCTTCTCGCGCATCCAGTCGAGGAGCCCGCCCCAGAACGCCGAGCCGACGAGGATGATCGGGATCCGGCGGCTCTTGCCGGTCTGCACCAGCGTCAAACACTCGGACAGCTCGTCGAGCGTGCCGAAGCCCCCCGGAAGCACCACGTACGCGGAGGCGAAGCGCACGAACATCATCTTGCGCGAGAAGAAGTAGAGGAAGTCGACCGGCACGTCCTGGAACGCCCGCTCGCCTCTCTCGTGCGGAAGCTGGATGTTGAGGCCGATCGAGGGCGCGCGGCCGGCCTGCGCGCCGCGGTTCGCCGCCTCCATCAGGCCGGGCCCGCCGCCGGAGATCACCGCGAAGCCGGCGTCGGAGAGCTTGCGCGCGATCGCGCGCGTCGCCTCGTAATACGCGTGGCCCTCGCGGATGCGCGCGCTGCCGAACATCGAGACGGCGGGCCGGACGCCGCGCAGCCTTTCGGCCGCGGAGACGAACTCTGCCATAATCCCCAGCACGCGCCAGGCTTCCTGGCCGTTCGACGAATACAGCGCCCGGGGGTCGATCACTTCCGGGATCTTCGGCGTCGTCTTTCGCATGCCCAAGCTCGTCCTGGTCGACGGTTCGTCGTATCTCTACCGCGCGTTCCACGCGCTGCCGGACCTTCGCACGCGCGACGGCGAGCCGACCGGCGCGCTGCGCGGCGTGCTGTCGATGTTGCGCCGACTCGTCGAGGACGGCAAGCCGGACTACTTCGCGGTGGTGTTCGACGCGCCGGGCAAGACGTTCCGCGACGAGCTCTACCCGCAGTACAAGGCGAACCGGCCGCCGATGCCCGACGACCTCGTGGCGCAGCTCGGGCCGCTGCAGGAGCTCGTCCGAGCGCACGGCTGGCCGCTCCTGATCGTCGAGGGCGTCGAGGCCGACGACGTGATCGGCACGCTCGCGAAGCGCGCGAAGCAGCTCGGCATCGAGACCACGATCAGCTCGTCGGACAAGGACCTCGCGCAGCTCGTCGAGCCGGGCGTCACGATGGTCAACACGATGAGCAACGAGACGCTCGACGAGGCCGGCGTCGTCGCGAAGTTCGGCGTGCGCGCCGACCAGGTGCTCGACCTCCTGACGCTCACCGGCGACGCCGTCGACAACGTGCCGGGCGTCGACAAGGTCGGGCCGAAGACCGCGGCGAAGTGGCTCGGGCAGTACGGGTCGCTCGACGCGATCGTCGGGCACGCCGCCGAGATCGGCGGCAAGGTCGGCGAGAACCTGCGCGCGGCGCTCGACTGGCTGCCGCGCGGCCGCGAGCTCCTCACCGTCAGGACCGACTGCCCCCTGCCGGTGGGGCCGCGCGACCTCGCGCCGACGGCGCCCGACGGCGCGGCGCTCGCGGCGCTCTACGAGCGCTACGGCTTCCGGAGCTGGCTGCGCGAGGTCGCGGGCGGGCCGCCGGCAGGCATGCCGGCGGACGCGGCCGGCGCAATCGCAGCCCGTGCCGGGAAGGAAGACGCGCGCCGCTACGACACGCAGCACGGCGAGCACGTCGCGAAAGGGAAGCCCGCCGACCTGGCCTACGAGTGCGTGCTCGACGAGCAGGCGTTCGCGCGCTGGAAGGACGCGATCGCGAAGGCGCCGCTCGTCGCGTTCGACACCGAGACGACGAGCCTCGACCCGATGGCCGCCGAGATCGTCGGCCTCTCGTTCGCGATCGCGCCCGGCAAGGCGTGCTACGTCCCGGTCGCGCACACCTACGCGGGGGCGCCCGGGCAGCTCTCGCGCGAGCGCGTGTTCCGCGCGCTCGAGCCGTGGTTCGCCGACCCGAACGCGAGGAAGCTCGGCCAGAACGTCAAGTACGATGAGCATGCGCTCGCCAACCACGGAATCGCGCTCGCCGGCGTCGCGCACGACACGATGCTCGAGTCCTACGTGCTCGAGGCGCACCGCCCGCACGACATGGACAGCCTCGCGTGGCGCCACCTCGACTGGAAGACGATCGCCTACCAGGACGTCGCCGGCAAGGGCGCCTCGCAGATCGGCTTCGAGCAGGTGCCGCTCGACCGCGCGACCGAGTACTCGGCCGAGGACGCCGACGTGACGCTGCGGCTGCACGAGGCGCTGCATCCGCAGATCGAGGCGGACGCGAAGCTCCGCGGCGTCTACGACGAGCTCGAGATGCCGGTGCGCGAGATCCTGTTCCGGATGGAGCGCACGGGCGTGCTGATCGACGCGGAGCTCCTGCGCCGCCAGAGCCGCGCGCTGGGCGAACGCGTCGTCGCGCTCGAGCAGCAGGCGTACGCCCTCGCGGGCGGGCCGTTCAACCTGGCGTCGCCGAAGCAGCTGGGCGAGGTGCTCTTCGAGCGCATGAAGCTGCCCGTCGCGAAGAAGACCGCCACCGGCCAGCCGTCGACCGACGAAGAGGTCCTGCAGGAGCTGGCCGCCGACTATCCGCTGCCCAAGGTGCTGCTCGAGCACCGCGCGCTCTCGAAGCTCAAGTCGACCTACGCCGACAAGCTGCCGCAGATGGTGAATCCGCGCACCGGGCGCGTGCACACGACGTTCTCGCAGGCGACCGCGGTGACCGGCCGGCTCGCGTCGTCCGACCCGAACCTGCAGAACATCCCGGTGCGCACCGAGGAGGGCCGGCGGATCCGCGAGGCGTTCGTCGCGCCGCCCGGGCACGTGCTGGTGTCGGCCGATTACTCGCAGATCGAGCTGCGCATCATGGCGCACCTGTCGGGCGACCCTGCGCTCGTCAGCGCGTTCCTCGCCGGCGAGGACATCCACCGGGCGACCGCCGGCGAGATCTTCGGCGTGAAGCCCTCCGAGGTGACCGCCGACCAGCGCCGGTACATCAAGGCCGTCAACTTCGGGCTGATCTACGGCATGGGCGCGTTCGGCCTCGCGCAGCAGCTCGGCATCGAGCGCGGCGCCGCCCAGCAGTTCATCGACAAGTACTTCCAGCGCTACCCGGGCGTCGCCCTCTACATGCAGCGCACGCGCGAGCTCGCGCGCGAGCAGGGGTACGTCGAGACGGTGTTCGGCCGCCGCCTCTGGCTCACCGACATCAGGGCGGCGGGCGGTCCGCGGCGCGCGGCGGCCGAGCGCCAGGCGATCAACGCGCCGATGCAGGGCACGGCAGCCGACCTCGTGAAAGCCGCGATGATCGCCGTGTCGGGCTGGATCGACCGCGAGCGCCTGCGCACGCGGATGCTGCTGCAGGTGCACGACGAGCTCGTGCTCGAGGTGCCGGACCGGGAGCTCGCGCGCGTGAAGAGCGAGCTCGCGCCGCTGATGACCGGCGTCGCGCAGCTCTCGGTGCCGCTCGTCGTCGACGTCGGCAGCGGCCCCAACTGGGAGCGCGCGCACTGACGCGCCGCGCGGACGCGACGATGCCGACCGACCTGCAGACGCCGTTCGACGCGGCCGTCGTCATGTTCACGAAGCGCAAGGGGTCGCTCGCGACGGCCGTGCGCTCGGTGTTCGCGCAGCGGTTCGACGGGCGCGTTCAGGTCGTCGTCGGCGTCGACGGCCCCGACGGGGACCGCGAGGCGCTCGCCGCGCTCGTCCGCGAGGTGCCGGACGCGATGGCGCTCACGGTCGTCGACCCCGGCTACTCGACCGCGCGCTCGCGCGGCGGGCTCTACGCGCCGGAGGCGGGCGGCTCGCTGCGCACCGCGCTCGCGCTCATCGCCAACGCACGGCACGTCGCCTGCCTGTCGGAGGTCAACCGCTACGCGCCCGACCATCTCGCGAGCCTCAGGCGCGCGATCGGCGACCGCGCATGGGCGCATTCGCTGCGCTGGTTCGCCGACGCGCGGACCGGCGCGGTGATCTGCCGCGACGACTGGGAGTCGGTCGGGCCGGACCGCGGCGTCTACGGGAAGAGCGAGGGCGGATTCGTCGCGACCGACACGCTCCTCGTCGACAAGTTCGCGTGCCACGGCGTGCTCGCCGCATGGGCCGACGCGGACGCGCAGGGGCGCGGCGAGGACCGGCGGTTCTTCCGCGCGATCCGCGGCCTGCCGCACGCGGCGACCGACGAGCCCTCGGTCTACGCGGCGATCCGGCTCGAGAAGCAGCACCCGTTCATGCTCGCGCAGTTCCGCGCGCACGGCGTCGTCCTCGAGCGGCACATGGCGCTCTCGGCCGAGCTCAAGGCGCAGATCGCGCACGCGGCGCAGGCGCAGCAGGCGCACGCGGAGAACGCGCGCAACACGCTGTCGACCGGCGGCGTGGACTTCGTGATCCGGCGCGGCGGCGGGGACAGGCGCTAGGCGTCGAACGTCTCGCGCCAGCTCGCGTACCAGCTGCCCGCCATCACCGGCGCGAGCACGAGCCAGCCCAGCCCGAACGGGATCGACGCGACGATCGCGAGCCCGATCCAGATGAGCCCGTAGACGAGCGTCGCGCCCATGTTCTGCCAGCAGGCGCGGAAGCTCTTCTTCATCGCCGCGATCGGCTCCTCGCCGTTCAGCACGATGAGGGGCGGCGCGAACCAGTAGGCCATCGAGAGCGCCGCGACGGCGACGAGCGCGACCGGGACCACGACGAGCGCGACGAGCCCGATCGACGAGAACAGCGCCGCGCCCATCTGCGAGGCGTCCGACGAGAGCGCCGCGAACAATCCCGCGCCGCCGGCCACGCCGAGGACGACGGCGACGACCGCGATCCAGAGGACGAACATCGCGCCCAGGTAGACGAGCCCCACGATGAAGAGGGGCATGAAGCGGCCGCCCTGGAATCCCTCGAACAGATGGCCGATCGTCAGCGGGCGTCCCTTCGCGAGCGCGTGGCAGCCGAGCGCGATGCCGCCGCCGAACACCGGGGCGAGCACCGACTCCGCGATGCTCCCCACGACCGGGACGAACGCCATCGCCACCATGACCAGGACGAAGACGACGATGACCGCGATCCACATGCCGGGCGCGGCCATGAACACCTGCCACCCCTCGCTCCACCACGCGGCGCCCTGGCCCGCGGGCAGGATTCGCGGCTCGCGCTTCCCGGAACCCGGCGGCGCGCCGGACGGCGCCGCGGGCACGACCGGGGGGGGCGGTGACGGCCGGCCTGGCTGCGTGATCTCGTCCATCGGGCGCCTCCCGGAAAAGAAGCTACGGTAGCACGCGGACGGCGCATCATGCGGGGGCCCCGGGGACGACCCTGGCTGCGGCGGGGTTGCGTCGCGCCGGGCCCGCCCCCACGCTTCGTGCTCCAACCCCGGATCCCGACCTTGCCGCATGGACTCCCTTTCCGCCCCGCTCCTCGCCTACGGCGCCTGGTTCGTCGGCCTCAACGTCTTCGCGCAGCAGCTCGGCCTGCCGATCCCGGCGGTGCCGACGATGATCGTCGCGGGCGCGATGGCCGCGACGACCAGCCTGTCGGCGGCGTCGGCGTTCACGCTGGCGGTGCTCGCTTCGGTCGTCGCGGACCTGCTCTGGTACTGGGCGGGCCGGCGCTACGGGTACCGCGTGCTCAAGTTCCTGTGCCGCGTGTCGCTCTCGCCGGACACCTGCGTGCGCCAGACCGAGGGCATCTTCGAGCGCTACGGGTTCTTCTCGGTCGTCGTCTCGAAGTTCGTCCCCGGCTTCTCGACCGTTGCCCCGCCGAT
>WBZU01000895.1_pt1 | contig 24053 bp, 13 predicted proteins | sample 5204311 | NCBI WGS metagenome assembly WBZU01 (sample SAMN12344359, study PRJNA552823) | activated sludge metagenome | biome: Activated sludge suspended growth; feature: Nitrification reactor; material: Wastewater; isolation source: activated sludge from nitrification reactor of wastewater... | reverse complement strand
AAGCGGATCGGCGACGATTCGAACGATGTGGTGGCGCGTTGGATGGCCTGTTCGGCCACGGTCGTGATGTCGTCGACATTGCCCAGTGCGCCCAGCGCCATCATGTCGTTCGCCGCAAAGATGCCCTGCACAGAGGGATGAGCCTCAAACAGTTGCCGCGTGACTTCGTAGGCTTCGTCGATCTTCCAATTGGCGGTTTCGCTGGCAACGATCGTCAGATCTCCGGCTTCGGCAAAGGCGCGCTCGGCACCGGCCTTGCGATCCTGCGCGTTCTTCGCCGCGCGGATGCCTTCCAGGATCGCCACATCCGCCGGTCCGTCGAGGCGATCGGCGATGCACTTTGCCGCCATGTGGGCACCCTGCTCGTTGTCGACGCTGATAAATGGCACGCCCGTCAAGCCAAGCCTGGCTGAGAGCGTCACGTCGAGGCGGTTGTCAATATTGATGACAACAATCCCCGCCTCTTGCGCTTTCTTGAGCACCGGGATCAGTTCTGTGGAACTGCCCGGCGCAATCACGATCGCGTCGACTTGCTGCGCAATAAGCTCGTCAACGATTGCGATCTGCTGCTCAATCGACGTTTCCTGTGCGCCGGTCTTCACGATCAGGTCGATGCCCAGTTCCTGCTGAGCCTTGCGTGCGCCTTTCTCCATCTCGATAAAAAACGGATTGGTCAGCGTCTTCATCACCAGGGCAATTTGCAGGCCTTTCTCTTCCGCTACCGGCGTGGACGCCGCCTGCGTTTGTGCCGGATCAAAAATGGGCGCGCTGGTCGGCAGCGCGCCACCGCACCCGGCAAGCAGCGTCGCCACCAGCGCAACGATCGCCACCAGCGCGGCGTGATTGTGTCGGGCGGTAATCGTGGACGGAAATTGTCGCAGCACCCTGTGCTCGTCTGTCATCTCCAACCTCAGCTTTCTGGTTTGCGCATGAATCTAAGCCGTTTGCGACGACGCTCCCTGGTGGCGCAGCGGCGCCGCCTATGTTTGCGCCAAATGACGGCCTCTTCCATTGTATGGCGAAAGAACGCCGCATAACTCGGTCAAAGGTCGAATCCGGAACAAACAATTGACCATTTCTGGATATTCAGGCGTATTTTCAAAGCAGAGCCACAAGAAGACGGCCACCCACCCCACGGTCGATGGGATGGGTGGCCGCGTCACACGAGGCTGTGTCGGCTTGAGCCTACCGGCGGATGATGGGCAGGTACATGGTGCGGTCCTGCGGCACGCCAAGGAAGCGCAGAACGCCTTCGTAGCTGGCCGCCAGCGCCTCAAGTTCGGGATCGCCGTCGGCATTCAGCAGGGCCGGCGCGCTCTTGACCGGGTAGCCGGCATCCTTGGGCCAGCCGTCAACCGGCGTGCCGTCAGGATTCCAGGCATAGACCTTGGTGTCGTCTGAGCCAACCACGATCTCGATCTGGCCGTCGCCATCCACATCGCCGGCAACCGGCGACGATGCCACGGCGGCACCAGTGCTCTGCGGCCAGCCCGCCACGCGGTCGCCGTTGTTGTGCCACGCCCACACCTTGTGATCGTCGCTGCCGATGATGATCTCCGGCACGCCGTCGTTGTTGAGATCGGCCAGCAGCGGCGACGAGCGCACGATCCAGCCCGTGGGTCGGCGCCAGAGCAACTCGCCCGTGCTGCTCAACAGGTAGACGAAGCGGTCGCCGGAACCGATAACAATTTCCAGGCCAGGCGAACCTGCCGCGAGATCGCCGACGGCGGGCGTGCCCATGATGATGTCACCGGTTGCATACTTCCAGGCCAGCGCGCCATTGGCGCGGTAGACGTAGAGGCTGCCGTCATACGAGCCGACGACGATTTCGTGCTGGCCATCGCCGTCGATGTCGGCAACCACGGGCGAGCTGTCGATGACGTGATTGCCGTAGGTGTCGGCGGCTGTACCCAGCGAGACGGGCCAGCTGCTGCGCAGCGCGCCGTTGGCCTCGTATACGTACAGGTTGCCGTCCGAAAGCGCCAGCACGACCTCGGCTGTACCGCTGCCGTCCAGATTGGTCACGGCAGGACGTGCCAGGATGCGATAGCCGGCATCCGGGTTCATCCCGGTGCGAATCGGCCAGCCAGGCAGCGCCTCGCCGTCGGCGCGGAAGGCGTAGAGATAGCCGCGCATGTCGCCGACAACGATCTCCGGCTTCCCGTCGCCATCCAGGTCACCCACCGTTGCCGCCGCCTTGACGCCTTCATGCAGCAGTTGCGGCCAGCCGGCCCGCATGACACCGTTCACATCGTAGACTTCCAGTTGCCACTTGACGAGATTGCCGACGATGATCTCCGGCTGGCCGTCACCATCGAGGTCAGCTACGACCGGCGATGCGAAGTAGCGCGAGGAGAGCGTTGTAGCCTGGCCCAACTCCGCGGCCGAGACCGCGACCGCTCCACCCTGCCAGGCGTATTCAAGATTGGTAGTGGCCAGAGCCGGATCCCACCAGCCCTGGTTGACGGCACCGTCCGAAATGGCGTTGCCGACATAGTCCGGATAGACGCGCCAGATGCCCAGAAACTCTTGCGGCCACAGCCAGCGCGCATCGAACGCCTGCGCCAGCGGCAGGTCGAAGCCGAGCAGCGGGCTTGTTGCATCATAGGCCGCGTTCACGACCTGCGTGTTGTTGGTAAAGCCCGGCTGTACCAGGTGAATCTCCTGGTTCGTGTAAATCACGTGCAGGTAGGGATCCCACGGCAGCGGCGGGAACGCGTCGGCCAGATTCTGGTCCGGGTCGGCCAGCGCAACCTGGAGGCGGGCGGTATACCCCTTCTGCACCCAGGTCTGCTCAGGCGCGGTGTTGGTGAACTGCTTGTTCTTGCCGTCGGGGATCTGCGCCTGCAAGGGCAGCGCCGTCTTAGTGCGCTCGAAGATCGGGATCGCCGGTTCGTCGCCGATCGCGCCTGCGGCGGTCGCGACAACCTGGCCGTCGGCGTTGCTCACCGCCAGCGTGTAGCGCCCGCCACCAAAGACCGGAAGGCGATGCAGGAAGCGGTGATCGTAGGCCGCGCCGCGCGCCATGGCTTCGTAGTCGAGGCGCAGCGCAGCCACGCCGCCCGTGCTCGTCTTGCCGCGCGCCACGTCGATCTTCACGATGAAGTCGTTGTAGTCCCAGTCCGACCAGCCCACGTTTTTCAAGTCCTCATAGGCAACGAAGGTGCTCTGCGTGTCCCATACCAGCGGGCCGTAGATGATGGCACTGGCGGTGTCGTCGGCGTCCGTGTCGGCGGCGAAGCGCGCGCTGGCGTCGGCGGGAATGGACAGGCCGCGGCTGTCCGTGCCGGCGACCTGCACCGTGTTGAGATAGCGCACGCCCGCCTCGGCGCTGACCATGCGCGCCTTGTAGGTCAAGGTGTGCGTGGTGTTGCCCGGCAGCGCCGGCAATGCCAGCCCGTTCAGCGACGGCGCGGCGAAGGGTGCGCCATTCAACTGCGCCGTGCCCGCCTCGAAGGCCATGTTGCCCGGCAGCGTGTCGGTGAGCAGCAAATTCTCGGCGCGGCCGTTGCCCACGTTGCGCACGGTCACGGTGTAGTCGACCAGATCGCCGGCAGCGGCTTCCAGTTGCGCCACCTGCTTGTCGACGACCAGCGCCGGTGCCACCACGGTGTTGGCCACGTAGTTGGAGGGTTTCAGCCCGCCTTTGTCATAAAGCACATAGCCGCGGTTGGTGATGAGCGTGCCGGGCGTCGTTGGGCTGGCGGCTGGAAGCTGGGCAGTGACGACGACGATCTGCTGGGCATTGGCCGGGATCGAAGCAAAGGCAGCCGACACCGTGTTGCCGTTGGCCGCACCATTCACGACGTTGAGCACCTGCAGACGACTGTCGATCGTGTCGCTCACGACGACGTTGTACATGGTGGCGTTGATTGGCTGGCTCGGCACCGTCAACGTGTAGACGATGGTCGAGCCGTAGCTCAGTTCGTCGGCGGTCACCGTCTTCTGGATACTGCCTTGCGGCGTGTGCACCACGGCCGTGGTCTTCGGGCCGGCGTAGATGCGCTCATCGGTCACGCTGTCGCCGTTGGTGTCGCCCACCGTGCCCGGCCTGGAAGAATACGCGGTCACCGAAGCGGTGTTGGTCAACGACGAATCGGAGCTGATGTCGCTGGCCACCTGCGCACGGTAGACGACGATCACCGTCGAGCCTGCATCGAGCCGGTCGATGGTGTAAGCGTAGGCCGCACCGGACGAAGAGGTCGGGGTGACGGTCGTCGCCGCCGGCTTTTGGACTGAGTCAACCTGGATCAGATTCAACCCCGGCGGCAACACATCGCGCAGCAGCATGTCGTATGCCGTGTCTGTACCGGCGTTGCGCAGCGTGACGGTATAGGAGACGATGTCGCCCGCCCCGACGCGGCTGATCGACGCCGCTTTCTGCAGGGTCAGGTAAGGCTGGCGCACCTTGATCGTGTACTTGCCGGCCGGACTGCGCCGGTCGATACGGTTCGTCTCGAAGCCGTCCCACGACCAGCCGGAGTTGGCATAGCCGCTCGCCTTGTCATACCAGGCGACATTGCTCGTGTTTACCGCGTTGTTGAGGACGGTGTTATTGGTGTAATACTGCGTCGCCGGCTGGTCGAAACGCACGCCGGTGACCAGTGTCGCAAAACCCACCGTGAAGATATAGGGCGTCTGGCCGGCGCTGTTGTCGACCGTGTTGAGATAGAAGCGCAGGTCGAAGTGATCCGTGCTGACCTTTGGGTTCTGCACGTGATGCGCGTCGTCGAAAGCGGCGCCCTGGACGGTACGGCTGCCGGCGACAAAGTCAAAGCCGTTGGGCAGGTTGTTCTCTTCGACGACCGGCCAGTAGGCGATGACACCCGCGGGTACCGTTACCGTCAGCGTCCAGTTCACCACGTCGCCGATGGTGGCGTAGTTGGGACTCGTCCCCGCCCCGCTGCGTACGCCGACCTTGGTGATGGAGAGATTCTTGACATAGACGGTCGCTTCGCCGGTCTGGTCATCGTTGATATCGCCGGTGCGGGCGACCGGATGGCCATGGTTGTCGGGCCGGCTGTTGTAGGCGACGCTGGCGCGGTTGGTCAGCGACATACCGGCCGGCAGCCCCTGCGGGATCGTTGCCTGGTAGGTGAAGGTCTGCGTCTGGTTGGGCGCCAGCGACGCCACCGTGCCCCACAGCAACGTGCCGCCCTGGCTGGCCGCAGGATTGCCCGCCGCCGTCGCATAGCTGGCGGCGCTGGGACTGCCCGCACCGCCCTCGGCTGGCACCGTCAGCGAGACCGGCACCGTGTCCGTAACAACGAGATTGTAGGCCGTGGCATCGCCCGCATTCGTGACCTGGATCGCATAGGTGACGGTGCTGCCGCCCTGTAGATCTCGATCGGGCGTGGCTGTCTTGGTGAGCACCAGGCGCGGCGCCTTGTAATTGGTCGTTGCCATGGCGCGCTGGCTGTAGGGGACGCCGTAGCTGTTGGCGCCGCTCAGCTTGCCGAAGTTCGCCACGATCCAGCCGGGTTGCACGTTCGGTACCAAGCCGACCCTGGCCTGGATCTGCGCTTCCCACGTGGCGCCCTTTGCCGCGTTACACAGCTTCCACTCCAGGTATTGCAGGCCGCCGATCATACCGACCGTTGGCGATTGCGGCGCCGACGCGCAACTGGCGCCGTTCGTATACGTGCCACCCACCGTGTGCGCCGCACTGCCGTTGACGTAGGTCATGCCGCGCGGTAGATAGTCGCGAATGACGATCTCCTTGGCGTCGACATCGGCAGCGCTGGCATAGCTCAGGCGGAAGGTCAGCGTGTCGCCGACGAAGGCGTTGACGCTGCGCACCCACTGCTGCGTGATCGGGTCGCGCACGACCTTGTCGAAGGTGGGCATGCGCGTGGCGATCGTGGCCGACGACGTGTCCGGCGTGACCGTGCCCAGCCGGCTGGAGTCGACGGTATCGGCCCATTCGCCGCTGATGGTTACCCGGTTGGTCAGGCTATCGCCCGAGACGATGGGCTGGCCGGTGAGCGGCGCGGCCTCGTATGTGGCGTCGACCAGGGCGCGGAAGGTGACGGTGGCGCTGGCGCCGGGCGTGGTGCTCGTTGCCGGAAGCTGCCACGCAATCGTCGTCTGACCGGCGCCGGGGTTGTTCGGCGTCACGCTCAGCGGCGCCAGATTGGCGCTGCCGTCGACATAGGTCATGCCGTCAGGCAGCACGTCGACCAGCGCGCCATTGGTGACCGTGTAGTACTCGGAGACATAGTAGCTGAGCGAGAAATTCACTTCGGTGCCGATGCCCACGGTCGACGGGCTGGCCCCCTTGTGCACGGTGAGGATCTCGGCCGTGGTTTGCGCCGGCGCATCGTCATCCGGAGTGGATTCTGAGCCGTCGGCCGCGGGTGCGCCGGCATAAGTACCAGTTGCCTCGTACTGCACGGCAAGCAAAGTGTCCTCCGCGATGACGGCGCCGCTCATGGGGCCGCCAAACGGGCCATTGCGCGCGGCGGTGTTGCCAGCAGTACGGAAGCGGTACGGAATGGCGGTCTGGAACGAAATGACGATCGGCGTCGCATGTTGCGCCGTGGTCAGCGTGCCGAGCGACCAGGTCAGGTCTAGCGATCCGTCGGCGTTGAGCTTGAGCGCGGGTGTCGTCGAAACGCTGTTCGGGTTGCTGCTAAAGGTCACATTGCCGAGGTACGCCATGCTGGCGGGCAATGTCACCCGTGCGGTCACTGCGTTGGTTGGGCCGACATTGTTGTTGCGCACCGTCGCCCGCACCTGGAACGGCCAATCGGCGCCCGCGCCGCGGCCCGGCGCGCCGGGATATTCTCCGGCGCCGGTAGCCTGCTCGTCTGCGGTAGATTGCACGATGGTTGTCTCGATGTCAATTGCTTGCGGCCGCGCGGCCTGCTGCGAAAGCGACGACACCGTGTTCCCGTTGTTGTCGGGCATGGTGTTGGCGCGCACGCCGGCCTGGTTGACAAATTGGTCCGCTGCGGTCAGCATGTTCTGCATGGCGGCGATGATGGCGACCTGCAAGCTCTCACGGGCTTCCAGATCGGCGATGTTGTCCCAAGTCAGCGCCGTGGTGCCGTCGGGCTGGCCGACAATGCTCGTCGGCGCAGGGTCGGCGCTGACAAAGACGAGGCCAATCGGCAGCGTGTCGGTGATCGTGAGATTGTAGGCGCGGTCGGTCACGGGTGTGGCGCCGTTGTTGCGCACGGTGAGTGTGTAGCCCACCTGCCCGGCCAGTAGCGGTTCCTGGCTGACGGCATGGCTGATGGCCAGGATGGGGGGGGTACCACCGGCCGCTTGCACACTGGCCGGCCCAGCAATGGCGGCCAGCAACAAAACAAGAATGGTGGCGATCGAAAGCGCTGCGAGACGCTGCGATTCGTGTGCACTTCCTCGATACATAATGGTGCTCCTGATATCTAGGTGGCAATTGCCACCGATGAGTTTGTTCCAGCATAAGTGCCCAAAGTCGAATGGTCATCAATGCATGTCAAAACCGGATTAAGAACTGCACGGCGAATAGATCCAGCGTAGACCTGGCGCGTCTGCGTGTCATCCAGAAAAGGATGGATACTTCGCGACGGCCATGACGTAGCCCCGCGTAGGGTGTGCGCAAAGCGCAGCCGCACGCGGCGTAACCTTTGGCGTCATTCAGCGGCTGCGTTAAGATGTGCGGCAGGTAACCAGCCAGACGCCGGCGTCAATCCCAACGGTCGCACACGTCTGGTCGAAGACTTGTTCATCCGCTCTGCAAACGTGAGGATTTCTCATGAAGACTCTTCTGGAAAAGCTGCACCTCCAGCCTACCAACGCCGGCGTGTGCACCGGTCCCAACCGTTGGCTCGAAAGCAGCGCGTCGCCCATTACTTCCTACAACCCGACCACGGGTGAACCCATTGCCGCAGTCATCCCGGCGGACGCTGCAGCGTATGACATGGTCGTGGCTGCGGCACAGCAAGCCTTTGCCGGCTGGCGTAGCGTGCCGGCGCCCAAGCGCGGCGAGGTGATCCGCGACCTGGGCGCCATCCTGCGCGATTATCGCGAGCCGTTGGGCGAACTGGTTTCGCTGGAGATGGGCAAGATCCGCGCTGAAGGCATTGGCGAGGTGCAGGAGATGATCGACATTTGCGATTTTGCCGTCGGGCTGTCGCGCCAACTCTACGGGCTGACCATGCACTCCGAGCGCCCCGGCCACCGCATGTACGAACAGTGGCACCCGCTGGGGCCGATCGGTATCGTCACGGCGTTCAATTTCCCCGTGGCGGTCTGGTCTTGGAATGCCGCACTCGCGGCTGTCTGTGGCGATACCATGATCTGGAAGCCGAGCGAACTGGTGCCGCTCTGCGGCGTCGCCGTGCAGCACCTGGCCAATCGGGTCATGGCCGACCACGGGCTGACCGGCATCTTCGCGCTGGCCGTGGGCGCCGGCGACATTGGCCAGCTCATGGCCGAGGATCAGCGGCTGCCGCTGGTTTCCTTCACCGGCTCCATTCCAACGGGACGGCGCGTAGCGCAGACGGTAGCCGCGCGCCTGGGCCGTTCGTTGCTGGAGTTGGGCGGCAACAACGCCATCGTCGTCTCCGACAAGGCCGATCTGGACCTGGCCGTGCGCGCCATCGTCTTTGGCGCCGTGGGCACCGCGGGCCAGCGCTGCACGAGCACACGGCGCATCATCGCCCACGAAGCGATCGTGGACACGCTCACCGATCGGCTGATCAGCGCCTACCACCAGGTGCCTATCGGCGACCCGCTCCAGCCCGGCACGCTCATGGGCCCGCTGGCGACCAGCCGCGCCGTCGCCGCGATGGAACGCGCTATCGAGCGCGCGGTGGCTGACGGTGGCACGGTCCTCACCGGCGGCGCGGCGCGGCCCGACATTGGCCCGCACTTTGTCGAGCCGACCATCATCCGCATGCCGCGGCAGACGGCGATTGTGCAGGAAGAGACCTTTGCACCGATTCTTTATGTCATGTCTTACGCGCAATTGGAAGAGGCAGTGGCCTTGCACAACGGCGTGACGCAAGGGCTCTCGTCGGCCATCTTCACCGACAGCGTGCGCGAGTCGGAGACCTTCCTGGCCGCGGTCGGGTCGGATTGTGGCATTGCCAATGTAAATATCGGCACGTCGGGCGCGGAAATTGGTGGCGCATTTGGCGGCGAGAAGGACACGGGCGGCGGCCGCGAGTCCGGCTCCGATGCGTGGAAGGCCTACATGCGCCGCCAGACCAACACGATCAACTGGTCCAAGGAATTGCCGCTAGCCCAGGGCATCGAGTTCGGCGGCTGAGTCAGTCCAGAAGCGAGGCCGGCAGGGGACCGTCCGTATAGCGGACCTTGCCGGCCTTGTTCCACACCGTCACCCCGCCCGCGCCGATCACCTCGTAGGTTGCGCCGGCCTTCACGAGCGCCGTGTTGCCATCGACGCCGAGCACCGTCAGCTTGTGACCGCTAAAGAGACGCATGGTCGACAGCATTGCGCCCGGAATCTCGTCGAAGTGGGGAATGACCGTCTTGCCGGGCAGAAAATTGAACCCTTGCTTCCAGCCCGGAAAGCCAAAGAACTTCTCACCCAGAATCATCGCGCCGGCGCTACACCCTGCCAGTACGCCGCCGTGCTCCAGCACGCCGCAGATCGCAGCCCACGCGCGGCTGCCGGCCAGCGACGCGTAGAGGTACTCCGGCTTGCCACCCGACAGGTAGACAAAGTTGGCGGCCGCGATGGCAGCGGCGTGCGCCTCATCGTCGGCGGTGGCGCGATCGACCACGGGAACGGTGACTGCCGCCGCGCCCAGCCGCGCGAAGTGCTCCTCGCCGAGTCGCGACCAGTAACCGATGCGTTCGTCGCCTTCGGTGCCGGCCGCCGTCGGTAGACAGACCACACGCGGCGTGGCAGCCAGGCGATCGAGCAGCCGCCGGTCGACTGCTTCCATGGGCGGCAGGTATTCGCCGCTGCCAACCAGCACCACTGTCATCGGTCACCTCTGCGTCGGCTTGTCTGGACGTTCCAGCACTGGAGCGAGTTATTGATCGGGCTGCGCAATCGCGCCTTCCTTCTGTGTACGCAGGTAGCGGACTTCACCGCCCAACAACATGCGCGTGTTGGCATGAAGCACCGGCGCCACCGCAAGACTCAGCGTAACGGCCGGCATGACGCACCATGTTACCACATCGGCAGCCAGATGGAAGGGACGCCAGCCTGGTGCCGACCGGCTGCAACGGATGTGTTCGCTCGCCCACATGGCCCAAGTGCCGAGCGCGCCGACCAGGTTCAGGGCAACAAAAAAGATCGCCGGGATGGCTAGGTCGAAGAAACTGATCACGGGCGATCTGGTCACAGCCAGTCCGAGCAGCCAGCCGGCAGCCAGCACAAGGGCTGCGGTCGCATAGAGGGTGAAATCTTGCAGCACCTGCAATAAGTAGAGAATCTTCTGCGACAAGGTCACCCCTTCGTGACGATGCCACCGCTGCACGATGTAGCCGAAATTCTGACAACTCCACGCATGGCGCATGCGCTGCCGGTAGAAGTTGCGACATGCTTGCCACAGTGAGTCGCCGGTGACGGCGTCGCCGCGCGTTGGCAGCATGACGGGGACCACGCTCACGCGACCGCCCGTGGCGAAGAGCGCGCGCAAGAGGATGTTCGAGTCCTCGGCCAGCACGCACGGGTCCCAGTAGTCGATGCCGTCGGCCAGCACGTAGCTCAAGGTATAGGTGCTCTGCGTCAACTTGAGCATAAAGGGGTTGGCCAGTTCGGCGAGATTCACCACGTTGGCCAGCATCGTCAGCACGCGTACCGGCCCCGGCACGCGCCAGATATTGTTTTCAAAACGCAACGGCGCTTGCCAGAAGCTCCGAAGTCGCGTTCCAGCATGACGCGTACCTGGCGGGCTGCCCAGCGCTGGTTGGCGCCTTTGCCGGGCACCTCGTCGGGCAGGTCCGCCGGGTGAATCGTCACGATGAAGCGGGCGAATTTGCCGGCATAGCGCCGGCGCAGCATGCGCGCTTTTGTGTCAGCACCTGATTCCGATGCTTCCATCGCCAGCACGACGATTAGCCGCCGCCTGGCGCAGCTCTGGCGCGCCAGCCCGTCAAGTGTACGGGCAAGGATAGTTGCCGGCTCGTTGTGGTTGGGCACAATGACGACGTGATGCACCGAGCGCAGAATCGGCGCTCCGGCCGACCGCTGCGCCCTGGTCCTGGCTCGATGGATTTGATAGAGGCCGAGGGGATAGAAGAGCAGCGCCACAAAGACGCGCAGTACGACGTAGAGTCCCAAGAGCCGAATACACGCAAGTGCTACGGCTGGATACTCCACCATGGCAAAGGCAACGCCGGCGATCATACCCCAGGCCAGCATGCCGGGTATTTTGTACGTCCAATGATGAAGATCGCGAACTGCATCATAGCGCGACAACACAACGCCATTCCCTCCGAGGTAAAGAGCGAACACGCTGCAACGAACCGTTTGATTGTACCAGCCAGACAAGCGAACCCACCGTGCGCTCGCCCATCGTCTGGCGTGCGTCTGGTATCTGAGCGCCGGGCGCCGCTTCTGCGGCCGGCCTGATTGACGTACGACTAGCGCGGCAGCGTGTCTACCCTCACCACGGCCCCGCTGCGCGCCGACGCATAAGTCGCCAGCATGCTGCGCAGGAAGTTGCGTGAGTCGGCCAGCGTGATGACCGGCGCCGCGCCGTCCAGCACGCACGCCTCCATGGCCTGCACTTCACACAGGTAGGGGTCGGTGATGGGCGTCACGATCTCCTCGGTCGAGCCGTCGAGCCGGGTGAGAGTCATCACGCTTTCCTTGCCGGAGAGGCCCGGCTTCCACGGCTCGGCGATCTGGAGCGTGGCCTGGTCGCCGACGAGGAAGGCCGCCTCGCGGAAGGGCGTGCGGAAGCCCGACGAGATCTGCGCCACCGCACCGCCGGCAAAGTGAAGCTGGGCGCGCATGGCCACGTCGACGCCACTCTCGCCCACGATCTGCTGCGCCCACACCTCCACCGGCGCGCCCTCGCCCACCGCCATGATGGCCAGGCTGTTGGGATAGACACCCACATCCCACGCCGAACCGCCGGTCAGGTCAGAACTGAGCCGCACATTCGCGGCGCGCTCGGGCGGCAGGTAGAAGTTGAACCAACTGTTGATCAACTGGAGCTTGCCCAGGCGTCCCATGTGCGCCGTGTCCAGCGCCAGGCGCGTCTGCGGGTGGTGCAAGTACATGAACGCCTCAAAGATCGTCACGCCGCTGGCGCGCGCAGCGGCTTCGACGTGGTCAAACTCGGCCGGTGAGACGACCAGCGGCTTCTCGCAGAGCACGTGCTTGCCCGCCTGCGCCGCCTTGACCGTCCACTCGGCGTGCATCCCATTGGGCAGCGAAAGATAGATGGCGTCGACCTCCGAATCGGCCAGCAGGGCTTCGTAGCTGCCGTGCGCCTTGGGGATGTCGTGGCGCCCCGCATAAATCTTGGCGCGTTCCAGATCGCGGCTGGCGACGGCCACCAATTCGCTGCGTTCGGATTCTTGCAGCGGGCCGATGAGTGCCTTGTTGATGTTCGCGGTAGAGAGCAGCGCCCAGCGTACGGTTCGACTCATGTCCGACTCCTTCCAGGTATTTGGTGCGTGGGAATAGGATCTCGATCATAGCACAAGGCGCTCGAATTGTGGTTGCACAAGAGCTTGGCTGCATCGTATACTTGCGACTGTGCCGCGCCGCCGGCAGCCAATCATCAGCATTTGTGCAATCGTTGCATACACAACCAATAACGGAGCCCAACATGATTCAACAGCGACCGGGTGGCATCACGCTGCTGGCCATCGTCTTCATTCTGCTTGCCGTCGTGTCGACCATCTGGAGCCTGCTCGTTTTCGGCGTCGGCGGCCTCAGTTGGATGACGGGCTTCCTCTTCAGCGCCGAGGATCTGCGTTCGTTTGGCGGCAGCAATACCTGGGCCGGCTTTATCGGGATTATCAGCGCCGTCGTGCAGTTGATCGTTGCCTTTGGCTTACTCGGCATGAAACGCTGGGCGTGGATGCTGGCGCTGCTGGGCGCGCTGCTGACGCTGGTACAGGGGCTTTTCGGTATGTTCAGCGGCGGCTTCTTTGTCTTCTGCTGCGGCGCCTTCGGTCTACTGATCCCTGGCGGCATTGTCTTCTACCTTTTGCGCCCGCATGTGCGCGCCGCATTCGGACAATAGGAAGTTCCAGCAATGTCTGAACCTACTTCGAACGAACCCAAAGGCAGCACAATCTTGCGTGTGATCGGCTGGAGCCGTTACATCACAATCCTTGCTGTTTTTGGAACCTTTGTCGGCTCCCTGTTCCTCCTGATCGTGGGAACGCTCGACCTGATTACCGCAATTGTGGCGGCATTTGCCAGCATTGGTGAATCACATGTCAGCGGACACTTACGTATCGAATTGGTCGAGACGGTCGACACGTTCCTGGTTGCCATCGTGCTGATCGTCATTGCGCTGGGTCTCTACCAGTTGTTCGTCGGCCCAATTGACGGGCTACCCGCCTGGCTTCGTGCGCGCCATGTGGGCGACCTGGAGAAGCGGCTCTCCGGCATGGTTGTCACGGTGCTCGCCGTCATCTTCATGATCCAGGCCGTCCAGTGGGACAGCGGAATCGACATTCTGTGGATCGGGCTGGCGATCGGAGCAGTAATCGTCGCCGTGGCCTATTTCTTGCGCCACGAAGAAGAGGTCGTCGGCGACGATTGATGGTTGACAGTGTCCATCCATCAGAAGTCCTGCTGCGAACCTCCCCGGCCGAAGCGCGCTGCACTACGCGCACGCGCTTTGGCAGCCTCTACCTCCCGACTACGCGGCGGCTGTGTGGTCACCAGCTCGTCGAGCAGCGTGCGCACCGAGCCGGCAATTTCGGCCACGGCACGGTCGAAGGCCGCCTGGTTGGCCTGTGATGGCTGGCGGTAGCCGCTCACCTTGCGCACGAATTGCAGCGCAGCGGCCTGGATCTCGTCGTCGGTCACCGCCGGTTCAAGGTTGAACAGCGGCACAATATTTCGGCACATCAGAATTCTCCATTTCGGCGTGTAACAATCCGGCGATCGCCCCTTGCAACTCGCCCCTCCCCCAATTGCGCTCATAGCGCGTTCCCGCTATGCTACCTGGCATGGACACAGCCGTCAATGACTTTCTCAACGATCTGCACCCGCGCGTCGCCGGCGACCTGCGCAGCGACGACTACACGCGCACCCTTTACAGCACCGACGCCAGCCTCTACCAGGTGATGCCGTACGGCGTGCTCTTCCCGCGCCACGCCGACGACATGCAGGCGGCCATCGAGACCGCGGCGAAATACCGCGTGCCGATCCTGCCACGCGCCGGCGGCAGCAGCCTAGCCGGCCAGACGGTCAACACCGCGCTCGTGCTCGACACCTCGCGCTGGCTCGACCAGATTCTGGAGATCAACGTGGAGGAGCGCTGGGCGCGCGTCCAGCCGGGCATCGTACTCGACGCGCTCAACGCCGCCCTCAAGCCGCACAATTTGCAGTTCGGCCCGGACCCGGCATCGAGCAACCGCGCCTGCCTGGGCGGTATTGTCTCCAACAACGCCACCGGCAGCCACTCCATCGTCTACGGCATGATGGCCGACCACGTGCTGGAGATGCAGGTGCTGCTCGACGACGGCACGCCCGCGCACTTTCGCCCGCTGGATGGCGATGAGCTTCGCCAACATATGGCCAAGGACGGGCGCGAAGGCGAGATCTACCGCACCATCGCGGCCCTCACCGCGGACGACGCCAATCGCCAGATCATCGGCGCCGGCACGCCCAAACACTGGCGACGCTGTGGCGGCTACAACCTGGCGCGCTTCGTCCACGACGGCAGCATCGACCACTACCTGCCGCAGGACAGCCGTTTCAACCTGGCCAATCTCGTCTGCGGCGCCGAGGGTACGCTGGCCGCCATCACCGAGCTGAAGGTGCGGCTGGTCGAACGGCCCAAGCGCACTGTGCTGGCGATTATCGAGTTCCCGACCTTGCTGGCGTCGTTGGAGGTCGTGCCGGAGATTCTGGAGACGCAACCGACGGCGGTCGAGCTGATCGATGACCTGAGCCTGCGCATGTCTGCGGGCAATCGCGATGCCGCACGGCTGGTCAAGTCGTTCCTCCAGGGCGAACCCTTCTGCATCCTGGCCGTCGAGTACCAGGGCGACAGCGAGGCCGAACTGCGCAGCCAGGTCAGCCAGCTCATCGCCCGGTTGCCCGGCCTGCCCATTACACCGCTGTACGATCCCAAGCTCCAGGCCAATGTGTGGGCGGTGCGCAAGATCGGCCTTGGCCTGCTCATGAGCATGCGCAGCGACTGGAAGCCGATCCCCTTCGTCGAGGATACGGCGGTGCCGCCGCAGCACCTGGCTGAGTACATTCCGAAGATCGAGGCATTCTGCACCGAACTCGGCACGCAGATGACCTACTACGCACATGCCTCGTCGGGCTGCCTGCATATCCGGCCCCTGCTCAACCTCAAGCAAGGCGCCGAGATCGACAAGATGCGCGCCATCGCCATCTTCGTGGCCGACCTGCTAGGCGACTACGGCGGCGCGCTGTCGAGCGAGCATGGCGACGGCCGCGTGCGCAGTTGGCTGGCCGAGCGCTTCTACGGGCCGGACCTTTACGGGTTGTTCAAGGCGGTCAAGGCAGCGTTCGACCCGCACAACCTGCTCAACCCCGGCAACATCGTCGACGCGCCGCCCATCGACCGCGACCTGCGCTATGGGCCGGGCTACACCACCATTGCGCTGGAGACCGCGCTGGATTGGCCGGCAGGTTTCGCCACCGAGATCGAAATGTGCAACGGCGCCGGCGTCTGCCGCAAGCTCACCACGGGTGCCATGTGTCCCAGCTTCATGGCCACGCGCGAGGAGGAACACAGCACGCGCGGCCGCGCCAACCTGTTGCGCGCCGCGCTTTCCGGCCACCTGCCTGCGTCGGAGCTCACGAGCCCACGCATGTACCAGGCCATGGAACTGTGCGTGGCGTGCAAGGCGTGCAAATCCGAGTGCCCGTCGTCGATGGACATGGCGCGCATCAAGACCGAGTTCCTGGCCCACTATTATGCCGACCGCCCGCACCGCCTGCGCGACCATCTCTTCGCCAACATCGACCCGCTGAGCAGGCTCGCCTCCGGCTGGCGCGCGCCGCTGGCCAACTGGATGCTCTCGCTCGGCCCGACCAAAGCGATCCTCGATCGCTGGTTCGGCATTAGCAAAGCGCGATCGTTGCCGCACTTCAGCCGCACACCACTGACGGGGCGAGGGGCGAGGGGCGAAGGGCGAGGGGCGAATACTACTATCCTCGCAACGCCATCGCCATCAGCAATCAACAATCAACAATTACCCATCAACAATCAGGCCTTGACCATTGACCATTCTTCCCCTCTTCTCTTCGTCGACACCTACACCGCCTACTCGTACCCACACGTTGCGGAAGCGGCCATCGCCGTGCTCGCCGCCGCCGGGCTGGCGATCGAGATTGCCCCCGTCACCGATGCCGGCCGGCCCGCGCTCTCCAAGGGAATGATCGACCTGGCGCGCAAGAAAGCCGAGCGCGTCGTAGCCGCGCTCTTCCCGCACGCGGCGACGGGCCGCGCCATCCTCTTCCTGGAGCCGAGCGACTGGTCCGCCGTGGTGGACGACTACGCTGCGCTGCTGCCCGGCGACGCACGCCTGCCGGTCGTGGCCGCCGCCTGTGTCACCTTCGAGCAGTTTGTCGCCGACGGCGTCGCGGCGGGAACAATCCGGCTCACCTTTGCCGGTGACGCGCGCCCCGCCCTGCTCCACGGCCACTGCCACCAGAGGGCGTTGCTTGGCACAAAGCCGGCCGTGCAGGCTCTGACGCTAGCCGGCTACACCGTGCGCGAGATTGACAGCACCTGCTGCGGCATGGCCGGTGCGTTCGGCTACGAGGCGGAACATGTGGATGTGTCGCTGAAGATGGCGGAGCATGGCCTGGCGCCGGCCGTACGCGCTGCGGGCCAGGATACCGTCATTGTCGCGGCCGGAGTGAGTTGCCGCCAGCAGATTCTCAGCGCAACGGGCCGCCGCGCGCTCCATCCGGCCGAGGCACTGGTGATCCGGCTCGACCCGCCCCATCAAGAACAGACATAGCCAGAGCGCATCGTCACCACGGAAACGGAAGGAAACAGGCAAAGAAGATCATGGCACAGACCAGCAAGAAACAGCAGCGACATGCGCTGAAAAAGCAGAAGGCGCGCGCAGAGAAACGCCGCAAACTCCGTCAATCTGCTGCACAACTGGAGTTAGGTGAGACGCCCTCGCCGTTTGACTTCCCTCAACCTGGACTGCTCACACACGAACAGATGCTGAGAACCGGAATCCAAAAGTTCTCATTCCAGAAGGCCTTTGCGTCGGAAGTAGAACGCGCTCTGGGCGATTTCTTTGGAGAGGAGGTACTTCAGACGCGCGCAATTGAGTTCGAGAATCCGGAAATCTCCGCATTTCAAGAGTGGCTCTTCTTCGACTTTGTCTTGTCAAATGGGCGCCACCTCATCGATCTGTTCGCCGAACGTGAGGGGGCAGCATTGCCGCCTGAGCAGCAGGCGATGTTGCACGAGTGGATCGAGACCAATCGGCTACGCTTGCTGGAAGTGCAATCGGTCGCTCCGGGAGTCGGCGAGGTCGTCAAGGATCTCTTGAGCGGGGAAGTATTGCACTGTCGCGATATAACCATGTCCTATCTCGCCCGAAAATGGGCGGTCGTCCTGGCGCGCCCGCTGCGTACGGAAGGTCGATGGGCATTTACGGGAAGCGGCAGTTTGTTCTCGCCAAATGAGAAGGCAGAATTGGTCGAGTTTGCCAGTGATCTGTGGCGCCAATACCAGGACCGTCACGCAACAGCATCTCTGAATGCCTTCTATCGAGACAATAGCCTGGCCCTTCATAGATTCGCCGATGCTCTCAACAAGCGCATCGCTACTCCAATCTACTTGAGCGCAGAAGGACATCCACTTGTCAAGGCCGTAGCCACATACAGGCTACATGCCCCTGCCAAGGTAGTGGCGCGGCTAGATGAATGTGAAGAGTTTGTATATTTGGGTGCCATCCAGAACGAGACCGCTGGGGAGCACTATGGCTGGTTGTTGCGTGGGCGTTCTCAAGCACCCGAAGAGAACAAAAATGTCGATAGCCTCGCTCTTATGCTGCAAAACCAATGGACGGCTGGGCCGGGTGAGCCTTCATATCTTTCCCTTGGGGACATTACGGTAACTCGAAGTTCGCTTCAACTAGAATGCCTTAGCAGCGAGCGTCTGGCGATCGGACGACGATTGCTCGAAGAACTGCTGGCCGGACTGATCGTCCATCGCGATGACTCGGTGACGGATTTGAATCGCGCAGATACGCAGGATTCCGTTGCGCCTCCCACCCCATCATTGCGCGACACAGACCCCAATGCGCGTCAGGTGGAATTTGAGTTGTTGGCGCGTAAAGCAGAGCAGTGGCTGAACACACCCGTTCCTGCGCTTGATAACCAAACACCGCGTGAGGCTGCCAGGCACGCCGAGGGCAGAGCCAGGTTAGAGGAATTGCTCAGGGTACTGGAGTATTACGAAAGCGATGAAGGTTCGATGAAGCAGACGCCATACAGCGTGAAATCGTTCCGGCGCGAGCTGGGGATGATGTAGGCGGCGCTATCCCATCAGTGTAGATCAGATGGAACGATGGCTTCGGTCACTGCGATTCTTCTGGGGCATTTGCGGTCCCGCGCATCAACCACGGCATGCCCCAGCCCGCGCGGTCGCCGGCGTCGTTGCCCGCCGGTCCGGGATCGGTGGCCAGTACTAGGGTGATTGTTTCGCCGCGGTACGCGTCTAGCGGCACGAATGCCTTCTGCCAGTCGCGGTCGGCCGGGTCCGCCGGCGTGATGTGGCGTGACCAAAGCGTCTGCTCGCCGGCTGCGCTGCGCGCCTTCACCGTGAAGGTCACGCCGTCGCCGCCCCAATCCCACGCCTGCGGGTCGAGCGCCGGGCTCAGCCAAAGGAAAGATCGCTCATCCGGTACGGTCAGCGGCAGGGCGATTTCGACAGGCGCGTGGGCGAAAATCACCGGGCGCGTGTCACCGCTTTGCGGCATGGTGAATTCGGTCAGCGCTACGCGCTCGCAGCCGGTTGCCTCGGCGCAGATGGGCGCGTTGGGCGTAATGGTCGCCTGCGGCAGGAGCGCCGCGAGTTCCAGCAGCCGGTAGCGGGCGTAGAGATCGCGCTCGGCCGCCTTGGGTCGCACCAGCGTGTACGCGGCGTTGACACCGATCCAGAAGACGGTGAATGCGACGGCAAAGACCAATGCCGTCGCCAATACGTGGCGCAGGGTAGCCGCGGTCCGTGGCGTCGGCGCCACATCCAGCAGTCGCAGCCACGAATACACGCCACACAGCGCCAGCGGTGGCCCGGCGATCGCAAAGAGATCCCAGTCGCGCTGGCGCGCCAGGTCGTTCTGAAACGCAAAGAAGTAAAAGAGCACGCCGGCTGCGGCCACCGCCAGCAGCAGAAATGTGCGTTCCCGACGCACGGCGGGCTGCATGAACCCCCACACGCCGGCACCGATCCACAGCGACCATAAGGGTGCGATGAGCCACAGGTTCTGCAGCGCTTCCGTCAGTTGCGCCGGCGCCAGTGCCTGCATGGGCGTCCAGAATAGTTGCGGGTCACCGGCAAAGCCGCCATCCAACCCAGGCGGGGGGACCTTCAACCACCAGAACACACCTGCGGTAAGCAAGGGCACGACCAGCCCGCCGAGAACCAGGGTCACCACCTGGCGCGGCCAGCGGTTGCGTCGCAACAGAAGAAGCAGCGCCGGCAGAACAAAGGCCGCCTGCGGGTGAAAACTGACCGCAGCGCCTCCGCTCAGCGCCACCGCCCACAGCGGCGCGCGCCCGGCAAAGTAGCCCACGGCAAGCGCCAGCGTGGCAAACGCCATGGCCGTCGACCAGCTATAGTTCTCCACATGGCCGAACCAGAGCAGGCTCGCCCCCGTCGCCAGCAGCGCCGTGTAGATTACGAGCCGCCGCAGCGTGCTGCCGGTCAGCCAGGCCGCCACTGCCCACGTCGCTAGCACGAAGACGCCCCCGGCCGCCACACTCATCAGGGCGATGGCGATCTCGGGGCCGGCGCCAAAGGGCCGCACCAGGCCGCTCACCGCGTACTCCAGCAGGCTGTCCAGCGGTTCCTTCCAGACGTAGGGATTGTCTTGCAGCGCGCGCGTTGCCAGTAAGTCGACCTTGTAGAGCGCGTCGCCGTGCCAGGTGCGCTCGCGGAAGATCCAGAACGCCGCCAACGCCACCGGCAGCGCTGCCCACCAGGGAATCGCCAGCCGGCGCAGTGGTCGCCACCACCCATAGGCAAAGGGCACGCCGGCGAGCACAATCAAGGCGCCGGCCAGCCAGCGCAGCGCCATCGGCACATAGGTCAGGAAGCCAAACGCCCACCAGCCACTCGCACCATAGGTGGCGCCACCCGAGGTGATCAACAACGCCGCAGCGATCAGGGCAACGGCCACCGGCGCCACTGCGACGGGGCGTGCACTCTCTGATTCCGAACGATCCGCGCTCATCTGCCCAATCCGTGCGATCTGCGGTCTAATCCCGCCGCTATCCTGCGCGCCACAGGTTTGGTCGATCTCCAGCGCCTGCGCTAGAGTACACCTTCAGTGCGCGACCGGCGCGCGTTGTTGCCCGGCCGCGGCACATAGCGAAGCATACTATCACTGCGCCAGGGTGCAGGCAATTGCACCATGCCAGGCAGCACACTCGCTGCGTTCGATAATCGACTACTGCTCGAGGCACCGTGACCGGTCCGGACCCATCATCGTTTTCCGCTGAACGCGCGACGTGGCGCCAGCGGTTGCAACCACATCACGACTTTCTGCTCCTGCTGGTTACCTTTGTGACCTTTCGGCTGGCGTCGGTCTGGTTTCTGCGGCCGGGCGGCTACATTCGCGATTACTCCGACCTCATCTACTACCGCTCGCGCGCAAGTTGGCAGGACTTCGGCTTTCTGCCCTATCGCGACTACTGGTCGGAATATCCGCCGCTCTTTGCCTGGTTCAGCGTGTGGATCGATCGCATCGCCCGCCTCTTCCCGGTCTGGGAAGATGATCGCTTCTGGTATGCTGCCTTCTTTGGCGCGGCCATGGTCGCGGCGGAGGCCATCACCTTCGTTTGTCTCTACACCCTGGCGCGACGGCTCTACGGCGAGCGCGGCCTGCGCGTGACATGGCTCTATGCCGGCCTCTTCCTGCCCGTCTACATGCTGGCCGGCTGGTATGATGCCCTGCCGGTGATGACCATCATCCTGGCGCTGACGATCCTGCTCACCGTGCGCTCGGGCTGGGGCATGGCGCTGGCAGGGCTCGTGTCCGGCATCGGTGGGCTGCTCAAGCTGGTGCCACTGGCGATCCTGGCCGTTACGCCGCTGGTGACACGCCGCTGGCGCGACATCGCGCTTGCCGTGCTCGTGGCGGGGGCGGTCGTCGCCGGCGTTTATGCCTACGCCTACGTCACCGGCCCGACGATGACGCTCGCCTCCGTGCGCTCGCTCACGGAACGCACAGGCTGGAGCACGCTCTACGCGCTGGCCGATGGTTTTCTGCGCCTGGGTAAGGTCGTGGGCGACCCGTTCGACCCGACCTCCGAGGTCGGCCAGTATGACCCACAGGTGCCGCAGCGCCTCATCTGGCTCGGCTGGATGGTGCTGGGCGCGGCCATGCTCTACTTTGCACGGCGCCGCCAGCAGCCACCCCAAGATGACTGGCGCGTCATCGCCTTTGCCGGTTTCACCTACGCGATCTTGCTGTTGGCCTACCCGGCGTGGAATCCGCAATACGCGCTCTACTTGCTGCCCTTCCTCGTACTCGTCTGGCCCAACGCGCGCGGGCTTTCCTACGCGCTGGTGCTGAGCGGCTTCGTCCTGCTCGAGCACCCGGTCTACTTCAACCTGGTCGGCCCCAACTACCCGCCGGCCACACAGCAAATTCTCGACGTTGACTACACGCGCCTCTTGTGGGTAATCGTCACGCTGCGCACCGTCGTACTCGCCGCCATCGCCGTGGACCTGGGCTGGATGCTCTTCCGCCCCGCTGCGCGCCGCCTGGCGCCCGTGGTCGCCGCGCTGGCCACAGTGTTGGTCGTGCTCTGGTTCGTGCCTGATTTTCTACGCACCTATGCCGCCGGTCGCCTGGCTACCACACCGCTGCGCCCGGCGATTCTCTATCTGAATGCAACCGATGCCGCGCTGCCCATTGTCTCGTCCAATCTCGCAGTCGGGCGCGAGCTGCGCCCGCTGCTGACCAATCCCGACCGGTTGATCATGGCCGGCGGTCGCCCCGACCGCGTCGAGCCGCTGCCGGACCTGCTGGCCGCGCAGGCGCCATTCATCTATGTACGCGCGCCGGGCGACAGCGATACGGTCGTCGACTTTCTGGGCAACAGCGGCGCGTGTGCGCAGCGCGAGGACATCGGCGGCGTGCAACTGTGGTACTGCAACAATGGGAACGCGTCGATGGCAACCTTTGACGGCGGCCTCGAACTCGTCGCCGCCCGCCTGCCGGACACGCTCGACGATCCGCTCTATGCAACGCTCTTCTGGCGCGCCACGGCGCCGGTGGCGACTAATTACACGGTCTTTGTGCACGTGGTCGACGTCGCGGGCCACATGCTCGGCCAGTGGGACCAGGTGCCAGGCGCGGGCAGCGCGCCGACCAGTGGCTGGACGCCCGGCAGGCTTGTCGCCGACGACTATCGCATCGACCTGGACCGCACCGGCGCGCAAGCGCCCGTCCACGTGATCGTAGGGCTCTACGATCCGGTCACGGGGGTACGCCTGCCTGTACTTGCCACATCGCTGCCCTCCGCCGACAATGCCGTCGAAGTACGGAGCTATCCATGAGTTCCCATAAACGCCGCGCAGTGCGCATCCTCAGATGCGCAGCCGGGCCGTGGTCACACAGCGCATCTGAGGATGCGCACTGCGCCTTGATTCCTGACGGGGTGCAGTGACCGTGCAGGCACCCGCGCGCCTGACCTGGTGGCAATGGCTGCTCCTGCTTGGCGGCCTGGCCCTCTTTGCCGTCCAGGCCGGCTGGAGTTCTACGTTGAAGTCTGCCGCCTTCGACGAGCAATATCACCTTGCCGCCGGTTACTCCTACCTCCGCACGGGCGACTTTCGCCTGGCCACCAACCACCCGCCGCTGGCTGGACTGATCGCCGCCCTACCCTTGCTCGGCGACGACACCATTACCCTGCCCACTGACCATCCAAGCTGGGCTGCTGGTGACCGCTTTCTCTTCTCTGACATCTTTGTGTGGGAGAGCGGCAACGATGCCCAATCCATGCTGTTGCGCGCGCGGTGGATGGTCACGCTGCTGGGCGTGTTGCTGGTGGCGGGCATCTTCTTTGCGGCGCGGCAGATGATCGGCGCGCGTGCGGCGTGGCTGGCATTGCTGCTGGCCGTCTTCGAGCCGAACCTCATCGCCCACAGCCGCTTCGTGACCACCGACCTGGCGCTCACCCTCTTTACCTTTCTCGCCATCTGGTGGTGGTGGCGTTGGCTTGCGCAGCTCCTGCTTTGGCAGCACGGGTGGGGGGCGGAAGTCGGGCACCGCGGCTTCCCGGAGTTCGGGCATCGGCACCGCGTCGCGCAGCTCCGACGGCGGTGGCACAGGAGGACGGAAGTCAGGCACCGCCTGCGCGTCCATCGGCGACGATCTGCGCTTCGTGCTGATCACGTCCCGCACGGCTCTTGCCGAAGTGGATTCGCTCGACGAGGAGTACGTGCAGATCACGGCCAGCAGCCACGCCAAGTGCGGCCGCTGCTGGCACTACAGGGACGACGTCGGGCACGATCCCGAGCATCCGGAACTTTGCGGCCGTTGCACGGCGAACCTGTACGGCAGCGGAGAGCCGCGTGCCTTTGCTTGAGTCCGGCCGCTGGTTCCTCGTCGCGGCCGTCGTGGCCGGGCTGGACCAATGGACCAAGCACCTGGTGCAGCAGTACCTGGGACCGGGGGAGGGCGTGATGATCACGCCCTACTTTGATCTC
>WBZU01000893.1_pt1 | contig 24071 bp, 23 predicted proteins | sample 5204311 | NCBI WGS metagenome assembly WBZU01 (sample SAMN12344359, study PRJNA552823) | activated sludge metagenome | biome: Activated sludge suspended growth; feature: Nitrification reactor; material: Wastewater; isolation source: activated sludge from nitrification reactor of wastewater... | reverse complement strand
TGAACTCGAGGACGCTGGACTCGTCGACGACGACGACATCGCCCGGCTCGCCCGCCTGCTCGGTGCGTCGTTCCAGCGGATCGCCGAGGCCCAGCTCGCGATGGTGGACGAGATGCTGGCGAAGGCGCCTGACGCCGATCCGGAGCTGCTGCACCGCGAGCGGCTCCGCAAGCTGCTCGACGAGGACGATCCGGCGCTCATGAAACTGCTCGAGCGGTCGGTGACCTATGTCTGGAAGCGGCACATGCTGGCCGCGCTCGGCCGTCGCCTCGATCCGCGGCTCGACCCGGCCCTCGACGGCCACGACGACACCGACGTGCTGGCGGTCGGGTTCGCCGACCTCTCCGGGTTCACCAAGTTCTCGAAAGGCCTGACGCCGGCTGAGCTGACCGAGGTCATCGACGCGTTCGAGGCCGCTGCCTTCGAGGTCGTCGCACCGACGCACGGCCGGGTGGTGAAGCTCATCGGTGACGAGGTGATGTTCGTGGCCCCGACGCTGTCGGAGGCCGTGCACATCGGTCTCGACCTTCGTGATCGCCTGGCCGAGTTCGACGGGATGCCGACGATCCACTGCGGGATCGCCGTCGGTCCCACCGTCGGTGTGGGCGGCGACGTCTTCGGTTCGACGGTCAACCTGGCCAGCCGGCTCACGTCGATCGCCCGTCGCGGCACGGTCGTCATTCCGCGAGAGTGCTCGACCGAGCTCACCGCCGAACTCGACCTCGTCGTGAAGCCGTCGCGTCGGAACTACTCGTTGAAGGGCATCGGCGACACCCGCATCTCGGTCGTCGGTCGGGCAGTTCCGGCCCCGGCGTCATCGTGAACCGCTGACGGCCCGGTCACGGCACGCCGTCGCCGGACCGCGTCGTCGTCACCGAGGCACGAGCGCGGTGACCGACGCCGGCGCGCCGGACCCGCCGACGAGCTTGGTGGGGCCGATCACCAGTGTCGCCCCGGTCGCCGGCAGCGAGTCGATGTTGTTGAGGCACTCCAACGCGATCTTCGAGCGCTCCGCCGTCAGGACGTTGGTCGCGAACGACTCGTCGAGGCCCGGGTCGACCCCGTGGGTGTCGATGCCGACCCCGCCGATGCGGCGTTGGTCGTAGAGCCACCGGGTGGTGTCGCCGGCGAAACCGGGGAAGTGCAGGGCACCGTCGGCGTCCTCGTTGAAGAACGCCGCCGGATCGGACCAGCGGTCCTCCCAGCCGGTACGCAGCAGCACGACCGATCCGGGCCGGATCTGCCCGTTGCGGCGCTCCCACTGACGGACCTTGTCGATCGTCAGCGCGTAGTCGGCGTTCCGCGACACCTCGCCTCGGACATCGATCACCACTGCGGGCGCCACCAGTTCGCGGCCGGTGTACTGGTCGATCGATCGCCCGCCCTCGACGAAGCTGTTCGCTGCATTGAGGTGGGTGCCGCTGTGCTCGCCCATGCCGAACCCTCGCAGGAAGTAGCCGTCGGTGGGGATCTGTGCGAGGTCGTCGAACTCGACGGCCGGGTCTCCGGGCCAGATCGGCATGTCGGGGCTGATGGGCTGGGTCATGTCGACGACCCGCACGGACGCCCGGCCGACCGAGGGGTCGTTGGGCCCGGCGCTGACGCCGTCGATGCCGAATGCCGAGCCGAGGAGGAACGAGCCTCCGACCGCCGCTGCCACCAGCACTCGCTTCATCGGTACGTACTTCATGAGGCCCCCTGGAGGTCGTGGTGCGGGCACGCTAGGTCCACCAGAACGACCGACCGATGGGCGAATCGACCCAATTGGTCACGCCGGTGCGGTCAACGGCCACGGACGTTCGCGCTCGACGACCCACGCCGCGTCGAGGAGCCACGACTCGTGGTGGTGGGGCGCCATGATCTGCATGCCGACCGGGAGACCGTCGACCTGGCCGACGGGAACCGAGATGCCGGGGTTGCCGTAGAGGTTCGCCGGGATCGTGAACCGGCCGTTGTTGGCGGGGGTGTCCTGCACACCGCCGAACGTGTCGGGGAGCGGGCCCTCGGCCCCGAAGGCGACGTCGGGGTTGGCCGACGTGATCACGAGGTCGGTCTGCTCGAACAGCGTCGCCATGGCTTCGAACAGGGCGGTGCGCCGGTGCTCCAACTTGATGCGGGCGTCCATCCCGTACCCGGCGCCGGCGGCCCATTCGCACGCGAAGCGCATCTCGGGGGTGAGGTCGTCGGCGCACGCGGGCCAGGCGTCGCCCAGCGCCGCGAACGTCCCGGCCATGTTCGCGAGCGACCAGGCGGTACCGACGTTGGGGATCGTCACGTCCACGTCGACGACGGTCAGCTCGAGGTCGCGGGCGAGTTGTTCGCCGGCCTCGCGAACTACTGCGGCGGTAGTAGGGCTGACGACGGCGCCGGCGAACCGGTCGATGATCGCGACGCGAAGGCCCTTCATGTGGTGGAGGTGGCCACCGAGCCCGGCCTCCCACCCGTCGACGCGGGGGAGTGAGTGTGGATCGTGGCGGTCGGCGCCGTTGGCGACGTCGAGCCAGCGTGCCGTGTCGCGGACCGAGCGGGTGAGGCCGCCGATGGTGACAGTGAGCGCTCCCACCTCGAAGTGCGGGCCGCGTGGAATGCGCCCGTACGTGGTCTTGAGCCCCACGAGGCCGCAGAACCCGGCCGGGATGCGGATGGATCCGCCTCCGTCGCCGCCCGTCGCCAGGGTGACGAGGCCACCGGCGACAGCGGCTGCGGATCCACCCGACGAGCCGCCCGGGGTCCGGCCGTGCTGCCATGGATTGTGCGTCGCGCCGTTGAGGACCGTGCGGGTGAGGTTGACGCCGCCGAATTCGCTGGCGGTCGTGAGACCGAACGGGACGGCGCCGCCGGCGTCGCGCAGGCGCTCGATGTGGGTGAGCGTGAAGCCGGCGATCTGGTCGCGGAGCGGGAAGCTCGCCTCGGTGAACGGCCAGCCGGCGACGGCGTCGAGCTCTTTCACAGCGAGTGGCACGCCGCCGAACGGCTTCGAGACGTCGGCGTCGGCTGCTGCTTCGCGGGCCCGCTCGGTGTCGAGGAACGAGAACGCGTTGAGATCGCTGGCCTCGATGGCGGCGAGTGTGGCGTCCAACTCCTCGAGGGGACTGCGTTCGCCGGATCGGAAGGCGTCGACGAGGGAGACGGCATCGCCGCCCCACGGCTGGGGTTGGCTGTGATCGCTCATAGCTCCGGCCCGTAGCCAGGGAGAAAGGGGGTTGCCGAACGTTCGATCAAGATATATCTTGATCGAACACGAGCGATCTACAAGGAGATCCAACATGCGTTACCAACACCCCCACCAACTTCCCCACCAGCACCTCGACGACCGGTTCCTCGGCGACGACGACCGACGTGGCCCCCACTTCGGCGGTCCGAGATTCGGCCGGGGTCCACGAGGCGACGGGCCGCCGTTCGGGCCGCCGTTCGGCCCGGGCTTCGGTCCTCCGTTCGCCGGGCGCCGCGGCGGGCGCGGCCGCGTTGGCCGCGGTCAGATCCGCACCGCGCTGCTTGCGCTCCTCGACGAGGCGCCGATGCACGGCTACGAGATGATCCGCCAGATCGACGAGCGCAGCGGCGCCCGCTGGAAGCCCAGTCCCGGTGCTGTCTACCCGACCCTCCAGCAGATGGCCGACGAAGGTCTCGTCACGGTCGTCGAGGAAGGTGGCAAGCGAGTGTTCTCGCTCACCGACGATGGCCGGGAGGTCGTCGCCGACCTGAGCGCCGAGGACCGTGAGCCCTGGACGGCCGACGCCGACGGCAACCCCATGTGGGAACTCAAGCCCCTCATGAAGGGCCTCGCCATGGCAGCAGCTGCTGCGATGGCGGGCACGCCCGACCAGGTCGAGCGGGCCAAGGCGATCCTCAACGAGGCTCGGCGTTCCCTCTACGCCATCCTCGCCGAGGACCCCGCCGGCGCCACCGACGACGCCAACGTCGACGAGAGCTGAACCTCCCCCCGGGAGTCCCCCACGGTCGAACCGTGGGGGACTCCGAGTTCGGGTGAGCTGCCGGCCGTCGACGCCGTCAGGCCGGCAACGCCGCCGCGATCGCGTCGGCGAGCGTTGTCGTGGGCCGTCCGATCAGGTTCGTGAGGTCGCCGCTGTCGACGAACAGGTCGCCGGCGGCGACACCACGGTCGGAGTTCGCGAGCAGGTCGGCGAACTCCTGCGGTACACCGTTCGACGCCAGCGCCGCGGCGTAGTCCGAGGAGGTCAGGTCCTGGTAGACGACCTCCCGGCCCGAGGCCGCCGCGAGGGCGGCGGCGTAGTCGGCCAAGGTGAACGCGGCGTCGCCGCCGAGCTCGTAGATCTTGCCCGCCTGGTCGTCGGCGACGAGGACCGCGGCCGCAGCGGCCGCGTAATCGGCACGCGACGCCCCGCTTATTTTGCCGTCGCCGGCCGCGCCGAGCACCACGCCGTGTTCGAGCTGGACGGGGATCTGGGCCGTGTAGTTCTCGAAGTACCAGCCATTGCGGAGCAGCGCGTACGGGACCCCGGAGGTGGCAAGCACCTGCTCGGTCGCCCGGTGCTCCACGGCGAGCCCGAGCGAACTCGTGTCGGCCTTCGGGATGCTCGTGTAGGCGAGGAGTTCGACGTCAGCGCGTTTCGCCGCGTCGATCACGTTGGAGTGCTGGGCGACGCGTTGGCCGATCTCGTTGCCCGACACCAGCAGGATGCGGTCGACGCCCTCGAATGCGGCGTCGAGGGATGCCGGGTCGGCGAAGTCGGCGGTGCGGGTCGTGACGCCGCGATCGGCCAGGTCGGCGATGGCGGAGATGTCGCGGGCGGTGGCGACGATGTCGCCCGGTGAGGTGCCGTTCTCGAGGAGCGACTCGACAACGAGTCGGCCGAGGTGGCCACTCGTTCCGGTGACGAGGATCGTGGTCATGGGGGGTTCCTTCGTGTGGGTGGTTGACGCTGGTCTCAACGGGGCCAGGCGACACCGCATTCCAAACCATAGGTACCCACTTGTGGGTAAGGTACCCACCCGGAGGTAACCATGACGCTCAAACTCTCCGAGGCGTATCCCGATCACGTGTTCGCGTCCGACTGTCCGAGTCGGATCGTGCTCGACCACGTGACGAGCAAATGGGGTGTCCTGGTGCTGGTGGGTCTGGCCGAGGAATCGCCATTGCGATGGGGAGAGCTTCGCCGGAGGGTTCAGGGCGTCAGCGAGAAGATGCTGGCGCAGACGCTCCGCACGCTCGAGGCCGACGGGTTCGTGTCCCGCCACGCCTTCGCCGTGGTGCCGCCCCACGTCGAGTACGCGCTCACGCCGCTCGGCGAGGAGCTCGCCGAGCGGCTCGTCGATCTCATGTCGTGGATCGTCGAGCACGCCGACGGCATCGTCGGAGCGGCGGCATCGGCGTGATCCACTTCCGTATCGTCTGCCCGCCCGATCGGACCGATGAGCTGCTGTCGTCCCTCCTGGTCGATGAGGCCGTGATCAACATCGTCAGCATGGTGGGTGCGGCCCGTCGGCCCGACGGTGATCTCGTCCAGTTCGATGCGGCGCCCGAGTCGGGCAACCGAGTCGTCGATCTCCTGCGAAGCCTCGCCATCGACGACCTCGGGTCGATCTCGATCGAACGGATCGACACCTCCCTGTCGGACGCGGCGCGTCGGGCCGAGCTGCACGCCCCCGGCCACTCCGCCGAGGCCGTGATCTGGGAGGACGTCGAGGCGCGGAGCCGCGATGACAGTGGCACATCGCCGAGCTTCCTCGCCCTGATGATGATCTCGGCGCTCATCGCCGCCATCGGAATCCTCACCGACTCGCCCATCCTCATCGTCGGAGCGATGGTCGTCGGGCCGGAGTACGGCCCGATCGCGAGCATCGCCGTCGGCATCTACCGACGTCGACCGGCGAGGGTCCGTCGTGGGCTCCGCAGCTTGGCGTGGGGCCTCGCCGCAGCGCTCGCAGCGGTCACCGTCCTCGCCCTGATCGTCGACGGCTTCGGTTGGACGACCGATGCCTACCTGTCCGGTGAGCGGCCGCTCACGTCGTTCATCTCGGCCCCCGACGGGTACGCGGTGGTCGTCGCCGTCCTCGCTGGAGTCGCCGGTGCGTTGTCGCTGACCCAGCTCAGGTCGGGCACCCTGGTCGGTGTGCTCGTGTCGGTCACGACCATCCCCGCGGCGGCCAACATCCCCGTCGCGCTGGTCCACGACCGGCCCGGGGAGGCCGGCGGTGCCGCCCTCCAACTCGCGCTCAACATCGGACTCCTGTGCCTGGTCGGCGCCGGCACCCTCGCGCTCGAGCGGGCGTTGCTCGATCGGCGACACCGCAGCCTCGCGAGCGAGTAGGACTGGACCCATGGCCGATCCCGATTTCTCGTCGCTCTCACCACGCCCGCTCGGATCCCTCGGCCTGTCGGCCGCGGCGCAGGGCCTGGGCTGCATGGGCATGTCCGAGTTCTACGGCACCACCGACGACGCCACCTCGATCGCGACGCTCGACCGGGCCCGCGACATCGGCGTGACGTTCTGGGACACCGCCGACGTCTACGGCCCTCACGCCAACGAGCTGCTGCTCGGCGGCTATTTCCGCACCAACCCCGGATCGCGTGACGAGATCACCCTCGCCACGAAGTTCGGCATCGTCCGAAACGTGGACGACCCCACCTACCGCGGGTTGAACGGCCGACCGGAGTACGTCCGGTCGTCGTGCGACGCGTCGCTCACGCGCCTGGGTGTCGACCACATCGACCTCTACTACCTGCATCGGCCGGACCCCACCATCGAGATCGAGGAGACGTTCGGGGCGATGGCGGAGCTGGTCGAGGCCGGCAAGGTCCGGTACCTCGGTATCTCCGAGGCGGCGCCGAACACCATCCGTCGCGCACACGCCACCGCTCCGATCTCCGCCATCCAGAGTGAGTGGTCGCTGTGGAGCCGCGAGATCGAGGACGAGGTGGTCCCGCTCGCCCGCGAGCTGGGTATCGGCCTGGTGCCTTACAGCCCGCTCGGACGCGGGTTCCTCACCGGTCAGATCACGAGCGAGGCCGACTTCGACGACGACGACTTCCGCAAGGGCATGCCCCGCTTCACCGGCGAGAACTTCGCGAAGAACCTCGACTTGGTCGCCGCGGTCAAGGAGATGGCCGACGAGCGCGACTGCACGCCGGGGCAGCTCGCGCTGGCGTGGTTGCACGCCCAGGGCGATGACGTTCATCCCATTCCGGGCACGAAGCGGCCGGCGTACCTCGGCCAGAACGCCGCGGCCGTGGCCATCACGCTCTCGCCGCAGGATCTCGCGCGCCTCGACGAGATCTCGCCGAAGGAACGTGTCGCCGGGGCCCGCTACGCCGACATGCGGTTCGTCAACATCGAGAGCCGCTAGTCCGTCCCCCGAACTACTGGCAGGGCGGGGTGAACGCCACGTCGGCGAGCGCCCAGTCCACCGCGGAGCGGGCGTCGAACGGCGACAGGTGCAGCGGGGCGACGATGGCCGCGGCCCAGTCGGAGCGGCCCTGCTCGGTGAGGGGGCCGACGCCCTCACCGGCCGAGTCGTCCGATTCCCAGTCGTTGCAGAACGATGCGAACAACGCCGCAAGCATCTCCGGGCTCCATGCCTGCGTCGGCGTGGCGATCTGGATGCGGACGAGGGCGGCGGTCGTCCCCTCGGTGCCGAGGACGGAATCGAGCCCGTCGAGCGCTGGCTGGTACGACGCGAGGATCGGATCGGACACGTCGGGCAGTGTCGCCGGCGCCAGTGCCGCCGGATCGGCGTCTCCGCCGAGCGACGTCGTCTCGGCGATGACCGGGATCGTCGTGGGAAGGGTCGGTGCCGTTGCGGTCGTGGGATCGGGCGTGATGTCTCGCACCGGGGTGCCGTCACCGCAACCGACCGTGCCGGCGGCGGTGATGACGAGTGCGATGGCGAGGGTCCGGCGCATAGGTCGGCCACGTTAGGGGACCGGTGGTGACGATCGGCGGGACGATCACCGGATCGGCACTGATATCGACCCGACCTTCGCCCTGACACAGCGGGATTCGTACCGGTAGGCTCGCCCCACAACGAATACAGGAGCTGATAGCCGTGATGACCCACTGGATCGGTGGCGAGTCCACCCCCGGGACCTCCACTCGCACGAGTCCCGTCTTCAACCCGGCAACCGGTGAGATCACCCGGAGGCTGCCCCTGGCCAACGCCGCCGACCTCGACGCCGCCGTCAAGGTCGCCAAGGACGCCTTCGGCGACTGGCGCCGCACGTCGCTCGGTCGTCGCGCCGAGATCCTGTTCAAGGCTCGCGCCATCTTCGACGACCGTCGCGCCGAGCTGGCCGACATCGTCAGCTCCGAGCACGGCAAGGTGCCGTCTGACGCGATGGGCGAGATCGCCCGCGGCCTCGAGAACGTCGAGTTCGCCTGCGGCATCCCGAATCTGCTCAAGGGCGGGTTCAGCGAGCAGGTCGCGAGCGGGGTCGACGTGTTCTCGATCCGCCAGCCGCTCGGCGTCGTGGCCGGCATCACGCCGTTCAACTTCCCGGCGATGGTTCCCATGTGGATGTTCGCCAACGCCATCGCGTGCGGCAACACCTTCATCCTGAAGCCGTCCGAGAAGGACCCGTCCGCGTCGATGTTCATCGCCGAGGTGCTCGCCGAGGCAGGCCTGCCGGCGGGGGTGTTCAACGTCGTGCACGGCGACAAGGAGGCGGTCGACGCCATCCTCACGCACCCCGACATCGCGGCGGTCAGCTTCGTGGGGTCGACCCCGATCGCCCGCTACATCTACGAAACCGGCACGGCCAACGGCAAGCGGGTCCAGGCGCTCGGCGGCGCCAAGAACCACATGATCGTGCTGCCCGACGCCGATATCGACTCCGCCGCCGACGCTGCCATCAGCGCCGCGTACGGCTCGGCCGGTGAGCGGTGCATGGCGATCTCGGTCGTTGTGGCCGTCGGCTCGGCCGGCGACCCGATCGTCGACGCCATCGAGGCCCGCCTCGACAAGGTCAAGATCGGCCCCGGCACCGATCCCGACAACGAGATGGGCCCGCTCATCACCCGCGAGCACCGCGACAAGGTGGCGTCGTACCTCGACGTTGCCGCCGACGAGGGTGCCACCGTCATCCGTGACGGCCGCGAGCAGGAGTTCGACGGCGACGGGTTCTTCATCGGCGTCTCCCTCGTCGACAACGTGACGCCGTGGACCCGCATGCACACCGAGGAGATCTTCGGCCCGGTGCTCTCGGTCATCCGCGTCGACACCTACGAAGAGGCCGTGCAGCTCATCAACGACCACGAGTTCGGCAACGGGTGTGCCATCTACACCCGTGACGGCGGTGCTGCACGCCAGTTCACGTTCGACGTCGAGTGCGGCATGGTCGGCATCAACGTGCCGATCCCCGTGCCGGTCAGCTACTACAGCTTCGGTGGATGGAAGTCGTCGCTGTTCGGCGACAGCCACATGTACGGTCCTGACGGCATCCACTTCTACACCCGCACCAAGGTGGTCACCGAGCGCTGGCCCGACCCGTCGACCAGCCAGATCGACCTCGGTTTCCCCACGAACAGGTAGGCATCGTCACATGGCTGAAGTTCTCGACTCGTTCGACCACCACAACAAGACGTCGACCCACGTCCACGACCGGGCCCACGTCTTCCATTCGTGGTCGGCGCAGGCGCTCATCAACCCGCTCCCCATCGCCCGCACCGAGGGCAGCTGGATGTGGGACTTCGACGACAACAAGTACCTCGACTTCAGCAGCCAGCTGATGAACGTGAACCTCGGCCACCAGCACCCCAAGCTGATCGCCGCGATCCAGGAGGCGGCCGGCCGGCTGTGCACCATCGCGCCGTTCCACGCCAACGCCGACCGGTCCGAGGCCGCCCGCCTCATCATCGACGTCGCCCCCGACAACATGGACAAGGTGTTCTTCACCAACGGCGGCGCCGAGGCGACGGAGAACGCGATCCGCATGGCCCGCCTGCACACCGGCCGCCACAAGGTGTTCGCCGCCCACCGCAGCTACCACGGCGCCACCCACGGCTCGATCACGATGACCGGCGACCCCCGTCGCTGGCCGTCGGAGCCGTCGATCCCCGGTGTCGTCCGGTACTTCGGCCCCTACCCCTACCGCTCGTCGTTCCACTCCGAGTCGCCGGCGCAGGAGTGCGAGCGGGCGTTGGCCCACCTCGAGGAACTCATCATGTTCGAGGGTGCCGCCAACGTCGCGGCCATCATCCTCGAGCCGGTCGTCGGCACCAACGGCATCCTCGTGCCGCCCGACGGCTACCTCGCCGGCGTTCGCGCCATCTGCGACCGGTACGGCATCGTGATGATCGCGGACGAGGTCATGGCCGGCTTCGGTCGTTGCGGTGAGTGGTTCGCCAGCCAGCACTGGGATGTCGCCCCCGACCTCATCTGCTTCGCGAAGGGCGTCAACTCGGGCTATGTCCCGCTCGGCGGTGTGATCATCTCCGAGCAGATCGCGGCCACGTTCGACGAGCGGGTCTACCCCGGCGGCCTCACCTACAGCGGTCACCCGCTGGCGTGTGCGGCCGCTGTCGCCTCGATCAACATCTTCCAGGAGGAGGGCACGCTGGCCCACGCCACGATGCTCGGCACCGATGTGATCGGTCCCGAGTTGGCGGCGATGGCCGAGCGGCACCCGTCGATCGGCGACACCCGCGGGCTCGGCGTGTTCTGGGCGATCGAGCTGGTGCGCAACCGTGAGACCCGCGAGATGTTGGTGCCCTACAACGCGTCGGGTGCCGACGCGAAGCCCATGGCCGACATCGTCGCCGCGTGCCGGGAGCAGGGAGTTTGGGTGTTCACCCACTTCAACCGGGTGCACGTCGTGCCGCCGTGCAACGCATCGCCCGACGACGTCCGGCTGGGGCTCGCCGCCATCGACAAGGCGCTCGAGCTCGCCGACGCCCACGTCATCGGTTGACCCCGAGGGTCAGGGTTTCGGCGCCGAGCGGCGGAGCTTCAACAGGACGTCGCCCTCGACGCCGCCGGCGATGAACGTCTCGTCGTCGAGTGTGATCTCTGTGCTCAGGCGCGGGCGCTGCACGGTCGCGAGCACACTCGTCGGGTAGCGGCGGAGCACGCGGCCCTTCCGACCGACGAGCACCTCGTCGCCCGAGATCATCAGGGCGAGGGGGCGGTCGGGGAGGGGCTTCACCGGCCTCTGCCGCTCCCGATGGGAGCGGCGTGCCGCCAGGGCGACGGAGACGGCGATGCTCGCAGCGAAGGTGATCGTGTCGCCGAACAGAACGAGTCCACTCGGGCCGGTCGGCGATCCTGGCCGCTGGATCCAACAGCCGTCGCCGATCGGGCCGGTGGTACCCAGGTGCTTGCGGAGCTTGGCCTCGCGTCGCGCGTCCATCGCCAACCGAGGGTACCGGTCACACTCCGGGAATCGCCCACCCCGTGCCTTGCTGCGCCGCTCGGCGCGTGGGTACGTTAAGGATACCTAAGACCGGTGGTGCGCTCTGGCACGTCCGGCCTGATCCCCGGAGAGAACAGCATGTCGAAGCCCCCGCATCGAGCCCTCGGACGCCTGGCGATCGTGGCCATGTTGGTCGGGCCGACCTTCCTCGGCGCGTGCACCTCCGACGACTCGTCGAACAGCGACGGCGGCCCGACGACGACCGCGCCCGAGGAACGGGTCGCGACCGACGCCGAGGTCGCCGACGGTCTGGCGAAGATGCAGGCATCGGTCGACGAACTGGTCGCCGCCGGACCCGACACGGCCCGCGCCGCCAAGGCCGACGACGAGCTCGAGCCCGTGTGGCAGGAGATCGAGGGCACCATCAAGCGCAACGAGCCCGACGTCTACGTCGACATCGAGGACAGCATGTCGCTGCTGTCCTCGGGCGTCGAGGGCGACGAGGAGAAGGGTGCGTTGGGGGCAAAGGACATCACGGCCGCCATCGCCGAGTACCTGGCGAAGCACCCCGGATGACCGCCTTCGCCGCCTCGGATCGTGCCCGACGCTTCGGCGTCGCGGCGCTGCTGGCCGGCGCGCTCCTGACCCTGTTGACGCTGCTCGGCGGCGGCTCGGCCGGTGCGTCCTCGACCACCGCCGCCTCCCCGGCGGCCGTGACCCAGGGCGACGCGACCCGCGAGACGGCGCTCGACGAGCTCCACAAGGTTCGCGACTCGATCGACGAGACCTTGGCCCTTCTCAAGGCGGGCAAGCGCGACGAAGCCCTCGCCGTCGCCCGCAGTGGCTACCTCGACCACTTCGAGCTGGTCGAGATCCCGCTCCGCGCCGCCGCTCCGGAGCTGACGCTCACCGCTGAGGAGAAGTTCGCCGAGATCCGTTCGAGCATCAAGGTCGAGGCGTCGACCGACGAGATCCGAACCCAGATCATCGAGCTGCGGGGCCTCGTCGACGACGCCGAACGCCAGCTCACCGCCAAGGGCCTCGGTGCACCGAGCCTGGCATTCGGCCAGGCGTTCCTGATCATGTTCCGTGAAGGGCTCGAGGCCGTGCTGCTGTTGTCGGCGCTGCTCGGGTACCTCGAGGCCACCAAGAACACGCAGTACCGCAAGCACATCATCGGTGGTGTGGGCCTCGCCGTCGTCGCCACGGTCGCCACCTTCTTCGCCGTCGACGCCGTGTTCGCCGTGCTGCCCTTCGGTCGTGAAGTGCTCGAAGCGGTGGTGGCGCTCGTCGCCGTCGCGATGCTGTTCTACGTGTCGTTCTGGCTCATCGCCCGGCTCGAACAGCGGCGGTGGATGGAATTCCTCCGTGCCAAGGTGTGGACCGCGGTGTCGGTCGGGTCGGCCACGTCGCTGACACTCATCGGCTTCACCTCGGTCTACCGCGAGGGGTTCGAGACGGCGCTCTTCTTCCAGGCGCTCAACTCGTTCGGCACGGGGCTCGGCGGGTACATCGCCGCCGGCGCGGTCGCCGGTGTCGTCGCCCTGGCCGTCGTTGCGTTCCTCATCTTCAAACTCGGACGCAAGCTCCCGATCCGCGTCTTCATGTCGGTTGCGGTGGTCCTGATCATGGCCACCTCGGTCGCCTTCCTGGGTAACGCCATCCGGGCATTGCAGGAGGCCGACAAGATCGGTTTCACCGCGTTGTCGGGGTGGCCCCGCCTCCAGATCTTCCTGGCCCAGGCGACCGGCTACTACCCGACGGCCCAGGGTGTCATCGCCCAGGGTGCGTTGACCGCGGTGTACCTGCTCGGGGCGTTGTACATGTTCGTGATCCGCCCTCGCCGCAGCCAGGCACGTCCGGCGGCCACCGACTCCGGCGACCACACGGTCGTCGAGCTTCCCGACGTCACCGGCTCCGAGCCGGCGCTCGCCAACTAGTCGGTGACCGCATCACCGGCAGTCCGCGTCGGCGTCGACGTGGGCGGCACCTTCACGAAGGCGGTGGCCGTCGACGCCACCGGCATCGTCGCCCAGTCGGTGATCGCCACCACGCACGAACACCCGAACGGAGTTGCCGAGGGGGTGGTGCGGGCCGTCGCCGACGTCGCAGCGTCGCTCGACGGGCGCCCGATCGCCCTCGTGACCCACTCGACCACGCAGGCCGTCAACGCGCTGCTCGAGGGTGACGTCGGCACGGTCGGGGTCATCGGCATGGGGCGCCGGCCCGATCTGCGGAAGTCCCGCAAGCGCACGACGCTCGACGACGTCGAGCTGGCGCCGGGCAAGCAGCTCCGTACGCTCTGCGAGTTCGTCGACGTGAGCGACGGGCTCGACCGTGGCGAGATCAAGCGCATCGTCGAGGGCTTCGTTGCTGCCGGAGCAAGTGCCGCGTGCGTCGCCGAGGCGTTCGCGACCGAGGACTCGTCGAACGAAGCGGTGGTCGCCGAGATCGCCGCCGCTGCCGGCCTCCCGGTGTGCACCTCGACGGAGATGTCGGGCCTGTACGGCCTGGAACTCCGCGCTGTCACCGCGGCGCTCAACGCCTCCATTCTCCCGATCGCGGTGCGGACCGCCGACGTCGTGGCCGCCGGTGTCGCCGCTGCGGGGATCGACGCCCCCGTGATGGTCATGCGGGGGGACGGCGGTGCCACCGATCTCGAAGGCTTCCGGAAGGGTCCGGCTCGAACGCTGTACTCCGGCCCGGCCGCGTCGGTCGCCGGTGTGCTCCGGCATTCGCGCGTCGACGACGGGATCGTCATCGAGGTCGGCGGGACGTCGACCAACGTCGCGGCCATCAACTCCGGCCGTCCGGCGCTCTCCTACGTCCGCGTCGCCAGCCACTCGACCGCGCTGCGCGCCGTCGACGTGCGGGTCATCGGCGTCGCCGGTGGGTCGATGCTCCGTGCCCGGCGGAGCCGCTTCTCGGGGATGGGGGTGTACGGCGTCGGCCCACGCAGCGCCCACATCGCCGGCCTCCGCTATGCCTGCTTCCTGGACGCCACGGAGATCATCGGGGCAGCGCCCGAGTTGTTCGCCCCGAAGCCGGGCGATCCCGCCGACTACCTCGGGATCCGTCTCGTGTCCGGCGAGCTGGTGGCCCTCACCAACACCTGCGCGGCGAACGCCGCCGGCATCATCGACGCCGGCGACTACGCGCAGGGCTCGACCGCAGCCGCGTCTGCCGCCTTCGCTGTCGTCGGACCCATGCTCGAGCTCGACGGCGCCGAGGTCGCCCGGCGGATGCTCGAGGCATCCGGCAACGCCGTTGCCGAGCTCGTGGCCGCCGTCGCCGACGAGCACGACCTCGTGAACCCCCGCATCGTCGCGGTCGGCGGCGGGGCCGGGGGTCTCGGCCGCTACACCGCGAAACTCCTCGGCCTCGAGTGTTCGGTGCCGGAGCACGCCGAGGTCATCTCGTCGGTCGGTGACGCGTTGTCGCTCATCCGTACCGAACGGGAACAGACGGTCCGCAACCCGACGGCTGCCGAGATCGCCGAACTCATCGCCGCCGCCCGCGAGGATGCGCTCGCCGCCGGCGCTGCGGTCGAGTCGCTCGACGTCCGCTTCGAGGCCGACCCCGAACGCTCGCGGGTCCGAGCCATCGCCACCGGCGCCGTCGCTCTGCACAGCGGCGCCGTGCCCGGGCGCCAGCCCATCGACGAGCAGGAAGCCACACGCATCCTGACCGCTGCCGGAGCCGGGGGTACGGCCCGTGCCGAGGGGGCGTTCTGGTGGGCCCAGACCGCCGGTCGCAACGATCTGGTGCGCCTGGTCGTGCTCGACCGCTTCGGCGATGTCGCGCTGGACGAGTCCGGCGCACTGGTCGTCATCAACGCAGCTGCGTCGGGCGGGCGCAGTGCCGAACTCGCCGGGCTCGCCGCCGCGGTCGAGCAGCACACCCGGCACCTCGGTCCCGTCGCGCTTGCGCCGACGGTCTGGGTGCTCACGGCCAACCAACTGCTGGAACTCGGCTCCGGCAATCACGTCGAGACCGTCACGGCGCTGGTCGGCGACGGCACCGCACTCGCACTCGTCACGCGCGAACACTGAGAAGACAGGAGCACCGAGGCATGGCCCTCTACATCAGCGCCGGCCGTCGCCGCCGGACCACGATCATGGTCGGGGTCGCCGCAGCGATCGTCGGCTTGCTCCTCGGGTTCCTTCTCGGTCGGGGAACGACAACCACCATCGACGACCGGATCTCGGCGTCTCGCGATGCGGGCCGGAAGTTCGCGGCCGCGCTGCGGGTGTTGCCGCTCGAGTACGAGCAGGCCGTCACCGACGACGGCGAATCCGGGGGTGCCGCACCGATCGTGGAACGCTCTCTCGACGGCGAGCAGGCGGCGCTCGACGCGGCGCCGTGGCTGAGCGACGCCCAGATCGCCGCCCTCCGCTCCAACCTCGACGTGGTTCGTTCAGCACCGGCGAACGACCTGCCACCCGACGAGTTCGCGGCTGCGGTCGACGAAGCCGTGACCGCGGTCGAGGCGACGTTCGGCCTGGCGGCCGGCGACGCCTCCGGTTGACGGAGCGCCCACCAGAATCGGGACCGGTCGCCGTGGTGGTTGGCCCCATCCCCGACCCAGTACCGTAGGAGCGATTTCCCGCCCCCCTCGAGAGGACGATCCATGAGCCCCGTGACCTTGACCCCTGATACCGCTGTCGCCCCCGTCGACGTCGAGGCCCTCACCGACGCCGTCGTGACCGCCGATGATGCCCCCGTCGAGGACGCCGAGCTCGTCGAAACCGAACTGCTGGTCGAGGAGATCTCGATCGACGGCATGTGCGGCGTCTACTGAGAGTGGTCCTCGACCAGGCCTACGAGCTGCACCCGCAGGTCTCCCTGCGACCCGAGCCCTTCGGAGCCCTGGCCTACCACTTCGGCAACCGGCGGCTCAGCTTCCTGCGCTCGCCCGACATCGTGAACGTGGTCACCACCTTGGGCGACCACGCGTCGGTGGCAGACACCCTCACCGCCAACGGCGTCGACGCCCGACGTTGGCCGTCCTTCCAGACCGCGCTCGCCGCCCTCGAATCCTCGGAGATGATCCGTGCCCGCTCGTAGCTCGATCCCCGTCATCGCGGTGCAGCCGCCGGCGCCGCGTCGTTCGACGCTCACCGACGACATGAAGCGCGGGCTCGACGCCCCCATCTGTCTCACGTGGGAACTCACCTACGCCTGCAACCTGGCGTGCACCCACTGCCTCAGCTCGTCGGGTCGGCGCGACCCTCGCGAGCTCAGCACCCAGGAGTGCTTCGCCGTCATCGACGAGCTGGAACGGCTGCAGGTGTTCTACGTGAACATCGGCGGCGGCGAGCCGATGATCCGCAAGGACTTCTTCGAGATCCTCGACTACGCCAACGAGCACCACGTCGGTGTGAAGTTCTCGACGAACGGCAGCTACATCACCGCCGAGAGCGCCCGTCGTCTTGCGTCGATGGACTACCTCGACATCCAGATCTCGATCGACGGTGCCGATGCCGACGTCAACGACGCGGTCCGTGGCACGGGTTCGTTCGCTGCGGCCCGCCAGGCGATGGAGCATCTTCGGGCCGCGGAGTTCGGCCCGTTCAAGATCAGCATCGTGGTGACCCGGCACAACGTCGACCAGCTCGACGAGTTCAAGGCCATCGCCGATTCCTACGGTGCCCAGCTCCGGGTGACCCGTCTCCGCCCATCAGGCCGCGGCGCCGATTCGTGGGACGACCTGCACCCGACCAACGAGCAGCAGCGGCAGCTGTACTTCTGGCTGAAGGACCGTCCCGAGGTGCTCACCGGCGATTCGTTCTTCCACCTGTCGGCGTTCGGTGAGGCGCTTCCCGGGCTCAACCTCTGCGGCGCCGGCCGAGTCGTCTGTCTCATCGATCCGGTCGGCGACGTGTACGCGTGCCCGTTCGTGATCCACGACGAGTTCCTCGCCGGGAACGTCCGCGACGACGGCGGGTTCACGTCGGTGTGGCGCGAATCCGACCTGTTCCTGTCGCTTCGGGAGCCGTCGTCGCCGGGCGCCTGTGGCTCGTGCGGCAGTTACGACGCGTGCCAGGGCGGCTGCATGGCATCGAAGTTCTTCGTCGGCCTCGAGCTCGACGATCCCGATCCCGAGTGCGTCAAGGGTCATGCCGAGCCGCTGCTCGCCGCGCTCACCCCGGGCAACGCGCCGGTGTCGACGGTCGACCACTCCCGTCGGTCGGACTCGCCTGTAGCACTGACCAGCAAGCCCGTCTCGTTCCAGTGACCAGAGCCGTCGCGTGAGCCTTCTAGAGCCGATCGTCCTGGGGTCGCGCACTGCGCCGAACCGCATCGTCTTCGGACCGCACGAGACCAACCTCGCGCAGGGCCGGGCGTTCAGCGAGCGACACGTGGCCTACTACCGGCGGCGTGCTGCCGGTGGTGCCGGCGTGATCGTCGTCGAAGAGGCGTCGGTCCACGTCACCGATTGGCCCTACGAGCGTTGCCCCCTTGCGTCGGTTGCTGCCCCGGGTTGGTCGGCGATCGCCGCGGCGTGCCAGGCCGAGGGGGCGCTCGTGATCGCGGCGCTGGGTCACAGCGGAGGCCAGGGATCCACCGCGTACTCGCAGATGCCCCTGTGGGCGCCGTCGCGTGTACCCGAGGTCAACACCCGCGAAGTGCCGAAGTCGATGGAACCCGGCGACATCGATGAGCTGGTTGCCGGGTTCGCGGCGGCGGCGACGGCGGCGGTGGAGGCCGGGTGCGATGGCGTCGAGATCAACGTCGGGCAGTTCTCGCTGCTCCGCCAGTTCCTGTCGGGCCTCACCAACCAGCGGGGCGACGAATGGGCCGACCGTCCGGCGTTGGCTCGCCGTGTCCTCACCGACGTGCGCTCGGCGATCGGCGCCGACCGTGTGCTGGGGCTGCGACTCAGCTGCGACGAGCTCGCTCCCTGGGCCGGCATCGTGCCCGAGGCGGGCGCTGAACTCGCAGCAGACCTCGCCACCGACGCCGACTACGTGACGGTTGTGCGCGGTGCGATCTTCTCGTCGGCGGCGACCCGACCCGACGGCCACGTCGACCCGGGGTTCAACCTCGACCTGGCCGGCCTCGTGCGCACCGCGGTGCGAGCCGCCCACGGCGACCGGGTGCCGGTCATCGCTCAGGGCTCGATCGTTGATCCGGGCCAGGCGGAGTGGGCGGTGGCCGAGGGCCGTTGCGATGCGGTCGAGATGACCCGCGCCCAGATCGCCGACGCCGATCTCGTCGCGAAGCTGGCCGCCGGCACGCCCGAGCGGGTTCGTCCCTGCATCCTCTGCAACCAGACCTGCATCGTCCGCGATGCCCGGAACCCGATCGTCACCTGTGTCGTCGATCCGCGCACGGGTCACGAGCTGACCGAACCCGAACCGGCGGGATCGACGACAGCCGTGACGATCGTCGGTGGCGGCGTCGCCGGTCTCGAGGCCGCCCGGGTCGCAGCCACCTCGGGTGCAGCGGTTCGCCTCGTCGAGGCGGCACCGACGACCGGCGGCATGCTGCGCACTGCATCGGCGGGCAGCGGTCGAGCCCGCCTGGCGCTCTTCGCCGACTGGCTCGACGCGGAGTGTCGTCGGCTCGGCGTCGAGATCGAGACGGGTCACCCGGTCGAGGCCGCTGAGCTCGGCGACTCCTCGGCGGTGATCGTCGCCACCGGTTCGGTCGCGTCGCCCCTGTCGGTCCCGGCGACCAAGGCGGCGGTCGTGTTGACTGCCGCCGAGTACCTGAACGCGGGGAGCTCCTTGCTGCCGGCGGGCCCGATCGTCGTCTGGGATCCGATCGGCGGACCGATCGCCGTGTCGATCGCCGAACAGCTCGGTTGGGAGGGCCGGGCGGTCACCGTGGCGACGCCCGACAACATCGTGGGCAACGAGCTCAGCCGCTCCGGCGATCTCGCTCCGGCCAACGCCCGCCTGCAACAGGCGGGGGTCGTCCTCGAACGTCGGAGCATCCTGCGCTCGGTGAAGAAGGGCACGGTCGTCCTCGAGGATCGCTTCACCGGCGCGCAGCGCAACCTGAAGGCAGCGGTGCTGATCGACTGTGCCCATCGCCTGCCCGACGAAGCGCTGTTCCGCGAGCTCGATGGTTCGTCGACGGGCACCGTGGTCCGTGCCGGCGATGCCGTCGCACCGAGGACCGTGCTCGAAGCGGTTCGCGAGGGGCGTCTCGCAGTTGCAGCGCTCGACGGGTCGGTGCGCATCAGCGACGGTGTGCCGATGCCCCGGTCCACTCATCACTGATGAAGCGGTTCTGGTCCTACGTTTCGGTGGTCGTCATCGGCCTGTCGGTGCTCGGCGGGTTCGTGCTCACCGACGATGCGTGGCCGTTTGCGCCGCTTCGGATGTTCTCGGTCGGCAACAACCCCGACGGGGTCGTGCGGGCGATGCGCCTCCAGGGCGACACGGCCGCCGGTCACCTGGTGCTGTACGCCGACGCATTCGGACTCCGTCGCGCCGAACTCGAGGAACAGACCCCGTGGAACCGCTGGGTCACCACCGAACGCGTTGCCGACCTCGCCGCTGCCTACAACGAGCGTCACCCGAGCCGTCCGCCGCTCATCCACCTGCAGGTCGTCGTCACCACGACACAGATGCGCAATGGCGAGAAGGCGGGTGAGCCGGTTCCCACGGTCATCGGCGACTGGGCCGCTCCGGAGTGGACCGGACCACGAGCCGAGCGTGACCGTCCGTTGGCCCCGCCCTGGCCGGGGCTCGGTCGATGAGGCGGCGACGATGACGAGCGTCGGCACCCGGTTCTCGGTCTGGTGGGAGGCGTACTGGTACGAGCCGATGGATCGCACCCGGATGCGGTACTTCGCCCGCGTGATCTACGCGACCGTCCTCGTCACGGTCTGGTTCATCGACGAGTGGGCGGTCGGCCACGCCACGGCGCCGCGGCTGTTCTGGCAGCCGATGTGGATCGCCCGCGTGCTCTCCATCCCGGCGCCGACGCCCGGCACCATGACGCTGCTGCGGGTGGTCCTGACAGTTGCGGCCGTGGTGGCGATCGTTGTCGCTCGACCCGACACGAGCGCTGTCGCCCGGCATGCGGCGCGTGCCGCCAACGCGGTCGTGTTCGCTGCCTTCTCCCTCTGGGTGATCTGGGCGTTCTCGTGGTCCAAGGTCGACCACGACAAGCTCACCATCGTCGTCGCCCTGTTCACCCTCGTCGTCGTCCCCGGGGTCGGGGCCGGCGCCGACCGGATGGTGGGGTGGGCGCTGCGGACCGTGCAGGTCGTGTTCGTGCTCGCGTACCCGCTGTCGGCCATCTCGAAGATCGACAAGTCGGGTTGGCTGTGGGCGAACCAGGCGACGTTCGCCCGGGCGATCATCCGGCGTGGCACCAGCCTGGGCTCGCACCTCGCCCAGCAGGGGGAGTTGCTGCGGGTCAGCCAGTGGGGCTTCATCATCTTCGAGGTCGTGTCGATCGTGGCCCTGAGCCGGAACCCGAAGATCCGTCGCGTGATCCTCCCGGGGTTCTTCTTCCTCCACTTCTTCACCTGGCTCGCGATCGGCATCCACTTCCTGCCGCACACGATCTGCCTCGTGGCGTTTCTCCCTCTGGAACGACTGCGCCTCCCGGGGTGGCGGACGCGCCGAGTCGCAGCGGACGAGCAAGCGCTCGTAGCCTGATCATCGATGTCGGAACGCATGCTGTGGTCACCCCTGCGTCTGGGGCCGGTGACGTTGAAGAACCGGATCGTGTTCTCGGCGCATCTCACCAACTACGCGACCCAGGACGGCCATCCCTCCGACCAGCACGTGGCGTACTACGAGGAACGCGCCGCCGGCGGCGCCGGGCTCATCATCACCGAGGAGCACTCGACCCACCCGACCGACTGGCCGTACGAGAAGCTGATCCACGGCTTCAACCCGGCGGTCATCGACGGGTACCGGCGCATCACCGAGGCAGTCCATCGTCACGGCACGCCGATCTTCGCCCAGATCAACCACAACGGCGGCCAGGCCTCGTCGATGTTCAGCCGCCTGCCGGTGTGGGCCCCGTCGGCCGTTCCCGACCCGCTTTTCCGTGAGGTACCCAAGGCCGTCAGCGTCGACGAGATCGCCGAGATCGTCGAGAGCTATGCCCAGGTCGCCCGCCATTGTCGTGAGGGCGAGTTCGACGGCATCGAGCTGCAGTGCTCGCACAGCTCGATTGTCCGTGGGTTCCTCTCGCCCGCGACCAACAAGCGCACCGACGACTACGGCGGCTCGCTCGACAACCGGGCGCGCATCCTCGTCGAGATCGTCGCAGCCGTTCGCGCCGCGATCGGCCCGGGGCTCGCACTCGGCGTGCGCATCTGCGGCGACGAACTGATCGAGGGCGGCACCACGATCGACGATGCGCTCGGCATCGCCCGCATCGTGGAGGCGACCGGTCAGGTCGACTACATCAACACCTCGATCGGCGTCGCGACCGCGTCGCTGTTCATGATCGAGGCGTCGATGCACATCCCGCCGAACTACGCCATGTTCATCCCGTCCGCGATCCGCAAGGTGGTCGACCTGCCGGTCGTGGGCGTCGGCCGGTTCAAGGACCCGATCCAGGCCGAGCGAGCCCTGCAGGAGGGCCATTGCGACCTGGTCGGTGTCGTCCGGGGTCAGATCGCCGACGCCGACTTCGCCAAGAAGGCGCGGGCCGGATACACCGACGACACCCGTCTCTGCCTGTCGTGCAACCAGGAATGCGTGGGGCGTATGGGCCTCAACCGCTGGCTCGGCTGCATCGAGAATCCGCGCACGGGCCGTGAGTCCGAGGGGGTCGGATCGGTGCGCCTCACGCGGGCGCCGCGTTCGGTGTTGATCGTGGGCGCTGGTCCCGCCGGGTTGCAGGCGGCGATCGCCGCTGCACGCAACGGTCACCGGGTGACCGTGCTCGAACGGGCGACCGAGGCCGGTGGCCAGGTGCGCCTGGCGGCTTCGGTGCCCAACCGGGCCGAGTTCGGCGACCTTGTTCGCAACCAGGTCTCGGAGTGCCGACGACTGGGCGTCGCGGTCGAGTACGGCGTCGAGGCCGACGCCGCCGAGATCCGTCGTCGCAACCCTGACCGCGTGGTCATTGCGACCGGTGCCCGTGCCGCCCGACCGTGGTGGGCGCCGGGCGACGCCGAGTGGATCGTCGACGTGCGTGACGTGCTCGAGGGTCGTGCCCAACCGACCGGTTCGGTCATCGTCCTCGACGAGATCGGCTTCCATCACGCCACGTCGGTGGCCGAGTTGCTCGCCGACCGGGGTTGTTCGGTCGAGGTGATCACTCCCGGCATGGTCGTCGGCCAGGATCTCGGCATCACGCTCGACATGGAGAACTGGTGGATCCGCGCCGGCGCCAAGGGCATCGTGCAGTCGACCGAGTTGGTGCCCATGGGCGTGACCGACACCGAGGGAACCCACACGATCGACTTCCAGCACCACCCGACGGGCCAGATGCGCCAGCGCGTCGCCGACTGGATGGTGCTCGCCGTACCGGCCGATCCCGTCGAGGAGCTCTACCTCGAACTGCGCGACGCCGGCGTCGCGGTCGAGCGGGTCGGCGACTGCGTCGCACCTCGCCGGGCCCACGCCGCGGTCGTCGAGGGCGAACGCGCTGGCGCCGCCATCTGACCGCCGGTCCGGTTCAGACGGTGGCGGCGTGGAGCTGCGTGAGCCGGGTGTCGAGGCGCCGAGCCACCGTCGAATAGGCGATCGGGTACAGCGTCTTCGCGAGTTCGACGTCCATCATGGCGCCGGGGTTGCGGCCGACTGCCGAGGCAAACTCGCGGCCGGGGCGCAGCACGATGGTGGTGCCGTCGTGGCGGGCTCGCCAGCGGGCGAGTGCCCGTCGGGTGGTGCGTTCGAACGCCCGGCCGACGGGGCCGAACAGCGGACCGGCGATGGGCAGGCTGGCAACGAGGATGTCGGCATCGGCGGCCGTGTCGGCCGACGCCATCGAGCGAACACCGCCGTCGACGTACTGCGTGCCGGCGATCTGGTGGGGGGCGAACACCCCGGGCACGGCGGACGACGCGGCAATCAGATCGGCGAGGTCGTGGCGACGGGCGTCGAGCAGGTGGCGGCGCATCGTCGGCAAGGCGGTGACCGACACCCGCACGTCGTTCGTGCGGGTCGATCCGAAGATCTCCCGAGCCATCCCGGCCAGGAGGCCGGGGCGACGGTCGGGGAGGGCGAGCTCGCCGAAGCGTGAGAACTCCTCGAACCCCAGCCCGAGTCGAGCGGCCCCGCACGCCCAGGATCCGGCGCTGGTGCCGATGGACGGGGCGTCTTGCACGGGCAGGCCGGCGTCGCGGAGGGCGTCGATCACGGCGACGTGCCACGCAATGCCGACGGCCCCGCCGCCGCCGTAGACCATCGAGAGGCGGGGCCGGAGGGCGTCGTTCTGCAGCGTTGCGGGTGGTGCCGGTTCGCGCAGGTCGACGACGGTCTCCTCTGCGGCGGCGGTCCCGGTGTTCGGCACGGGGGACATCGTGGCCGATTTCGGAGGGATTTCCTAGAGGAAGTTCGCGGCCGATCGTCGGCGTGCGACGATGTGCCGATGGACGTCTCGCCCGAGCAGTTCTTCGGCGACCTCATGTCGGCGTTCGCCGTCCACGCCGACCCGGTTCGTGCCGTGCAGGAGCAGGCGTACCTCAAGTCCGAACGCGAGTTCCTGGGGGTGACGGTGCCCGTCGCTCGGAAGGTCGTCGCCGCTGCGGTGAAGCAGCACGCCGTGGACGACCGTGTCGACGTGGTCGCTGTCACCGAGGTCTGCTGGGAGC
>WBZU01000892.1_pt1 | contig 24072 bp, 21 predicted proteins | sample 5204311 | NCBI WGS metagenome assembly WBZU01 (sample SAMN12344359, study PRJNA552823) | activated sludge metagenome | biome: Activated sludge suspended growth; feature: Nitrification reactor; material: Wastewater; isolation source: activated sludge from nitrification reactor of wastewater... | reverse complement strand
CGCATCGAACTGCGCGCCTGCCTCGGGTCGATCCCCGCGTACGCGGGGGAGACAACCGAATGGCCGCGCTCAGCTTGAGCGCAGGGGGTCGATCCCCGCGTACGCGGGGGAGACCCAAACAACGTGCCCAGCGTAATGCGCTCCGGAGGTCGATCCCCGCGTACGCGGGGGAGACGATAGCGGGACATGGCTGCCCGCTCGATCTTTGGGTCGATCCCCGCGTACGCGGGGGAGACCCGCACTCACACGGCGAGATCCCCTACGTCCCGGGTCGATCCCCGCGTACGCGGGGGAGACTCTACAATTCAAGCGTATGAATTATCGCAAATTGTTAAAGATCCGTGCAACGGAGTGTTGCCAGCATTCCGTCGATTTCAACGAGTCTAATAGGTGGTGTGCCCAAAGTCGCCACGGCTTGACCTCCAGGCATGCTCGACTCGGCCCAGAGCATGACGATGGAAGCATCCTTCTCGTTCGGATGCCAGTCGGATAGTACAGCCCAGATACGATCGCGCACGGCTGGTGTAATGCGCGGTGCCGTGTAGACGCCGGGCGCAAGCTCCAGCATCGACGAGGCAAGAAAACCCCGTACCCGGTCACTCACGTTTCGTGTCACCACCACGGTCATCGACATGGACTAATTCCTTGATACGTTCGATCATTTCCGAGATGAGTCTCACGCGGCGAAACTCCATGGCCGCCTCGCGACGCAAGGCTCGCTCAAGAATCAGTGCAGGCGCGTCGATTGCCTTGCGCGCGACCTTGAAGGCCAGCGGTATCGTGACTTCAGATCGAAAGAGATCGGCGATGTCGAGGGTAAATGAATTGCTCGAATCTTCGTGAATGAAGCCAAGGGGTGGCAGGGCGCCGACGGCGGCAATTGCCACCTCTGCAGCGCATTCGACAAAAGTCGCTGCGTGATTGAGCGCCTGGTTGGGGATATCCGCAGCGTTGGGATTGCTTCGATCGTAGCGGCGACCTTCCCAGGGAATACGGAAGCGGTCGGCAGCCAGCTTGTAGGTTTCCTTCATGCGCGCGCCTTCGATGCCGCGTAACACGGTGATGTCCCGGTGCGGCAGGATTTTCCCGAAGCGAAAGGCATACATTCGCCGTGCGACAGACAGCCTTTCGCCCTCATCCGCCCAGAGTCGCGCCTGTGCTCGCGCAATGTCGCTATGCCCCTGCCCCATCGGTGGCGCAGTATAAAACTTGGTGCCTCCCTCGCCGACCGCCGCCAGCAGTGTGCCGTGCCGGGCAAGAATACGCAGTGCGTCATGACTGACGGTGGATCCCGGACCCAGGAGAATGAGCGAAACGTTCTGATAGGGAATGGCGTAGTCGCCGGCAGCAAGCTCGTCCGATTCTGCGCAGACGAAGTGCAGGGTTCCATCTTCGACGAACAACCGCCCGCGCGACAGCCAGATCAAGCCATGCCGATCGGCGTGCGGAATGCGCGCTTCCGCCAACCCCAATCTCCCTGAAAACAGGCTGCTGGTCGTCATCGCGATCGCTCAGCCGGTTTGCCGTGGTGGACGCAATAACAGCATGCCAAAGCCGAAGGCGCGATGTCGGCCGATACCGCGGGCCAACAGACGCGCAAAAACGTCGGGATCGTCGATCGTCAATTCGCCCGCGAACAGGGCATCTGGACGCTCTATGAACCGATGCCTGCTGCCACCGGACGAATGATCCAGCCGTTGGCTGCGTACCCGCTGAAAACCGATCAGGTCGATCGTGTTCGGCGCTACCTGGGCTGCACCCTCCCTGGTCAATTGCCGGCCAAGCCATTCCGCATACACCTGGGGGCGCGACGGCGGCTGCGTGCCCGCGGCCTCGGCCCGACTCACGGCGACGAGATAGACATCCCGCTCGCGCTCGGCGCGGCTGACCGGGCACGCGCGCAGCTCGAAACCCAGCCGGCGCCCTGGCTGCCAGCGATCCGGCATCGCTTTGCCGGCCGTATCGGCCCACGCGCAAACGCTCAAGGCATCCGGCTCGGCGAAGATCTGGGCATGCTCGATCAGAGCTTCGATGGCTTGACCGGCGTATCCGAGCATGCGCAAGCCCTGTCGGTTTTCCAGCAGCCGGAACGGTTTGGGTGCCTGATCACCCAGCGTCGCGGCGAGCCAGGCGTGCGCGGCATAGCCAAAATCCTCACCGGCAGACTGCCCATGCCCCTGTCGATGGGCAAAACGCATCAATCGTGCGGCGTCGAGCGGCAAGTCGATCATGAACATCCTGGCCACTCCTCGATGAGACCTTCCGCCACGATGCGTCGTCCCGAGTGCCATTGATTCTTCCAGTTGCGCTGGTCGTAGATCGCTTTCAGTTGATCCTCCCGGTGGTCGCCGATTTCCGCAGGCCAGCGGGCGGCCATGTTCTCGCTCCTGGCCCTGCGTGACGCACATTGGACACGGGGAAGCGCCTTCAGAATGGCGAGCACATCCACACCGGAAGTACGTCCGGCAAGGATGGGCGAGTTGGGCAGACAGGTCTTGCGGCCGAGAAACAGCGGGCGCATGGGGCGGATCAGCGCTGTTTCGAGCGTGCTCAGATCAGGCGCGGCGTCATCGGCCAGAGCGAGGACGGCGGTCAGGACACCGTTTGCCCAATAGTGGCGGTGGCGGATATGCGTTCCTTTTTTCGCTTCGCCGCCGGCCCGATGTTCAGGCGTGCCGCGCGTCGTCCACCCCGGTTCGGCCATTTTGGGCTGCCCTAGGTCGACCGTATGGTAATCATCGATGGCCACCGGCTCGATGTCCCAGCGCGAGGCGACGATCAGGCGATTCTGAAGTGCGCCGATCGTTTCGCCATCACCATGTGACCAGCCGAGCGCGTTGGCGAGCAATCCGGCGAAGAGCGACAAGCCGGGGAAGCGATCCGTAACGTTGTGGTGATCGACCATGACGCCACCGAAGCTCATTAACGGTGCGTCGAGACGCAGAATGAGCGCATCCATCAAGCGGCTCCGAAAATACTATCCAGTGCGGCAGCGATGGTGTCAGTGAGCGGTGCGGCGGTGACATTCGCCAGCTTTTCGGGGTTCTGCGTCGAGGCCACGAAGCGTTTTTCGTTGCAGCCATACATCGTGTCGATCCCCGTCAGATGATCGCCGAGCGCATCCACCGTCTGCTGCATTGGGTCGCCCATGAGCTTCATCGCCTTGAGGTAGGCATTGGCCAGTGTGCGTGGCTGATGTTTGCCGGATTCCAGCAATACGAGGGCGGCGCGGGCATACGGTGCCGTCGAGCCAAGTTTGGCACCGGGGCTGACCGTGGCGATGACCTCAATCAGGCGCGCCAGCACCTTGCGCGCGTCGGCCAGTGTTTCCGCTGGCTGGATGGCCCAATCCCTGGCGTCGCAGCCGCACAGGTTGGAGACCAGCAAGGGCACATCGACCACGACATAGCCATAGAACAGGCCGGCACCGAGTTCCATATCACCGGCGTGCGCCGCACCAGCATCTTCATGCGCTTCCTTGAGATCATCGACCACCGTGAAGTAATCCACCTCGGTGGCCAGTGGGTGGACAGTGAATGCGTGCGCCACGTGCACCGCCGCGTCGGTACGAGCGAGGATGTCCGAGGTCACGAAGCGGCCAAACATTGCGCCTTCGATACCAGAAACAAGATCATTCTGACCCGCGGCTTTCAATAAAGCTCGAAGATTGCCCTTCTCGGTCTTGAGGAGAGCGTCGAGTGTCGCTACAGGATTTTCCTCGCTCTTTGCGCAATCAGTAATGAGTCGGACGAAATAGTCGGCTTCCGGTTTGCCAAACAGTACGGGTTGATTCAGACGCAGGGGATTGGTTTTGTCTTGCCCGCCCTGCACCAGCCTCTTCAGTAGGGCTTCGGTCATCTGCTTCGCCGTGTCGTCACCAACACCACTGGCGACGACACGACGAAAAATCTCCCGTTCGAAAAACATCCGTGAGCGGATGCCGCCGGGCAGGTCGAGCGCGCGGTGGAGTTCGTCACGCCAGTGCTTTTTCAGGCATTGCGACGAGACCCGCATGCGCTCGGCGTTGCCGAAGGGAATGCGCTTGGCAAGGCCGGCATCGTCGCGGTTGAGCAAGGCAGCGGCGTAAGACGTGAGTGTGTGGATTTGCAGAAACATGATGGTCATTCCTCGCGGTTGGCGGATTGCTGATGCAGGGTACGGTAGTAGTCGCGGGCGATGCGGAGGTTGATCCGTTCGCGGAAATCCGGTGTGCCGGCGAAGAGCAAGTCAGCGAACTGGCGCCAGTCGCAGGCGATACCCTTGGCAGCAAGCTGTCGCGCAGCGCGTAGCGCGAGTGCTCGCAAGGTGTCGTCGCTGGCCGCCAGCAGACGTTCCAACCGGCTTTCGGCAAAACGCGCCTCGGCGAGCGCCGCGCCGAAGGGTGTGGCCGGGTTGTATCCCCCATCCCGTTGAATGGCCAGTGCGCAAATGAGGGTGCGCCAGTCGGCAAGCCAGTACTCAGCCTGCCACCGATCATCGACCTGCGCCAGCAACAGGCGGTGCAGCGCCAGTGGCGCCGGACCATCCAGCGCCATGCGCTTGAGCGCCGCGCGTTCGCCGTTCGATATGCCCGCGCTGGCCAGCAGGGCAGCCAGGAGCGGAACATGGGTGGCGGGGGTGCATGCTTCAGGGTTGATCATGCGTCACCTCCATGAATTGCGGAAAGTTCTTTTTCAGGCTGCCAGAGAAAATACCCTGTGCCTTGGTCTTGGCCCGGTAGGAGCGGCCGTGGCGCTGGGGTGTGCGCTCGGTAGCACGGTTCAGCGTCTCTTGCGCCAGTTGGCGCAGTTCGGCGAACCACGGGCGGAGGGCTTCGGTATCGTCGGGAATGTCGATAGTGCTCCAGAGCCAATCGAAGTAGCGCGGACTCCAGTTGAGGACGAATGGTTTTACCGCGCTATCGACCCACTTCGCGATTTCTGCCTTGTCGAGAATTATGGACTCAGGTCCTCCTTCCAGTAGCGAAAACAGGGCTGGTCGAAGTGCCTTGTAGTGCATGGCTGACGCAGCGTCGATCCCTTTTTTTGACAGCGAGGCGAGCCGATCGCGCGATTGGCCGCAGCCAAACAAAGCAAGCCTCGGTTTGTCAGGTACTCGCAATACCGCATTCTGGAATCCATCGGTCTTGCCTTGCCCTCGCACCAGAACCGAGGCCGAAAACCAACCTCCCACCATCGAATCGTCTGATTGCTGCATGGTTGCTGGTATGTATCCATCACCAAAGATCAGATTACGCAGCAATTCCGGGGTAAAACCCGATTCCGGTACCGTGAGTGCGCCGTTGGTGCGCTGGGTGATGGGTGTCCAGGGGTCGCCGAGGTTGCCCTTCAACTGGTCGGCCGCAATGAAGTTGGTTGCCGACCCTGACGCAAAGGCTTGAATGCGGCTATCGACAAAAAGCAGTCGCACACGGCGCGCCACCTCGATGAAGAATGGATCGAGACTGCCGAGAGCTTGACTTCGTGCTCCGTCCCAAGGAGGAATCCAGAGAAGAATCCTGCCGGTCGATGCATACGGATATGGAGCTTCCAACAGTACTTGGCGATGGCACAGCAGGACGCAAACATCACGAGCGAATTGCACTCCAACGCGCATTCCTGGGAACCAACCAACTCGAGGACGGCTGCCGTAGCCGCTATTCATGCGTCCGATACCTCGATTCATTCCGCCGCCGCTTCCCCTGCCCAGCAATCCGACTGTCGTTTGCAGCGAAATCAAGGCAAACAACCATGCCTCGAAGTTTCCAGTCATTGCGCGTGACATTTTCTTGTCATGATTTTTTGAGGTGACCAGCACGTCAAGGGCATCTGGTGTTGTGGCATCGGGCCTGTAGTCTCGTTCGAATACAGCCCTGCTCGATGCCGGTGACTGCATGAACGCGGGTTTGGTCGGGTCATCAATAAGCAAAGTCCACGCGCTGTCGTCTTCACAGCCTTCGGCCAGCGTGAGTTGGCGAATTCCCTCGCGCCAGAAGTCCGCAGTCTGCTGCGGACTGCTTTCGCCAGTGCGCACCAGTACCGCCCCAGCGAGATAACAGCAGAAGATATGGAAGGCGTCTTCCTGGTGGCGTTGCAGGCCGGTCAGGCTGTCGACCCGGTCTTGGCCGAGCAGTGCCAGCAACTCTGGCAGGCAGACCGTGGCGGGTCCATCGGGAGTGCGAACACGGAAGATGGGATCGGTGAGCAGGTTCATGGCGTGATCTTCTCCAATCCGAAACGGGAATAGCCGTACGTGAATTGGCCGGCGGGGTCGGCCTGGATCAGCAGCTTATCGTCTTCAAGGCTCACCCGGTGAGCCTGTTCAAATTCTTCTCTCGGCGCGAGATGGCCGGGAATATGGATTTCGGAGATGGTCTGGCCGAAGGGTGTCGGATAGCTGGCACCGAGCGACAGTCTGCGGTCGTTGAGGCCGAGACGAGTGGATAGATGTTCTTCGATTTCCTTCGGAAACATGAAATCACCGAAGTGCTTGTCGGGCATCGCGGCAGCGTGCGCGGCCATCTGCTGCGCGCCACCGATGCCTTCGATGTGCGAAGCATGGCGGACCCACGCGTCGCCCTGCAGTCCGGCGAGTCGCTCCGGATGCGTCGCGGTCTCGACGAGGCGCCGGTTGTCACGGGGGATCTCGATGGCCGGCGCGGCAGCGACCAGATCACGCGACAGTTGCAGAATGCGCAAATCCTCATACACCGAGCCGAGGCCGGCGAGATTGCCACGCCGAACTTCGCCCTTCTGGTTGAGGAAGACCGAAAAATCCGTCTCTTCCGGCAGCAACACGGTGCAGACCGGCGCGGGGCGCGGCCCGCGCTCGTGCCGATGCAGACGCCCGATGCGTTGCAGCAGCACATCGATCGGACAAAGGTCGGTGATCAGCCAGTCGGCGTCGATGTCGAGGCTTTGTTCGAGGGTCTGCGTGCCGATCAGCAGCATCGCACCCGGCGGCGAACCCTTGCCCATACGCTGGGTGACGGCATGGTCCATCTGTTCGCGGTCGGCGCGGGCGAAGCGGCCATGGTGGGGGCAGCGTATGCCGTTCACCGTGAACAGGGCCGAGGCCAGTTCGCGGTCGGCATCCGCCAGTCGGCTGAGTGTGATGGCGCGGCCGACGGTGTTCAGGAGAATCAGTACCCGCCGGCCGGCATGGAGGGCTTCGCGCAGGCGGGGTAGCAGGGCCTCCGGCGATTTCAGCAGAGGGATCGGTTCCAGGCGCACGATCTTGCTATGGCATTCGGGGTCGGGCAGGTGCTGCATGAGTTGATCCGGTGCGCTCAGGGCGGGATAGGGTTGAGCGGCAGCCCTGTCGAATGGCTCCGCTTCGGGCCTGGGCATGCCCGGATGGAGATACTCGGCTCGCGCGGCAGCGCCGAGCGTTGCGGACAACAGCAGGGCGCGCCCGCCGGCCCCGATATGGCGCCTGAGCAGTCGCCGGGCGAGATAGCGCATATACACATCCGAGCTGTGTACCTCGTCGATGACCAGCAGGGAACGGTCGAGACAGGCGGCGCGCAGGTGGGCGTGCGGCACCTGAATCGCGGAGAACAATGCCTGGTCGATCGTGCCGACGGCCACGGGCGCGGCGAGAAATCGCTTGGGACGTTCCGCTGCCCAGGTGCGATCGCGTCTTTTCTGCTCGTCTTCGTGGAACAGATGGGCATCGCCGGGAAGAATGCTTTCTGGCCGCTCGCCGTCGATTTGGGCATACCCAGGAACGGCGAGCAGCACCGGCGGACAGACATCGCCGAAGACCCGCTGCATGGCAGCGGTGACTCGGCCAGATAACTCGCGAGCGGCTACGCGGGTAGGCAAGGCAAAATAGAGACCATCGACCTTGCCGGCGACGAACAGCGCCAGAAAGTGCATGAGCGCTGCCTCGGTCTTGCCCGAACCGGTCTCCGATTCGGCGATCAGCAGGGCCGGGAGAGTGGCGCTGGCCAGCGCCGATTGCAGGGGACGAGGCTCACCGTGTATCCCGAAGGTCTGGCTGAAGGTCGGCTGTCCACATTCAATCCTGCTGCGGGCGGCGGATATGTCGAGCCCGACCGTCGCCAGGGCCTTGCTGGCCTGCCGGCGTGACCATTCGATGCGATCCCCTTGGTGCTCGAATGGAAAGAAGGATTCGCGGTGCGAGCCCAGCCAGTCGGCGAGCATCACCAGCCCGGCGAAACGATGTTCCAGTTCGATGCTGACTTTGATGGGTGCGGCATCGCCGGCAAAGGCATTCGGATAAGCGCGGCGAGCCGTTGCGCCGAGTTCCTTGAGACCGTCGAAGGGGTCGATACCGTCGCGAGGTTGCCAGTGCGTTTTCAATCGACCGATTTCGAGGCTGTCGGCCATGTGGCCATCGAACACCGGCTTGCCGTGATGGAAAAGGGAAGCGAGCAACATCCGCAAGCCGGCCTCCGGGTTCTCGAACCATGACGCAATTTCTTCGAGACCCAGCGCCAGGTTGGCTTTGACGCACAGTTCACTGTCATAGAGCAGAGCAGCGGTCTCCCTGACATGCCCGGCGATGTTGCTCGCACTCGGATCACACTTTGCCTGAAAACCGGTGTTGCATTTCCCCAGGTCGTGCAGGAGCGCGAATACCGCCAGGCGATCGAGGGTGACTGCGCTGGCTTCGATGCCAAGGTTGCGCTGGATTGCCGGCAGGTCGCACAAGGCGCGGAAGACGCTGGCGACATCGATCGAATGATCTGTCAGCGACAGTTGTTGCTCTCTGTCGTCAGAGAGTTTGCCCCAGAACCCCATCGGCTGTTGTCCTCGGCTGTGAAGGGGTTTTCAAGCTCGATCTTAACTCATGGGTGTGATCGCTGTCGGCCATTGCCACACCGGCAAGCGCCACTCAAGTCAGCCGATGACTCGCTTGCGCGTCAAACAGTCATGACTTTGCAAGACACCCCCGACGATGAAAGTCATGACCGTTTCCCCTCCCCCAACCCCTCCCCCGAAAGGGTGGAGGGGAGATTCGAGAGTCGCTCGCGACTTTCATGGTAACGACGGCTGGTCAAGTGCCGCACCGGTCATTTGCTCACGGCAGCCGCTGCTCCAGCGCATAAAGTTCTTCGACCGTTTCGCGGCGGCGGACGAGATGGGCGGCGGCGCCGTCGACCATCACTTCGGCTGCACGCGGTCGGGTGTTGTAATTCGAACTCATGACCATGCCGTAGGCACCAGCCGACAGGATCGCCAGGAGATCCCCGGTGGCGAGCGCCAGTGGGCGGCCGTGGCCGAGGAAATCGCCCGATTCGCAGACCGGACCGACGATGTCCCATGAACTGGCAGTTCCGTCGCGGGGTGCGACCGGGACGATGTCGTGCCAGGATCCGTACAGGGCCGGACGGGCAAGGTCGTTCATCGCCGCGTCGACGATCGCGAAGTTCTTGACTTCGCCAGGTTTCAGATACTCCACCCGGGTCAACAGCAGACCCGCATTGCCGACCAGGCGACGTCCAGGTTCGAGCAGAACCTGCAGTTGGCGCTCCTTGAGCTTCTCCAGCATCGGTTGCAGGTAGGCCTTGACGGTCGGCGCCTCTTCGTCACGATAGCGGATGCCGAGGCCGCCACCCAGGTCGATGTGATGCAGCACGATGCCGTCTGCCGCGAGCTGGTCGATCAGCAACAGCAGCTTGTCGAGTGCTTCGTCAAAGGGCGCTGCATGCAGCAATTGTGAACCGATGTGACAGTCGATACCGGTGATGTCGAGGTTCGCCAGGGTGGCGGCATGCCGGTACAGCGCTCGCGCCTCGGTGCAGGCGACGCCGAACTTGTTTTCCTTGAGGCCGGTCGAGATATAGGGGTGAGTTTTTGCGTCGACGTCCGGATTGACGCGCAGGCTGATCGGCGCCTTCTTGCCGGCGCTTTCGGCGACGGCGTTGAGGCGTTCGAGCTCGGCGGCGGATTCGACATTGAAGCAGAGGATGCCGATGCCGAGCGCCAGTTCCATCTCGGCAGCCGTTTTGCCGACGCCCGAGAAGACGATTTTCCGGGGATCGGCGCCGGCGGCCAACACCCGCTTGAGCTCACCGGCCGATACGATGTCGAAGCCGGCACCTCGGCGCGCAAGCACATCCAGCACGGCAAGGTTGGAGTTGGCCTTGACGGCATAGCAGACCAGCGAATCGAGGCCGATCAATTCCTGCTGGAACTCGTCGAACGCCGCTTCGAGCGCGTGCCGCGAGTAGACCCAGCAGGGCGTGCCGAAGCGCCTGGCGATGTCGATCAGTGAGATGGATTCGGCGTGCAGTACGCCGTCCTGACAGGTGAAGGCGCTCATCGGGCTGGCTCCATAGGCGTGTTAGAATCCTTGGCAGTCGTGGCGTCGCTGGCCGTGCTCGCTGCTGGTTGGGTCGTTGTCGCAGCAGCCGGCTTCGCCGGGACCGGTGGCAGGGTCAGACTGCCCTTGGTGCCACAGGCGCCAAGCACGAGGGTTGCCAGCAAAGCCAGCGCAAAAGGTTGCCGCATCGGTCGGTGTGAAAAATGGGGGATGGTAGCACAGGATGAATGACAGGGAATTCCACACGCTCGCCGGGGCAGCGCTCCAGCGGATCGAAGACGCACTGGAACGGAGCGGTGCCGATCTCGATTATGCGATGGTCAGCGACGGCGTGCTCGAAATCGAGTGTTCCGACGGCAGCAAGATCATCGTCAATCGGCACGACGCGGCGCAGGAGATCTGGGTTGCCGCCAGAAGCGGCGGCTTCCATTACCGTTGGGACGGCCGTTGCTGGCAAGACACGCGCCATGGCGAGGAACTGATGGCGGCGCTGTCCAGGATCATTTCGCAACAGGCTGGCGAGACCGTTTCGCTACTCGGGTAGAACTTTCCGGAATTCAGGATCAAAAGGGTCAAAAGGCAAGCTGCAGACGTACCCCGGCGACGGTCGCGTTGGCGAGGTAGAGGCCCGGGTTGAAAACGCGCTGAACGACCGGCTGCAGCACCACGCCGGGAGCGAGTTGCGCCCGGTAGGTCATTTCCAGCACCGTTTCATGGGTCGATGACAGGGCCGTGCCTGCATCGCTGGCCAACTGAATCCGACCCTGCGGGCCGGCATGCGCGCGTGTCGCGGCGATGCCGAAGGTGTCCTTCTCGCGACCGGCGAACGGCCCCCGGTAGCTGAGGCCGGCGCTGACCGAATAAGCAAGAGGGCTGGTCGTGCCGTCGGTGAAACCGTAACGAACGAAGAGCGCGACATCCCGATCCGATTCCGGGACGCGATAGACCGACTGTTCGGCAAGCAGATAGGCGCCCCAGTGCGTCGCCTGGAGGGCTTCCCCGGCGGCATCGACGGCGATGAGTTGCGAATACTGCGGGGTGAAGCGCCAGAGGCCCAGGGCGACCTTGCTGATCGGAGCAAAGTCGTCGTCCGGCTTCGCCGACTCGCTCGGACGATCGTTGAACAGCCCGGCCTTGACCGGACTGAAGCCGAACTCGCCGATCAGCATGCTGCCGCGGCTGTGGTGCCAACTGATGTTGGGGCCGGCGCTGGCCACCCGATCGCTTGGAATGCCGCGAGTGATGGCCAACATCGCGTACCAGGCCGGATCGGGATCGATCCGGAAGCGCGCGCCATAAGCACTCGTCGGGTAGATCGAGGGGCCGGCGAGGCTGCCGAAACTGGCCGTTTCGGCAGCCATTCCGAACGAGGGATGCAGAAAGACGCCGGACGAATCGGTGACGTAGAACTCGCTGTCGATGGGGTAGAGGCCGACCCGGATCGAAGCCTTGTCGTCCAGAAAGGACTGCTGCAGCCAGGCCTTGAAGAGGCCGCTGCGGTTGACCGGCGCTTCGAGGTTGTCGGCGCCCATCAGGCTGCCCAGGTAGTTGAGGTTGAACCGCCCGCCACCGTTGCTGATCCACTGCAGATAGGCTGATCCGCCTTGCCAGCCGATGAGCTTCTCTCCATCGAGCTGCAGGATGAGGTCGACGTGACCCACATAGGTGCCGCCGCTCTTCAGGCCGCCGCTGGCGTTGTGCAGAAAATCGGCGGTGTACAGCAGATCGGCCTGAATTCCGGCAGCGTGGAGTCGTTTGCGCTTGCCGCCCCAGTCACCGCTGAGTGTGCTCTCCTCCCAGTCGGGGATGTCACCCTTGGCCGCGGCTTCGCTGGCGATGGTGTCTGCGGTATCGGCTGTCGGAGATATTTCGCCGTCCGCCGGCTTGACGGCATCGTCAAGGGTTGCGGCACTGGCACCGACAGGCTGTACCAGAAAAGACGAGAGCAACAGCACGCTGATCAGTGGTTTGAGCGGTTTAAGGTTAGCGGCTATCGACATGTGACCGATTACTCTCGTTTGATGATCATTACATTGCGTGGCACCTGCTTCGTGAAACAGCCGGAGCATCCGGTGCAGCCACCGCAGCCGTCGCTCGCCCTGCGACTGTCCCCCTGCGCTGGTGATCCGGTATTGGCGGCAGGCGTCAGTCCGAGACGCTGCGCCAGGTTGGCACAGCGTTCGGCAAGCGCGTCCCGCAGAAAGCCGGGCAGCAATCGCCGCGCCGCGTAAAGGGTAGCACAAATGACCACACCATAGACGATCCATTCTTCAAGCATGGCCCACTCCGGTCAGAACAAGGGCGATCCGGTAAGTCACGAAAGCCGCTCCATACGCCAGGGCGAACAGATAGCCGGCCATCAGCAGCGAATAACGCCACGAGCCGGTTTCGCGCTTGACCACGGCGAGCGTGGACAGGCACTGCGGCGAGAAGACGTACCAGGCGAGCAGCGAGAATGCCGTCGGCAATGACCAGCCTGCCGCCAGCATCGGGGCGAGCTCCGTCGCAACGTCGTCGCCGGTCGCCGACAGCGCATAGACCGTGCCGAGGGCGCCGACCGCGACCTCGCGCGCCGCCATGCCGGGCACCAGGGCGATCGAGATTTCCCAGTTGAAACCGACCGGTGCAAAGATCACTGCCAGCGCCCGACCGAGCATGCCGGCATAACTGTAGTAGATCGCCGGGCCGCTGGCGCCTTCGGGTGCCGCCGGGAAAGACGACAGGAACCACAGGATCACCATCAGCGCCAGGATGATGTTCCCGACACGCATGATGAATATCCGCGCGCGTTCGACCAGGCCAAGCAGCAGGTTGCGGGCATGCGGCCAACGATACGACGGCAATTCGAGCATCAGCGGATGTTGCTGGCCGCGACCAAGCGTCCATTTGAGGACGCCGGCGACGGCCATCGCACTCACGATGCCGGCAAAGTAGAGAACGAACAACACCAGTCCCTGCAGATTGAACACGCCAGCGACCGTGCTCTCCGGAATGAAGGCGCCGATGATCAGCGCATACACTGGCAAACGCGCCGAGCAGGTCATCAGCGGCGCGATCATGATCGTCGCCAGACGGTCGCGCCAGTTGGAGATGGTACGCGCCGCCATGATGCCGGGGATGGCGCAGGCAAAGCTCGACAGCAGCGGAATGAACGAGCGCCCCGAGAGGCCGACGGTGCCCATCAGACGGTCGAGCAGGAAGGCTGCGCGTGGCAGATAGCCCGAATCTTCAAGGGCAAGAATGAACAGGAAGAGGATCAGGATTTGCGGCAGGAACACCAGCACACTGCCGACGCCGGCAATGATGCCGTCGACCAGCAGGCTGCGCAGGATGCTCTCCGGCATCCGGTCTACGAGAAACTCGCCGCCGGCTTCGATCCCCGCCTTGATCCACTCCATCGGCAGGCTGGCCCAACTGAACACCGCCTGAAACATCAGGAACAGCGTGCCCGCCAGAATGAGCATTCCCCATAACGGGTGCAGCACGACGCGATCGATGCGCTCGTCGAGACGGGTGTCGATCGCCGGTTCGCGGACGGTGGCCGCGAGAATGCGCCGGACTTCGCGCTGGGTGGCGGTGACGTCGGCCACATCGGGCGGCAGCCAGGACGCCGGGTGAGCAGCCGTATCCGGCTGGATGGCTTCGAGCCGGGCAATCAGTTCGTTGGCCCCGCCGCGCTTGACGGCGATGGTGCTGACCACCGGCATTCCCAGTTCGCGCTCGAGCGCGGAAACGTCGATGACGATGCCGCGTTTTGCCGCCAGGTCGGTCATGTTCAGCGCCAGAACCATCGGCAAACCCAGACGCTTGACTTCGAGAACCAGTCGCAGGTTGAGCTTGAGGTTGGTGGCGTCGCTGACACAGACGATCAGGTCGGGACGCTGCTCATCGGCACGCGTTCCCAGGACCACGTCGCGGGTGATTTCTTCGTCGATGCTGACCGCGTTGAGGCTGTAGGCGCCCGGCAAATCGAGGATGCGAAACGTTTTGCCCGACGGCGTCGTGAGTTGTCCCTCCTTGCGGTCGACGGTCACGCCGGGATAGTTGGCGACCTTCTGCCGACTGCCAGTCAGCAGATTGAACAGCGCCGTCTTGCCGCAATTCGGGTTGCCCAGCAAGGCCAGGTTGCAGGTGGCATGGGCAGTGCTCATGGTTCTTTTCCTCCCAGCGGAGCGACCAGAACGCGCTCGGCTTCAAATTTTCGTAAGGCAAACATCGTGTTGCCGACCCGCACCGCAACCGGATCACCACCCGGATGTCCGCGCGCCACGACGCGCACCCGCTCTCCGTCGAGAAAGCCGATCTCGAACAGCCGCAACGCCAGCGCCACGTCGGCCGCGTCGCCGCTGATGGCGTCGGGCCGGCTGCTGACGATGCCTTCCCGACCCAGCGGAAGGTCAAACAGGGGAATCAATTCTTGGGGGTTCATCGAACCGCTACCTTTCTTCATGCGTATCTGCCATCTTCATTGATCTGCGGGTGACCAGGTGTGGCGGGAAAGCGGCAACCGCGCCGCTCAACACCGTCAGCGTGACCGTTCCGGAGGCATGGTCGCGACCCTGCTCACTACCCTCGTACTATACATGAGAATTATTCGCATCGACATGGGTGATGGACGATTTCGCCATAAAGGTCATCACTGGCTGAAAGGAACGTGGAATCCGATAGGCTTCGGCAAAGTCAAACCCATCACTCGGGCACCGGCCTTGGCTTATGCCACCCCGGTGGCTGTCCAAACGACTGTAAGCACGGCAAGATATACCGCCTGCCGACTATGGCCAGGTGGCGTCATTCCTGCGCCAGCGGGGAATCCACGATATAAACAGGGAATTGCGAGGAACGGATGGGTGACATCGGTGATCGCCTCTCCTCCTTGCGGGGGCGAAGGCGGGGTTTCGCGGAGCACTGCTCCGCGCCGCCGCAGCCGGCCCGCGATGCAGCGTGGGCCGTGGAAGGGGTTGGGGAGAGGGGGCCATCGTTGCACACAAATTCGTCAAATCCTTGCGAAAGCGCATGGCCAGGGCCGTCAATCGGCTCTGCTGGCCTCTGCGAGCATGGATCCCCCTCTCCCCCAGCCCCTCCCCCACGAGGGGGGGGAGTATATCGGTTCCTCCCAACACTTTCATTCACACCCGCGTATCGAGTGCCGCTTGGCACGAGTGGCGCTTGCCCGGTACATGTCGAACAACGGGCGATGGCAATCGTAGGGTCGATTTAGTGGTGGAATTCACCTTACATTAATAGGACGATCGCCAGCCTCCGTGCTCCCGCGCGTTTTTCGCTGCCGGTGGCGCAGCGTCCGGGGTCGCCAGGGCAGTACCGGCAGCGTAGTCGGCCAGCTCGATCCGCTCGCCTCTGATCACTGCTCCACCCTTGCGAACCAGATTTTCCATCGCCAGAAAGCCGCGCATCCTCTCGGGAGCGACCCAGGCCGTGCGGTCGAGCTGAACGCCGCTACCCAGGTCGACACCGCGGGCCTCAATACGGTAGCTGTCGAAAGTGCCAGCAGGCAAGGTGATCCGCTCGCGTGCGGCGACACGCAACTCGAAGCGCACATTGGCCTGCGTGCCATCCGACCGGGTAACGATGAACTGGGCCGGCCAGCGCTTGCCGAGCGCGTAGTCGTTGATGAAGAACTGGTAGGGCGTCCACCTTGTGCCGTCAGGAGCGCGGACGTTGTTGCCGAACAGGTCACTCACCTTGCTGCCGTCGTTGTACAGCACCTCGTCGCCAGCGATCCTGAGAACGGTATCCGTGCTGCGTGCGGTTTCGGTCTGGTTGACGAGATCGACGGTGCGATACGTGTAACGCTCGCCGGGACGGAAGGAAACCACCTTGCCGCTGTAGGAAGCGGCCTTGCCGTCGGCAGCACCCGGTACGCACATTTCCGGCCCGAGCGGCGGCGGTGGCGCTGCCTGGACAGGCTTCTCGCCGCGCGCGCGCAGGACCACGTCGAGTCGATGCTGCGCAAGCTCGGCAAACTTGCCGCTCGGCCGCTGCCGGATGAAAGCCTCCAGTGGTTCGGGATCTTTCGCTTCGCGCAGGCTGTTCCAGGTCGCCAGATCGGCCTCGAACTCCTTCTGCTCGCGGCTTAGGTCACGACCGCTGCCACCGACGAAGGCGAAATCGCCTTCCAGCGAGGTACTCTCCCAGGGAATCTGGGTGCCCTCGGAAGCCCTTCGCACCGCCAGACGCACGCGCTTGAAGACGTCTTCGACCGGTGCGCCCGGCACTTTCATTTCCTTCAGCAGGTTCTCGGTGTACAGCCCGTGCGCACCCTCTCCGTCGTCGGCGGTGTTGCCGGGTGCAGTGGCGTAGGCCAGCAGCGTGCCGGGCGGCGCGTCGAGCTGCGAGAGCCCCCGGTCGTCGGTGCGAAAATCGCTGCCAAAGGGGTTGTTGCGGCAGGCGTCGAGAATCACCAGATTGAGCGGATTGCGCGCACGGCCGAGACTTTCGAGCAAAAGACCGACGTCGACGCCCTGCGCAGCGATATCCGACGGACGGGTAATGTGGACATCCACCGGCAGCATGAAATTTCGCCAGTTGAGCTGGACCCCATGGCCTGCGTAGTAGAAGACACCGACTGCCCGGTTGTCGCGCGCGAGTGTGTCACCGAAGCCACGGATGGCCTCTTGCAATTCGCGGCGCGGCGCGTCCACCTTCAGCGTCACGCGAAAACCTGCCTCGCGCAGGCGTTCGGCAACCGCGCGCGCATCGCGCGCGGGGTTGACCAGCGGTGAGGCGACATAAGCGCCGTTCCCGATCACCAGGGCGATCCGTCCCGCTGTCGGTTCGGGCGCGACAGCCGAGACGCCCAGGGGAACGAGGAGCGCCAAACAAGTACAGAGTACGGTGGCTTTCTGGGCAAGGCGTGGTGGCTTCATGGCAGTCTGGTCTCCTTGGGTTGATGAGCACACACGGTCAAACGCCGTGAGACCGATTATGCCAGATGCCGCCCGTCACCACTTCCACTGCGCTCACACCAATGGCAGACGATAGTCCTTGAACATCTCCCGCAGCCTCAGCTTGTGCAGTTTGCCAGTCGCGGTATGCGGCAATTCGTCGACAAAGGCGACATCGTCCGGGATCCACCAGTTCGCCACCCTGCCCCGCAGGAACTCGAGCATCGCCTCGCGGGTCAGCGCCTGGCCGGGTTTTCTGACGACCACCAGCAGCGGCCTCTCCTGCCATTTATCATGCGCCGCGCCGATCACCGCCGCTTCGGCGACCGCCGGGTGTGCCACCGCGGCATTCTCGAGCGCAATCGACGAAATCCACTCGCCACCGGACTTGATCACGTCCTTCGAACGGTCGGTGATCTGCAGGTAGCCATCGGTGTCGATGGTCGCAACGTCGCCGGTGTCGAAGAAATCATCGGCATCGACGATGCTGCTGCCCTCGTCCCGGTAATAGCCACTGGTGATCCACGGCCCGCGCACCAGCAGATGGCCAGCGGCCTGGCCGTCCTGCGGCAAGCGCTGGCCCTGGTCGTCGACGATCTTCATCTCGACGCCATAGACCGCCCGCCCCTGCTTCTCCTGAATGTCCAGTCGCTGTTCAAGGGGGTAGCCCGCGTGCCTGGGCAGCAGATTGCAGACCGTTCCGATCGGCGACATCTCGGTCATTCCCCAGGCATGGACGACGAAAGCCCCGAAAGTGTTCGCGAAGGCTTCGCTCATCGCGCGCGGAGCCGATGAACCGCCAATCACGACGCGGCGCAGGCACAACTCGTCCCTGGGCTTCAGCCCGGCGCCATCGACATACTGCAGGAGCATCCGCCAGACCGTGGGTACGCCAAGGGCCAGCGTCACCTGCTCGTCGCGCAGCAGTTCATAGACACTCTTGCCGTCGAGCGCCGGGCCGGGCATCACCAGCCGGGCGCCACTCATGGCGCCGGCGTAGGGCATTCCCCAGGCGTTGACGTGGAACATCGGAACCACCAGCAGGAGGGTTTCCGCGGCACCGACGGCCAGGCCATCGGTCGCACAGGCGGCCCACGCGTGCAGCACCGACGAGCGATGCGAATAGAGAACGCCTTTCGGGTTGCCAGTAGTCCCGGAGGTGTAGCACAGCGACGAGGCGGTGTGTTCGTCGAACTGCGGCCAGTCGTAGGCATCGGACGCGGCGCCGAGCAGATCCTCGTAGCAGAGCAGTCCGGGAATGTTGCACACCGGCAGGTGCGCCCGGTCGGTCATGACGACGAAACCGCGAACGCCGGGAACCGCTTTCGCCAGCTTTTCGACCAGCGGCACGAAACCGAGGTCGAAGAACAGGAACTGGTCTTCGGCATGCCTGACGATGTATTCGATCTGTTCCGGGAACAGGCGCGGGTTGATGGTGTGCAGAACCGCCCCCATCCCCGACACGCCGTAGTACAACTCCATATGCCGGTAGCCATTCCACGCCAGAGTGGCGATCCGCTCGCCCGGCACAACACCCAGCGCGGTCAGTGCGTTCGCCACCTGTCTGGAACGGCGGCTGATGTCGGCATAGGTACAACGATGCAGCGGCCCCTCGCTGGTCCGCGAAACGATCTCGGCCTGTGGATGGCAACGTTCTGCGTGTTCGATCAGCGACGAGACCAACAACGGCCGCTCCTGCATGAGTCCCCTGAGCATGAGGCATTCTCCTTGTGTCGGCTAGGGTGAATGTAAAAGTCGCATCAGCGACTCACACATCTCCCCTACCCCCCTCGCATGGGAGGGGTCGGGGGAGAGGGAAACGGTCATGACTTTCATGATCGGGGGTACCTGGAAAAGTCATGACCGTCAAAGTGATTTCAGCGTCTCGAGAAGTTCCTCGTTGTAGGCGCTGAAGCGATGGACATCATCGTGTGCCGCCGCCGGCAGTCGCCGCAGGCGCGCCTGCGGTGCGACGGACAACAGTTGTTCGCTATGCATGACCGGAATCAGCCGATCCTGCTCGCCATGCACCAGCAGCAATGGACCGCGCAACCGCGAGGCGTCCTGGCAGGTCGCCAACGGGTAACGCAACAGCCAGGTCGGCAGCAGCGGATAATGCGAATGCATGAGCTGGGCCATGCTGCAATACGGCGAGACCAGGATCGTCAGGTCGGGTTGCACCGCTGCCGCCAGGCCCGCAGCCAGCCCCGTGCCGAGCGATCGCCCGAAAATCACCTTGCGCTTGCCGGCGTATTGCGGTGCAACAAAATGCCAGGCGGCCAGCACGTCGGCGCGTAGCTGCGCCTCGCTCTCGATGCGGCCGCTGCTCTTGCCGTAGCCGCGATAGTCGAACATGAACAGATCGTAGTTGGCCTCCCGGTAGAATTCGACGTTGCGAAACCAGGTCGCAAGATTGCCGTTGTTGCCATGCAGATAGAAAACCACTCCGCGTGGATTCGGCAGTTGCAAGTGCAGCGCCGAGAGCGTCGCGCCGGCGACCGGGATGTCGACTTCATGCACGTCGGCAAGCGCAAAGCGGTATGTCGCCGGCAGCGGATCGGGTTGAAAGATCAGGGTTTCCTGGTAGCAGTAGACCCAGGCCAGCGCGGCCAGATAAGAACTGCCGGCCAATGCGGCGACGAGCGCCAGCGCGCGCCGCCACAGCGCGCCGATGTCGGCAGCGCCCCGGGCATCGGCAATGCTCACGCCGGCCATGTCAACCGATCGGGCAGAAGCGATGGATCAGGGGAGGCTGCGCCAGCAGTTCGCCCGCCAGCGTGATCGCCGTGGCCACATGGGCGCTCGCCAGATGGGCGTCAGCGACGGCCTGATCGGCCCACTGCTCGACGGTCACGAACTCGAGCGGATCGTCCTGATTCTGAAACAGCTCGTAGCTCACACAGCCGCTTTCCTGGCGACTTGGGCCGAGCAAATCCTGCAACACCGACCGCAGTTCGTTCTCTCTACCGGAGCGGGCGGTAATTCGGGCCATGATTCTGATCATCGTGTCCTCCTTGCGTGGGGGTCTTGAGAAAAGGCAGCAGCAACGCATCAGCTTTCCAGGGGTCGCCGTCCAGTCAGCCCGGCGGGGGGCGGTCCGAGCGATTCGATGCGGTAGCCCTGTGGATAATCGGCTCGCGGAATCTGCGTGCGCAGTTTCGGACGCCGGCGGCGTGGCAGCCAGCGCAGCACCCTGGCCCGCAAACGCAGCGCATGCTCGGCAGTCCATACCAGCCAGCGTGGTGCCGGCTGCAGACCAAAAGCGCCGAGCAGCGGCGGATCGAGCAGCGCGTGAATGCTGCTGCGAACGAGCGGGCGAAAAACGCCGGGAAACCAGCCGGCGAAGAGTTCGCGCGTAGCCAGAGCGACCTGCTGATTGGCACTGCTGAAGCCAAAGTTCGCCGCTTCATAGGCTCGGCTGGCGCGCTCGAAGTCGCCGAGATGGTCGGGCAGATCACGAATCGACATCCGTTCGCCGAGGTTCCGCCAGAACCAGAACCATGCCTGTTGCTCGAATTCGGTCATGCGCCGCCAGCCGAAGCGTCGATTCCAGCGAATCGGCTCGAAGACGAAGGTCGACAGCACGTACAGGAAATCTTCGTTGGCGATCCTGAAACGCCCATGCAGGGCGTTCATGCGCGCGATGGCGCTGGCCCCGCGCGGGCTGTCGAAACCGTTTTCAATGATTTCACTGATGATCAGGTCGGTATCATCGTAGCGCTTCCCGGTGCGCTTCTCGAATTCGCCGGTGGCATGCAGCAGACCACCGATGCGCGCCGACGCAAAGGTCCGGAACAGCGCAAGTTCGAGCGAGCGTGTGGTATCCCAGGGGAAGACCAGCGTCGCCAGATGGCGAACGATCTCCTGGCAATCGCGTCGCGGATCGGGTGCCAGGTGGCTGTTCATCGATTTCCTTTCGCCGTTCGTGTTCATTGGTGTTCATTCGCGTTCACTCGTATTCATCATTCCTTCATACGTGCCGCGCCGGCGATTGGATGCAGCGACTTCGTCGACCAGGCGCCGCAAGGGGCCGGCGATCATCCCGGAAAGCGCAGCGGGACCTGCGCCCGCTTCCTGCCCGAGGTTCAGCGTTCAGTACACCAGTGCCGCCAGACCTCGCGATACGAGGCTTCCAGTTCGCGCGTGAAACCCGCGTGCTCCATCAGCGGCGAGTGCAGCAGGCGCTCGCGCATCGTCATGCGCAGGCGGCGCAGGCGATCCGTGTCGCCGGCCAGTGCGACCGCCGTTTCCACATAAGCCTCGGCCGAGTCGGCGACCAGGTCGCCGAGGCCGACCTGGTTCAGGAGGCTCAGACCCAGTCGCGCGACCTGCCGGCCACCGCAACGCGAGACCACCGGGACGCCCATCCACAGGGCTTCGCAGGTGGTGGTACCGCCGTTGTAGGGGAAACTGTCGAGCGCGATGTCGACGTCGTGGTAGGTCTGCAGGTAGCCTGGGGCCTTGCCGAACGGCCGGAATTCCAGCCGGGCGCGGTCGATGCCGAGTTGCTCGAAGAGCGTGATCGCGCGCCCACTGGCTGGACCGGCGTGCATTGCGGCGTTCTGGATCAACAGCCGGGATGCCGGCAGACGGCGCAGAATCTCGGCCCACGCTTCGAGCAATGGCCGGTTCAGCTTGGGCGCCTGGTTCAGCGATCCGAACGTGACCTGGCCGCTACGGTCGAACGGCAGCGTGCCCACCGGCGGCGAATCCGGCAAGGGTGCGTAGCAGTAGTAGCCATGCGCGAGCCGCAGCGGCACCTCCGACGAGGCGACCGGGGGTGCCGGCGGATCGGGGTCGATCCATGCGTCGCTGATGCGGTAATCGAGCGTGCGAATGCCGGTGCTTGCCGGATAACCGAGGTAGGCGATCTGCACCGGCGCAGGCTTGCGTCCGATCACGAGCAGACGATTGCGATCGGTGTAGCCGGCCAGATCGACGAGGATGTCGATGCCATCCCGACGAATGCGCGTGGCCAGTTCGTCGTCGTCGAGATCGTGGCAATCGACCCAGTGGTCGGCGTGCCGGCGGAAAAGCTCGGTTACCTCGTCGGCGCGGTCACGGAAGTAGTAGCAGCAGATTTCGAAGGCCTGGTGGTCATGGTGCTCGATGATCGGCAGCAGGAAGTAGCGCACGGCGTGGCGGCAGAAGTCACGCGACAGATAGCCGATGCGCAGTCGCCGTCCGGGGTCGGGCGGGTTGCGCGGAGCAACGATCAGGCCGGCCAGCGGCGCGATCATCCGCTCGTCGAACTCGCGATGTGCCGCGAAAACCTCGTCATCCGAGGGTTCGGCCGCAAAATTCAGCAGCATTGGCCAGTTGCTCTGTACGTAAGGATCGTCGATTGCCCGCGTCGCCGCGCGGTAATGCGGCAGACCCTCGGAGCCGCGCCATTGCGCCAGCAGCACATTGCCGAGATTCAGGCGTGCCAGTGGGTGATCCGGATCGAGGCGCAGTACCGCCCGGTAGCTGCGCTCGGCGGCGGCGACCTCGCCCTGCTCCTGCCAGGCCTTGCCGAGGTTGTAATGCGCCTCGGCTGCCTGTGGATCGAGTTCGACGGCGCGCTGCAGGTGCGGCAGCGCCGCCATCGGCTGGCCGCTGATGCCCAGAAAGGCGCCGAGCGTCGCCTGCGTGCGTGCGAAGTTCGGTTCGATGGCCAGTGCCTGCCGGATGTGGGCCAGGGCGGCATCGCGCCGCTTGAGCGCCCAGCAGACGATGCCACGTTCGAGCCATGCCGGCCAATGTCCGGGCGAGCGCGCAACGACTTCGCCATAGAGCGCCTCGGCATCGGCCCAGCGGCCGGCGCTGTGCGCCTGCCGTGCGCTCTCGAAAAGAGGCTCGACCGCGGCCGGTCGTGCCGCCGAAGCGAACAGCTCGAATGCCTGCGGCCGCCGCTCCACCGACACCGGATCGAAGCCGGCCTCGGTCAGCCGGCGTTGCAGGGTAGCGGCGCTGAAGCCGGTACGGTGCCCCATGTAGTGCCGTCCGGCAGCGATCGACGCGCGATGGCCCCAGAGCACATCGAGCACTGCGATCGGCCCGATCGGCGAGCGGTACAACTCGCCCTCCAGGTCGCCACTGGCGATCTTTTCGGCCAGGCTCTGCACGTCGGGCACGACGATATACGCCATCCCGCCGGGCCGCAACACGCGCCGGAACTCGGCGAGAGCAGTCGGCACCTCGTGCGGCAGCAGATGCTCAAGGTTGTGGCTCGACCAGATGGCGTCGACGCTGGCGTCACGCAGCTCGGCCATGTCGGTCATGCTGCCGACAAGATCGGGCTGGACGGCGGGGTCGATGTCGTAGCGGATCTCGCGCCACTCGGGCGATCGGAAATGCGCGGGCAGTGGCGCCCGACCGCAGCCGACGTGCAGGATGGTTTTCGGCATCAGGGCTTCGCTCATCTATTTCCTCCGCATTTGCATGCCGACATCACCGACCGGACCGGATCGGCTCAGCAAACGCCATAACCAGCCCTGGGCATCCTGGCCGGTCAGGACGTAGTCAAGGACATTACGATTGTCGAGAACGAGGTTCTGCGCCAGTTTGGCGGCGCGCGTCCCGGCAAACAGCAATTGGTCGCCGGGTTGCAGGAGCATTTCGTCTTCGGGTTGCTGGTGGTCACGACCGTCGCGCAGCAGCAGCAAGGGCATCAGCGGCAGTGTCTCGGTACGCGCCGCCGGATCGTGGCGCAAGCGGCCAAGCGCCATCGGCTTCTGCTCCATCATCAGCCACTGATGCACCGCCGGCGCCTCGGCGGCATTCAGCCTGACTCCCCAGACCAGCGGCACGCGCCGGCCACAAAGCGCTTCGAGTTGCCCGGCGACCGCCGCCGCCCGCGCATCCGGCCAGCAGCGAAGCAGACCGAAAAAACGGCTCAGCAAGGGCGAAGTGATCA
>WBZU01000742.1_pt2 | contig 24072 bp, 14 predicted proteins | sample 5204311 | NCBI WGS metagenome assembly WBZU01 (sample SAMN12344359, study PRJNA552823) | activated sludge metagenome | biome: Activated sludge suspended growth; feature: Nitrification reactor; material: Wastewater; isolation source: activated sludge from nitrification reactor of wastewater... | reverse complement strand
ATGCGGATGAGGATCCTTTCGACATCGACCTGCGTGCCCCCGAACTTTTGATTAACGACGCTGCAGCCAATCTCCTCGTCGATGGTGCGAGCGTTATCGACTTCGGGGACATCTCGTCGAACGTAGCCACGATTACCGTTGCCAACGAAGGCTCCGCTGATCTCAAATTCCTCTCTGTCGCGAAGTTCGGTGCGGGTGCGTCGGACTATTCCATCGGCGCGCTCACTAGCACCACGCTCAACGCCAATACCTACCTCACCTTTGACGTGACCTTCAATCCTCTCTCGGAGGGCGCGCACCTGGCCACTCTTGAGATTAGCAGCAATGACGCCGACGAGCACCCCTTCCACATCACGCTCAAGGCGCCGGAAATCTCGTTGGAGCAGCCTGCGGGGACCGAGATTCCCAGTCGCGGCACGGTGGACTACGGCGTCGTAACCGTCGGAGTGGCGAAGACTCTCACCTTCACCATCCGCAACAAGGGATCAGGCGTGCTGCGCTTCCAGCAGCCGACCGCCCTGTTCGTCCCGTTCGAGACCCCCTTGAGTTCTGTGATCGCTGGCCCCAGCACCACGACTCTGGCGGCCAACGCCAGCACCACGTTCACGGTCAAGCTAACCCCCGATGCAGCGGGCCTCCGCACCGCGCATGTGGCGTTCGACAGTAACGACGCCAGTGAGGATCCCCGGCTGGATCTGTCCATCACCGGCTTCGCCAAGCCCGCAATCACACTGCACCCCGTGCCACAGCTCGTCGGCACGGGCGATACGCCCAGCTTCCTGGTCGCCGCCACTGGCAGCGGCACCCTGGTTTACACCTGGCTCAAGAACGGTGTGGCAATCGTGGGCGCACCCCGCACCGCCCTCTACACCCTGCCTCCCGCCACGGTCGCTCATGCCGGGAGTTACTCGTGCATCGTCACCAACACTGCGGGCAGCATCACCTCCGGCTCCGCGCGGCTGGGTGTGGTAGGGTCGGCGACGACGCCGATGACCGTCAATCAAGACACGACGATCACGATGCCGCTCGCCAGGAACATTCCGCCTGGCCCGCCGCCGAGCTACCTGTGGAAGAAGAATGGCACCGCCTTTGGCAACAGTGGCGTGGCACCGAATCAAGTCATTGCTGGAGCGACCACCGCCACGGTCACGATCACGAAAGCCGCCGCCCTCAATGATGACATCTACACCTGTGTGGTGGGCATGGATGGACTGACGAAGGAGAGCGGTCCCTTCGATGTCACGGTGCGATTGAAGCCGGTGATCAATGCCGCCGGACCTTTTGGCTGGTTCGTGAGCGACACCGTCACTGACGCGATCACGGCGGCGAATGCTCCCACCTCCTTCACCTTCACCAACCTGCCTGCCGGAGTCGTGGGGAACAAAACGACAGGGCAGCTCTCTGGCAAACCGAACACGGCGACGACGACGAACAAGACCTTCACCGTGTCCGCCACCAACGCCGCAGGCACCGGCCCTGCCGCGACCATTGGCTACACGATTGCAGCGCTGCCCGCCGAGAGCATCGGCACGTTCAATGGCCTGGTCGATCGCAGCACCACACTCACGGGACCGGTGGCCGGACAGTTGACGAAAGGGCACGGCGGCAGTCTGTCCAACCTCGTGATCACCAGCACCGGCAGCTTCACTGCCACACTCAAGGTGGAAGACAAGACGTATGCGATGCCGGCTGCGAGCCGACTGGAAGCCAATGCCGGAGGCAATCCCAGCGCCAGCGTGAAGATCCTGCGTGGCACTGCCATCGACTCGATCCCCGATCTTACGCTTGCCTTCAGCATCAACAAGACCACTGGCGAACTCACCGGCACGCTGACTGATAGTCTGATCGGCTCACCTGTGAATGTCAAAGCCTGGCGTAATCCCTGGCATACCACCGCGCCTGCCAATCCCGCCACGGCACTCGCGGGCAATTACACGGCACAGCTCAAACTTGATCCCGCGTTGCAAGGATATGGCGCGCATCCAACGATCCCGCAGGGCCATGGCTACGTCACCCTCACGCTCACCACGGCCGGCAGCGCGACCTGGGGTGGCAAGCTCGCCGATGGCTCCGTCATCACGGGCAGCACGACCATGGGGCCCGGTGGACAAGTGCCGTTGCATCTCATGCTTTACACCCCCACCGTGCCTGCCACTGCTGGTTCGGCACACGGCTGGGCACAGGCCACCGAACAGTTGCCCGGCGAGCTGGCCAACAGCGGCCGCCCGCTGTTGGACGGCACCATTGACTGGCTGAAACTCGCGCAGCTTCCCACCAGCACCACGCGCAGCTACAAGGGAGGATTTGCGTTGCACAACCTCACCGTCGTCGGCGGCAAGTATGGAGTCACCGTCCCCGCGCTCGGACTCATCGATGGCGGTGTGGGCACCAACAATGCAAAGCTCACCTTCAGCGAAGGCGATCTGGCGAGTTCCGCGCTCGCTGGTCCTGGCAGCCCGGCGGGCGCGACAGCAGGAACATTGAAGCAGGCGCTGCGCATCACCAGCACCAACACCATCGTCATGCCAGGCGGCGCGACGAACAATCCTGGCAGCGTCACGCTCACGCCTTTCACCGCCAGCACGGGCGTGATTGGCGGCAGTTTCGCCTTGAAGGACAATGATCCGAGAAATGTCACGGCACCACAGATCCCGCGCACTGTGCCCTGGGTGGGAGTGCTGGTGCCTCGGATCAATCAAGGTGTGGGCCAGTTCCAGTTGCCGCAACTGCCCACCAGCACACCGCCAGCCACGACGCCCACCACGTCACCGATGCTCTCCGGCAAGGTGGTGCTCGAGCAGGGACCGTGATTCTTCAAGCCACCCTCCGCTGCACCGATGAAAACCAATCTCATGGTCCTGACCTGCCTCGCCGGGCTGATGATGCTGACACCCATGCGTGCCTTGGGTGCCATCACTCAGCAGGCTTATGTGAAAGCCTCGAACGCGGAAGCTGATGATCGCTTTGGCAAAGCCGTGGCCATCTCGGGCGACACGATGGTGGTGGGCGCGTGGTTCGAGGACAGCAATGCAACTGGAGTTGGTGGCAACCAGTCCGACAACTCCAACAACAATCCTGGCGCTGCGTATGTGTATGTGCGCACGGGTTCCACCTGGACGCAGCAGGCCTACCTCAAGGCATCCAATGCCGGCGGCCTCTTTGGCGCTGCCGTGGCCATCTCGGGCGATACGATCGTGATTGGTGCGCCCAACGAGGCCAGCAATGCCAAAGGAGTGAATGGCAACCAGGCAGATACCAGTGCGTTGGGTTCAGGCGCGGTGTATGTCTTCGGGCGCGTGGGCACCACCTGGGTTCAGCAGGCTTATCTCAAAGCGAGCAACACCGAATATGGCGACGCCTTTGGCACGGCCGTGGCCATCTCAGGCGATACGATCGTCGTCGGCGCCTACGCGGAAGACAGCAACGCCACCGGTGTCGATGCGCCACTCCTGGGCGGCTCGGGCTCGCAGGCTGATAACAGCGCCTACGCATCTGGTGCCGCCTACGTCTTCTTTCGCCTCGCGGGCCAGTGGAGCCAGCAAGCCTACTTGAAGGCGAGCAACACCGGGCCGGACGATCACTTTGGCAACTCGGTGGCCGTGTCAGGGGACTTTGTGGTAATCGGAGCGGATGGAGAGTCCAGCGATGCCACCGGAGTGGATGGCGACCAGAGTAACAACAACAAGGGCAGGTCTGGCGCGGCCTATGTGTTTGTGCGCAATGTAGCCGTGTGGACTCAGCGGTCTTACCTCAAGGCGAGCAATACGGACACTGATGACAACTTCGGCATCTCCGTGGCGATGTCCGGCGATACGATCGTGGTCGGCGCTCAGAACGAATCGAGCAATGCCACCGGAATCAATGGCGACGAGAGTGACGACAGCGCCATCATGGCGGGTGCGGCCTATGTGTTTGAGCGGACCAGCCCTGGGTGGACGCAGCAGGCCTACCTCAAGGCTTCCAACACGGGAGACGGCGACTTCTTTGGTGCTGCCGTCGCGGTATCTGGTGACACTGTGGTGATTGGAGCCTTGGGTGAGAACGGCAGCTCCAGTGGCGTCAATGGACCGCAGGTCGATGAGACGGCCCTCGACGCGGGTGCCGCCTACGTCTTCGTGCGCAGTGGCAGCCTCTGGACCCAGCAGGCGTATGTGAAGGCGAGCAACCCAGGGAGCTTCGATGAATTTGGTGCCGCTGTGGCCGTGGCGGGCGACACGGCGGTCGTTGGGGCTCATCGGGAAGATAGCAATGCCATGAGTGTGAACGGGAACGAGTCTTCCAATAGCGCCGCAAATGCCGGTGCAGCATACGTCTTTGCCGGGCTTGGCCCCATCGCTCCCGAGATCGCCATCGAGCAACCCACCGGCACGAATCTCATCGATGGATCTGGCAGCGTGGCCTTCGGCAACGTCAATCTGGGCACCTACAAGACCCTTACCTTCACCATCAGGAACAAGGGCAAGGCTTCTCTCACTGGACTGGCGATCGCGAAGGATGGAGCGAATAGCGCGGAGTTCATCACGACCGGCCCGGTGAATACCACGCTCGCGGTGAATACCAGCACCACCTTCACCGTGAAGTTCACGCCCATTGGTGCAGGCCAGCGCGATGCGGCGATTCACATTGCCAGCAACGACGGCGATGAGAGCCCCTTCGATGTGCCGCTGACCGGCTTCGGCTTCGCGAAGCCGACCATCATTGCGCCGGCCATCGCGCCCTTGCTCCTGGGTGTGGGTGAGTTCGCCGCGTTCAACGTCACTGCCACTGGCAGCGGCACGCTGACCTATGTGTGGCTGAAGAACGGTGCGGCGATCCCTGGGGCAGCGAGCATCCCCACCTACTTCATCCACAGTGCCGCCCTGACCGACGCCGGTATCTACTCTGTCATCGTGAAGAATGCCGCAGGTGCCGCCACATCTCCCGGCGTAAGGCTGGGCGTGGTGGGCTCAGCAAGTATCCCTTTTGTCGTCAATGAAGCTGGGACGCTCGCGCTCACCGTGCCCAAGGCCATTCCTGCCGGTCCTGCTCCCACCCATCAGTGGAAGAAAGGTGCCGCGAATCTGAGCAACGGAGGCGTGAGTCCCGCCCAAGTAACCTCTGGCGCGACGGCGGCCACGCTCAGCATCACCAAGATGAACACACCCAACGATGGCAGCTACACCTGCGTTGTCGGCATGGACGGACTGACCAAGGAAAGCGGTTCGTTCACTGTCGTCACGAGGCTCAAGCCTGTGATCAATGCTGCCGGGCCGTTCGCGTGGTTCGTCAGCGGCGCGGTCACCGATCAAATCACGGCAGCGAACAGCCCCACGAGCTTCTCCATCACCGGCCTGCCCGCCTCAGTGACCTACAACAAGACCAACGGCCAGCTCTCCGGCAAGCCCAATGCCGCAACCACCAGCACGCCGTTTTTCACGGTGACCGCCAGCAACCTCGCAGGCACCAGCGCGCCTGTGAAGATAAACTACACTGTAGCCGCCTTGCCCGCGCCAAGCATCGGCAGGTTCGATGGACTCGTGGATCGCAGCACCGCTCTCAGTGGTCCCGTGGCGGGGCAGTTCTTGAAGGGCCACGGCGGCAGTCTGTATAACCTGGTCATCACCAGCACCGGCAGCTTCACTGCCACACTTAAGGTGGAAGACAAGACGTATGCGATGCCGGCTGCGAGCCGACTGGAAGCCAATGCCGGTGGCAATCCCAGTGCCAGTGTGAAGATCCTGCGCGGCACCGCCACCGACACGATCCCCGACCTCACATTCGCCTTCAGCATCAACAAGCTCACCGGCGAACTCACCGGCACGCTGACCGATGGCCTGATCGGCTCACCGGTGAACGTCAAAGCCTGGCACAATCCCTGGATCGTCAGCACCAATCCCCTCATCCACAACCCCGCCACCGCCGCCAAATACAATGCCGCCCTGGAGCTCGATCCAGCGCTCGCAGGCACTGATCCTGGCACCGTGCCACCGGGCAATGCCACGAACCTGATCTATCCCCAGGGCACCGGCTACGGAACGCTCACCACTACCACCGCAGGCATGGCGTCATGGGCAGGCAAGGCTGCCGATGGCACCGTCCTTACGCTCAGCACTACTATGGGCCCCGGCGGCGAAGTCCCGCTTTGGTTCCTGCTCTACACTCCCACGGTGGCTGCGACAGCCGGTTCGATGCAAGGCTGGGTCAAAATCACCGGCAACGACCTGGACAGCGTCGCACCCTTTGACTGGATGAAGCTCGCACAGCTCCCCACGAGCACCACGCGCAGCTACAAGAGCGGCTTCCCCTTGCACAATCTCACCGTCGTCGGTGGCAAGTATGTGCCGCCAACCAATGTCACCTCCGCATTGAGCCTGTCCGCCCCGCCGAACAACGCCAGGATCATTTTCAACGAAGGTGGCATCAAGGACTCGACGCTCGGCGTCGCTGGATCGCTTGCTCAGATCTTCAGCATCAGTGCAACCAACGCCATCACCATGCCGGCCGGTCTCTCGAACAATCCCGGCATCGTCACGCTCGCCGCCTTCAGCGCCACGACAGGAGCCATCAGCGGCAACTTCACGCTCACCGACAACGACCCGCGTGACCTCGTGTCTCCGTTCGTCACCGTAACACGCAGCACTCCGTGGAGCGGCGTGCTCGTCCCACGGCTGGGCAAAGGCGTCGGACAGTTCCAGCTGGCAAACCTGCCGACCAATGTTGCTCCCGCGACAACACCCTCAACTTCTCCACAGCTCTCCGGCAACGTGGTGCTCAAAGCGAATCCCTAGCGGTCCGATCCGCCGGGATCACGATGACCAAGGGGTCGATGTCTATGCGAGAATGCGATGCAGCTTGAAGACGACACCAACGCCCATGCCTCCGCGCCCGAGCAGAGCGTAGTTGGGCAGCATGTCACTGGAGAGACCGGACACGCGGCGATGGAAGGCGGACTTGCTGACGGTCAATTGTCTGAGGCATTTATCGTTCAGGCGTTCTGATCAAGGCTGAGCGCCGGCAAGTGAGGTTGACGCTTGTCGCCTGCGCGGGTAAGCACGCCGCCATGAAGACGCCTTGTTTTGTTCCACTATGGATCTTCCTTTTGGTCACGAGGCTCAGTGCTGCCGCAGCGCCTCCCGACAACAAGTTTCCTCAGGGTGTTATTGGTGAGATATCCACCTTCCCCGCATCGGTCATTCAGATTCCGACCGCCATTCCAGCTTTCATTGGCATCACGTCCGTCCAGCCGGCTGATCCTGCGGCTTTTCAGAAGGTGACATCGCTCGCTGACTATGAACGCGCCGTAGGTTCTGGATGGCCGCGTTATCATCAATGCGGAATCGCGGCAGTGCGGCCTGCGGAGTTTATGATCATCTGTTTCACCCACAAGCTGCAGCAGTAGCCGGCATCCCGACAGCACCCTCGTTATGAGGAGAGATTCTCAAGATATGTTCACCGTGGCGGTTCGCTCGCTGGGTCCGCTGGACCGCCTGCGGCGCACGATACTCAAGTCGTTGGGCAAGCCTGGTGTGGCAGTCCTGCGGAGCCGGGAATTGAGAGTTGGACTTGGTGGTGTTGGCGTGGTGTGCGGCTCGATGGCGGGGACCCTGCTGGCTCCCTTCTGGCTGCTGACGCTGGGACCGATCTTGCTCGGGACGGCGCACCTCGTGGCGGACTTCCGCTACTTGGTCGTTCGCCCTGGACTGCATCTTCGCAAGTCCCTGTGGATCGCCGTCGGTGTTCCGCTGGCGCTGGCGGGCGCGGGGTATTTCAGTGTCATCAGCGGATTGATTGCATGCGCCGTTGCCGCCGTGATGTCCCAGGGTTCACAGGGGCGCAAAACAATAGCTCTTGGAGTGATCATTCCCCTCATGGCTGTCTCGGCTGTGGTCGGTCCAGCGTCCACTTTGATAGTGGCCCACCTGCACAACTTCATTGCTTTCTTCGTGTGGTGGAAGTGGCGACCACGTGCCGGCGGGTGGTCATCAATCTTGCCGCTGGCTTTCCTGCTCTGTGTGACCTGTCTCCTCGTCGGCGCGCCGGAGTCCTGGGCATTGGGCATGACATCGCAACCGGCAGGACTGGGAGCCACGTATCATCTGGCATTTCTTGCTCCCGGCATCGCCGAGCCTTGGGGCACGCGGCTGGTGTTGTTGTTCGCCTTCGCGCAATCAGTCCACTATGGCATCTGGCTGCGCCTCATCCCTGATGATGACCGGGCCCAGCCGACTCCGCGCACCTTCCGTGCAAGCGCCTGCGCTCTGCGCGCTGACTTCGGCACTCCGCTGTTGTTTGGTGCCTGCGCTGTAGCGCTCGGAATTGCTGCTTGGGCGGTGGTGGATCTCGCGGCGGCTCGTGATGGTTACTTCAGGATGGCGCTGTTTCATGGCTATCTCGAGTTTGCCGCCCTCACCTGCCTCTGGGTCGAGGCGGAGCATGGGCCACTTCACCTTGGGTCACGAACGCTTCAGCGAAGCACCACGATGCCGATGAAGTAGCTGGCGGCATTCATGGCCAGCGAAAGCCATCCTGACTTCAACGGAGGGAAGCCCCAATAGATCGCGATGATGAGCGATTCAGCGGCCACCACCAGCAGCTCAATCCACAAGATTTGTGCAGGCCAGTGCCAGTAAAGCAAGGTCGCCACCGGCCAGGTCATCGTGTTCATGAGCACAACAAATGCCGCCGCTCCCAACACGTTCCGCCGCGTGGCGACGACGAAAACGACCCACTCCATCGCAATCGTGAACAGCAGCGGCAGGAATACCGCGCGCCAGTCAACCACCGTCATGACTGCGGTTTCCGCTTCAGCATCACCGCACCAAATACAACCAGCGCGGCAATCGCGGCTCCGCCGAGAAGGGTAGTCAGATTGGAACCCGATGGCGCAGCCGAAGGAGTGCTGTCGCCATTGTAGGCCGCCGTTGTCTTATCAAAGATAATCGCATCCCCTTTGATCTCACGAATCGTGAGGGTGTCTTTGTTTCCGTTCTCGCCCACCTGAGTCTTTGTGGTGACCGCTCCAGTCGCATTGTTCTTCGCATAAATCGCGATCCCCCAATCTCCGGTGGGGGAGCCTGCGCGTGTGAACGAGTAGGTCTTGCCTTGAACGATCTTCTCCTCCTCGTCCAAACGCGAGAAGTAGAAAGTGTGATCTGGGAATTTCTCGGTGTTGGTCACTTCAAAAGCGGTATGCCAGCGCACGCCGCCACCGGGAACATCCGCGAGAGCAAGGACGGGAACGAGAAGCAACAGGCTCGCGAAGGCATTTAGGAATCTTGTTTTCATAGGAATATTTAATTTCTTTCTCAGAACATAGTGGGCCGGGTCCCGTTCTAGGGTCAAGCACTTCCCGCGCCGGTTCAGACATTGTTGCGACAACACAGGCGCAGCCGCTCTCCCACCACTCTCCGTCCCGAGTATCGCGTCCGCAACGGTTGCTCGCAGTGGTCATCGCGTTGACTCGCGCGACCGTCAGCGCCGCACCGCCCTGGCTCGGCGTGGGCGACAAGGAATTCGCGCGCGAGCATGGCAAGCAGGCCTTGAGCGATGATTTGAAAGCACAATCCAGAGTCGCCTGGATGCTCTTCGCGCGTGTCAATCAACCCCGGCAGAACAACATGGTGACGTGGGAAACCTGGCCGAGCAATCAAGACACCTTCGACACACCCACCGAGCGATTCACGGTGGAGAAGAAAGTCAGGCCTCGCCCGCATCTGCAACCGTCCATCGTGCATCAACTGCTTTCCCGCATGCATCCGTCGAGCACACCGAACACCGCCGGCGAAGAGATCACGCGCAACGCCGTCTCGTATAGCTACATCTGGGACGACAAACTCAACACCGCCGCCACCGCCCGGGAGCGGCTCTCCAGCGGACCACCGGTGCGCGCTTCGAGGACGCGGTGGCACGCGCCACCTTCAGCATCGACATCCACGCCCTGAGCGCCGAACACAACAAGACCTCGGCCTACAGCAATCGCGGGCTGAAAGTGAAGGCCTGCGACATCCCGCTGCGTGCGCTCATCGCCAGAGATGTCGATGGGTTGATGCTGGCCGGGCGCAATATTAGCGGCGACTTCATCGCGCACTCCAGCTACCGCGTCACCGGCAATGCCGTGGCGATGGGGGAAGCAGCAGGCGCAGTCGGCAGCATCGCCGCCCTGAGCAAGCGCCTGCCCCACGAGGTGCCGTGGAGAGAGGGCGCGGCGATGCTGGAAAAGACAAGGCAGGCGTGAAGCGCGTAGCGCCTTGGAGTGCGGCAGCCCTGCCCAGATTTCTACCCACATTGGTTCTGTCGCTTCGGCAGCGCGAATCTTCGCTGCGATGGTTTCACCAAGCCGCCTTGCCAAAGCGATGGCGCAACGAGACCCCTCACTGGCTTCGAGACATTACGCGCAGCGTTTTGGAGTGCGGAGCGAGGCACGAAGCTCCGCTTTGTCGGAGCGCAAGACTCTCAACAACCAAGGCGCTTTGAGAGGCCAGGTCGCTCGGCATTGACTCTCGCCATGGACGGCGACGGGCAGGGGCCTCATGGAGCCAGACATGACGCAGAGTTCGATCGCTCTGGCAAAGCGGAACTTCGCTCTGCTCGTTCCGCACTCCAAAACGCTACGCGTAACCCTTCAGAGCCACTCATCGGCTCTTTATCCTCTGCCTGCCAAGCGCACGGCCGCTTCGAGCAGATGTGGGTGGAAGTCAAAGCAGGGCTGCACGCAGTCCAAGGAGCCTGCGGCTCGGCGCTGCCTCAGTTCGCCGAGCCCCGCATGATCTGGCGGATCCCGTTCTCGAACTCGACGGTGAAGGCCATATCTCTAATATAGCTGATCGCCCGTCCGCGGCCTGTGCCCGCGGCACCGGAAGCGGTGAGGCTGTTGGCCGTCAGGAAGATGGATTTCACCTTGCCGGGCTGGTTGTCGAAGAGCTGGCCTTTGCGCAGACGCAGAAAGGGGCGGCAGAATTGGGAGTCGGTCGTGCTGTTGCCGCGCAGGAGATTGCCAGTGTAAAGGGCGAGGTCGCTGGTGGTCGTCGCGCCAGTGAGCGTGACGATCAGGGCGTAGCTGCTGCTCCAGGCGTCGGCCTCGATGCGGCTGATCACTCCGATACGAGCACCCAGGCAGCCTGGGGCGGCATCGCCTTCACGCATCAGCACGTTGTGCAAGCCGTCGTGGTGGAAGACGATCAACGCCTGATCGTTGGCGGCGTTCACGCCGGTGCCCGCGAGCTGCACCAGGGCCAGGACTTGGTTTTCGGACAGGTTGCTGTTGCCCATGCTCCAGAAGTTGATGATCCTGGCGATGATCAGACCGGGCAGCGGCAGCAGTGTCTGGCCTTTGCGGAAGGCCAGCCGACGCTGCGGAGTGGAGTCCATGACCCAGACGCCATCGTTGTTGGCTGCCGTCACGCCCGTGCCGGTCAGCGTGGCACGATAGACGGCACCCGCGTCGCCATTGGCGCTCTCGCCGAGGAAGGCGGAGTAGTTCACCACGCCCGGGAGGGGATTGCCGTTCTTGTCTGTCACCGTGGTCCCGCCTTTCTGCGCGACGAGGATTTCCGTGGCTCCGTGGCCCTTGTAGAACAAGGCGGCATTGGTGGTGGCGGTGATGCCGGTGTCCGTCAGCGCGGTGCTAAAGACTTCCATTTGGTAGTTCTGAGCGATGCGCGGCGCGAACTGCCCAAGCTTGCTGCCCGCTGGCAGCGGCCCGACCGCGAAGGCACCTTCCCGCAAGGCTTCATCGCCCGTGCCCATCTGGTTGGAATACAACGCGGAGTCCGTCGCGGCGGTGACACCCGCCGTGCCCAACTTGAGGGTGCAAATGGCGGCCATGCCTTTCATACCTGCTTGGTTGGAGGTCACCGCCTCGGAGATGCTGACGGGGATGAAACCCGTGAGCGCACCCGCAGCCACGGGCGTGCCCGTGCGCAGCAGCGTGCCACTGCCGGCATCCGTCTTGAACCACAGCAGCAGGTTGTTGGTGGCATTGACGCCCGCACCCGTCAGGGTGGAGAAGCCGATGGCGAGGTTGTCGTCATTCATCGACAACCGGGAGGGAAGGCCATAGACAGCGGTGCCGAGGTGAGGCTGCCGGGTCTTGAAGAGCAACTTTAGCGAGGCGAGGCTGCCCAGGTTGCTGAACACGCCTTGATCCAACCCCTTGTTGGAGCCTGCTCCGGCGAGCGTGGTGGAGAAGAGCGTCGCGCCTCCGGCATTCACGCACACTTCCCCGAAGGTGCCGTAGCTGATGTCCAGCGCGCCGGGGGCGAAGTCGCCTTTGCCCGCCACCTTGGCGTAGGCCATCGGCTGGGTGAGCGGCTTGATCAGGTGTGCGGCTCCGGCGGCAGGTGCGTGCAAGCTGTCTTCCGGCGCAGTGGCCAGCAGACTGGTGCCATCCAGCGCGACGCAAGTGCCAAAGCGCTGATCGTTGGTATCGCCATTGGGCGGCAGGATCGTCTGGAGAAAACTGCCATCGCTGGACTTGAACAGATGCACACGGCCCTGGCCGGAGAGTCGCTCACCGACAGCGATGAGGGGGCCGTGGATGGCGACTGTCTGGCCAAAGGAGACGCCCGTGCCGCCCAAGGTGACATTCGTGTCCACGCTGGTCGCCAAATCATATAGGAAGACCTTGCCTGCGTTTCGCCCGCCGATCACCACGCGGCCCTCATGCATGGCCAGCACTTCCCCCACGTCATCCCCCGCGATAGAGGCCGCAGGCTGATGCTTCTTCATGAGCGTCCTGGCCGTCAGGTCGAAGAAATACACTGCGCCGCGGTTTGCATCGTTCCCGGCCGCACCCACTGCGAGGATGTTGCCCTCCATCGCCAGGCCGTGACCGAAGAAACTGTTCACCGCACCATCGAAGGCCACGAACTTGTGGAGCTGCAGTCCGGTGGCGACGTCGAACAGGTAAACCGCGCCTGTGAAGGAGTCATCACCGTAAGCTCCCACGGCGGCAACGATGCCGTTGGTGGCCACGAAGCGCCCAAAAAAATCTGATGCCGCGGCATCGCTGGCATTGAGCGTGCGCAGCAGCGCGCCGGTGGCGGGATTATAAATGTAAGCGCGGCCCGTAGAGTTCGTGCCGTAAGCACCGATCACCGCCAGGTCTCCGCTGACCGCGACCCCCGATCCAAACAATTGGTTCGCCGCCGGCGCGCCGGGCGGCAGCAGCTTGCGCACGAAGGCACCGGTAATCGCATTGAACACCTGCACGCCGCCCTCATTTGGCAGCGTCCGCTCTTGTGCGCCGGGAGAGCCCAGGACGATCCACTTCGGCGTGAGCACGGTGGAGTTGTGATCCACGCCAAGGTAGTAGCCCGTGGGCGTGAGGCTCCATTTGCCAAAGAGCTTCTGCGTGGTGAGGTCCACGGCGGAGACGGTGAGAGTGAAGAGAACCGCCAGCAGCGGGCAGGGAAGTGGTGGCGGGATGCAGTGGCAGGGTGGCATTCATGGCGGAGTGGCGTTGAAGTTGACTCTGAGTTTCCCAGAAGAGCACAAAGGCCGGTCATCGGCATTACACGCTAACCGGGGGGGCTGTCACTCACAGCGCAAAAAAATTCTGTCCAACACGAGGCGATGCGAGCCCATCAGTGCAGCCCCATGCCAGCCACCGCCAACTCCACGATGCCATCGCCGCGAGCAATGTGGGGGCGCTGATCGTCCCGATGCCCGCAGCGAAGTGACGGGCGCCATCCGCCTCAGTTCGCGCTTCCGCGCATGATCTGGCGCACGCCGTTGTCGAACTCGACCGTGAAGGCGAGGTTGTTGCTGTAACTCATCGCCCGGCTGCGTCCGGTGCTACCAGCGCCGGAGGCGGTGACGCTGCTGGTGGGCAGGGAGATGGATTTCACCTTGGACGGCTGGTTGTCGAAGAGCTGGCCCTTGCGCAAGCGCAGGAAGGGGCGGCGCAGCGGGGACTGGTCGCCCGCATTGCCACGATAGGTGTTGCCGGTGAATAGGGCGAGGTCTGTGCCGGCCGGCGCGCCGGTGAGCGTGGCAACGACGGCGTAGCCGCTCAACCAGGCATCGGTCTCGACACGGCTGATGACGCCGATCTTCGCGCCTTGGCAGCCGGGGGCGGGATCGCCTTCGCGCATGAGCACGCGTTGGGTGCCATCGGTTTGCACCAGCACCAGTGCCTGATCGGTGGCGGGAGTCACACCGGTGCCCGCGAGCTGCACGAGGGCGAGGACCTGGCTGTCAACAGCAGCGCTGCCCATGCCCCAGAAGTTGATGATCCTGACGATCTTGATGGCTGATCCAGGGCCGGTGGGGTTGTCACCTTTGCTCAGGACTTGAACCAAGCTGCCAGTCCCAGGCTTCCGCCAGAGCCGCTCGTTGTTCGTCGTGCTCACCGCGCCGGAGAGGGTGGCGCGGAAGATGGCCGCATTGTCGCCGTTGGAGCTTTCGCCGATGAATGCGGAGTAGCGCACGTTCGTGATCGCAGCGCCGAGCGTGTCTGCCGCCTCCTGTCCTTTCTGGGCGATGAGTTCCTCAAGAGCAGGGAGGGAGACTCGGAAGATCGCAGTGTTGTTCGCGGCGGTGATGCTGGTGTCTGTGCTGGTGAGCGCGGTGCTGTAAATCTGGCTGGTGTAATAGTGGCAGACGCGCGGGGCAAACTGGCCGATGCGCTGCGTGCCTGGGTTCAACGGGGCAACGGCTGTAACTCCCTCTCTCAGGGTGCTGCCTGCGGCGGGAATGCTAGCGGCGTAGAGGCCTGAGTCGTTGCCGGCATTGACCAGGCCGCCAACCTTGAAGGTGCAGATGGCCGCCATTCTCATGGCGCCCCCCAGGTTCGACGTCACCACCTCAGGCACGGAGGCGAGGATGGGATTGCCGGGGAAGTCCGGCGTGGGGCTGCCGGTGCGGAAGAGCTGGCCGCTGGTGGTTTGAGTGCGATACCAGACGAGCGTGTTGTTGGCCGGCGTAACCCCAGTGCCTGTGAGTGTGGCATAGCCCATGGCCAATAAGTAGTCATTCATCGAGACACGCGAGATCGCACCGTATTTCACCTGACCAGAAAACACCTCTCGGCTGCGATGCTGCAACTCCTGCCTGCCGAGGGTGACGAGGTCGGTGAAGGCGGCGGTGTCCGTGGCGGCAGCACCCGCGCCGGTGAGCGTGGAGGTGAAGATCGTCTCGCTCGAGGGATTAATGAAGGCATCGCCGATGGTGCCGTAGCTGATGTCTGGCGCGCCAGGTGCGAAGTCGCCCTTCGCCACCACTTTGGTGTAGGGCATGGCCTGGGTGAGTGGCTTGATGAGGTGCGCGGCTCCGGCTCCACTGGCCTGCACGCTGTCATCCGGCGCGGTAGCCAGCAGGGTGGTGCCGTCCAGCGAGATGGCGAATCCGAAGCGCTGCGGGGACACATCGCCATTGGGCGGCAGGAGGGTTTGGAGGAATCCACCATCGCTGGATCGGAACAGATGCACCCGGCCTTGGCCATTGCCGGACTCGCTAACGGCAACGATGGGGCCGTTAATCGCGACGGTAGCGCCATAGCTGGAGCCCGATCCGCCCACCGTGAGCGCGACTCCAGAGTTTTTCGCCAGATCGTGAAGCCAGGCTTTGCCGGTGCTTAACCCGCTGTAATTACCAATGACCACCCGCCCTTCGTGCATGGACAGCGCATCGCCGTAGGCGTCACCCGCGGCCCAGGCTGCGGGCTGATACTTCTTGATGAGCGTCTGCGTGCTGGCGTCATAGAAATAGACGGCTCCCTTGTCGCCATCCACCCCGGAGGCACCCACGGCGATGATGTTGCCCTCCGTCGCCAGCCCGTAGCCGAAATAGTGATTAGCGGCTCCATCGGAGGCCTGAAGCTTGGCAATCTGCAGGCCAGTGGCGACATTGAAGAGGTAGATCGCTCCCCGGTTGGTGTCATCATAGGGTGCGCTGACCACGGCGACCGTTCCATTGGTGGCAACATTTCTGCCGAACTGATCGCCCGCCACTCCATCGCTGGCGCTCAGGGTGCGCAACAGCGCGCCCGTGGCGAGGTTGTAGATGTAGGCAATCCCTCGGTCGGTGTTGGTGCTGTAGGCCCCGACCACCGCGATGTCGCCTGAGATCGCGACTGCGCCGCCGAAGCGTTGCGTGGCTGCGGCAGCCCCTGGTGGCAGGATCTTGCGCACCCAGGCCCCGGTTGTGGCACTGAAGACCTGAACGCCCCCTTCGAGCGGCACCCCCCCACGATCCCGAGCCCCGGCATCGCCGACGACGACCCATTTAGGCGAGAGCGCGGCGGTGTTGAGATCGGCTCCCAGCGCCCAGCCGGTGGGCGTGAGCGACCATTTGCCAAAGAGCTTCTGCGTGGAGAGGTCCGTGGCGGTAGCCGAGAGGGTAAGGCATAACGCGGCAAGCATCAGGCAAGCGCGCACGGGCATGGAAGAACGGAATGTAGTCATAGTGGTGCAGATGGTAAAGGTTCCCTGACGCACAAGGGGGACGTTGAGAGTCCAGACTCGCTCATGCCCTGTAGCGCCGAAGCGCCGGGTCTGCCACTGCGTAATGGAAATGTAAGCCTGCCCTTTCCTGCCTGCTCCCGCGCAAGACTCACTTCACCGGTATCTCATTCAGCGTGTAATACGCCACACTATGCAGCAGCGGTTCGCCGCTTCCCTTGCGCAGGCCGTCGAGATGTAGTTCGTGGATGTTGCCCTGCGGCAGCTTGTCCAAGGTTGGTCGCACAGATTTGTTATCCGGCGCGACCTGGATGCCGGTGATCTTCGGGAAGGCCTCGTCCACTTTATTGCCGCCGCATTCCTCGCGATCGATCGCATCGCCAAATACATCGACCATGCGCGAGAGAATGCCGCGTCACGCCGGCGCTTTCAGCGGCCCGCCTGTGTCCTCCGCACTCATGCCGCGCGCGAGCCCTTGCGCGGGTGTGAGCGCAATGCCCCGCACACGATTCGCATCGAGCTGCGCGAGCACCTCGATCACATCTTCGCCGCGATGTCCGGTGCGCAGCGCTGAGAAGATGGCGGGCAGCCGCTGCGCAAGATGCACATCCACCACGCTGCCTCGCACGGAGATGATCGAGCCCCGGTTCATGTGCGGACGAGCCTCCTCATTGTTGGACATTGCAATTCAGTGCATGAACGAAGGGCTGCGACAACGCGCCCCGGATCGGTTCGCAAACCAATGAGCACTCGGCCATCCGCTGACATCTTATCAAGAAAGGCCAGGGAGATTGCCGAGTTCCGAAAGAGAGGCACTACGCCTGCTTTGTGCGCCGGAGCCATTTGGCAGACTCGAGCACGAGCAACGGCACGAACCCCGCGCCGAGCAGGATCCAGCGCTCATGCCAGCCTGGAAGCACGGTGCCGAGCAGATGGTTCAACGCGGGCACGTGGTGCAGCGCGAGTTGCAGGATGACCGACAGCACGACCACAATCGGAAGCTGAAGATTGGTGCGTAACGACAGACGCCACAGCGGTTTCGTTTCGCTGCGAAAGGCAAAGGATTTCCACAGCTCGCAAAACACGAGCGAGGTGAAAGCCATGGAACGCGCGGCTTCGATGCCGTCGATGCGCAGAGCCCACACGAACACGCCGAAGCAGACGATGCCGGTGATGCCGCCGGCGAGGATGAGGCGGGGGAGAAAGCCGCGATCGGTGAGGCGCTCGGTGCGGGCGCGCGGGCGGCGGCACATGACGTCGGGGTCGATGGCGTCGGTGGCAAGGCAGAGCGCGGGCAGGCCATCGGTGACGAGGTTGATCCAGAGCAGATGAATCGGCAGCAAAGGCGCGGGCAGACCGATGACGATGCACACGGTCATGAGCAGCAACTCGGCGGTGTTGCCGGCGAGCAGGTATTGCAGTGTCTTGCGGATGTTGTCGTAGATGCCGCGGCCCTGCTCCACGGCGGCGACGATGCTGGCGAAGTTGTCGTCGGTCACGATCATGTCGGAGGCCTGCTTGGTGACCTCCGTGCCTTTGATCCCCATGGCGATGCCGATGTCCGCGCCCTTGAGCGCGGGCGCATCGTTTACGCCGTCGCCGGTCATGGCGACCACGGCGTCGCCGGCCTTCCACGCGCGGACGATGCGCAGCTTGTGCTCGGCGGTGACGCGTGCATACACGGCGATGTGCGGTGCGCGGGCGCGCAGATCGTCGTCGCTCATCTTGTTCAAATCAGCGCCGCTGACCACGATGTCGTCAGCGCTGGCGATGCCGAGTTCACGGGCAATGGCGAGCGCCGTGTGCGGATGATCGCCGGTGATCATGACGACGCGGATGCCGGCATCGTGGCAGCGCGCGACGGCTTCTTTCGCTTCCGCGCGCGGAGGGTCATACATGCCGGCGAGTCCGACAAAGACAAGCTCCTGCTCGTGATCCTCCGTGATCTCATGTGCCACGGTGCCGTGCGGCAGATCGCGATACGCGGCACCGAGCACACGAAGTGCGCGCGCGGCCATCGCTTCGTTTTGCTGCTCGATACGTGTGCGCCGTGCGTCATCCAGCGGCACGATGCCGCCGTCCGTGTAGAGCTTGGTGCAGCGGCGGAGCAGCACATCGGGCGCGCCATTGACGAAGGCGCGCAGGTGCCCCTCCGGCATGCGGCGCACGACGGTGCGGCGTTTGCGGTCGGAGTCGAAGGGGATCTCGTGATGCTTGGGCAGGTCGCGCTCGACTTCAGCACTCACACGGCCGGCCTTGTGTCCGGCCACGCGCATGGCGCCTTCGGTGGGATCGCCGATGACTTTCCAAGCGCCGTCCTCGAGCACGAGCTGGGCGTTGTTGCAGGCGAGCAGCGTGGTGGCGAGTTCGAGCAGTTCCTCCGCGTGCTCCGCTCCGGTGGAGCGACCTTCGATGAGGATTTCGCCGTGGGGTCCGTAGCCTTCACCGGTGACGGCGTAGCTTTGTTCATCGACGAAGAGTTCGCGCACGGTCATGTCGCCGAGCGTGAGCGTGCCGGTCTTGTCAGTGCAGATGACGTTTGTAGAGCCGAGCGTCTCAACGGCGGGCAGCTTCCGCACGAGCGCGCGTCTGCGTGACATGCGCATGACACCGAGCGCGAGCGCGATGGTCACCACGGCGGGCATGCCCTCTGGCACGGCGGCAACGGCGAGACTGACCGATGTCATGAACATCTCCAGCAAGCCCATGCCGCGCAGAATGCCGAGCACGAAGAGCAGCGCGACGATGCCGAGTGAAACCCACACGAGCACGCGGCCGAATGATTCCAGCTTCTCCTGCAACGGTGTGCGCTCGCCCTCGTCCGCGCGCTGAATCAGTCCCGCAATGTGGCCCAGCTCGGTGTCCATGCCGGTGGCGACGATAATTGCCTCGCCCTGGCCTGAGGCGATGCTGGTGCCTTTGAAGAGCATGTTGGCTCGATCACCGAGTGGCAGCTCTGCGTCATCGAGCGTGGCGGTGTCCTTGTTCACGGCTTCGGATTCGCCAGTGAGTGCGGCTTCGATGCAGCGCAGCGATGTCGCCTGCACGAGTCGCGCATCCGCCGCGACGAGATCGCCGGCCTCGACTTCGAGCACATCGCCAGGCACGAGCTGCGTGGCGGGAACGATGAGTGATTGACCCTCCCGCCGAACGCGTGCACGCGGCGCGGTCATCTTGCGCAGCGCGGCGATGCTTTGCTCCGCCTTGTATTCCTGGTAGAAGCCGATGACGCCATTCAGCACGACGATGGCGATGATCGCGATGGCATCGACCATCTCGCCGAGCGCGCCCGCGACGACGGCGGCGACGATAAGCAGCCACACAATGAGGCTGGAGAACTGTCGCACGAAGATGGCGAAGCGGCTGATGGGCTTCGTTTCTTGGATCTCATTGGGCCCGTGCTCCGCGAGGCGCCGCGCAGCGTCGCTTGCAGTCAGGCCATCGCGACTCGTGGCAAGGCGTTGCAAGACATCTTCCGCCGGCACCGTGTGCCAGATGCGCGGACCGATGTCGGATGGCGGGATCATTTGCGCAGAACCAGGGTGACATAGATGACATACGACACGAGCAGCAGCACGCCATGCATGCGGCCTATGAATCCGTCGCGCGAGGGCACGAGCATGATCACGGTGACGATGCCCGCGATGAGCGCGATGGTCGTCTGCCAGCCGGCGGTGTTGATCGGACAGATCACGGCGGCCACGCCGATGATCCAGAGGCCATTGAAGATGTTGCTGCCGAGGATGGTGCCCAGGCCGATCTCGCGCTGGCCGCGCAATTGCGCGATGACCGTGGTGGCGAGTTCAGGAACGGACGTGCCCGCAGCGACGACGGTGGCGCCGATGGCGAACTCGGAGAGTCCAAACTGCACCGCCAGACCGTGCGCGCCATGCACGATGAGATGTCCGCCGCCGATGAGGCAACCGAGTCCCGCCAGACATGCGGCAGCGACTTTGAGTCCGCCTTTCTCACCCTGCGGCACGGCAGCCGCAACTCGACGCTGCGCGCGTGCTTCGATCACAACAAACGACAGCCACGAGAAGAAGAGCGCGAGCAAGATCACGCCATCGAGCCGCGATAGTTTTCCATCCACGGCGAGCACGCCGATGACCAGCGGCACGAGGAGTGCGCCCGCGAATTCGCGCCGGATGTTTTTCCACGTCGCGGGAATCGCCGCGATCATGAGCGCGAGGCCGAGGATGAGCGCGACGTTCACGACATTGCTGCCGAGCGCATCGCCCAGCGAAATCTCCGGCTGGCCCGCCGAGGCTGACGAGATCGCGACGAAAAACTCCGGCGATGAGGTGGCAAAGGCCGCGATGGTCGCGGCGATGATGGCAGCGGACACACGCAGCCTTTGCGCCAGCCCGACCACGCCTCGCAGGAATACTTCTCCGCCGATGCCCGCTAGCAGCACGCCCGCAGCGAGTGATTGATAGTCGTTGAGCAGCATGATGAGGGGAGAGTTTTGTGCGTGAACGATACGAAGGGATGGCGGAAAGAAAACAGTCTGTGAGGATGGTGCGTTGTGTGCAAAGTTACCGGGACCTGTCAGCGAATGGTTAAGACCTATGGTGGATAGCGAGTCGTGCGAGGAGTCGGGCTGCGCCGATGCAAATCGTTCGCGCGACGAGCATGTGCCGCGATACTTGCACCCTCCAATCATGGCCGAGATATCAAAGACCAGAAAGCGCAAGCCTCCCGTGACCGCAGAGCATCCTGGTGCGGAGGTGCTGCGCGCCATCGAGACGGAGCAGATGCGCATAGCCTGCGAACTGCATGATGGTGTGGGACAGACGTTGTCGGGCGTTGTCTCGCTCGCAGAGGCGCTGGAGGCCTCACTTCACGGCCGTCAACGGCAGGCGGCGCGGCGTTTGCGGGTGCTGGTGCGTGAGGCTGCGATCGAAGTGCGCAGGCTGTCACACGGACTCTCGCCAATGGTGCTGCGGAATGCGGGGCTCGCGGATGCGCTCCGCTCCCTTGCCAATTCAGTGAGTGCGAGTCATCGCGCGGCGTGCTCGCTGCGTGCTGGCGCGATGATGACGTCCGGGGATGAGGAGCGGGACACGCACCTCTACCGCATTGCCCAGGAGGCAGTGTGCAATGCGCTGAAACATGGTCGTCCGAAGCACATCATGATCACGCTCGGGAGGCGTGGCGGGGTGCTGCGCATGGGCGTCGTGGATGACGGCACTGGCTTTAAGGAGGCCGGTGCGGGGGATGGAATCGGTCTGCAAACCATGCGTTATCGGGCGCAAAAGATTGGCGGCAGCATGGTCATTCGCGCACGGGCGACGCGTGGCACGGAGGTGGTATGCCACGTGCCGGTGTTGCATTCAGATCGCATGAGCAGCCGCGCGAAAGCCGGGTCGAAGCAGCCCCCTGTCAGGCGTCAGGCGGCTTCTCGTGACAAAGCGTGATACAGGGCTGCGCGCTGGTGCGTCCCGCCTTTGCGCTCGCCTAAACATCAGTTCAATGCCGTGGTCGCTGGCGTGGCACCCGCCAGCAGCCTGCGCACTTCAGCGTCGGATGTTTGCGAGAAGTCCTCATACCACTGACCCACGGCGCGGAAGTCTTTCGGCGTGATGAGCGAAATGAACTCGTCCACCATGGGTTCCAGCATGTGGCGTGCGTGCTCGGATGTTGTTGGCACGGCGATGATGATCTTCGCGGGATTTTGCTGACAAAGGAAGTGCACGGCGGCCTTCACGGTGGAGCCGGTGGCGATTCCATCATCCACCAGGATGACGGTCTTCATCCTGACATCGGGTGCGCCGGTGTGCTCGCGATACGCCGTCTCTCTGCGGTGCAGTTCCCTGGTTTCCGCGGCGATCACGTCATTGACAACTTCATCGCTAACTCCTGCACGGCGGATGAGATCACGATTGAGCACTCGAATGCCGCCGCTGGCGATGGCTCCCATGGCGAGTTCCTCCCAGCCGGGCAGTCCGAGCTTCCGCACCACGAGCACGTCCAGCGGTGCATGAAGATGTCTGGCCACCTCGGCGGCGACCGGCACGCCGCCGCGAGGAAGCCCGAGCACGATCACTTCATCCCGCCCTGCATACTGCTCCAGCTCCGCGGCAAGCTGGTGCCCTGCTTGTTCCCTGTTCTTAAATAGCATGGTGCTCATGGTTGCTGCGTTATTTGGGTGAGATGCGAGCCGTGCGTTGCCAGCTTCTGAATGATTGAAATGGCTGCACAGTAGATGGCTGCGCCCCACGAACAATTCGGTCCACCACTCGACGCATCTCATCCATTGGCTGAGAGCCTGTCAGTGATTCAGCTGCGAAGGATCTTTTGCCTTCCAGCCGGGATCGCCACGGCGATGCATCTCACGGTGCCTTGGTCCCCGTTACCGTGGTCGCCGAATCATTCCAGAACACGCCGGTGCCCACCTGCTTGCGCTTCCACTGCAGCGTGCCGTTGATGGTGGGGCTTGTGATGTTGGTGCTGCCAATGACCTGGCCGTGATTGACATAGAGCGCCTGCCAGACTGGCACGCCGATGGAAGGCGAAAGGTAAGTGCTGCCAGCGATGGCGGTGTTGTCACCGAGCTTGCCTGACCAGACGCAGACACCCGTGGTCGCGGTGACGATGGTTTTCAAAGCCCCTGGTGTGAGTGGTGCGCTCCCGCTGGCTTGCAGCGTGGCATTGAAGGTGCCGGCCGATGCAGTGCCGGGATTCGCGATCGACCAAACATTGCGATGGCCGTTGATGCTCGCAACGTCGCCCGGCGTGGGTTCTTCGATCAACGACCCGGTGAAAAGATGCGTCATCGCATCCGCCGAGTTCACCGCAAGAACAAGTGCCGGCTTGCCAGTGCGAGCGATGCGCTGGCGGAAGCTCCAGGTTTGCGCAGCCGGATCAGCATCGACTCTGCCGGTGTGAGTGAAGATGCCGGCTGTCGTGCGCAGGCTGCCGGTAACCGCGCCTGTAGCGCTCACCGTCAGCGTGAGAAGGCCATCGAGGTCGTTCAGCCACGGTCGCTCGCCGCTCAGCAAACCTTGATGGGTGCCTTCGAGATGCGCGGGCAAGTCGATGACGGTGATGATGAAACTCAGCGTCGCGCTCGGTCCGGCGGCGTTGCTGGCGATAACGCTGACGAGCTTTGATCCCGCGAGCGTGGGCTTGCCGGTGATGCGTCCGGTGGCGGCGTTGTAAACCAATCCGGCCGGCAAGTTGGTGATCTTGAAGGTCGCGGCATCCGTGGCGCTGAGTTGCAGATCGAATGCACCGCTGACGATGCTCGCAGGCACGGTCGGCGCGGTGAAGACGGGTGCATGCAACACATCAGCAACGAACGGCGCATCGAGCGTGCCGCCGGGGCCGGTGACTTTGCAAACGTAGTTGTCAGCGAACAGCGTGCTCATGGCGGCGATGTGCAGTCTGCTCGTCGTTGTATTCGTGAAGCCGCCGGTGTTGAAGACGCGCGCGCCGTTTTTCCACCAGGTGAAACTCAGTCCCGTGCCCGACGCGCTCACGGGCAGATCGAGCGGTTTGGTCAGCGGTGACTTCACCGTGCGCGGTGTCGTATCAACGATGTTCACGATGGCCTTCGCGGACTCTACGGTGCCGCCGTTGCCGGTGACTTTGCACGTGTAGCTGCCAGCGTCGGTGAGTTTGGTTGATGCGATGTCGAGCGCGCTGGCGGTTTTGCCGGTGAGGACTTTGCCATCTTTGAGCCATTGGT
>WBZU01000891.1_pt1 | contig 24083 bp, 21 predicted proteins | sample 5204311 | NCBI WGS metagenome assembly WBZU01 (sample SAMN12344359, study PRJNA552823) | activated sludge metagenome | biome: Activated sludge suspended growth; feature: Nitrification reactor; material: Wastewater; isolation source: activated sludge from nitrification reactor of wastewater... | reverse complement strand
GGGGACATCGTAACCAATTCTCCTTCGATTAACTCAAGGCGGTCGTCCTCGTTCAGAATGCCCTTATCGACCATCTCGTGAAAGATGGCGCTGGTCAGCCGGTAGCGTTCGATGGGTGGCGCGGCAGCGGCAACGCTCATTGCACTCTCCTTTCAAGCCGGCAGGCCACGTGATGTGCCTGCGTGTCATGCGTACCTGGAGTATAGCACAATGGCGCACCAAGAATCTGTGTTTCGCACCGCCCGGCATCTTGGCCAGACGACCGCCATCCTTTTACGGAATTGCCGCATGACCGCGCCGCTGGAGGGCCTGGCTGCCGGCGCCGCCGAGATTGGCGGCGACCTTGCCTACCGCGTTGCACCGCGCGGGACGGAAGAGATGATCGGGCTGGCCACGGCATTCAACCGCATGGCTGTGGATTTGGAAACGGCCGAAACGCTGCGCCAGCATCTGCTTGCCGATGTTGCGCACGAGCTGCGCACGCCGCTGACCGTCCTGCAGGGCAACTTGCGCGCCATCCTCGACGATGTCTACCCGCTGGACAAGGAGGAGATCACCCGCCTCTCTGACCAGACGCGCCATCTGCACCGGCTGATCAATGACCTGCACGAACTGGCACAGACCGAGGCCGGACGCCTGCCGCTCGCACTCACCGACGTCGATCTGGCTGCGTTGACGGCCGACGCGGTCGATGCCTTTGCACCGATTGCCGAGGCCCAGGATGTGAAGTTGCTCTTGCAGGCGGATGGCCACTCCATCGGCGTGTGCGGCGACCGGGCGCGGCTGATGCAGATACTCCAGAATCTGTTGGCCAATGCCTTGCGCCACACGCCGGACGGAGGCACCGTCGTGGTAGCGCTCCGGCCCGCCGGCGACGTGTGCCGCCTGACCGTTGCTGATACGGGCGATGGCATTGACCCGGCGCATTTGCCATTTGTCTTTGATCGCTTCTACCGCGCCGACGGCGCGCGCAGCCGTGATGTCGGCGGCGCCGGCCTGGGTCTGGCGATCGTGCGTGCGCTGGTCGAGGCGCACGGCGGCACAGTCGGCGTGGCGAGCGACGGGCCGGGGCAGTGCCTTCCTCGTGACAATCCCGGTCGCGGCGCGCCGGGCCGCATAACGGGTACGCAAATCGACGCGACACCCACGCCTTCACTACGCCCGTTCGCCGTCGGCCCACAGGCCGCCATCTGTAGCAAACCCTTAAAGCAAAGCCCATACTTTTCTTACAACCGCTGCCTATGATTTCTCTCATGCCCGGTGCACAAGCAGTGCGCTGGCGAGAAAGGAATCGAAGCAATGACCGATCCACTCCATCAGGCTGTCCTGGCCGGACAGCGTCGCAGCAGCCGCTCGCAGCGTTCAACGTGGCTGAAAACGTCCATCGTCTCCGCCAGCGTCGTCGCTACGTTGGCCGGCACGCAGGGCATCGCCTGGCTCGAATCGCGCAACGCGCTGGCGGACATCGCGGCCGCCGCGACGCCCACTACGTCCGAGGCTGCCTTCGCCTACCCGACCGCAACCGGCCCGCTTCCGGCAGCGGCGGCTGAGCAAGCCACCGGCGTGCAGAGCGGCGAGATCTCGCTGCTGGCACTCCTGCCCACACCCACACCGGCAACAACGATCGCGGTTGCGGCCTCCGCCCCTGTGATTCCAACCGACACGCCGGTGCCTGCGCCGACCGTCGCGCCGACGCCGCTACCGACTTCCACACCCACTGCCGCGATCGTGAGCCCGCCGGCACAAAGCCAGGCCGCCAGCGCGGTTCGCCCGCTGACGCGCTCGCACTCGTCACGCTAAGGAATCCCATGGATCTCTACGAGTTGCCGATCCATCAGCATCAATTCCATGCCATGGGAAGCACCATTTCGATCTGGCTGCTGCTACACAACGCGTCGTTGGCCGAAGACTTGCTGCACCAGGCACAAGCGCTGGTCGATCAGGCCGAGGCGCGGATGACGCGCTTCAACGCCACGAGCGAACTCGCGCGACTGAACCGGGCGGCGGGAACGTGGACCGTCCTGTCGCGGCCCATGTGGCAGGTCGTCGGGCGCGCGCTGCATCTGGCACGCGAGACCGGTGGCCTCTTCGACCCCACCGTGCTGACCGCCATGCTGGCGGCCGGCTACGATCGCTCGTTCGAGCAGATCGGCAGCGGGGCGATGAACTGCGGCACGACCATGCAGCGCGCGATCGGCCAGTGGCAGGCGATCACCTGTGACGCGGCCTGCCATGCAATCCTGCTGCCGGCCGGCGTTGGGCTGGATCTGGGCGGCATCGCCAAGGGCTTCACGGCCGAGCAGGTCGTGAACTTTCTGAGCCAGTGGGGGCCGTGTCTCGTCGATGCGGGCGGCGACCTGACGGCAGGCGATGCTCCCGGCGACTACCCCGGCTGGCCCGTCGCAATCGCCATGCCGTCGACGCCCGCGGAGCCGGAGCCGCCGACCGCAGTGCCGATCTGGCTCAGCAACGCGACGCTGGCGACGTCGGGCGTCGACTATCGTTGGTGGCAGCATGGCGAGCGACGGCTGCACCATCTCATCGACCCGCGCACGGGTCTGCCGGCGGCGAACAAGGTCGTCACGGCCAGCGTGCTCTGCGCCGACGCGTGCCGCGCCGAGGCGTGGGCGACCGCATCGCTAGTCGCCGGTGAGCAACTTGGGCCGGCGCGCCTGGATGAGCAGCGGCTTGCCGGCGTCCTCATCGAAGCCGGCGGGCGAATCCACCAAACCAGCACAATGAGCCGGTACGTCATCGACGGTGCGCTCACCGCCCGTTGACGACACTGCGGCAAGAAAGCGACTTCCCAACCATGGCTACACAAACAACGGTTACAAGCCGGCGCACCGCCGGATTTGGCAATATCCTGCTCAACGGCGCTATCGTGGCGGCGCTGCTCGCGGCAATCTACGCCGCCAGCCTGTTGCTGGAACAGAAGGGCCTCGAACTGGACAACGAGAGCGTCTGGTGTGCGATCCGCGCCAGCGGCGCGGTTGCCTACCTGCTGCTCGCCGCGTCTATGGCGTGGGGCATCCTGCTGAGCGGCAAGCTCGTCAAGCGGCGCGTGCCGGCCGCGCTGGCGCTCGAACTGCACACCTACCTGGCCTGGACGGCCGTGGGTATGAGCGTCTATCATGCCTATCTGCTGCTCTTCAGCCGCTTCTTCGACTACGGTGTCCTCGACCTGCTGATTCCGTTCGTGGGGCCGTATGAACCGTTTGCAGTCGGCATCGGGATTGTCGGGCTCTACGTGATGATTCTGACGTCGGCTTCGTTCTATCTTGTGGACCGGATCGGCTATCGCTCGTTCCGGCTGCTGCACTATCTCACTTACGCCGGTTTCTTGCTGGCCACAGTGCATAGCGTCATGGCCGGCACCGATGGCGCCCTGTTCAATTCGTTCTACCTTGCCATTAGCGTCAGCCTGTTCTTGCCCACGCTAGCGCGTATCCTCGCCCGCCGGCGCCGCGAACCGGCTAGAATTTACACTTCCTGAACACTTTCTGCCGTCTTTTCTAGCACTTTTCCGACACAGTTGAGAGAGACGGGACCGATGGTTCCAAACACGTTTTCACCAACTTCATGGAAAAGGGAGTGTGCAATCTTATGAACAACAGGACAAACTGGAAGCAATGGCTGACTGCCGGCATTGTCGTCGGCGCGCTGGTGTTGGCGGCTCTGGCCGTTGCGCCCATGACCACCTTTGCGCAGAGTGACGACGGCAGCAGCGACCAGCCGGCGGTGCCGGCCATGCCCTGGGCGCGCGGCGGCATGCGTGGCTTCGACATGCAGGGCTTCGACATGGGCGAGATGCGCGGCGAGTACCAGGGCTTCCTGGCTGATGCGCTGGGCATTACCGTCGAGGAGTTGCAGGCCGCGCAACTCAAGGCGCGCGACGCCATGATCGACAAGGCTGTGGCAGATGGCACCCTCACGCAGGAACAGGCCGACCTGATGAAGGCGCGCCAGGCGTTCATGCAGTACTATGCGGCTGAAAATGCCCAGACGCTCGAAGATGCATTGAACGCCGCGGTTGAGGCCGGCGCCATCACGCAGGAGCAGGCTGACCTGCTGCTCGAACAGCAAGGGCAGATGGGGCGTGGATTCTTCGGCCGTGGCATGCCCGATGGCGGGATGTTCGGCGAGGGGATGCGCGGCGGGTTCCGCGGGCAGGGTGGCCAGTTCGACTTTCATCACCGCGGCATGATGCCGGGCTTTGATGGCCAGATGCCTGGCTTCGATGGGCAGATGCCGGGCCGCGGCGGGCGCATGATGCCGGGCTACCAGGCGCCGACACCCACACCGGAAGCCAATTCGTAATTGCGAATGGAGCCAGGCGGAAGGTCTCGACCGGCTGTTACGGCATTTCTTGAGGGGGGGCGGAGCGATCCGCCTCCCTTTTTTTGTGTCAAGCGGTGACTGAGGGCTGACCTGGATTCCTGCCACATGCTCGCACGTCCGCCCCAATCCGTGTCGGCCACGTGGATACACTGGGATCGGCGTTTTTGTGCGCTGCCCATTTGCGGTAGCATGTGAAATCCGATAGATAACTCACTCTTCAGAAATGGCCGGCCGGACAATGAAGCTCTTCTACTCTGCTCTTCCAATCGTACTTTTGTCATTGCTCTTGACCGGTTGCCACGCGGTCGTATCGCCGGCAAACACGACCAGCGCGAGTATGGTCGCCGTCACGGTCAGCACGAATCCTGCGGTCGAGGTTCAGGAGCCAATTGCGCTGCCGCTGCCCACCCTGACGCCCGATCTGGCGCCGCCGATCACACCAACCGTGCCGATTCCACCGACGCCCATTTTTGCCATCGGTGAAGAACTGACCATCGACGCGCTGTTGAAGCGCGAGATCGAGGGCAGCCCGATCACCATCGAGCAGCAATTGGAGGATGGCGCCAACTACGCGCGCTACATCGCCAGCTATCTTTCGGAAGGCAACAAGATTTACGGCCTGCTGACCGTGCCCTTTGGCGACCCGCCGGAGGAAGGTTTCAAGGCCATCGTCTTCAACCACGGCTACATCCCGCCCGACCAGTACCGGACGACCGAGCGCTATGTGGCCTATGTCGACGCGCTGGCGCGCGCCGGCTTTGTCGTCTTCAAGATTGACATGCGCGGCTTTGGCAACTCCGAGGGGGAGCCGACCGGCACCTATTTCTCGCCCGCTTACACCATCGACGCCATCTCGGCGCTCAAGAGTTTGCAGACGCTCGACTATGTCGATCCCGAAGGCATCGGCATGTGGGGACACAGCATGGCCGGCAATTTGCTGCTGCGCGCGATGCTGATCGAGCCGGCGATCAAGGCGGGCGTGATCTGGGCGGGCGCCGTCTACAGCTACGACGATTTCTCGCGCTATTCCATCGAAGATCCTTCGTACAATCCATCGGCTGCGGCTACGTCGTCAAGCCGACGCATCGGCCAGCAGATCCGCGAGACGTACGGCCCGCCTGACACGTCTGTGCCGTTCTGGAAGGCCGTCTCGCTTACCGAGCATATCGACCTGCTGCAATCGCCGCTACAGCTTCATCATGCCCTGGATGACAATGTCGTCGACGTGCGCTATTCCGACGATCTGGCGGCTGTGTTGAACGCGGCCGGCAAGGTATACGAGTATTACCAGTACGATAGTGGCGGCCATAACATCGCCTCGCCCGCCTTCAATGAGGCAATGCAGCGGACGATCGCGTTCTTCCGGGACCATCTCTGAGTTGTAGTTCACGGTTTGACCGAACCGCCCCCGCATCCGCTATACTTGGCTCCATGCACAAGCGCGTCGTCATCAAACTGGGTACCAGCGTTCTCACCGGTGGCAGCCGCCAGCTCGATCAATCGCGCATGGTGGAGATTGCGCGCCAGTGCGCCGCGCTCTACGCGCAGGGGCACGATGTGGTCGTCTGCACGTCGGGGGCGGTAGCCGCCGGCCGCGCCCATCTGAATTTTCCGAATCTGCCGCCGACAATTATCAGCAAGCAACTCTTTGCTGCGGTCGGCCAGCTTCAACTCATGCGGGTGTGGGAGCGGTTGTTCGATATCTATGGCGTGCGCGTCGGTCAGATTCTGTTGACGCGCAACGATGTCGAGAACCGCCAGCGCTACATCAACGCGCGCGATACCTTTACGGCCCTGCTCGAACAGCGCATCGTGCCCATCGTCAACGAGAACGATGCCGTTGCCACCGAGGAGATCCGTGTCGGCGACAACGACAACCTCTCGGCCCTGGTCGCCACGTTGGTGAGCGCCGACCTGCTGATCCTGCTGACCGACCAACCCGGTCTCTTCACCGCCGACCCGCGCAGCAACCCCGGCGCCCAGTTGATCCCCGAAGTCCGCCGCATCGACGGCACGTTGAAGTCGCTTGCCAGCGGCAGCGTGACGGGCCTGGGCACCGGTGGCATGACGACCAAGCTCCAGGCGGCCAACACCGCGCGCCACGCTGGCGTGGACGTCGTCATCGCCGCGGGCAGCGAGCCGGATGTCATGCTGCGCGTCGTGGGTGGCGAGCCGGTTGGGACGCGCTTCCCCGCGCTCGACACGCGGCTGGAGAGCCGCAAGGCGTGGATCCTGGCCGGCCCCAAACCGGCCGGGAAGCTGGTCGTCGACGACGGCGCGGCTGAGGCGATCTGCTTCAAGGGGCGCAGCCTGTTGCCGGCCGGTCTGCGCAAGGTCGAGGGCAATTTTCTGCGCGGTGACACGATTCTCATCCTCGATCTCAACCGCAACGAACTGGCGCGCGGCATTGCCAGCTATACCGGCGCTGACCTGCGCAAAATCGCCGGCTGCCATTCGGACGACATCGAGGCGCGGCTCGGCTATACCTATGGCGACGTGGCCGTGCATCGCAATGATATGATTTTGCTGACGGATTAGAGCGTGAAGATGGGGAGATGACATGATGAGGGGATGGACAGGCTGAGGGGATGACAGGCTGAGAGGGTGAGTTATCGCATGCCATCCTGTCATCTTGTCATCTTGTCATCCCTTCATCCCCTCAGCTTGTCACTTCTTCACCCCCACATTCTGTCATTTTGTCACCATGCCATCTTGTCACTCTTTCACATGCCCATTATTCGCGTCGAGAAGCTGCACCATACCTACCAGACCGAGGCCAAGCGCCCGGTGCAGGCGCTGCGCGGGGTCGATCTGACCATCGAGGCGGGCGAGTACGTGGTGATCCTGGGCCATAACGGCTCCGGCAAGTCGACGCTGGCCAAGCACTTCAACGCGCTGCTCGAGCCCTCGGAGGGCAAGGTGTGGGTCAAGGAATGGAACACGCTGAGCCGCGAGCATGTGCGCGACATCCGGCGCACGGTGGGCATGGTCTTCCAGCATCCCGACAACCAGATCGTGGCCACCATCGTCGAGGAGGATGTCGCGTTTGGCCCGGAGAATCTCGGCCTGCCGCGCGCCGAGATCGCGCGCCGCGTCGACTGGTCGCTCGAACGGGTTGACATGGAGCCTTTCCGCTTCCGCGCCCCGCACCTGCTCTCGGGCGGGCAGAAGCAACGCATCTGCATCGCCGGCGTGCTGGCAATGGAGCCGGAGGTGCTGGTGCTCGACGAGGCGACCGCCATGCTCGACCCGCAGGGGCGCAAGGAGGTGCTCGACATCGCCTGGCGGCTCAACAAGGAGCGCGGCGTCACGGTCGTCGCCGTCACCCACTTCATGCGCGAGGCGATCCAGGCCGACCGCATCATCATCATGGACGAGGGGCAGATTGCTCTGCAGGGCCCGCCGCGCGAGGTCTTCCAGCAGATCGACCGCCTGCGCGCGCTGCACCTGGACGTGCCGCATGTGAGTGAGTTGGCACTGGCTATGCATGAACAATTTCCAGGCTTCCCGGCTGACCTGTTGACGCCAGAAGAGGTGGCGGAGGCGGTTGCGAATTGCTGTGAAGAAGGACAATGGCCAATTGTCAACGGTCAACGGTCAATGGCCAATGCGAACGAAGATCGTCCAAGCGCGGACCACACACTAGATGGAGATACCCCCTCTCCCCCTCTCCCAATCTCCCAATCTCCCAATCTCCCAATCTCCCAATCTCCCCTCCTTTCTCTTCAGCACGTTGTCCACTACTATATGCGCGACACGCCGCTGGAAGTGATGGCGATCAGCGACATCAACATCGACGTCTATCCGGGCGAGATTGTGGGTGTCTTAGGGCACACCGGCTCCGGCAAGTCGACGGCGATCCAGCATTTCAACGGGCTGCTGCGCGCGCATGATGGCAAGGTCGTCGTCCTCGACCAGGATCTCAACGATCCCAAGGTCGACATGCGCGCCATCCGGCGCCAGGTAGGGTTGGTCTTCCAGATGCCCGAAGCACAGCTTTTCGAGCAATATGTGGGCGACGATGTGGCCTATGGGCCGCGCAAACAGGGGCTCAGCCGCGAGGAAGTGCGCGCCCGCGTGCAACATGCGATGGAGGCGGTTGGCCTGCCCTTCGCCGAGTTCAAGGATCGCATCACCTTCGGGCTGAGCGGCGGGCAGATGCGCCGCGTGGCGATTGCCGGCGTGCTGGCGCTGGAGCCGCGCGTGTTGGTGCTCGACGAGCCGACCGCCGGCCTCGACCCGCAGGCGCGCCGCCAGTTGATGCGCCGCATCCTTGACTTGCAGGCGCAAGGCATCACGCTGGTTATGATCTCGCATAACATGGAGGAACTGGCCGAAATCTGCGACCGCCTCTACGTGATTGCCGATGGCCGCACGGTGCTGGAAGGCACGCCCGCCGCCATCTTCAGCCGTGCCGGCGAACTGCGTGCCATGGGGCTGGACGTGCCGGACGTGACCCAGGTCGCCGAGGCGCTCAAGGCGCGGGGACTCCTGCCGGCCGACGAGGTCATCTACACGTTGGCACAGGCCGAGGAAGCCGTGGCGCGCCTGCTGGCGCAGCGATCGGGCGAACGAGGAAGCGGTGCCGCATGAGCGAGTTCGAGTTCCTGCGCAACGTCACCATCGGCCAGTACATCCCGGCGGAGTCTATCATCCACCGGCTCGACCCGCGCGCCAAGCTGATCGGCGCGCTGCTCTTTGCTCTGGCCGTTTCGTCGACGCGCAGCGTTATTGCCACCGTGCTCGTACTGGCGCTGCTCATGGGCGTGATCGTGTTGTCAAAGCTGCCGATCCTCTACGTGCTGCGCGGGTTGCTGCCGGGGCTGCCCTTCCTGATCTTCCTCTTTGCCATGCAGATTCTTTTCCAGGGCGGGAACATCCCGTGCGGCGTTACCTGGTTCGAATGGTGGTTTGTGCGCATCACGCCCTGCCTGGCTGAGCTGGTCGTGCTGGGAATGTTGCGCGTCGTGGCGTTCCTTTACATCGTCAGCCTGCTCACGCTGACCACGACCTCGTCGTACCTGACGCACGGCATCGAGATCTTGCTGGCGCCCTTGCAGCGCATCGGCCTGCCCGTGCATGAGTTTGCCCTGGCCAACATGATCGCGCTGCGCTTCATCCCAACGCTGGCCGAGGAACTTGAGCGCACGGCCAAGGCGCAGGCCAGCCGCGGCGGCGATTTCGGCAACGCGCCCTGGTACCGGCCCGACATCATGGCACGTGCGCGCCTGCCGCTGATCATCCCGCTCTTTGTGAATGCGCTGCGCTGCGCCGAGGATCTGGTGCTGGCCATGGAGGCGCGCTCCTATGTGGGCGGCAAAGGGCGCACGAAATTTGTCGAATTGCACTTTGGCGCCGCCGACTTGGTGGCGATCGCGCTGAGCCTGGCTGTGTGGCTGGGCGTCTGGCTGCTGCCCTGGCCGACATTGCGCACGTGGTTCCCGTACCTTTAGGCGCGCCGGCTCGGGCTTTGCGTGCTGAACCTGATTGGCTTGAGAAAGGATGGACGCCGTGATCTCCGAAGTGGAACAACAGATTCTCGCCCGGATCGACGACGACGAGCTGATCCGCTGGGTGCAGGAGCTGACGCAGATTCCCAGCGTGTGGAAACCGGAGCTTGGCACGGGCGAGGAGCCGGCGGCGCGCTGGGTGGAGGCGCGTTGCTGCGAACTTGGACTGGAGACCCACTTCGAGATCGTGCAGCCGGGGCGGCCAAACGTCATCGCCCTACACCGCATGGCGCCCGGCCCGACGCTCATGTTCGAGGGGCATACCGATGTCGTCACCGAGGGCGACCCCGTCGTGTGGCGTGACCCGCCCTTTGCTGCCGTCATCCGCGACGGCCGGATCTATGGCCGCGGCGCCAACGACATGAAGGCCGGCTTGGTGGCCGCGCTCATGGCGATCCAGGCGATCGTGGCGAGCGGGGTCCGGCTCAACGGCACGCTGCTGCTTGGCGCGGTCTGCGACGAAGAGGGCGACATGATCGGCATCAAGCACTTCGTCGATCGCGGCTGGGCCGATGCGGTGAGCGCGGCCATCATCTGCGAGCCGGAAGAGAACCACCTGTGCGTGACGCAAAAGGGCGTCATGTGGATTCACGTCCTCATCCACGGCGAGATGGCGCACGGCGCGATGCCGCTGACCGGCGCCAACACGGCCTATGCCATGGCGCGCTTCCTGTCGCTGGTTCGTTCGCTGGAGTTGCGCGTCATGTCCGACCACGGCGTCGATCCGTTTCTGGGCAAGCCAAGCATCACCCCGACCATCGTCATGACGCCGGCGCGCGGCCACGGCGAGGCGCAGAAGAATGTCATGCCGGGCGCGTCGGAGACGCTGCTCGATATCCGCCTGATTCCAGGGCAGGAGCCTGAGGCGCTGGCGCTTGAGATCGAAACGCTGCTCAAGTCGGCGCTGGCCGGCGAGGCGAAGCTGCGCTACGACTTCCGCGTGCTGGAAATCCGCCATCCCACCTTCACCGATCCGGATCACCCGGTGGTCACTGCACTGGCGTCGGCCTACACGGACCTGACCGGCAACCCGCCCATCTATGGCGGCGTGCCCGGCTCCACCGACGGCACGATTCTCCACGCGCGCAAGGGTATCCCCATCGTCACCTGCGGGCCGGGTGACATTCACATCCCGCACCACGTGGATGAATGGGTCAGCATCGACGAGATCAAAACGGCGGCGCGCATGTACGTGCTGGCCGCGGTGCGCTATCTGGGCATGGTGTCGCCGATATGAACGAGCGCCGGCTCTTACAGAAAATTCTTGGCGGTTCCAAGAACATCGCCTTCGGTGATATGATTGCGCTGGTTGAGGCGTTTGGATTCCGGCTGTCCCGGATCAACGGCAGCCATCATATCTTCACGCATCCGGAGATCAACGAGCTGGTGAATCTGCAGAATGTGGGCGGTCAAGCCAAGCCCTATCAGATCAAGCAGTTCTTGCGGCTTGTCGAGCGCTACGGTCTGCGTATGGAGGACGACGATTGATGAACGATTATCACATCAATATCTTTTACTCTGAGGAAGACGAAGGCTATATCGCCGACATTCCAGATTTGGAGGCATGTTCGGCCTTTGGTGCAACGCCGGAAGAGGCGCTGCGCGAGGTCGAGCAGGCCAAGCAAGCCTGGCTTGAAACTGCCCGAGCGGCCAAGAAACCGATTCCTGCCCCGCGCTATCGCCCTGTCATCTATCAGCTTTCCTCGTGACCTTCTGCGTATGTCAAGCGGTGGACTTACCGACGTTTGTGGCCTGCGTGTAGGTCACTGGTCAGACCCTGAAGCCGGCACGGGCTGCACGGTGATCCTCTGCCCGCCGGAAGGGGCGGTCGCCGGCGTCGACGTTCGCGGCGGCGCGCCGGGCGGGCGCGAGCTGGAACTGCTGCGCCCGGAGAACACGGTCGAACGCGTCCATGCCATCCTGCTGGGCGGCGGCAGCGCCTTTGGCCTGGCCGCGGCCGATGGCGCCATGCACTGGCTGGAGGAACACGGCATCGGTTACGACGTCGGTATTGCGCGCGTGCCCATCGTGCCGGCGGCCATCCTCTTTGACCTGCCCGTTGTGCGGGCGGACGTGCGACCGGGGCCGGAAGCGGGCTACGCGGCGTGTGCGGCGGCCAACGACGGCCCGGTCGAGCAGGGCAATGTGGGCGCCGGTGTCGGCGCGTCGGTGGGCAAGGCGCGCGGGCTGGCCTATGCGTGCAAGGGCGGGCTGGGCAGCGCTTCGACCTGCCTGCCCAACGGGCTGGTTGTGGCGGCGCTGGCCGTGGTCAACGCCTTTGGCAATATCAGCGACCCTCGCACGGGGCGCGTGCTGGCCGGTGCGCGCGAGATCGACGCGGCCGGCTGTTGCACGGGTTTCGCCGATCCCGTTGCCCTGCTGGCTGCCGGCGAAGGTCCGCAGTTCGCCACCTCCAACACGACGCTGGCCGTGGTGGCGACCAATGGCCGGTTGAGCAAGGCGGCCATCACCAAGGTGGCGCAGCAGGCGCAGACCGGCCTGGCGCGCGCGATCCGCCCCGTGCACACGACCATTGACGGCGACACGGTCTTTGCGTTATCGTGTGGCGAGATCGACACGCACACGGATATCGTCGGCGCGCTGGCGGCCGACATGCTGGCCCAGGCCATCGTCAACGGCACCCTGGCCGCGCAGAGCGCCTACGGACTGCCGTGTGCGGGTGAAATTCGAGCATTCCATCATTCAAACCTAATCACACAGGAGGAGCGTCTCGTGAAGATTTCAACGCGCAGTATTGTGGTGGCGGGTGTCATGATTGCCATTTCTGCTGTCCTGGCGCTCACCGGCCTTGGCTATTTCCCCGTGCCGAACGTGACCAGTGAGGCCACGATCATGCAGGTGCCGGCGATCATCGGCGGCGTGCTGGAAGGTTGGGGCGTCGGCCTTATCGTCGGCCTGGTCTTCGGCATCAATGCGCTGACCCGCTTTGCCGGCCTGCCCATCTTTGCCGGCCAGCCGGCGTGGATGCCCTTTGTCGTGCTCTTGCTGCCGCGCCTGTTTATCGGCGTGGTGGCGGCGCTGACTTATCAGGCCATGAAGCGCGGCAACCAGGTCGTGGCGCTCTCCGTTGCCGCCGTGGCCGGCACGCTCACCAACACGGTGCTGGTGCTCGGCCTGGGCATTCTCTTCGGCCTGCTGCCCTGGGCGATCATCCCGACGGTCATCCCGCAGGTGATCTTTGAGTGCGTCATCGCCGCCGTGATCACGGTGGCCGTGGTCGTGGCCTGGAAGCGCATCGAGACCGGCCGCGGCGGCTCTTCGGTCTAGTCCAATCTCCAATCTCTACTTTCAGATGTGGAGATTGGAGATGATTTTCTCTCCATGTCCTCTCGCCCGCGTGCCCACGCCCTCGGCCTTGACGACTTCTGGCGCTTGCCGCCCGGTCCCTGGAATGCCATTACCGACGTCGCCGGCGTACAGGTGGGCCAGACGACCGTCAGCTTTGGAGCCGGTGCGCTGGCGCCCGGCAAAGGCCCGGCGCGCACGGGCGTCACGGTGATTTTGCCGCACGGGGGCAATCTATTTCGTGACAAGGTCGCCGCCGCCGTTCACACGATCAACGGCTATGGCAAGGCGTGCGGCTTCGAGCAGGTGCGCGAGCTGGGCGAGATCGAGACGCCGATTGCCCTGACCAACACGCTCAACGTCTGGCGCGTGGCCGATGCCCTCGTCGACCACGCGCTGGCGCTCAATCCAGACATCGGCATCCACACCAGCACTGTCATCCCCGTCGTCGGCGAGTGCAACGACGGCTACCTCAACGACATCCAGGGCCGGCACGTCACTGCCAACCACGTGCGCGCCGCGCTGGCGGCGGCGGCGACCGGCCCGGTGGCGGAAGGCGCGGTCGGCGCAGGAACGGGCACGACCTGCTACGGCTGGAAGGGCGGGATCGGCACGGCCAGCCGCGTGACGCCGGCCGCGCAGGGTGGTTTTGCGCTCGGCGCGCTGGTGCAGACGAATTTCGGCCGCGCCGAGGATCTGCGCGTGGGCGGCGTGCCACTCGGCCGGGTGCTACGCCCGCCGCAGCCGCCGCTGCCCGAGCGCGGCTCGGTGATGGTCGTGCTCGCCACCGACGCGCCGCTCGATGCGCGGCAGTTGCACCGCCTTTGCGTGCGCGCTAGCGCCGGCCTGGCGCGCACGGGCACGACCGTCGGCCACGGCAGCGGCGACTTCGCCATCGCCTTCTCGACAACGCGGCGTATCGCCCACGAAGGACACGCTCCCGATGCACTGGTGACGCAAGTTCCTGCCATTGCCGATGAGGGTCTGGTGTTGGATGGTCTCTTTCTGGCCGTCGTCGAGGCGGTGGAAGAGGCCGTGCTCAACTCGCTGTGCGCGGCGGAGACAACGACCGGGCGCGATGGGCATGTCCGGTACGGGCTGCCGGTGGAAGAGGCAGCGCGGATGTTGAAGAGGACGATGGCCCACGGGGATGACGGAGGAATTGTTGATGGGTAATTGCTGATTGTTGATTGCTAACGACAGAGTGTCTTCGGTCAGCAATTAGCAATCAGCAATCACCCATCAATAATTGATTTCGATTTATCCGCGCAGCTTGCCACTCACATCGCGCTCCACTCGGCGGATGATCCGGTCGCGCAGCTTGGCCACGTCGGCGTCGCGCAGGTTGGTGTCCTGGCTCTGGTAAGTCAGGCGGAAGGCGAGCGACTTGCTGCCCGGCGGCAGCGGTTCGCCGCGGTAGAGATCGAAGAGTTCCACGTCGGTGAGAAGCGCGCCGCCGGCAGCCTGGATGGCGGTCTCGACCATGCGCACGGTGACTGACTCGTCCACTACGAAGGCCAGATCCTCCACGACGGGCGGATAGGCGCTGATGGGCTGGAGGGGATCGAGCTTCCAGGCCGGGCGTAGCAGCGGCTCGATGCGCAGTTCGGCGGCGTTGACGCGCACCGCAGGCAGCCCGAAGTTGGCGCGCACCTGCGGGTGAATCTCGCCCAGGAAGCCGGCCGGCTCGCCCGCTACGACAATCTCGGCGCACCGCGGGCCAAAGGATACTGTGTCCGGCGCGGCGCGATATTCAATCTCACTTGGTTTGAAGCCCAGGCGCTCGAGCAGCGTTTCGACCGTGCCCTTGAGATCGTAGAAATCCATCGCTTCGTTGGTGGCGTCCGTGCTATAGAAATTCTGCGGCTGGCGCGGGCCGACCAGGACCAGGCTCAGCCGGCGATCCTCCACGGGCAGCGGGCTGCCGGCGTTTTCGGGCAGGTAGACGCGGCCGATCTCGAACATGGCCAGGCGGTCGGCGTAGCGCAGGTTGTATTGCAGGCTCTCCATCACGCTCACCAGCAGGCTGCGGCGCATGGCGCGGCGCTCGACGGCGATGGGGTTGGCCAGCTCGACGAACGGGCCGGATTTACCACCGGTGCCGGCGAGCAAGCGGGCGTGATTTTCCGGCGACGACAGCGCGTAGTTGACCGTATCTTGCAGCCCGCAGCCGATGAGGATGTCGCGAATTTTCTCTTCCGTCTCGACCACCTCGTCGCGGTGCTGCGTCGGTAGCGGATCGGTCATGAGCGTCATGCCCACATCTTCGTAGCCGATGACGCGCGCCACCTCCTCGATGAGATCGGCCGGCATGGTGACGTCGAGACGATGCCACGGCACGACGCACTCGAGCAGCGCCTCGCCGGGCTGGCGATGCAAGGCGAAGGTCGCTTCGGCCGGCGCGGCAGGATCGGGCTCGGCCACCTCGCGCACGATGAAGTCCAGCCGGCGTAGGGCATCGGCCGCCTGCGCCAGAGACACATCCATGCCCAGGATGCGGCGCATGTCGCTGGCCGTGGTGTAGACGGTCACGCTGCGCTGCGGCACGGGATAGGTGTCGACGATGCCAGGCACCAGGCGCCCGCCCGCATAGCGGCGCATGAGGTAGGCGGCGCGACGTGCGGCGATGTCGTTGAGCGTAGCCGGCACACCACGCGCAAAGCGGTAGCTGGCTGCGCTGAAGAGCTTGAGCTTCTGCCCGGTGCGCCGGTTGTTGATGCCCTCGAAGGTAGCCGACTCCAGCAGGATGTTGCGCGTGTTGTTGCTGATCTCGCTCTCCTGGCCGCCCATGACGCCGGCGATGGCGACCGAGCCGAGCGTATCGGCAATCATGAGCATGGAGCTGTCGAGCGTGCGCGTCACGTCGTCGAGCGTCATGAATTTCTCGCCGTCGGCGGCGCGGCGCACGATGATGGTGGGCGTGGGGTCGCCGGCCTGCTGCGCGCGGCGTACGAGAATGTCGTAATCAAAGGCGTGCAGCGGCTGGCCGTATTCCAGCATGACGTAGTTGGTGATGTCGACGACGTTGTTGATGGGGCGCATGCCGGCCTTGGTCAGACGATCCTGCATCCAGCGCGGCGAGGGACCGATGGTGACGTCGCGGATCATGATGCCGGTGTAGCGGTTGCACAGCTCCGGCTCGTCGATGCGCACGGCTACGTAACCGGCCGCGCTGTCATCGCCCGTCGCCGGGAAGGCGTCGTCGGGCAGGTGGAGCGGCGCGCTGGTCAGCGCGCTGACCTCGCGCGCCACGCCGATCATGTTGAGATCGCGCGCCATGTCGGGCGTCAGGTCCAACTCGAAGACGAGATCGCCCAGGTAATCGCGCAGCGGCACACCCACCGGCGCGTCCTCGGGCAATACGATGATGCCTTCGTGCTCGTCGCTCAGCCCCAGCTCGCGCTCGGAGCAGACCATGCCCGACGACTCGACGCCGCGGATCTTCGACGGCTTGAGCTTCTTTTTCGGGCGCGGCTCCTGGTCGCTATAGGCGTCGACGAGCATGGCGCCGGCGCGCGCAAAGGCGACCTTGAGCACCGGCAGCGCGCTGGCACCGCGGTACTGGTAGAGATTGGGCGCGCCCGTCACGACGCGCTGCGGCCCATCGCCGCCAAAATTTACATCGACCAGCACGAGGCGGTCGGCATCGGGGTGGGGCAGCACCGCGGCGACCTCGCCCACGGTGATCGTCTCGGGATCCCACCAGTCGCCGACGCGGTGAATGGCGTCCACAGCCAGGCCAGCCAGCGTCAACCGCTCGGCCAATGCCTCGACCGGCAGCGTCAAATCAACGTATTCCTTGAGCCATGAAAGCGGCACCAACATAGCAAACTCCTCAATTCAAAGCAGGCGGCACGGCAACCCGAATTCGACAGATTACGCCTGGGCGTGTGTCGACCCTGCCAGTTGTTCATGGACCAGGTCAACGGCAAGGGCGCGCCATTGGCCCCAGCCGCGGCGGTCGCCGATCAGGTTGCGCAGGTCGTTGCTCACGTCGAGCAACTGGCTGGGCAAGACCGAATAGAAGGCCGAAATCTCATTGTCGCGCACACAGACCGGCTCGGTAAAATCGCTGCGCAGGTGAAAGATATAGCTCGCAAAGTGCGCGACTTCGTCACGGTAGTGGAACTCATAGGTCAGGAGACCGAGAAAGTGCTCGACGGTACAGGACAGGTTGGTCTCTTCTGCCACCTCGCGCCACAGGGCATCCTCGATTGCTTCCTCCCACGCCACGCCGCCGGAGAGCACGCGGAAGATGCGCGCCGGGTAGTGCGCCTTGGCGTGCAGCAATATGCGGCCGGCCGGATCCTGGATGGCGAAGACGACCTCGGCGCGGCGATCACTATCCGTCCGCCATCGATAGCGCCGAATGTACTCGTCTGCTTGCAGGAGATGACCGCGCCGGATTGGTTCGCCGTACTGTGCGACCAAGTTCTGCACTTCTTCCTCTGCGATCATGGGCCGCCGGGTGCTGATACCTCGGGAGGCCGGTGTCCATGTCATGTGTTGCCTGCTCCTGTGTGCGCTGTGGTTGGGTTTGGGGTTCGACTCGCCTGCCATGGGAGGCGACCAAGCTACTTATCGCTGCAAGCGCGGTGTGCGTCGTCGGTACAATACCGCAACAAGGGCGCCGCCCGCCAATATTGCCAGGGTCGCGATGCTGATGATGCCGCCGGCCGTGCGCGTCGGCGTGTCTTCATAGACCAACAGCAGATACCCTTCGCCGGGCGGCACGGCCACCGTCATCCGGCCCAACGTGCCATTCTCCTCGGGGACGATCGGCACCTGTGTCACGCGGCGTCCGTGTTCGCCGTCGAGCAGGTATGCGTTCCAGCCCGGATAGTAGAACTGGTTGAAGACTACTGCCTGCGGCGTTGATTCGCCGTTGAAGTAGTAGATCTCTTCGCTGACCGTGCTGTGCGCCACCGAACTGGCGCCAAAGGTCTCGTAGTCAAAGATCGAATAATCTAGCTTTGTATCGATCGGCTCGACGCTCTTGCCGGCCATCTCCTGGCCGATGTAATAATCCGCCATGGGGCTCCAGGTCGGGATCTCCTTGACCCAGGCCGTGCTGCCGGTCATCTCATCCGACGATTGCTGAAAGCGCATCAGGCTCGCCAGGCTGACCGGCCCTTCCGCCGCCTCGCGAATCTCGACGCGCAGGTAAGGGTAGCTCGCCAGGAGGAGTACCGTCACGGCGGCAAGCAGGGGCAGCGACAGCCGCTCCTGTTCCACCATGATCGCCCGATGGCCGAGCAATCCGGCAACCGGCGCCACACAGACCACCACGATGACCAGCCACCGCCACGGGAACTGCGCTGTCTGGAGCAGGCTGCCCACGATCGGCACTTCCCACAACGGCGCCGCCCAGGTGCTGGCCACAAAGGCCGCACTCAGCGCGCCGGCGACGAAAAAGGCGATCTCCCAGCGCAGCGGGCCGGCCGTGCGCCAGACCATGAGCACGCCCAGCACGGCAAAGGCGACGATCGCCGCGCCGATCTGAAAGCTGATCGGGTCGTCGGGGCCGGGCACGCTGACGCCGAAGCCCCAGTTCGTGCTGAAAAACTGCTGCCAGTAGACGAAGTGGCCCTGGTAGGCGTAGCGCCCGTCGAACCATTGGTCGACGCGCACGTACTGACGCTCCAGAAAAGCCGGCAGCCAGAAGACCGCGCTCAAACCCAGCCCTGCTAGCCCGCCCAGCGCCGGTGGCACGCAGCGCCACAGCCACGCGCCCACACGCCGCGGCCACGACTGGCCGCGCGTCGCCGCGCCGCTGTGGACGACGGTCAGCAGCAGGACATAGCCCGTCAGCAGCGGCGTGAAGAGCACGATGACCAGGTTGCTGGTCAGCATCAACCCGGCATAGCTGACGGCCAGCGCGACGACCCAGCGGTAGGCCGGCCGCACGATCGACTCGCGCGCCGCCCACAGGCAGAGCGGCAGCCAGACAAAGGCCATGCTCTCCGCCAGGTTGGCGCGCACGTAGAGATTGAGCAGGTGATAGGGCGCATAGGTGTAGGCCAGCGCCGCGATCATGGCGGCGGGCCTTCCCAGCCACGAGCGCACGTAGAGGTACATGGCGCCCGCGCCGGCCACGATGCTCACGCCGAAGATGGCCTCCACTGCGGCCGTGAAGCTGAAGCCGAGGAAATGATGGAGCAGCTCGGCCAGGAAGTGGCTGAAGAGGCCGTAGATGTTGAAAAACGGGTAGCCGTAGCCGAAGGCGAAATCAGGGCTCCAGCGCGGCCACCAGATGCCATCCTGCACGAGCCGGTCGTACTCGAAGAGGAAGTAGACGTGATGGCGCGCGTCGTTGGCGCCCCAGAAGTAACCGGGCAGCAGGAAGGGCGCCACGGCGAATGCGGTCAAGGCCAGCGTCAGCCAGAGCAGGCCGTCGCGCCACCACGCGGGCAGTGTGCTCTCCGCCCGCGCCGGAGGGTGCGCGGGTGACTGCGGCACAGCCTGGACGTTACTCGCCATGGAGCACCAGCTTGTCATCGCGGCCGCCGTCGACGGGCAGGCGCGTCCCGTCGCGCCAGTCGTAGTAGCCGAAATAGTAGGTCAGCGCTTCGCCCGCGGGCGCATTACTCAGGTCGAGTTCGTAGGTATCGCGCAGGATTTCGCCCGGCTGCCAGCTCGTCGCCGGCCGCGCCCCACCCAGCGGCTGCACGTCGATCTGCGCGACGACCGCCGCGTCGTCGCCGCTGCCTGTCAGTGCCTGGAAAAAGATGTTGTCGTCAAAGGACATGGGATGCAGCGCCTGCCAGGTGACCTCCAGCGTTGCGCGCCGCGGGGCCTGTTCCTCGCGCAACTGCGCGCTGAGCACGACGAAGCGATTGTCGCCAAAGACGGCGGCTGGCCGCAGCGGCGGTGTCACCTGCGTGTAGACGGGCGTCAGCGTCGTGCTGGCGGCGACGAGCGTGATGGTCATTAACACGGCCCAGTAGACAGGTGATTCCAGATCGGGCAGGACGACGGGCAGCGCGCCGGCCAGCACGGCCAGCAGCGGCGCAGCGATCAACAGGATCTGCCACGGCCAGGTGAGCAGGTGATCGGCCTGGCTCAGCGCCCACAGCGGCGCGCTGGCGGTGAGCGACAGCGCAGCGATTACCACGGCGCCGGCAACGCTGAAATTTACGAGCCGCCGCACGATCGGGGCGACGCCATCGCGCCGGCCGAACCATAGCCCCCATAGCGTCAGCACGCCGAAGACGACGACCGTGAAGCCCAGTTGGAAGGGATAGCGATCCTGCCAGCCGGCGCTGCTCGGCGCGTTGGCCCAGCCCGTGCCGAAGAGTTGGAAGAAATAGACGAAGTGGTCGGCAAAGGTGACGGGCGACGGCGCGCTGACCGACCACAGCGGGATCAGGCTGGCCAGCCCGGCCGCGCCCGCGGCCACGACGATGAGCGCGGTCAACCGCTGGCGCTCGACGAAAAGACTGTACAGCAGCAGCAGCGCCGTGGCGAAAACGGCCAGCCCGGCCTGGATGCGCCAGAGCCACAGGATGCTCAACACGGCGACGGCCGCGCCCACGATCGAGCGTCGGTCGGCATAGCTGGCCAGCCCGGCCAGCGCCAGCGGCAGCAACGCCAGCACCAGCGCATCGCTCACGCTGCCGCGCACGTAGACGGTTGCTACGAAAATGGGCAGGAGCGAATAGGTCAGCCCGGCCAGCCCGGCGCTGCGATCGCCCAGCCGGTCGCTCAGCCAGACGTAGATGGCGCCGCCGCCCAGCATGAAGCACAGGATGAAGGTGATGCGGATGGCGAGAACCGGGTCGGCGCCCAGGCGCAGGAGCGGTTGGGCAATGAGAAAGGCCGCGCTCCCCGTGCCGCGCCAGAGGTCGGGCGCCGTGGCGATGGTAGCGATGGCGGAGGGCATGACGGCCTGGAAGATGGGGGTGAAGCCTTCTGTGCCCTGCCAGTACCCAGGGTAGAGTGCCGGTGCCCAGGCAAAGAACCCGAGCAGCAACAGCGCCCAAAAGCCAACCCGCGCCGGAACGCGATCATGCCAGTCCATGGGGCAGGATTATAGCACGGTGGCTGGAGATGCTTTGAAAGAGCAGGCCATTCGAGCGCGGTGCAGATCGGCGCCGCCGGCGCGCAGGTGCCGGAAGAAGAACGCGATCTACCTGGTTGCGATCTTCTTGCTTTCCAGGCTGGCGTGGATCTCCAGATAGCGCAGCCAGCCGCGCACGGTGAGCGGGCCGTAGTCGTTATGCCGGACGGTTTCGGGCGCGTTCGGGGTGCTCTGCAGCGCGTCGACCAGGGCCAGCGTGGCTGCGCGCGTCTCGCGAAAGAAGGCTCGTTGCTCGTCCAGTGACAGGTCGGTGCCCGGCCGGTAGCCGTCGTACTCATCGGCCAGCGCCGGCGCGCCCAGGAAGACCTGGAGCCGCCGCTGGCCCCACCGTTCGATGCCCGAAATGTGGCGCAGCACGATACTGGCCTGCACGGGATCCTTGGGGCTCCCCGCACGCTGGTCGATTGCGTCACCGGACGCGGCGAGGGCGCTGTGCCACTCGTCCAGACTCTTGGCCTTGCCCGGCCGTTCGATGAAGATGCGGGCTGCCGCCTGCATGATCGAGTTCTTCAAGCCCATGGTGTCCGTTCCCGCGTTGTGTGTTTGGCGTTGATTGTCCGGCGCCGGCGCTATTCTTCGGCGCGAGGGCGGTTGTCGAGCAACACGCCGCCACCTTCGGCGCCCGTCGGCTCCTTGTCAAGGGTGGCCTGGACGCGGTCGAGACGGCGGATGTACGCTTCCAACTGTTCCAGTTCGGCTACCAGCAGGCCGTAGCGATTGGCCGGGTGTTTGAGCAGGCGCGCCACGTCAACCGAGACGATGCGCGCCAGTTCGGTCGCCGAGCGAAAGTCGATCCACGGGAGCGGCGAGAGGCGCTGGAACTCCTGGGCCGCCGGCGTCGGTCGCGGGCATCTCCGCAGCGGCAGGATGCTGCGCTCCAGGTGCCAACTGACGGCCCACTCCTGGCCGGCCGGCGCCGTGATGTCGTTGCCCAGGAGAAAATAGACGCGGTCGCAATTGGCGATGCGCTCGAAAATCTCTTCGTGCGTGGGAAGCAGCGGCGGCGTGCGCCGGATCTCGATGGCAAGCTGCACGGGTAGTTCGGCGATCGCGCGCCCGATGACGGCACGCTCGGCTTCCATATCCAGCGTCGTGGCGACGAAAATCCGTAATGTCTCGGCCATGGGGCGATTATGCCACCGCCGGAAAGGAAAGTACAAAGGTCGTGCCTTGTCCCGGCACGCTTTCGACGCGGATCTGCCCCGCGTTGTGCTCGACCAATTGCCGGGCAATGGCCAATCCCAGGCCGGCGCCGCTGCCCGCGCCAAGCGTGGCGCCTTTGCTGCGGCTGCGCACCTTGTCGACGCGATAGAAGCGATCGAAGATGTGCGGCAGATCGGCGGCGGGGATGCCAGGCCCGGTGTCGGCAATGCGGATCAGCACGCGCCCGCCGTCGTGCGCGGCGGAGAGCGTCACCGAGCCGCCGCCCGGCGTGTACTTGATGGCGTTGTCGAGCAGGTTGACGACGGCCTCTTCCACGTCGTCGGGATGGACGCGGCATGACGGGAGCGCCGCCGGTACGTCGACGTGCAGGGCGACGCCTTGCTGCTGCGCGCGCAGGCTCATGATCTCGGCCGTGTCACGAAGCAACGGCGCGACATCGGTCGCTGCGGCCGGCGTCATGTCGGCATCGCTCTCCAGGTGGGCCAGGTCGAGCAGTTGATTGGCCAGCCGGGTGAGGCGATCTGCCTCCGACTCAATCTCGGCGAGATAACGGGTGGATAGATCGCTATCCTCCTCGCCCAGCGTGCGCACCGCCTCGATGCGCAGCTTGATGTTGGTCAGCGGCGTGCGCAATTCGTGGCTGGCATTGGCCACGAAGGCGCGCTGCTGTTCGAGCATCGTGCGCACCTCGCCGACCATGTAGTTGAACGCGCTGGCCAGCGCGCCCAGTTCGTCGCTCGTCTGCACCGGCACTTGCTGGCCGAGGTCGCCGGCGGCTGCGGCCAGGGCTGCCGTCTCCATGCGCTCGATGGGACGCACCAACTGGCGGCTGATCCAGATCGCAAGCAGGGTCGACGCCAGCACCGCGGCCATGCCGGCCAGCAGGACGGTCATCAGCAAGCTGCGCGCGTTCTCCTCGACGACCTCCATGGGCTTGCTCAACTGCACGATGCCCAGCACATTGCTGCCCTGCTGGATGGGCGCGGCGGTATACATCGTCTGCTTGCCGGTCGACGGGTCGACCCGAATGTCGCCTAGCTCAATGCCGGTCAGCGCGGCCTTGAATTCGGGCTGGTCGTTCTGCCGGCTGATCGCACTGATGGGGTAATGGCTGTCGGCTACGGCGTGTCCGGCGTTGTCCAGGATCGTGACACGCGCGCCGGAATCGTTGGCATATACCTCGGCCACGCCCTGGAGGCGCGGCAGAACGATGTCCACGGAGGGCGGTGGCGGCGGAATTGGGGTAGCTGTGGCTTGCGCCGAATCGTCGTCGTGCTCTTCGTCATCGCTCTGGCCGGTCCGATCGTCGCTGGACGACTGATCGGCTTCGGCAAGCTGATGCTCGGCTTCCCAGCGCTGATATTGCTCGAACTCGTTGGCATAACCGCTCAGCGGATCCTCGAGCGCGTTGGCGGCGAGAAACGCGGCCACTTCCAGATCGTGCTCGGCCGAGTCGATGTAGGTCCGGTAGACTTCGCGGCTGATCCAGAAAGTGAGCAGAGCCAGGATGATCAGGAAGGTGCCGCCAAAGGCCAGGATCATGCGCACTTGCAGGCTGCGCTGCCAGGGCCAGCGGCTGGGCGGCGGCGTTGCCGGGGCAATTTGGCCGGCGTCCGGCGCAGGGAGCGGCGCGCCCCTCATCGCATTTCACTTGCTGTAACCAGCCGGTAGCCGACGCCGCG
>WBZU01000889.1_pt1 | contig 24089 bp, 30 predicted proteins | sample 5204311 | NCBI WGS metagenome assembly WBZU01 (sample SAMN12344359, study PRJNA552823) | activated sludge metagenome | biome: Activated sludge suspended growth; feature: Nitrification reactor; material: Wastewater; isolation source: activated sludge from nitrification reactor of wastewater... | reverse complement strand
GGCATGGACGGCGCGCGTCAGTTCCTCGAGCTGTTCCGGCGACGCATAGTTGCGGGTGAAAAGAATGAGGCCGCCGACCAGCGGATGCCGCAGCACCTCGCTTTCCTCCGCCGTCAGGGTCGTGCCGGCGATGTCGAGCATGACCGGACCGGGCAATGCATCGCGACCGAGATCGTCCAGCGTCATGCCCTGCTCCGCTCGATCACGACGAACGCGACAGCGAGATCCTCTTCGTCACTGATCGACAGATGCGCCGTCAATCCCGCGCTGGACATCATGGCGGCGAGCGCGCCGTCACATTCCATGAATGGCTTGCCGAGTCCGTCATGCGCGACCTGCATCGCGCTCAGGAATACCGGCTCGCGGATTCCTGTACCGATGGCTTTCGCAAAGGCCTCCTTGGCAGCGAAACGGCGGGCAAGAAAACGCGCCGGATGTACCACGCCCGAGAACTCGGACAACTCGCGGCTGCCGAGCACGCGCCGCGCGGCGCGATCGCCGTACCGTTCCAGCAGGCGCTCGAAACGCTCGACGCGACAAATGTCGGTGCCGATACCGTGAATCATGGATGCGACGAATGAGCGTGCGCCGCCGCCTCGCGCATGAGCCGCTTCATCTCGCGAACCGCCTCGCGCATGCCGACGAACACAGAACGGCTCACGATCGCATGGCCGATGTGCAGTTCGCGAACCTGCGGCAATGCAGCCACCGGCTGGACGTTGAAGTAGGTCAGCGCATGCCCGGCGTTGAAGCGCATGCCGTGGCCGACCACGGCTTCGCCTGCGTGACGCAGCTTCTCGAGCTCGTCGACCACAGCCGGACTGCGCGGGTCTCTTCCGCGCTCGTAGAACGCGTGCGCGTACGGTCCGGTATGCAGCTCGCAGACGCGTGCGCCAATGCGCGCCGCCGCTTCGACCTGGCGAAGATCCGGGTCGATGAACACGCTCGTCATGATTCCGGCATCGGCAAGCCGTGCAACGATGATCCGCAGTCGGTTCTCCTGCGACAGGATGTCCAGCCCCCCTTCGGTGGTGATCTCCTGACGACCCTCGGGCACGAGCATTGCCATTTCCGGCCGCAAGCCGGCGGCGATCGCCACCATTTCGTCAGTGGCAGCCATCTCCAGGTTCAGCTTGATGTGGGTGAGCTCGCGCAGGCGTCGCACATCGTGGTCCTGAATATGCCTTCGGTCTTCCCGCAGGTGGACCGTGATGCCGTCCGCTCCGCCCAGATGCGCCTCCACCGCAGCCCAGACCGGATCGGGTTCGTAGGTGCGACGCGCCTGCCGCAACGTCGCGACATGGTCGATATTGACGCCGAGTTCTATCAAGTTGGCCTCGCTCCTGATTCAGACATCCTGCAGATCCATGAACACGCGCCGCGACTGCAGCATCTGGTTTCCCAGATAATGCTGGATCAGATAGCGCATCAATGCCTTGCCGTGCGACAGCGTCTCGGGATCGAGCCAGTCGTCAGCAGCCATGTTCAGAAGAAACCGCCCCGGGACGACAATTCCTTGGCCGGCCTCGTTCTCGCAGGGGACCGGTCCGCGTTCGATTATATAGGCGTAGTTCTGGCCGGGACTGATCGCAGCGCCGGTTTCTGCCACGACATCCAGCGTGAGGCCGTATCCGAGTTCCCTCAACAGCGCCATTTCGAATCGACGCAGCACAACCTGATACGGCGGCCCCATCGACAAGCCGCGAAGCGCCGCTTGATAGGCGTCGAACAGCAGCGGGTGCGGGTCGTCGCGTGGAAGCAGCTTCAGCAAGAGTTCGTTGACGTAGTAGCCGCACAGCAGAGCCTGACCGCCCAGCAAGGGCTGTCCGCCCTGCCATTCGGCCTTGGCCAGCGTTCGGACCTCGGACTGCCCGAACCAGCCCACATCCAGAGGCTGAAACGCAATGAGGACGCCGCGCAACGCGGCGCGTGGTCGTCGCGCACCGCGCGCAACCAGCGCAACACGCCCATGGTTTCTCGACAACACCTCGACGAGCAGGCTGGTTTCCTTGAAGGCGTGGCTGTGGAGTACGAACGCCGGTTCGTCGTCGATACGCTGCTTTCCACTCACCTTGACGAGGCCTACTCGTACCCGAGACTCTTGATGGCGCGCTCGTCGTCCGCCCAGCCGCTCTTGACCTTGACCCAGAGTTCGAGAAACACCTTGCCGCCGAAAAGGCTCTCGAGATCACGCCTTGCGTCCGCACCGATCCTTTTGAGCCTTGCGCCCTTCTCGCCGATCACGATGCCCTTGTGATTATCCTTGTCGACGATGATGGCCGCATGAATGTGGCGCAACGCGCCCTTTTGCTCGAATCTTTCGATCTCGACAGCAACACCGTAGGGCAACTCCTCGCCTAACTGTCGGAAAATCTTTTCTCGCAGGAACTCCGCAGCCAGAAAGCGCTCGCTGCGGTCGGTGATGTCATCGGCCGCAAAGATCGGCGCCCCTTCGGGCAGCAAATTCCGGAGCACCACAGCAAGGGCGTCGACACCCTCGCCCTTCTCGGCGCTGATCGGCACGAACTCGGAAAACCCGGTTTCACTCTGCAATTGCGCAATGAACGGCAGCAAGCGCGACTTGTCGCCCAATCGATCCACCTTGTTGATCACGACGACGACCGGAACCCCCTCCGGAAGCAGTTTGATCACTTTACGATCCTCGTCGCCGAACCGCCCGGCCTCGAGCACGAGGGCGACTGCGTCCACATCGCCCAGGGCATTGACCACGCTCCGGTTCATTGCCCGGTTCAATGCGTTGCGATGGGTCGTCTGAAATCCGGGCGTATCGACGAACACGAGCTGCGCGCTATCAGTCGTCAATATTCCCGCGATGCGGTGTCGCGTCGTTTGAGCCTTGCGGGACACGATGCTGATCTTTTGTCCCACCAGCCGATTCAGCAGCGTCGACTTTCCCACGTTCGGGCGCCCGACAATCGCGACGTACCCGGTGCGAAAGGATGAGTCCTGCGCCTTGTTGTCGAGGTCTGTCATTCGTCGTTCAATTGCTCGAGGATCTGATGCGCTGCATCCTGCTCGGCGGCACGTCGATTCGACCCCTTCCCGACCGCGCTGATCGACGGCTTCGCGATATGGCACGCCACCTGGAACTCCTGTGCATGCGCCTCTCCCTGAACCGCCATCAGGTCGTAGGATGGCAACGGAAGACGCCGGCCCTGCAACCATTCCTGCAACCGCGTCTTTGCGTCCTTGCCGGATACCCCGGGATCGATACGTTCGAGGTGATTTCGATATAGACCGAGGACGACCTCCTTGACCGGATCGAAACCCGCATCCAGAAAGATTGCACCGAAAACTGCCTCCAGGGCATCCCCGAGGATCGACGGTCGACCTACCCCACCGCTACGAAGTTCGCCTTCACCGAGCCGAAGATTGGGGCCAAGATCGAGATCGAGCGCGACCTTGTACAGCGTGTCCTGGCGAACAAGATTGGCCCGCAGTCTCGACAGTTCACCTTCGCGCATCGTGCCGAACCGTTCGCACAACGCGATCGCGATGACACAATTGAGGATGGAATCGCCGAGAAACTCGAGTCGCTCGTTGTTCGCGGCGCCTGCGCTGCGATGTGTCAGGGCTTGCTCGAGCAGATCGATACGGCCAAAGCGATGATTGAGCCGCGCCTGCAATGATTGCAGATCAGCCATTCACAAACGCGTTCACTCGACGCGCTTCGCCTTGCTCTTGCCCGACGTGGCTTCGTACTCGATCAGTAGACTCACGTTGGCGAAGAGTGGAATCTTCTTGTCGTAGGCGACGCTTATGACGACATCGCCGCCATCCTTGGAGATGTCGAGATCCTTGCCATCGACCGACGAGAAGTCATCGATTGCCTGGCGGCGCATGAACGCGTTTCTGATATCTGTCACCGTGGTGCCGGGCGTCGCCTCCGCCGCGACTGTGGTAATGGCCTTCTTGATGCCGTAATACTCGACGACGGAGGGCGTCACCTTGAACCCGACCAGCAGCGCAAGTGCAGCAAGCACGCCGACGAACAGGAATCCCCAGAAACTCAGTCCCCGCTGACGCCTCATCCCGTAGTCCTCGCTCTTATTTGAAGCCGCCGACGCGCTTCAGGTCGCCAAAATTGAACCAGATCAGGAATGCGCGCCCCACGATGTTCTCATCCGGCACGAACCCCCAAACCCGGCTGTCGCTGCTGGCATCGCGATTGTCGCCCATGACGAAATAATGCCCCGCCGGCACCTCGCAAGTCACGCCCGCGTTATTGTAGATGCAGTTCTCCCGGAACGGAAACGGCAGTACCTGCGGAACGAATGCCGGCGCCTCCTTGTCGTTCAGCAGCAGATGCGGCTCCGCGCTGAGCCGCTCGCTGTAGCGTTCGGAAAACGTGAGGCGATCCGGATGAAGATAATCGTCCACGCGTTGCGTTTCCACCACTTGGCCGTTTATCGTCAGTCGCTTGTTCTGGTACGCAACCTTGTCTCCAGGCAAGCCGACAACTCGCTTGATGTAGTCGAGCGTCGGGTCGGCTGGGTAGCGAAACACCATCACGTCACCGCGCTGAGGCGATCCAACGTCGATGACCTTCTTGTTCAAAACCGGCAATCGAATTCCATAAGCATATTTGTTCACGAGGATGAAGTCGCCGACCAGCAAGGTCGGGATCATCGATCCCGAGGGAATCTTGAATGGTTCCACCAGAAAAGACCGGAGAACGAAGACGATCAGGATTACCGGAAAGAAACTCGCCCCGTATTCGACCCACCAGGGCTCGGCAGCGCCCGGTTCCCGACGACGACGGAAGTAGAAGTGATCCGCACACCAGACGATGCCGGTGAGTACGAGAAGCACGAACAGTATCAACGCAAAGTTCAATCGTGCCCCCGCTCGTTACTTGTCGCCGACACGAAGGACAGCCAGGAATGCTTCCTGGGGTATCTCGACATTGCCCACCTGTTTCATGCGTTTTTTCCCTGCCTTCTGCTTTTCCAGCAATTTCTTCTTGCGTGTTATGTCGCCACCATAGCACTTCGCAAGGACGTTCTTGCGCAAGGCTTTGATGGTTTCGCGGGCAATGATGTGTGCGCCAATCGCCGCCTGCACTGCAACATCGAACATTTGTCGTGGAATCAATTCCCGCATCTTGGCGGCCACCTCACGCCCTCGATAGACGGCGTTCTGCCGATGCACTATGAGCGACAGGGCGTCGACCTTCTCGCTTGCCACGAGGATGTCGAGTTTCACGACATCGGCAGGCCGAAATTCCCTGAACTCGTAGTCGAGCGATGCGTATCCGCGGGATACCGACTTGAGTTTGTCGAAGAAGTCGAACACGACCTCCGCCATCGGCAATTCATAAACCAGTTGCACCTGTCGGCCATGGTAGTGCATGTCGACCTGCGCGCCCCGTTTCGATTCGCACAAGGTGATGACGGCGCCCAGGTACTCCTGCGGTACGAAAATGGTCGCCTTGATGATCGGTTCTCGGATTTCTTCGATCTTGGGCGTTTCGGGCAACTTCGAAGGGTTCTCCACCAGCACGATGGTTCCATCATGCATCTTCACTTCATAGACGACGGTCGGCGCGGTCGTGATCAGATCCATGTCGAATTCGCGCTCGAGGCGTTCCTGCACGATCTCCATATGCAGGAGACCGAGGAATCCGCAACGGAATCCGAACCCAAGCGCCTGGGACACCTCGGGCTCGTACTGGAGTGACGCGTCGTTCAGCTTCAACTTCTCCAGCGACTCCCGCAGTTGGTCGTACTGGTTCGCCTCCACCGGATATAGGCCGGCGAAGACCTGCGGCTTGATCTCCTTGAAACCCGGCAAGGCTGACGTTGCGGGCCGATCGGCAAGCGTCACGGTATCGCCGACCTTCGCAGACTTGAGTTCCTTGATGCCGGAGATGATGAAGCCCACTTCGCCCGCCGCCAACCGATCCCTGCTCGAGGATTTTGGCGTGAATACGCCAACCTGTTCGCAAAGGTGCGTCGCCCCTGTCGACATGAGAAGCACCCGGTCTTTCGGTCGAAGCACCCCGTCGACGACCCGAACCAGCATCACCACACCCACATAGTTGTCGAACCAGGAGTCGATGATCAGGGCCTTGAGAGGCGCCGACTCGTCGCCTCGCGGCGCCGGGATTCGGGCGACGATTGCCTCAAGCACATCGTCGATACCCTCGCCAGTCTTCGCGCTGGCCAGAACGGCATCCGTCGCATCGACGCCGATGACGTCCTCGATTTCCTCCCGCGCGCGATCCGGGTCGGCCGACGGGAGGTCGATCTTGTTGAGCACCGGAACCACTTCGACACCCTGCTCGATCGCCGTGTAGCAATTCGCGACCGTTTGCGCCTCGACACCCTGCGAGGCATCCACGACAAGCAGTGCCCCTTCGCATGCGGCAAGCGATCGACTCACTTCGTACGAGAAGTCGACGTGCCCCGGCGTATCGATCAGGTTGAGGTTATAGATCGCTCCATTCTTGGCCCGATACGTCAGGGCAGCGGTCTGTGCCTTGATCGTGATCCCGCGCTCGCGCTCAAGATCCATCGAATCGAGGACCTGCTCCTCCATTTCCCGGTCGGAAAGTCCGCCACAGCGCTGTATCAATCTATCAGCGAGGGTCGACTTGCCATGGTCGATATGGGCGATGATCGAAAAATTACGAATGTGTTGCATTGAGGAAGGCGGGCAAAAAAAAAGGCGCCGCGGTCGGGCGTGATGCTTTCACGCCCAGTCGAGCACCCACTGACAGAGCTCGGTATGCCTTTACCGGGCCGCGGAAAAGCCAAATTTTAGCGGAAATTCAACAAATAGGCACGGACTGCCGAACGATCCAGAACGTGATGGCAGATTTCGTGATCGCCGCCGACAAGAACCGGCACCTTCTCGTCATACAAAGCCTCGATGTCCGGAAACGCATCGACATCCAGAATTTCGAGATCGAACCGAAGTTCCTGCTGCAACGCTTCGAGCGCCGACTCCATTTCATGGCACAAATGGCACCACTGCCTAGAGTACAACGTCATTAGCGGAATTTCGCCCTCACTTGTCACCCGGAGCCCTCACGGCTACGAACAACTGTCCTTCCCCACGCCGTACCAGCAGCGTAACCGGCGATCCGCTTTCCACCCCCGCAAGGATCTTGGTGAGTTGCTCCACGTTCTTGATCTCGGCTACCGAGCCGCGCCGTGTGGCTGACAAGACGACATCTCCGGGCCGCAGGTCGGCACGAAAGCCGCTCCGGACGTCTTCAACGAGCACACCCGACTGAACCTTCAACTCGCGTCTTTGCTCGGGCGAAAGCTCCGAGAGCACCAACCCAAACGGGTGTACGGCCGGCTCGGCCTTTGCAAACTTCGGCCTCCTGGTTGAAACAGCAGACTTTTCCTCAGGGATCTCCGCAACAGCGACAGTGAGATCGCGCAATTGCCCCTTTCGAAAAATCTGAACTGACGATCTCGTCCCCGGCTTCGTCCCACCGACCATGCGTGGCAGGTCAGCCGATTGCCCGACTGGTTTCCCATCGAACTTGACGATGATATCTCCCGCTTCGATACCGGCCTTTTCGGCCGGGCCACCCTTTTCTATCGCGTTCACCAAGGCACCCTGCGGTCTGCCGAGTCCGAAGGAATCCGCGAGTTCTTTCGTGACTTCCTGAATCACGACCCCGATTCGGCCCCGGCTGACACGTCCGGCGGTTCGCAACTGGGTCTGCACATCCATCGCAAGGTCGATCGGGATCGCAAACGACAACCCCATGAAACCACCGGTGCGGCTGTAGATCTGCGAATTGATTCCGACAACCTCTCCTTTCATGTTGAAAAGAGGGCCACCCGAGTTTCCGGGATTGACAGCGACATCGGTCTGAATGAAGGGAACGAAGTTCTCCTGAGGCAAGGAGCGGCCTTTTGCACTCACAATCCCGGCCGTGACGGTGCTTTCGAAACCAAACGGCGATCCGATCGCCACGACCCACTCACCCACCCGAAGTTTCGACGGGTCTCCAAGACTGACCTTGGGAAGATTGATCGCATCGATCTTGATAAGTGCGATGTCGGTCCGCTTGTCGGTGCCGACCACCTTGGCTTTGAACTCCCGCTTGTCGGTCAGTTTGACGGCCACTTCGTCCGCGCCATCGACAACATGCGCATTGGTCAGGATGAATCCATCACTGGAAACGATAAAACCCGATCCAAGCGACTTGTTCTCGTTTTCGCGCGGCGCGCCCCCCGGAGGGTGGCGCGGGATGAATCGCTTGAAAAACTCGAACATCGGATCGTCTTCGTCGACGCCGGGGGGAAGCTGAAACCCATGCCGTCCCTTGGGGGGAACCGTGATGCTGATGTTCACCACGGCGGCACCTTGTCGTTCCACGAGGTCGGTGAAGTCCGGCAGGTCCCGTTGCGCCAGTGCGGACGTACAAAAAACCCAACCTAGCACGACCACCAGCCGGGCATAACCACACAGCCCGACACCACGCCAGATGAACGCCCTCTCGATCACAGTCTGGTGAGACGAGGGCGCGCTGCAGATGATGACAAATGCACGAGACAGAACGCCACAGCCACCCCGACGAACAGGCCGATCAGTCCGCAAAGGATCGGAGCCAGCTGGTCTTCCGATCCTATCGGATTGCTGGCGAAGCGCTGTCCGAGGAAAGCCCCGACCAGCATCGAAATCACCGGGAGACCATACACTATGAGGGACAGAACCGACAGCGTACCGTGTTCGATGGACACCAGGACACGATCTCCCTCCTGCGCACCGATGTCGTTCGTGACGGAGAACTCTCGGCACGGCTTGCGAAACATCTGGGTAAGGATGCCACTCCTGCATCCCCCTGGAAGATCGCAGCGGCCACACCCCCCGCCTTCGGAATCAATTTCGACGACAGCGCTCGCGCCATCGGTTCGCGCCACCCGCCCGGTTTTTTCCATGGGTCAATGCCTTACTTTCGCCGGGCCTCGATACCATCGCCGAGTTGCTTTAGCGTTCCGACCGGCACTTCTCCGAGCACCGTGACGATATGCCCGGAATTGGCTCTTTTATAGACATTGAAGGGACCCGAAACAAACATGCCCAGACGCTCGGTCCGGCCATCTACCGCCGGTTCAATGAAAACGGAGATTGCAGCCAACCCATCAGAAAAAACGACGTGGTAGGCGGAAGGGCGATCGACATGGACCTGCCTCTGCATCGCCGCCGATTGCTGAAATCCTGGCAAGGCGTTCTGAAATACCCAGTCGCCCGAACCCGAAGCGGAATCCGTCACCTTGGCATTGACAACCCGCCAATCGGCCGACTTCAACTGGAACTTCGGCTTGAGTCGCTCACGATCGACCGCTGATCCGATTGCGACGTCGGCAAAGGCAAACTGCTCGATGGTTTCGCCTTTTTCGCCGATCGTTCGCGCCTTGAGCAACAGGCCCGTTGCACTGTCTGCCCAAAGCTGATGGCCGTATCTGAGTGCGTCCTTCGGCTGCAGGGAAATCACCTGGCTGTCACGCCCCGCAACCCGGCTAATTTCCCCGAGCTTCACGAGATAGTTCTCGCCGATGCTCGCAGGCATTTCCGCCAGCCTTCCGGGAAACGTTCGCCTGTGTGCCGATTGGTCGATGATGACTGTGCGTTCTTCGGGCAAGTAGCACTTTACTTCGCTGTTGACCCTAATGACCTCACGAGGACTCCCGTCGAGCACCTCGAGCCTTTCGCGCTCCCCGGAGGAATCCACGACATGCGTAATCCTGGAGGTCTCGGTCTGATTGCCGCTGGTGTACGTGAAGGTTCCCGAATAATTGAGCTTGCGAGCAGCCGAAACTATTTTCTGCAACCAACCATTGGCATCTGACTGCGCTTCGGCAAATACGGGCTGCGCTACGCCAGTCAAGACGAGAGCAAACGCTCCGATCCACTTCATCGGGGCATCTCGCCTCGAGATTCGGAAACGGTGCGAACGTATTGCGCGACCCCCGACATGCTGGCGCCTGGAGAGTAGCCTTGATGGGCGATCAGATACTCCCGGTCAAATCGTGCCTGCACCGGCGCCGGAGCTGCAGCCGGCGCAACCTGACTCTGCTCGCTCACCGGATTCGCCATTCCGGAATTCGGCGCAACGGTAACCGCGACCGGAAGAGCGTGAAGGACCTGTGCCACAGGCTGCGGAGCAATCGATCCATTGATGGACTGGGCCACCCAGGCGACTGCGCCCACTCCCATGACAGACGCCGCGATCGGCAATATCCAGCGCATCCGGCCCCCGTGCTCCGGCCTCTTTGGCGGTGGGGCAAGAACCGTCGGTTCGCAATCAAGTTCCATCATCACCCGTCGTGCGAGATCCCCGTCGGTCGGCACTTCTCCGCGCAAGCTGTCACCAATGAGCCCATACAACTGCCAGGTACGTGCAGCTTGCGGATCTCGGCGTACGGCATCCAAAAGCGAATCCACTGCCCCCACGTCCAGGCCATCATCCATCAGTGCAGATAGACGTTCGTTCATCTCGTCACCACCTCTTGTCTGGCGCAGTATCGAGCAGCGGCCTCAACTTGTCGGCAATCGCCTCTCGTGCACGAAAAATCCTCGATCGAACCGTACCGATCGGGCAGTCCATTATCCCGGCAATTTCCTCATAGCTCAGGCCTTCGATCTCGCGCAGGACGATGGCCGTCCTAAGTTCCTCGGGCAATGCTTCCATTGCCGAATTGACGGTTTCCCCGATCTGTTTCGACAGCAACACCCGTTCCGGCGTATTGATGTCGCGCAACTGCTCCCCGTCCTCGAACGATTCCGCTTCCTCGGAATCGAATTCGGTCGTAGTTGGAGCCCGCCGCCCTTGCGAAACAAGATGATTTTTCGCCGTGTTGATCCCGATGCGATACAGCCACGTGTAGAACGCGCTATCGCCTCGGAACGACGGTAGAGCTCGATAAGCCTTGATGAACGCCTCCTGCGCAACATCCTCGACCTCGGCCGGATCCCGAATCAGCCGGGAAAGAAGACGAACCAACTTCCGTTGGTATTTGGAAACCAGCAGCCCAAAAGCCTGCTTGTCTCCGCGCTGGGCGCGTTCCACCAACTGCTGATCTACCTCGCGGTCACTCATGCGCCAGCATCAAGAAATAATTTTGGGCGAAACCCGGAAATCGGGCCGGCGCCAAGTATATCCGATGCCCCCAGCAGCACATGGGTGCGTAACCTATCCGGCTAATTCCAAAGACACGTTCCCGGGAAATTAGTTCAGCCGCACGCGCGGCGGTTTGCGCCAGATCAACAGGCTCGTCGAACCGGTTCGGTGTATAGTCCCTGCCCAATCCGACTCATTACTCGCGTTGCCCCTCCGTGCCTGCAATCGACGTCCTCATCATTGGCAGCGGTCTTGCCGGTCAGTCGCTTGCCCTCAGACTCGCCGACCGATTGAAGGTAGCGATAGTCACCAAGCGCACCCTCGATGTCAGTGCAAGCAGTTGGGCGCAAGGCGGCATTGCAGCCGTCCTCGACAAAACCGATTCCATCGACGCACACATCCAGGACACGTTGACAGCAGGGGCGGGCTTGTGCAACGAACGCACGACGCGCTTTGTGGTCGAGAACGGAAAACGGGCAATCGACTGGCTGATCGCGCGCGGGGTTCCCTTTACCCGCGATCGTGATTCCGATTTCGGATACCACCTTACGCGAGAAGGCGGCCACAGCCATCGCAGAGTGATCCATGCCGCCGATGCAACCGGTGCGGCAGTGCAAGCAACGCTCACGGAGCATGTTCGGAACCACCCTAACATTTTCGTGTTCGAGGACCACATCGCGGTAGACCTAATAGTGGGCAAGAAGATCGGGCGACCGGAGCGCGGCTGTCTGGGTGCCTATGTGCTCGACAAGGGAGAGGACAGGGTCATCACGATCTCTGCCGGACACACGGTTCTCGCAAGTGGTGGCGCAGGAAAGGTCTACCTATACACCACCAATCCCGACACGGCGACGGGTGACGGCGTCGCCATGGGATGGCGCGCGGGCTGTACTGTGTCCAACATGGAATTCATCCAGTTCCATCCGACATGCCTTTACCACCCGCACGCAAAGAGCTTTCTGATATCCGAGGCACTTCGTGGTGAGGGCGGAATCCTTCGCCTGCCGGACGGCACGCGATTCATGCCCCACCACGATGGACGTGCCGAATTGGCGCCCCGGGACATCGTGGCACGCGCCATCGATTTCGAGATGAAGAGACACGGCCTGGACTGCGTCTTCCTGGACATGACGCACAAGCCCCCCGCGTTCCTGCTCGATCATTTTCCGAACATTCACGCAAATTGCATGGCACTCGGAATCGACATGAGAACGCAGCCAATTCCGGTCGTTCCAGCGGCGCATTACCTGTGCGGCGGAATCCGGACCGATCTGAAGGCGCGAACCGACGTTCCCGGGCTGTATGCCGTTGGAGAAACCGCATGCACGGGGCTTCACGGTTCCAATCGGCTGGCGAGCAATTCATTGCTTGAATGCCTCGTGTTTGCCGAGGCGGCCGCGGAGGACATCCTGTCGAATCCGCTGCCGGAGATCCGCGCCCTGCCTCATTGGGACGAGAGCCGCGTGATCGATGCGGACGAATCCATCGTGATTTCGCATAACTGGGACGAACTGCGTCGATTCATGTGGGACTACGTCGGCATAGTTCGAACCAACAAGCGTCTCGAGCGTGCTGCGCACCGGATCAAGCTGTTGGCCCGCGAGATTGACGAGTATTACAGCAACTTCCGGGTTTCCAACGACCTGATCGAACTACGTAACCTCGTCCAAACAGCCGAACTGATCGTCCGAAGCGCGAAGCGGCGCCACGAAAGTCGCGGTCTACATTTCTCCCGAGACTATCCGGAGCCGCTATCGGCCGCGCGAAACACGGTCCTCCACAGCCCCTTCAGCGGGAAGCCTCGTTAGCGAGTTGCCGCAGCAGGATCGAAAGCTTTCGCCACTCAGCCGGGGACAGGGCATCCTTCATGAGGGGCAGCGCGAAAGACTTCGTACCTGATCTATCAATAACCGATAGATTCAGCACCATTATTCCGGGCCATACCACCGAACGCTTGCCAAGTCCGCAGAGCAGGACTGCGCCATCATTCAGACTGACGGAGCAATCGGATGATCCAGGATCCAAGGTCAGAACCGCTACCGAGCGGTGATCGAACCGAAGTGAATGGCAGCAGACGCCACGAAAGATTGCCCAGATGATCAGCGCGACCAAACAATATGTCGCGGAATGGGGTAAAGGCGAAACAATAGCCGCGACGAGCGCAAGCATGCCCCAAACCAGCAGGAGCCCCGTCAGAAGGCGCGAGCGGCCGACAGCCACCCGCAATTCCAATCTCAAACCTTGCGGAAAACCAATGTGCTGTTAGTGCCGCCGAAGCCGAAGGCATTGGACAGCGCAGCGCGAATCTTCATTGGACGCGCCTGATTTGGCACGTAGTCCAGATCGCATGCCGGATCCTGCTCGACAAGATTGATGGTGGGAGGCGCCACCTGATTGTGAATCGCAAGTACGGTAAAGATCGCCTCAATGCCACCGGCAGCACCAAGCAGATGGCCAGTCATGGATTTTGTGGAACTGACCGCGAGCTTCGTTGCGTGCGTACCGAACGCACGCTTCACTGCCAGCGTCTCGGCGATATCCCCCAGCGGCGTAGACGTGCCATGCGCATTGATATAGTCGATCTCATCAAGGTTCGTCCGGCCGTTTTTCAACGCAGCAGTCATGCTCCGTGCAGCGCCCTCTCCGTCTTCAGCCGGCGCCGTGATGTGAAACGCATCCGAACTCATTCCATATCCGGCAACCTCGGCATAGATACGCGCCCCGCGCGCGCGCGCGTGCTCGAGTTCCTCCAGCACCATGACGCCAGCACCCTCGCCCAGCACGAAGCCGTCCCGTCCAACGTCCCACGGGCGGCTCGCAGACGCCGGGTCATCGTTGCGGGTACTCATGGCCTTGGCAGCACAGAATCCGCCCACGCCGAGCGGCGAGACTGTCGCCTCGGCCCCGCCCGCAATCATCACGTCCGCGTCGCCGTACTCGATTAGCCGCTGCGCTTCCCCGAACGCATGATTGGAAGTCGCACATGCGCTGACCGTCGCGAAGTTGGGTCCCTTGAAGCCGAAATTGATCGAAAGTATTCCCGAGATCATGTTGATGATCGACCCGGGAACAAAGAATGGCGTGATCTTCCGGACACCACCTTCGCGGTAGGCAAGATGGGTATCCTCGATAAGCGGAAGCCCACCTATCCCGGAACCGATGCACACGCCGATTCGTTCCGCGTCCGCCGGCTGCTTTTCGATCCCCGCGTCCCTGAGGGCATCGATAGCCGCAGCAAGTCCGTAGTGAATGAACGTATCGTAACGCCTCGCCTCTTTGGGCGACAGATACGTGGCAAGATCGAAATCCTTTACCTCGCCAGCGATCTGTGTCGGGAATGTCTGGGCATCGAACCGGGAAATCCTGCCGATGCCAGACCGACCGTTCGAAATGCTGCCCCACGCTTGGGCAAGCGTATTCCCGACCGGGGAAATGATGCCCATGCCGGTTACGACGACTCTTCGGCGACTCAACTTCGGCTCCGATGCAGTGGAACGGGATCGATATGACCGATGAACAACAGCAGGCCGGATCAGGCCTTCTTGAGATGGGCCGTGATGTAGTTCACCGCCTGCTGAACTGTGGTGATCTTTTCCGCTTCCTCATCCGGAATCTCGCACTCGAACTCTTCCTCGAGCGCCATTACCAGTTCCACCGTATCCAGCGAGTCGGCACCCAGATCGTCGACAAAGGAAGACTCGATCTTGATCTCGGATTCATTGACGCCCAGTTGTTCGGCGACAATCTTCTTGACGCGCTGCTCGATGTTATCCATTACTTTTCTCCTTCCCTGTTCCGGGTATGCAAAACCTGAGTATTGTACCAAAAATGGGCTTTTGTCCGCCCGAGGAACCAGCTCGCCAGAAACTATGCCATATACATGCCGCCATTTACGTGCAGCGTACTTCCGGTTACATATCCTGCTGCCGGAGATGCCAGAAACGCAACCGCAGCCGCAATTTCTTCAGGTTGCCCCAACCGGCCCAGCGATATCTGGCTCATTAGTGCGCTGCGCTGTGTCTCCGGCAGCTTCTTCGTCATGTCCGTCTCGATGAAACCCGGCGCCACGCAGTTCACCGTAATGTTCCTGGAGCCAAGCTCCCGCGCCAACGCACGTGTCATGCCGGCAACACCCGCCTTCGCAGCAGCATAATTCGCCTGACCGGCATTTCCGGAAGCGCCGACCACCGAAGTGATATTGATGATCCGCCCGTACCTGGCCTTCATCATGCCGCGCATGACCAGCTTGCACATACGGAACACGGCCTTGAGGTTGGTATCGATGACCTGATCCCATTCCTCTTCACTCATCCGCAACGCGAGATTGTCTCGAGTGATACCAGCGTTGTTAACAAGGATCGAAACACCGCCAAACCTAGCTTCGATCTCTGCTAATGCCCCGCTGCATGCCGCGAAATCGCAAACATCGAGCTTCAATCCGAGACAGTCGACGCCAGCAGCCGAAAGTGTGTTTCGGATTCCCTCGGCACCTGCGTCGCTTGTCGCTGTTCCAACAACTCGCGCCCCCTGCGTCGCCAAATGCAGGGCTATCGCCCTGCCGATACCGCGCGACGCCCCGGTAACGAGTGCGACCTGCCCATTCAATGTCGTCATGATTTCAAACTCAGGACTTCCAACGCTTCATCCATGGAAACGGTATCGGCTAGCGAAACGCCCACCAACGAAGGATCGATACGTTTCGACAGCGGCCCCAGTACTTTTCCGGGACCACATTCGGCAATATGCGTACACCCTTGGCGTGCCATTGACTTTATCGACTCGATCCAGCGCACGGGAGAATATGCCTGCGTGACAAGAGCACGGCGAATATCATCAGGGTGGGAATGGCTCGCAACGTCCACGTTGTGAATGATCGGAATCGACGGAACCCGAATGTCGAGTGTGTCGAGCTGCACTTTGAGACGATCCGCCGCCGGTTTCATCAATGCGCAGTGAAAGGGGGCAGACACCGGCAATGGCACCGCTCTTTTTGCACCCTTCAATTTCGCGATTTCGATAGCACGCTGCACCGCCGCAGAATGTCCCGCAATCACGATTTGCCCCGGTGCGTTAAGATTGGCGCACGATACCACCTCGGCCCCCGCAGCCTCGCTGCAAGCGGCCAGCGCGACGTCTTCGTCGAGTCCCAGAAGGGCAGCCATCGCACCCACACCTGCCGGTACAGCTTCCTGCATCGCCTCGGCTCGTAACCTGACAAGGGGAACTGCGTCGGCGAATCGCAGCACGCCCGCAACGATCAGCGCCGCGTACTCGCCAAGGCTGTGTCCCGCAACAATGGACGGTTCCGCGCCGCCGCGCTCCCGCCACAACCGATACACAGCAATATCAGCAGCAAGCATCAGCGGCTGCGTGTTAATGGTTTGCGCGAGAGCCACAGCGGGCCCATTCTCGACCATCGCCCAGTAGTCGATTCCGGTAGCAGACGAGGCCTCGTCGAAGGTGGCACGAAGTACAGCGGCGTCGCCGTAGGCCTTCATCATGCCAACGGACTGCGATCCCTGGCCCGGAAAGACAAATGCGAATCTCATCTGGAAATAATTAGACAACCAATCCGTTAATCGATTACATGCACAGCAACACTGCACCCCACGTAAACCCCCCGCCAACGCCCTCGAGCAGCACATTCTGCCCCGCACGAATACGCCCATCACGCATCGCCACATCGAGTGCCATCGGTACTGATGCAGCTGAGGTGTTACCGTGCCGATCCACCGTAACCACCATCTTCTCCATCGGCATACCTAACCGCCGGGCGGTCGCCTGAAGAATGCGAATATTCGCCTGGTGGGGAATGACCCAATCTATCGCGTCAGTCGAGATGCCGGCAGCGCCTGCCGCTTCGACAGCCACATCACCTAGCACCTTGACGGCGAACTTGAAGACCGCCTGCCCGTCCATTTGCAAAAAAGGCGATCCGACCACCTTCCCGCAACTTACTTGCCCGGGCACCGATAGGATCTTGTTGTACTGGCCGTCCGTATGGAGCACGCTGGACAGGATGCCGGGCGTCGCAGACGCCTCGACAACAACGGCTCCCGCACCATCCCCGAACAGCACGCAGGTTCCCCTGTCTTTCCAGTCGAGAATTCGAGAAAAAACTTCCGCACCGACCACAAGCGCACGTTTGCAGGCACCCGAGCAGATGAACTTCTCGGCCGTCGCCAGCGCAAAGACGAAGCCACTGCACACGGCCTGTACGTCGAATGCCGCCCCGCAATTCCTAATTCCCAACTTGTCCTGCAGCAGCGATGCCGTACTGGGGAACACAAAATCCGGCGTGGATGTCGCGACAATGATCAGATCGATACTGCCAACATCAACTCCTGCGGCTTCAATTGCATTCCGGCTGGCATGGAGTGCGAGGTCGCTTGTCGACTCGTTCTCGGCGGCGAAATGTCGAGCGCGAATTCCGGTTCGCTCGACGATCCACGCATCCGAGGTGTCGATTCCCCGCGCGACCAAGTCATCGTTCGTGACAGATGCGCCCGGCAGATAGCTGCCGGTGCCGATAACTTTCGCGTAGGTCATGCAGCCGCTTCCTGATTCGCCCCAAGCTGCGCTTCGATGCGCCTGATGACGTCGTTGCGCACTTCCTCTGCCGCCCGGTGGAGCGCCTGCTCGAACGCATATGCGTCCGCCGATCCGTGACTCTTCACCACCACTCCGCGCAGGCCAAGCAGGCTCGCACCGTTGTAGCGACGGTGATCGACCCGTCGCTTGAACCCGCGAAGCGCGGGCATGGCAACGAGCGCACCCAGTTTGGTGATCCAGTTACGGGACAGTTCGTCTCGAAGGAAGGTTCCAAACATCTGTGCGAGGCCCTCCGAGGTCTTCAGCGCAACGTTTCCGACAAAGCCGTCACAGACGACGACATCCGTGGTTCCCTTGTAGATGTCATCTCCTTCTACGTTGCCGTAGAAATTCAGCCCGCTGGCCTTCAGCAACTCGGCCGCCTGCTTGACCACTTCGTTACCCTTGATGTCCTCTTCGCCGATGTTGAGCAGCCCGACGCTCGGCCTATCCTTGTGCGCCACCGCTGAAACCAGCATCGCACCCATCACGCCGAACTGTCGCAGATGCTCCGCCTCGCAGTCGACGTTTGCCCCGAGGTCAAGCATGTAGGTTTCCCCGACCATGTTGGGAAGGACGGTGCATATTGCCGGTCGATCGATCCCTGGCAGCGTCTTGAGAACAAAACGCGATATCGCCATGAGTGCCCCGGTATTTCCAGCCGACACCGCTGCAGCGGCATCGCCAGACTTGACCAAATCGATGGCCCGGCGCATCGACGAGTCCTTCTTGCTACGCAGCGCCTGCGCCGGAGGGTCGTCCATTTCGACGACCTCGGTAGCGGTCTCGATGCGCAAACGCGCACCCAACCCCGCGGCAGCAGAACCCACCAACGGATCAATCCTTTCTGGCCGTCCGACCAGAATCACCGAAGCGTCCGGCTCGTGGCGGAGAAAGCTCAGGGCAGCAGGAATCGTCACCGCAGGGCCGTGATCTCCGCCCATGCAGTCGATCGCTATTTTGACGTCCATCTACGCAGAGAAGGGTCGCGCAGCGGGGTAAGTAAGGAGAGGCAGATCGCGCCGCGACCCGCCATTCGACGCCGAGCGTTTATTCGCCTTTGGTCTTGAGCACTTTCTTGCCGCGGTAATAACCGGACGGCGAAATGTGATGGCGAAGATGCGTTTCGCCTGTCGTGGACTCGACCGCCAGGGGGGGATTGGTCAGAAAGTCGTGCGCCCGATGCATGCCACGCTTCGACGGGGATTTCTTGTTCTGCTGCACTGCCATGATGACTCCTTGTAGATCTTCAGCTTTGCACCACCCGAAACTACTGGGGGCGTTTCAATTGTTTGAGAACGTCGAATGGCGACGCGCTCCCACCGACATCTTCTGCTGCCGGCAAACTGCAGGCTTCATGTCGCGGCGCCAACGGCAATCCGAGCAGGATCTCGTCTTCGGCCAACTCGGCCAAGTCCAACTCCTGGCCGACCGGCAACGCGTCGAACCCATCCTCGGCCAATTCGTCGTCCGGCAGATCCTTGCCAAGCGGCCACAGGAGGAACACGGCACCAAGCCGAAGCTCGTGGGTGACAGCCTCAAGACAGCGCTGGCAATCCATCGAAGCGATACCCTCGATGGCCAAGTGCAGATAGAGCCTGCCGTCCGCGCCTGCCGCGCCCCGCACTTCCACGAGAAACGGCCCGCCTTCGCGAACCGTTCCCGCCAGCCTCGGCAGATCGCGCAACACGAGTTGGCCACGCCTGCTTTCGCCAGAGCGCGCAAACGCCCAAGGATCAACCAGCCAAGATCGTCGCGACATAAACGTTAAATGGTACCATCACCTTGTTTCCCTTGTCAAAAATCCCCGGCTTTCGTGAGTCGTCCAAGTGCACGCGAGCCAAGACTCGCCCGCCAGTCATGACACACACCTCGCCGCGAATCGTACTCGCTTCGACGTCACCTTTCCGACGCGAACTTCTTGGGCGCCTCCGGCTTGCCTTCGAGATCGCCGATCCGCACACGGACGAGTCTCCTCTGCCCGCGGAACCACCGGAAGCGACTGCGATTCGCCTCGCGATCGATAAGGCCAGGAATGTGGCATCCAGGTTCCCGGACGCGCTGATCATCGGCAGCGACCAGGTTGCCCACGCCAACGGACGCAACTACGGCAAGCCCGGAACCCGCCAGAACGCGATCGCCCAACTCGCGGAAATGAGCGGGCACTGCATCGTCTTCCACACCGCAGTCGCGCTGCACAACTCGCGCAACGGGCGGACCCAGAGCGCCTGCATCCCGACGAGCGTCGGATTCCGCAATCTGACGGCACCCGAAATCGAACGCTATGTCGATGAAGACCATCCGCTCAATTGCGCCGGCAGCGCCAAATCGGAATCGCTCGGAGTTTCGTTGCTCGAATACATGCGCGGAGACGATCCCACCGCGCTGATCGGACTGCCGCTGATCAAACTTTGCCAGATGCTGCGCAACGAAGGCATCCCGTTGCCGTGACCGATCGCCCGAGTGGAAGACTGTTTCTGCTCCCGGTTTCCCTGGGCGCCGGGGCGTGGACGAACTACCTGCCGCCCGATGTGCGGGGTGCGGCGCTCGACCTCGATTACTTCATCGTCGAAAACGCCAAGACGGCACGCGCCGAACTGAAACGGCTCGGCTACGAAAAACCGCTACGCGAAACCAGGATCGAACCCCTCCCGGAAACACCGAGCGAAGCGGATCTGAACGGCCTGCTGCGGCCAGTACGCGATGGAACCGATGCGGGACTGATGTCCGAAGCCGGATGTCCGGCAGTAGCTGATCCTGGAGCTGCGCTGGTCCGTGCCGCGCACGACTCGGACATCCAGGTCGTACCGCTTGTCGGCCCGTCCGCCCTGCTGCTCGCCTTGATGGCCTCGGGGCTCAACGGGCAATCGTTTGCTTTCCACGGCTATTTGCCGATCGACGATTCCGAGCGTTCCTCGGCATTGGTCGCACTGGAACGGGAGTCAGCCCGCCGCAACATGACGCAGATATTCATCGAGACGCCTTACCGAAACGCGCGCATGTTTTCGGCCGCAATCGAGGCTTGCGCGCCAGGCACGATGCTTTGCGTCGCTTCGAACTTGTCAACGCCGTCCGAGTCGATCTTCACGCAACGGGTCGCCGAGTGGCGCCGATGCGCAGCGCCTTTGATCGAACGACAACCGACCGTATTCCTGCTGCTCGCGGAAAATTCAGCGAAGGCGCATCTGCGATAGCAAACCTGCCATCGCCTCGCCGGAAGCCGTGCCCAACTGCTTCGCGAGCCGCTCGGCAAAGTTCGACTTCTGCGTGAAATCCCGGATCCGCTCCGCCTTGATCACTTCGCGGGCGACAAAATCGACACTGCCGAGCGAATCCGCCAGACCCATCGCTATGCTCTGCTCGCCGGTCCACATCAGGCCCGAGAACGTTTCCGGCGTTTCCTTGAGCCGGTTCGCCCGCCCCTTGCGCACGACTTCGATGAACTGTTTATGCACGTCCGACAGCAGGCTTTTGGCATGCTCGAGATGTTTCGGCTCCTGCGGTGAAAACGGATCGAGGAAACCCTTGTTCTCCCCCGCGGTCAGCAAACGGCGCTCGACGCCGAGCTTTTCCATCGTGCCGGTAAACCCGAAACCGTCCATCAACACGCCGATGGATCCGACAATCGACGCCTTGTCGACGAATATCCGGTCGGCGGCTGCCGCCACGTAGTATCCGCCCGAGGCACAGATGTCCTCGACCACAGCATAGAGCGGCGTATCCGGGTGCTTTGCCCGAAGCCGGCGTATCTCGTCGTTGATCAACCCCGCCTGAACCGGGCTACCGCCCGGACTGTTGACCAGCAGCACCACGCCCTGGGTACCCTTGTCCTCGAAGGCCGACTGCAGTGCAGGAATCACATTCTCCGCGCTCGCATCTCCTTTCGGTCCGATCACCCCGTTCAATTGCACCAGCGCGGTATGCCTGCCGTCCGCCAGCTTGCTTTGGGGGCCGTCGCCGAGGCCGGCAAGCATCCACAAAATGACGCCCAGATAAAGAAAGGTCAGCAGACGGAAGAAAATGCTCCAGCGACGCCGCCGTCGCTGTTCCACCAGCGCCTCTGTCGCCAGTTTCTCCAGCACACGTCGCTCCCAGTTCGGTTCGTTGGTCGGCTCGGTCATGTCCCGCAGTCCTTCAGGTAAATCGCGCCTTCTCGCTCCACAACTTCCAGGGATTCAAGGCGCCGCCCCTTGCAGGGGCCCGCAACGCAGTAGCCCGTCTGCGGCTCGTACATGGCTCCGTGCGTCGAGCAGATCAAGTATAGCCGGGACGGATCGAAGAACTGGCCATGCTCCCAGTCGAGTTCCACCGAGACATGGGCGCACCGATTCAGGTAGGCGCGCGCCTTCCCTTCGTGCCTCACCACGAACGCCGGGGCATCGCCCCCGGGACGATGTACGACAAAGCGGACCCCTGGCCCCTTTTCGACCACGGCATCGCTGGTGCAGATCCACCCCGCTTCTTCAACCATGAATGCGCAGCCACTCGGCCAGTTCCGCCGTCGATCCACAGCAGCATGCCGGATTCGCGTCACGCAGCATGTCCGGTGCATGCGCCCCGAAGGTCACCGCAACCGCCGTCACGCCGGCATTGGCGGCCATCGTCAAATCATGTGTCGTGTCACCGATCATCAGCGTGCGGCCGGCCTCGACGCCAAACTCGTCCATCAGTTCGAGCAGCATGTCCGGATGCGGTTTGGGGTGGCATTCATCAGCGCATCGCGAGCCATGGAACCACCTTCCCAGACCCGAGTGGCCGAGGGCGCGGTCGAGCCCCCGACGACTCTTGCCGGTCGCTATCGCAAGCATGTACCCGCGCACATGCAGATCCTCGATCAGGCGTGCGCTGCCTTCGAACAGGGCAAGTTCATGATCACGCGCGAGATAGTGATACCGATAGCGGTCCGCCAGCTCCGCGTAACGCCTCGGATCGAGCGTCGGCACGGCCCGGCCGAGCGCCTCGTGCAGGCCGAGGCCGATCACATGGCGCGCCGCATCAGGCTCCGGCTCGGGTACGCCCAGATCCCGACAGGCGGACTGGATCGACGTGACGATGGCCGCTGCCGAATCCAGCAGCGTTCCATCCCAATCGAACACGATCAGGTCGAAGTTAATCGCCATCGGTGGCCTCGAAATCGCATCGTTCGTTCTGCCCGATCCGCGCGACGAACCGTGCAAGATCGTCCGGCAGGGGCGACGCCAGCGCCAGTGGGGCACCAGTTGCCGGATGCGGCATTTCCAGCCTCGCGGCATGTAAAAACATCCGTTTCAACCCAAGTTTCATCAAATCCTTGTTCAATGCGAAATCGCCATACTTGTCATCGCCAGCGAGCGGGAATCCCAGATGGCTCAAATGAACGCGAATCTGATGCGTCCGGCCGGTACGAAGTTCGACTTCGAGCAGGCTGAAATTTTCCCAGCGCCGACGCAACCGCACGATCGAATGCGACGGCTTGCCCTCCTCATCAACTGAGACGCGCCGCTCGCCATCGTCGGTCAGGTACTTCGTCAGCCCGAGCCGGATGTGCTGTAGCGGATTCATCCAGCGCCCGGAAACCAGCGTCAGATACCGCTTGCGAATCGCCCCGCTGCGGAACATGTCGTGCAAGGCGTTGAGTGATGAGCGCTTCTTTCCGATCAGCAGAAGTCCGGAGGTCTCCCGGTCCAACCGGTGGGCGAGTTCGAGAAATTTCGCCTGCGGCCGCTGGCGGCGCAACTGCTCGATGACTCCAAAACTCACCCCGCTGCCGCCGTGCACCGCAGTACCGGCCGGCTTGTCGAGTGCGATCAGCGCCTCGTCCTCGAAAATCACCGGAAAAGTCTTGCCCAACGGCACCGCAGGCGGCTCGGCAACGCTCGCCGCGAGCCGAATGGGCGGAATGCGGATCTCGTCCCCGGCCGCCAGCCGATAGGAGGGGTCGATACGCTTGCCGTTGGCCCTGACCTCGCCACTGCGCAAGATACGGTACACGTGGCTTTTCGGAACGCCCTTGCACACCCGCAACAGGAAATTGTCGATGCGCTGGCCGGCCTGTTCTTCGCCAATGACTTCACGCACGACAGAAGGGGCTTTGCTTAACGTCTTCATTTTGAAATATACTCGCCGCCGGACGGCCTGCTCAGACCGCCCGCCCCGCGACGATCCGATGCGACGATGCAGGGGTGGCGGAAACGAGCCGATCGATTCGCGCTCGCGGCTCTCCGGAAAACGCATCAACCAGCAACATCGAGTCGTAATTCACAAGTCGTAAGTCGTGACTCGCGGCTCAAAACCCGCGATCTTAGTCCATTTATCCGCAACTCTTATTTGACGCGCGCACCGACACGCTGAACGCCTGATCCTGAAACCCGATGCACGCTTTGCCGGCTTCAGGATCCGCAACGGACAA
>WBZU01000888.1_pt1 | contig 24096 bp, 20 predicted proteins | sample 5204311 | NCBI WGS metagenome assembly WBZU01 (sample SAMN12344359, study PRJNA552823) | activated sludge metagenome | biome: Activated sludge suspended growth; feature: Nitrification reactor; material: Wastewater; isolation source: activated sludge from nitrification reactor of wastewater... | reverse complement strand
GCAACAAGCCTGCAGATAAGGTGTATTCTTTTATTTTCTGAGTTTGTAATTCGGATTTCTGAAAATTTATTTGCAGGTCTTTTGCCCTTTGTTGTTCGTGGTTTTTAAGACTGTCGGCTAGTGCTTTTTTTTCAAATTCAAACCTAGCTTCTTTTAGGGCTATGGAAGTTTTCATATCTTGATTATAAATGGAGTCACGTATTAGGATGTATTTTTTGTAGGCAGCAAAGGCTAATGGATAGTTGTTTAATTTTTGGTAAAGAAGACTTTGCATCTCTGCATAATTTAATTGATTAGATAAGGTGGCAGTACTATCAATTAATTTACTTACTTTTTGGAGGTAACTTTTTGTGCGCGAAAAGTTGTTTTGTAAAAAGAAATTTTTGGAAAGTAGGAGGTAGTCTTCGATTAAAAACTGAACAATATTGTTAGTAGAATCGTAAGCGGTGCATTTTTGCAAATAGAAATTGGCAGAATCGTAGTTTGATATTTGAAAGTACAATTTACCTATTTCAGCAATGTTGATATTTAATAATTCTTTTTTATTAATTTGATTTAAATACTTACTCGCATTTTTAAAATTTATAAATGCTGAATCTACTTGACCTAACATACAATATAAACTACCAATTCGTGTATACACCATTCCAATATCTTCCCTGTTTTCAAGAATGATGTTAATCGCTAGGGCTTTTTTTAAATAGATTAATGATTTATTATAATCTTTTGTATTAGTGTAAACCATACCCAAAGCATAGTAACCAAAGGAAGCCTCCTTTTTGTTATTAGTCAGATTAGCTAGTTTTATACTTTTTAAAGTGTAATCTATTGATTTTTCATAAGAGCCAAGTTCAAAATAAATATTAGATAATTTTCGATATGAGTTTGATAAATTAAGTGAGTCTCGAATAGCTGTTTTTAATAGAATGCTTTCCTTGATTAATATAATTGCCTTATTGTAATTCGCAGTAGTGAAATAAACTGCAGCTAAATCTGTTAAGGCTGAACCTAAACCCTTAATATAGTTTACTTTTCTTGATATTTTGATGCTTGCTTTTAATAGGAGAATATCCTTATCCACAACACCGATATTTCCATACATACTGGCAATTTGCCTAAAAGAACGGGCCATAAGTATACTGTCTTTCAATTCACAACTTAATTTTAAGGTTAATAAATCAATTGGAATGGATTCATTGTATTTGCCCCAATTGTTCAATACTTTTGCCTTTAATAACAAAGCTTCAACTTCCCCTTTTTTCCATTTTGCGGCATGTGAATAATGGTAAGCTAAATTTGCACAAGCATTACCTTTAATTGGATAATCAGTTGCATTTTTAAAACCTAAATTAATAAACGCCATTACCTTTAAGGAATCGAGGTAATTAAGTTTAGGCTTTGGTTTATCGGATGGTTGGGAAGCAAATAAACAATTGCAAATTAGTAGAAATGATACTAAGAAGAATATATTTATTTTTTTGAGACGCATTGCGAATTACTGAAACTCAAAACTACAAATTCAAAAATTTTTCTGGTATCGTCTATTTGTATGATTTTTGCTCAAATAGGATGTAATCTAGCAACGAATACCCAATTCGTAAATTTATAACCTAGCAGTTTTAGATGCCTATTTTAAAGTTATTTTATAACAAATAAATTAAGTCAAATCGCGCGCAGTTAAAATGTTTCAATTGGTATATATGCTAGCAAACACGCTTGAAATGTTACTATATTTTTAATTTGAAAATGTCATTGTAAATAAAAAAAGCAGAATGATAGAACTCGCTTTCGCTTTGTTTTTCATTCTGCTTTTGTACCCAGGGCCGGGATCGAACCGGCATGAGGGTTAACTCACTGGTGTTTGAGACCTGACTACACCGCTGGAATGCCAGTAAAATCGCGATTCTGCACCCTGCATTTTGATGCATATTCATACATTTCCGCACTCCGTTTCCGCACTCCAAGTGCACTCCGTTTTTTATTAAAAATCATTACAAATCTTAAAATTAAATACAATGAAAAAGGCAAAAATAATTGCTTCTGGGAATTCTGGTGACCAGACCCTAGAAAATCAAATCCAAAAAAAGGACAAGCAAATCAAAGAATTGGCTGTCAAAAATGCCATGCATCATGCGCAGGAAAATCGACCACTCCCAACAAAAGATATGTTGGAGCATTTCACAGGAGAATTAAGAACTGGATATGAAATGGAGGCTTCAGAAATCTATCACTACGTGCAACCACATTCCTACTTTGAAGAAGCGCAAATAGAAGAGATTTCACTAAAGGAAAAGGACAACAATCTAGCCTTACTAACTCAAGAAAAATTAGGACAGATCAAGAACCTAAAATATGCGAATGATAAGAAGGAGGAAGGAAGTGTTACAAAAAGGATATGGTTAGCATTCCTCATTACCTTCATAATTAATCTTGGTGAAATTATTTATAACAGTAAATCTTTTCAAGTTACAGGAGAGAGCTTTCTTTTCTCCTTATTCCTATCAGTAATAGTTTCCTTTAGTGTTTTCATTTTCTCACACTTAGTTCCATTTCTCTACAAGATTGCTAAAACTACTTTTCAAAGAAGATTACTCATTTGGGGCTCACTCGCATTAGCCTCACTCGTATTTTGGGTGATGGCAATTTTACGCACTGATTACTTAGCTAATCATGATGTACACCTGAGTCCCTTAATCTTCACTTTGTTCAATCTATTCTTTTTTGTAGTGTCTTCGCTAGTTTCCTTCTTCATGCTTCCTACATGGGCAGAGTTGAAAGAGCAAACAAGCAGAAGCAAGATTTTAAAGGAGATTGAAAACTTGGAAAAGGAAGTAAAACAAATCCAAATTGAAAGACAGAGAATTGATGAAGAGAGACAAGAAAATCGTAAAGATTGCCATCGAATAAAGTCATATTACAATTCACTTATGGATAGGCTTCGCAAAATGTATTTCGAAACAATTGAGTTGTATAAAGCAACCAATCGGACTTACAGAAAAGATGGAATCATTCCTGTTTGCTTTTCGGATGTCCTTCCGCAGCCCGACATTAAAGACATTTCATTTACAAACTTTAACTACTAAAATCATGAAAGCAATTCTCAAAACGTTAGGAATTCTTTTGCTAATTACTTTGCTCGTTGGGTGTGTTTCTGAAAAGAACACAACAACAGAGCTTGTCATAACAAGAGATGTTACAGATTCCATAATTGCGCAACCAAAACCCGAAGAGATATTTAATCTCTTCGGGTTAACAGAAAACCCTTTGAGTGGAGCCATCTTCAAGTTACAAAACTTGAGTGATGTAAGCTATAACCAAAGAAGCCAAGTAAAGATTGAACCGCAAAACAAATGGCTTTCAAATGAAATGGAAAGAAAAGGAGAAATAAAGAAGTTCAAAATTGGGATTGAATCGAAGTTGGCTGAAAGCCCAAGTGATTCAGTTGAGAAAGAAAACTCTTCTATCTATTTACCAATAGCACGAGAACTCAATGAACTAAGTCAAAGTAAGTCAAACAGGAGAATTTTAGTGGCGTATAGCGACTTAATGGAGAATACTCCCGAACTCTCATTTTACAGAAAGGGAGATTTTGAACTAGTGAAAAATCAGCCAGACGCATTGCAGAAAAGATTTGAAAAGGAGCTTTTAATAAGTCCGCTAGGCGGAATTGAAATCTATTTCATTTACCAACCCAAGGACATTAAAAGCGACCAGCGTTTTCAAATTATTTCTGAATTCTACAAGAAACTATTAGAGAGCAAAGGAGCGAAAGTGACTATATCCGCAAATATTAATTTTTAAAACTAGTAGTCATGGGCAAATCAATATGGACTTTTCTGAAATTTATAGGGAAGCTAATCTTGCTTGTGTTGTGGGGTTGTTGCCGACTGGCAGAACTCATCTTACAACAAGTCAATGTATTTCTTCAATCATTCATTAACAAACATTAATCCTTAAACAAAATGAAAATCATAGAACAACTCCTCATACTCTTCATAAAACTTCTAGAAAGTATTTTCAAAGGAATCTTCGAGTTTATACAATTCGCTTGGACAGCTATTCCCAAAAAGAAGGATAGCTACAATGCAGAATTTGTAAGTGCTAGAACTCTGTTATCAAGCAGAGAATATGGCTTCTGCCTCACAGGCAGAAGAAATTTATCAGTTAAAAATTCGTATCAGAATTCACTCATCATTGGAGGTACTGGTACTGGAAAATCAAGCGTGGTACTCTTTCCTTCACTATATACAATGAAAGGAAGCTTTGTAATTCACGATCCTTCCGGTGAACTTTTTTCAAAAAGTGCAGGATACTTAAAACAAAGAGGATATGAAATCAAAGTACTGAACTTTGCTAATCCAAATAACTCTTCTGGTTACAATCCTCTTGTCAGAGCGCAAAGTTCTTCGGATATTCAGAAGGTTGCTTCACTCTTAATTGAGAATGCATTAGGAGGAAAAAGCAAAGACCCTTTTTGGAATTCACAAGCAACATCTTTGCTTGCCATGCTTATCACCATCCTAAAAAAACAAGCACCCGAATTTCAAAATCTTTACAATGTAAGGCAACTCTTAAATAGATTAGGTGGAAATCCTGAATCAGTTGATGCACTCTTCTCAGAACACGCAGATGAAATTTTATTTGCTGAATACAAATCCTTTATCGCTTATGATGACAAAGTTGTAAGTGGAGTCATTGCAACTTGTAAAGCTGCACTTCAACTTTTCAATGATGAATCAATTGCAAAAGTTACATCAACAGACAATCTTGACCTCATTGAGTTTAGAAACAAACCAACAGCATTGTTCATACAAAATTCAGTTGCAGACCAGAAGTACTATTCTGTCTTAACCTCACTTTTCTTCGAACAATTCTTTGCTTTCCTTCTTTCCCGCTTTCCCACAGAGAAGGAGAAGGATATTTTCTTGCTAATTGATGAGGCATCATCACTCTACCTTCCAACGCTATCATTAGCAGTTGCCAATGTCAGAAAACACCGCTCAGGAATCATGCTCTTGGTACAAGATTTTAATCAATTAGTAAATCACTATGGAAAGAATAATGCAGATGCAATCAAATCAAACTGTTTTGCAAAAATGTATTTCACCGGAACATCTCTTGAAACCGCAAAGGAATTGGAACAAATCTTAGGAAGATATGAATACAAAGATGAAAAGGAAAGAACTGTAGTTCGACCTCTGATGACAATTGATGAAATCAGAACAATGAAAGATACCCAAGCGATTCTGATTTGTGGACACCATCAACCCATAATGGCTAGACTTAAACCCTATTACCGACAATCAAAGTTTAAAGAATACAGCAACATCGAAGCACCAGAGATTATCGGTCAGTTAGCAACTGAAAGCATTCCTGTTTTACCCCTAAAGCAAAAAGTAAATGAGCAAAAGGAACAATAACGGACTGTGGGAATATTTAGAAGCTACAGGAGTTCTTGAAAAGGGAACCGATGCGGAAATTAAGGCAGCGAAACTTGCTTACCGAAAGGAGTATTTATTGAAATATAAGCAAAATCAACGGAATCACAAACCGGAGTTTACGGTCAACTTCTCAAATGAGAATGGAGAATTCAATAAAGTAGAGCATGCAGCGAAAAGACATAAAATGACGATTACCGCCTTTATTCGCTCCGCAGTGATGTCTTACCTAGACCAAAGCTATATCGTTCCAAATTCAGAACAAATTGTCCATTTAGAATTCATCTTGTCAGAATGTTTAAATCAAATTCAGAGCATTGTGAAAACGAGAGAGAAATATCATTGGGAGCGAGATCAGAAGTTTGAAAGCATTGAGAAAATTATTATTCGAATAGAAGAAAGAATAAATCAGGTTTTTAGAAACCCACCACTTGCTCAAAATGATTGTCAAAGTAAAATCCTTTAAGCGTCCAAGCTTTAAGAAACTACTGGAGTATATGCTCCATGACAATGCTCGACTATTTGATGAAAAGGATAAAAGCTTTGTTCTGACACACAATTTAAAAGGAGATGATATTGAAAAATGGGTAATTCAGTTTAAAGAAAATGAAACCCATCGTTTAAGAAAAAGAAAGGATTCTGTAATTCTCACCCATGAGATACTCTCATGGCACAGAGATGATGCAAAGAACATTTCCTTAGATAAGATGCAGGAAATGGCAAGGGAGTACATTCAGAAGAGAAATCCCAAAGGACTGTTTGTTGCAGTTCCACATTTCGACAAAGAACATTACCACATTCATATCTGCGCTTCAGGAGTTGAATACAGAGCAGGAAAAGCAATGCGAATGTCCAAATCAGATTTTGGAAAACTCAAGAAAGAAATTCAGAATTATCAGATTGAACATTTTCCTGAATTATCAAAATCAATTGTTGCACACGGCAAAAGAGAAAGGGGAAAAGCAAGCGACAGGGAATACAACTACAAGCTAAGAACGGGAAGAGATACAGAAAAGGAGCAAGTAATCGGAATGCTCAAAACCTGCTACAAGAAAGCGAATTCAAAAGATACTTTTTATCAATTACTAAATGAATGCGGTCTGAAAACCTATGACAGAGGCGGAAAAACAACGGGAATTGTATTCGGAAGAAACAAATTTCGTTTTAACCGAATTGGCTTTACAGAAGATAGAATTGAAATGCTAAACATCATGCACAACAAGCAAAGGGAATTAAGGGAATTAAGAGGCAACTCTAAAGACAGAGTGCGAAACATTAATCGTTAATATTTAAAATTATGACTAATACTCAACAAAATCAACCAAACACAACTAAAGATATATATCAAATAGTTACCAATCACATCATAGAAAAACTTGAAAAGAAAATTGTTCCATGGCAACAACCATGGACAGATTCAGGATTACCAAGGAATTTAGTGTCAAAGAAGCCATATAAAGGAATCAATGTTTGGCTTTTAAATTCACTGAACTATTCCCAAAACTATTTCTTGACCTTCAATCAAATCAAGGAATTGGGAGGCTCAGTAAAGAAAGGTGAAAAATCACAAATGGTGGTTTTTTGGAAGTGGCTTGAAAAGGAAGATGAAAAAACAAAAGAGGTTAAGAAAACTCCATTACTCAAGTACTATACAGTTTTTAATATTGATCAATGCACAGGAATTCCGAAAGAAAAATTGCCAGTTAAGGAAGAAAGACAAAACAATCCAATTGAAGCTTGCGAAAAAGTTATCAATGAGATGCCTAAGAAACCAATCATTAAACAAGATGAACAAAGAGCGTTTTACCACACAGGAGAAGACTATGTGAATATGCCAAAGCTTGATTCTTTTGTTAGTAGTGAAAGATATTACGGAACTCTTTTCCATGAATTGGTTCACGCAACTGGACACAGTGAAAGGCTTAACAGAAAAGAATTGCTGGAACAGAAAGGCCCGCAAACAAGGGATTATGCAATTGAAGAACTGACTGCAGAAATGGGTGCTTCCTATTTAAAATCGTACACAGGAATACCACATCAAAACTTTGAAGATAACATTGCATACATACAACACTGGCTTGAAAAGCTTAAGAAGGACAAGAAGTTTATTGTTCATGCAAGTGGGCAAGCGCAGAAGGCTGTGGATTATATTTTGAATGAGAGGGTAGTTGAGAAGGAGGTAGAAATTTTTTCAGATAATACAATTTTAAAGGTTGAAGAAATTGCAGAGAAGAATGAAGAGTTAAATAAGACTCGAACAAGAGCTAAGAAGGAAAAAAATCAGGCGAAAGTCGAAAGGTAAATGTGGAATAGAATTGATTCAAAAATATGCTTATTGTGACTGATTTTTTTAATAGAAAAAATGAAGGTTTTGCAAGCTCAATTTTTAAAATCTGACAAGATTTCAAAATTATAAAACAGCCTAAAAACATACAATTATTTACAAATGCCTTATCTATATTGATTTTTAGCCCACAAAAAAATAGTTGAATTTTCCGTAGAAATACGGAGTGGAAATTAAAAATAATTACACTATATTTCCATCGAATAAAATTAACAGCCTAAATCATACTTAAAATCATGTTATAAACGAGATAGGTTTTTACAAATTATAGTTATCCAAAAAGTTTTGTTACAAATGAGAAAACAAATTCTACTATTACTCCTTATTTCGATTCCTTTTTTTTCAAATGCGCAACAAACAAGTTTTTCACGATTATATGGAGCATCACTTGAAATGTTTTTATCAAGCGTTGAGCCTACCTCTGATGGCGGTTACATATTGTGTGGTGGTGTTTACAGCCAAATTGGTGGCGATTTTATTGTGATAAAGACCGATGAACAGGGCAATGAACAATGGCGTTATACCAATAATCAGTTTGATGGTGATTTTTTTGAGAACTATGCAATAAAGGCAAAAGAAACACCGGATAAGGGATTTATAGTTTTTGGAGATATAACGGTTAGCCTTGCTAACCCGTTTGATTTGTTTGTTGCAAAATTTGATAGTACTGGAAATTTGAAATGGAAAAAGCAATATAATTTCGATACAGGTGAATTTGCTAAGGATTTTATTTTAAATCTGGACACTTCGTTAATCTTTGTCGGAAGATTGCAAAACAAGGATTTACTCATGAAAACAAATTTTCAAGGAGATACACTTTGGACCAGAACAATGCAAAGCGATTCCACTAATTCAACTGATGGAATAAAGATATACAATTGGAATAATGCCTTTTATGTTCCAAGGCTTGAAGGAAATTTTCAAAATTCAAATTTTGGAATTTTAGAATTATTCAAGTTTGACACCTTAGGAACTTTGCTTTGGAAAAAGCAATATGCTGATACAATTCGTGTTTGGAGTATAGGTGATTACAGGCTTTCAGATGATTCAACAATATTAAATTTAAATACCATGGTTTATGGGAATAATCATTATGTTACTCAGTTTAATAAATTTGATTTACAAGGAAATAAAATTAATTCAAAAAAAATTAAGACAGGAGGTAAGTTTATTAAAGATAGCATTTGTGGTGCTGCATACGGAGCGGGTGATACTCTGCGATTTGCTATGTCTTATTTGATACCAGATACAATGATTCCTATAACAAAATTTTATTTGTACAACTTCAAATCAAGGTCATTAATAGTTGTGGGGAATAATAAAATAGTGGCATGCGGAAGTGCGGAAAATGGCTTTTCTGGCAATTTCGGTTTTTTAGCTCTAGCTGTAGATACAACAATAGTAGGAATAGAACCAATCGATATTGAAAAGGAACATATTAAAGTATTTCCTAACCCAGCAAAGAATGAAATCAATTTTGAAATGGAAAACCTACAACTTTCTCAATCAAAAAATACAGTGTTAAAAATCTACGACATCTACTCAAGAGAGATAGTTTCAAAACCTATTAAATCTCTTCAAATAAAGCTGAATACTGAGAATTTTAAAAGTGGGGAATATATCTATGTTGTTTTTAATGAACAAAAAGAAATTGCTAATGGAAAAATAATTATTAACCAAAAATAATCAACATGAAAACCTTGAAACTGATATTCGTAGTGCTTTTGCTGACGATAACTAGCACAATAACATTCGCTATCGGCAATAACAAAACCCTTATGGTGGAATATTTTGGAACAAATATTTTCAGGATAGATGAGGATAACAATGTGATATTTGAAAGAGAGGTTGATTTGTTGGAGTACGCTAATAGTCACGGGTATCAAAACCTGATTTTAAAGAGAATTGATGAAATAACGTATGGAAATACCCCAACAATACTATTCCCCAAATGGGCTAGAGCAGCTAATTACGCACCTACAGGAAGTGCGAAGGCAAAGGAAGATTCCTTAGCAGCTTTTCTCTATAGAGCAAGAACACAATACAACATTAATCATATTGCAGTTGCCGACAAACCTTACGATGATACTACAGACATCTTTAATAATCAAGTGTATAAAACAAATTTTTTCTTTTACAACATCCATCAATTTAATGTTCGTCAGTATTCAGCAAATAGCAATGACAACAATTATTGTTTTGATATGCTTTATTGTGAAGATGATTTCTGGACAAGCTCCGGTGCGACCGGAACAAATGCTTACAATGCAAATTGGAGCAATTATTACCTTAAGGGTATCCGACAAATTGATAGCGTGAAAGTTCTTTCGCAAGGCACTGCTTATGGAACTTTACTTACAGGAACTTACATTGGAAACCTGAACAAAGTAACAGCAAGTTCAAGTAATTCAATTACCAACCAACAGCAAGCCGACTCCATCGACCGTCTCCTCGATTGGGTGTTTCTTGATATGTATTTTCGTGGTTTTAAAATTAACCAAGTTCGGCAAAGCGACACAACCTACGAATTTTTTCATGACGATAAAATACTTGGAAGAAGGATGAAACTCTTTGCTAATAATGCCTATCCATCAGTAATCCTTCCATTGTTCGGTTCACAAGCATCGGCCGATACCGTAAACAGCGATTTTTTTGGTGACAATATTCTAAATGATAACGGGTTGTTTTTTAGTCAGGATAAAACTGAGTGGAACGGAACAGTGAATGATGTAAAAAGTTATTTCGAAAATCTTTACAACACCGTTCAAAATCCTTATAACGACCACCTACCCGGGCAAAGTGGATTAACCATGAAAGAACTTACAGAAGACAGTGTTATGGGCGGCAATATTGCAAATACAATGACAGAAGGAGTAGGTTGGTTTAAATATGGAACAATGCCTGATGCGAATGTGTATTTGCTAAAGGCTGATACAGCGGGAACAGATACAGCGGTTACATTTACCCTAAAACCTGACCAGTTGATTACAAATGGTACCGATAGCTGTGTAAAATGCCGTGGGTTTAATTACAATGCTTCCTCCAATGCTCAAATAATAGCAAAGCACTGGTATGAGAATGGTGTTTTAATGCCTAATGAACTAGACTCTATTTTACAGGTAATTTTGACTGATGGAGATACGACAATTTATACCTACGAGATTACTGTTGAAACACCGGGTTCAGGAGGTGCTTTTAATAAACTTAAAATTAGAAGAGACATCAAGGTTCGAAAATCATTGCTAGTTGGAAACGGCTGTGGTTGGGGACCGCATTGGAGGGCAACTGCTTACTCTAACCCAACTTGTCCTAGTTATAACAACGGTTCTATTACACTCGATTATGTTTGCTCAAGTTGTTCGCCAAGCAATAAAACGTTTAAGTGGTATAATTCAGGTAACTCCCTTGTGTTGACACAAAACTCTACTATAGCAACAGGTCTAAGCTCCGGAAAATACAGAGTAGAGGTGTACTGTGGAACAACCTACATTTCACATACCTACGTAATACTTCATGCTGTTGACAACAGCCCACATCCAACGATTTATTCAGATAATGACGAAATTAATTGCTATGGATCAATGCACATAAATACAGCTTATTCAAGTTATTCAAAACAATGGTATCGCAATGGTACTGGAAGCGGAAATGCAATTAGCGGAGCAACGGGATTAAGTTATACGGCTACTCAAAGTGGAACCTACTATGTAAAAGTGACTGCAAGCGGAGGCTGTTCTGGCTTCTCAGCCCCTTTGGTAATTAACTATGCACCCACCCCGATAATTTCAGGAAGTAACATAACTTGCGAAAGCAATAAAACATATTCTGTAAATGAAGAATCCAATAACTCAACCTATCATTGGATTGTGCCAAGTGGAGTATCTACCTCAGTGGATGGGTTAAGCAGTATCACAATAACTTCATGGGGATCTACTCTTGCGACAACAGGTGGCACAATTAGTTGTACGGTTACCAATACTTGTGGGCAAAGCACCACAGCAAATTATCTGGTGAAGGGTTGTTGCTCTTCTTCTGCTGGAGATTTGAATAATGCAACACTCAACAGTACACAAACCTTAACCGGAACCTTTCATATAAACGGTACCCTAAATATAACAGGAAGTGGAACTACAATTACTTTGGACAGCGCGGATGTTCTATTAAATAAAGAAGCAAAGATTTTGGTTGCAGCTGGTTGTACTCTAAAAATCATTCATCATTCCTATTTACGTGTTTGTAGCACTGATATGTGGAACGGAATTGAGTTAGCTTCAAATAATACTGTTCTTGAGTTGAATACCCAATCAAAGATTGAAGATGCTTTGATTGCTATCAATGCATTGTCGAATGGAATTGTCCGAATTGATAACGCCACTTTAAATGCGAACTACAAGCATGTGCGAATCCATTCGAATGGAGCTTCAAATTCATCTTATATCCGCAATGGAGCCGTCCTGAGTTGTGGAACTTCGCTATACCCGTACTATAATTGTTTAAAAGCTCCTCACACAAGTGAACGAACTTTTCATAGTATTGAATTGATAAATGTTGGCAATATTACAATTGGTGCAAGCAGTGGTGCAAGAAATAACATAAGCTATTCCGAGAATGGAGTATATAGCTACAATAGCACGCCAACTGTTAGTTACACTGATTTTAATCTGAACCAGGTAGGTTGTTTTGCAGAAGTTTCGGGAAGCTTATTAGCTGTTCAAAATGGATTCAACAGTTGTGAATATGGGATACAGAGCAAGTATGACACTTATATGGAAGTTAGCGACAACAGTTTTGAGGGAACAAATTATGGTGTGCACATTTCTGAAAGCAACCGAACAGAATTTCACATACACAATAATTCTTTTCACAATTCCAGTGCCTTTGCAATTCAGCATCTCGCTAATAATGAATGTGTGCATGAAATTTATAGTAATTATATCCTGAATGAAACCGATAGCTACGCACACGGAATTGAGGTGATTGGATTGACACCGGAACAAGGTGGAAGCATAAATTCGCCCGTTTTAATTTACAGCAATGAATTATACAATACGGCTTACGGCATTCATGTTCAAAGTATGGATGAAGCTCAAATTTATAACAATCTGCACAATGAAGTAATGCACACACCCGAACCGGAATACACAACGTATGGAATACTAATTGAGTATTGCAACAAAACCTTGATTCAAAATAATTCAGTGAGCAGTTACGGAAATAGTTTGCAGAATACTTGGTGGAGTAATGGGATAATGGCGGATAATAGTCCCGAAACACAAATGCTTTGCAATAGTGTTGGGAATATTGGAAGAGGATTGTGGATTGGTGGAGAAAGTCCAAGTACCGTTGTTGCAGGAAATAGTATGGGAAATTGCTATGACCAGCTCTACTTAAATTGGAATTTGATGGGTCTTCAAGATCAAGGAGGGGATGCAAGTATGTACCCATCAATTGGTTTGGCTTACGATAATGAATGGGTTGGTACTGTTAATAGTACTGATGGGCATCAAACGAAAAGTTATTACAGCAATATGTTAGAGCCAGGTGGTTATACAAAATTTTACACAAGGGCGGGTGGTGTATTCGAACCAACAGATAATGCAGTATATCCCCCAGCAAGCGTTTATGATGTTTGTTATGCTATTCCATTAGATGCGGAGTACAATGAAATTGGTGCATACTGTGAAGAAAGACCTGAACTTCCGGATGAAAGAGAAGTTGCAGAAAGAATAGCAAGCGGAGATTATGAATACAATTCCAGCTTTGAAACTTTCGAATGGATGAGTAAGGAGTATTTATTGAAGAAGGCTAAAAAGGACACATCTCTTGTTGCCAATAGTACCGACATTGCAACAGCTGTAGCTCAAATAGAACAAAGTAATGTGGGAGTAATTTCAGCGATTAAAGATTCGATTTCCGGAATTGAGCTTGACAGTGTAAACCTTTATGATATTCAGCAATTACTGCAATTAAATAGTGGGGTTCAACCACTATTAGCTATCGAGGGAAATTACAAAATAGCCAACAACTTGAGTTTAAATTATGCAAAAAACAAAAGCTTTACCAATGGTCAAAAAAGTACAGTTGTTTACTTGTCTAAATTGTGCCCGTATGCTGCCGGACCGGCAGTTTATATGGCTCGAACGCTAAGAGCACTGTACGATACAATTCCTCATCATTACACAAATGCTTGCCAAAATTACAACCCGATGCCTGCCAACAGAAAAGCCAATACTTCACTAATCGAAAAATTTGAAACAAGATTATTCCCAATTCCAAGTGATGGGAACGCTGTTTACGAATTTGTAATTGATGAAAAGGCAAATGCTATTCTGAAAATGTTTGATTTTACTGGAAAAATGATTTTATCAAAGGATGTAAGTGGGACAAACAAATATGAGTTCAAGAAGCTTAGTCTCTCAGAAGGAGTTTATCGAGTTCAACTTTTTGTGAATGGCGAGCTGGGTGATGAACAGAATATGGTGGTGGTGAAGTAATAGTTTTACATAAAAAGAGTCCCAAGAGAAATTTTGGGACTCTTTTAGTGCTAGCTATTTATAGAAATAAATAGCTATTAATTAACAAATAAGATATACTATTGTTATTGGACACACTTTATATCAGTAATTCTTATGCCGATTCATGCTCAACTAAGTTCATGTTTCAAAATTTAAAACAAGGAGATTATTTGCCCCAAAAGAAAGTTGAGACCTTAACCAACAATTCGGAACTCAAAGAAAATGGGTTTGGCTATAATCCTGAAACATTGAGTGTAATAACCAATTTGGTGAATATGGTTGTTGTGGTAATAACACTATTCTATGTATCGAAACAATTAAAAATACTTGTACAGCAAAATATCTTATCACCTTTCCAAAATACTTATAATGAGTTAAATCAATTTAATGATACTATTTCGCAATCACTTCAAGTATCTGAAGTGGTCTTTAAGGGTAGAAAGTCCTTAACCTCATTAAGCGAAAGTGAAAGGATTCAATTTGAGCATTTACATTGCAGACTTTTAAATACCCTTGAGGGGTGGATTATTCTTTCACAAGAAACAATTGAAAATGCAGAAAATATTAATGCTCAAATTGAGAGTATCCGGAAAATCGTAAAGTACTACTATACTTTTCCAGGAACAATAGACTTTTGGGAGAAGTATAAGGAATTGTACTCAGTAGAATTGGGCCAAATAATGGATGAACAAATTCTAATCCATTTAACTCACTTAGAACAAATAGAAAAAGAAAAATCGATAAAATAGTTTGACAATCACTTAATTATGATTAAATTTGATTGTATTAATTTTTGCTAAAAACCTAAAAAATGCCAAACTAATTATGCACTTAGAGCCATTAAGCCCGATTTAAACCGCATACGATAGTGTGCGGTTTAAATTTTATAACATGAGACATAAAGTAGAAATATATTCCAATATGCTAGATTACCAAGCAGAAATGGCTTTTCCTTTTGAAAGACCAGAATATGAGTCATTGGAGTGGCTTAGGGCAAAAAACATTTTTGATTTTGGAACAGGGAATGCAACGTATTTAAAAAAACTTGCAAAGATATTTCCTGACAAGGATTTTGTTGGGTGCGAAATTGACAAGGAGATGCTTCAGGTTGCAAGAAAAAACACTGAAGACTCAAAAAACATAACTATCCTGTCCGCGGATGAAGTTAAAACAATAAAAAAGAACAGTATTGATTTTTTTATATTTAGGTTAGTTCTTTTGCATGTACCTGATCGCAGTGTTGCTTATGAACTTACAAAAACCATCGGTAGAAATGATGCGTCAATCCTGGTTATAGATGCTTACGATGATTATTTTTATTCAAATCCAGAACCCAAGATTTTTTTGCAAGCCTTAAAAGATTTAAGATCTAAAAGTATTGATAGGAATCTTTTTGACAAAGTTGAATCAGACTTGTCTGCATACCAATATAAAATCAAAACTGAAAGGCGAATTATTATTAATAATTCCTTTCCACATGCAAATGAATTGATGTTTAAATATATGTATTGTACGGCAGAGTTAGGAAAAGGAAGCCCACTGAGTTCCGAAATTCAAAATGATTTGATTGACTGGTGGTTAAACCCTCATTCTTATATTCAATATGGGGTGTTTTCGAAACTATTTGTAAAATAATATAGTTTATTATAAAATATATATCGTATGAAACAATCTACATCCTTCGGCAATATAAATTATGATAATTTTGGTCAAGGAGCCAAAATATTTTTTCTTCATGGAGGACCGGGTATGTCTTATAAATATCTTATTCCAGCCTTTGAAAAATTGCAAAATAACTATGAACTTTATTTTTTTGATCAACTGGGGTGTGGGGAGTCTGAAGGCATAAGTTCGGTTTCAGAAGATTCTACAATACATTCTTCTATAGAATTCATAAATAAAAACATAACCAATAAACCATACTATATAATTTCCCATTCATGGGGAGCCTATCTTTTGGGAGCTATGCTTGAAAAAAAATTACTTACATCCCTTCCAGATGGGGTAATTTTTTTTAGTCCAACACCTTTTACAAGAGAAAAATTTGATTTAGCGGGAGGACAGCTTGTCGCTAGAATCCCCGATGATGTCTTAAAAAAAATTGGGGACCTATTAGCTCAAGAAACCGATAAAGCGGGTGAGGAATTTATGCAATTGGCTCTTCCTTTTTATAGTGGTCATTCCAGAATTATCAAGCATTTGGGGAGAACCGATTATAGACCTACAACCTACAATAAGGTTTCAAAAACATTGGTGGATTTTAATCATGAACATGTTTTTCTTCCTATCAAAGAAAGATTAAATTTCGTTTTCGGCAATACTGATTATATTGTTCCTACAATGTTCTCAAATATTTTTCTTTCCCAAAATTCTAGTGTTATTGAGGGGGGGCATTTTTGTTTTGCAGAGCATGAAGCCATTTCAAATCTTAACATGGTTAATAGCTTACTCCTCAAAGATAAACACAAATAAGTAGTTGCTTTCACAAAGGGGTACGGGGAAATGTGTTCCCCGCAAGATTGCGTATGGCGGGAAACGAAAGTTGACCGTCCATACGCAATCTTGCTATGAATAGGTGATAAAGATTGGGAAATTTAATTGTTTTTGAAAATTTCACCAACAAAGGCTTTTTTGCTATGAATTCAGTAACTTTCGATCAAAAGAGAAGGAAATAAACAGCTTTTTTTTCATAAATTGGCCTAGACCAAGTTTGTTTTTTATTTAAAAAAGATACTTTTATGGCATGGAATTTCGTCATTTTCTAGAAACCATTAATATGCATGCCCCGTAAACATCACTAAAAAACATTTGTTCTTTCGAAACGACTTTGGTATAATTAATTCAAACAATTCTTTATCTTATCAAACTATGGAAACAAAAACAAAGTATCAAAAAGGCACACTCACAAAGGGTGAGAAAAATCTTTGGGAGGCGGTTAAAAACCTTCCAAAGAGCGATGGAGTCGACAAACTTGATGTTGAATGGAAAACTCATGGGCTCTTTGCAAAGAAGGGCAACACAACATCTGGTTCAAAAAGAAGTCACTAACACCTTTATGTACCTCATGCTTCAAGCCCTAAATTTATTAGGGCTTTTTTATTTTGAATTTGGCCTGTGCATGTAACTTTTCATTATGCCCGTCAACAGCGCGACAAAGGATATTCCGAATCTTTTCTACATAATTATTTTCTGTGAAGCTGTCTGGGTATTGATACAATTTGATAAGGTCATCAATGTTCTTCCCGTTCAATTTGATACTTTTAATCTCGGAAATTCCTGTTTTATGAAGGATTGCCTTAGGGCTTTTTGACATTCTTACTGCTTCTTGGGTTATTCTATGAATTGCTAATTCATGATGCTGATATAGGTGGGCGACTGTTAGCATGGAGCACATGAATCTTTCAAATTTCAATGGTCGGATTTCTACATCCCTAAAGATGTTAGCCCCGCTGTAATATGTGCCAAGGTAATCATCAAACTTTACATACATCTCCTCCCTTAAAAACTTTGCTACATAATAATCCGCTTCAACATCAATATGCATCATCATCTGATTGTAGTAGTAATCCTTTACTCTTGTCGCATCTATTTTATTAGGAATGTTATTAATTAAAGCATGGTATGTCTCATGTAGAATTACCATTAGATAATAAGAAATTGAACATTCTTTTAATTGTGCAAGGTTAAAGTGAATGATGTCCATACCATCCACCTTCATCGTGTTATCAACGTCAAAATTTTCAAATAAAACTTTCGGGTGCCTGTTGAAGTCCTCTTTAAGTTTTTGGCGATTTAAAAAACTAATAAAGGAATCGAGTACGTTCAATATGTACTTTTTATTCTCAATGCTTAATTTGTCCTCAGGTTTAAAAGCTTGTTTTTTCATATTTTTTTAGAATTGTTTTGTGTGAAATAAAAAAGCCACCCTTGGTCGGGTGGCCTTAACCTTACTTTCCAAAGTACTTGCACCATTTATAAATTTTATTTAAACTCATATTAAAATCTGATTTGTTGATGTTTATAGTAAAGATAATGATAAAAATATTCAATTTGAGTCGATGTTAAATTAACTTTAGAATAATCGATGAAAAAATATTTTCAATCGTCAAGTGAAACATATGAGCGAATCTGATAGCTTCTGAAATGCTACAAAATTCCTTCATCTGCAAAAGAATAATAGCCTTCATTAGTTAGAATAATGTGGTCAAGCAAGGATATATCAAGCAGCTTTCCTGCTTCTTTGATTTTTCTTGTAAGTGTAATATCTGTTTCGCTTGGCTTTAAATTTCCTGAAGGATGATTGTGCGCCACAATAATTCCACAGGCAACACACTTAAGCGTAATTGAAAAAATTATTCTAATGTCAGCAACAGTGCTGTCTAAACCACCTTGTGAAATACAATGCCAACCAATTACTTTGTTTGCTCTGTTTAGAAGCAACAAGTAAAATTCTTCGCGCAATTCAAGATGAGGACTCCAAATATTTCGAAGCACGGATTCGCAATCTCTCGACGAAGTTATTTTTTGCATGTCTTTGAATTTAACCTTGGTAGAATAGGCTACTTTTATTTCTGTTAGATTGGATGTAATTAATGTTTCTTGCATGGGACGAGTTTATTATTGTTGCTCGTATGCTTACAAGCTGCAAAAATGAAATTCCAAAAGGAAATTGGAATACCGGAAACGAAGTTGAGGATATGCCGAGAAAACTTTTGGAATCCCAGTAGGGTCGAAGATTCACTTTTTGTGGCTGTACTTTTGCCGACAATAAAAATCGGGCTGCAAGAATTTTACACAATTGCAGAATGAATTTCATTTACCTACAAGTTAAATCAAAAACTGTTGAATTGATTTAAATAATAAAACGCATTTAAACTAGTGTAAGACTTCAAAAAACACTTTATTTTCAAATTAGGTAAGAACGCTAGAAATCTTGCCAAGCACTAAGAGCAGATAGATTGAAGCTGTTTGTGGACAAAATTCTAATCACGTTATATGTTGAAAAATATTCAAATAATCATCCCATTAGCATATGAATGATAGATAGCTATGTTTCACATAAAAGTATGAATGAGCTTGCCACAAGTAAATTAGGATTAAATTATATAATAAGTGCTATTGAGCCTGTTTGACAATTATTTTAGACCTTGTCTTTTTACGTTCACCTTTTGGAAAAATTAAAACAAAACCATTGAACGTGTTATTAAAAAAATGGTAATTAAACCCATTGCTACCATTCTCCGTGTTCAAATGAATTTTGCCATCAAGATTCATTTTTTTATTAAAACAATGGTCTTGCATAAACGACCACTTATAACCAAATTTTTCTGGCCAGTTTATTATTCCAAATTCCTCCATAAAAGAACGGGAGTAAAATGCATTCCGAAAATCGCCATTGACAACTTGCCCTTTTTTATTTAGTGACTCCAATACTAATAAAGCGCAGCGTTTTTTTGATGTTTCAACGTATCTCCTTAACGTAGCATGACCAGAAGCACCAAAATGTTTTGAGACTTGTAATGCCGATGGAATACCGAGTTCATACTTTTTTACTTCGTTTATAAAACGATCATTTTGAAACAATGTAATCGAAGCAAAATAATTTGCCTCTGCTTCAAACTCCTCCTTTACATCTAGATTTAGTGATTCATCATCATCTAAGAACTGAAGTGTCTCTTTTTGCCATGGTAACACATTGTGCCCGGTTTCGTGAAGCTTAACGAAGGATTGACGGCTTACCTTCTGATCCATATCCAAATAAATTAATTTTTCAGAACGATCAAGGAAACCTCTAACTTTGGAAAGACCAGATTTAAGTACATCTGAAAAGACGAAACTTTTATACTTTTTTTCCAGCGATTTTAAATCAATACCCTCGGCAATTATTAATTCAGAATATTGAACGATGTTATCAATTGGTGTCGGAAAAACATCTAAGGATTTTGATGCCTTAAGAATTTCGTGTGAAATGTTTTCAATGTCCTTCCTAGACTGTAGATGCTCCACTATCCTTGTTGCTAAACTTTAAGAATTTAATGAAGTTAACAACTGCTCGTTCTTCATCAATTGAGAGTTTGTCCTTATAGAATGCAATTTCCTTTTCTAAAAGACTAAGAGGGTTTTCTGTTTTTGGTTGACTATCTCTTTCGATAATTCCAGCAGCAGTCAGTAATACATTGAGGTCAATTTTGTAAATCGAAGAAAGCTTGTACAAAACGTTTGCTGACGGTCTTTTTATTTTGTCATTTTCTAATTGACTTAAGTAGGCATTAGATATGCCAGTAGAGAGTTCGACTTCCCTGAGAGTTAAGGAAACATTCTCTCTCGTACTTTTAAGAGTTTTACCTAGTGTTCCCATGATTTATTTTTCTTCAAAGTTATTAAAACAATCTAATTTCAGCAAGCATCAAAGTAAATTTTGAAAAAAATATATCAAAGTGCTTGCGTTGTGAATTTAGATTTTGTATCTTTGTGAAGTTTTGGTTCTTAACGAGTTTATCTTGGTTTGTGACACATTATTTAACAACTTGTCAGATAATCAGCGAAAATGAGCCAAATTAACAGTTTTTAACAAAAGGAATGATTTATGATTAAACGCAAATAAGTGCTAATAAAAAGACAAAAGTGAGCCTACCCAGCTCACTAAATTGTCCAAAAGTACATACGCTCAATTTTGATTGCAGGTAGCTTTTTCGTTTCGAGGCCGCAAAAGTAACAAAGGATTTGAAAAAAACAAATACTTAGTTTAGCCAAAAAATCTTCTCTGAGCACAACATAAATCATTTTACAAATTAGTGTAAAAGGTAAATAAAAATTCATCCGGATTGTTGTGCAATCCCTAAAATAAAAAAACAAGGTAAAGCTATTGGCTCTTCCTTCACTGCGCTTCAAATTTTTGTAGCGCAGCAAAAACAATGTCTAATATTTTAAAATAAAGTTATGCAATTTGATGGAGCATTAATAAAAGAGGAAGGTATCAGCTTTGCTATAGTGGTCGTAAAACCAAGTGTGTTGGAAATAAGCTCCCACACAGAAGAGACACGTCAAGGGTTTTCAGTTTACTTTCCTGGAGTGCCTATTGTTTTGATGGCGCAAAATGGTCGCGGCATTCCAACATATAGCGGCAGAAAAGATATCGTAAAATTTTTGGCCAGTATTAACCCTAGCAGAATTCCATTTAAAAGATATTCTGTTAACTAAAGAAAGGAGAAAAAAAATGAATAGAGATTTACAATTAGTAAACCATTTGAAATTACAACCTGGCGACAGAATTGTTGTTCCCAAAAGTCAATTGCGATTGGTTCAGCATCATGCATTGTATTTAGGTTATGATGAATTTGGACAACACTATATGTGTGAAAATGTAATTGGTATTGGAGTAAAACTAACCAGAGTAAGCGATTTTTTTAATGGGGTAAGAGAAGTTAACCGGATAGAGAAATTTTTTGGAACAAATTCCGAGAGAAAACTGCTTGTTCAAGATGCACTTTCAAAACTAGGACAACCTTACAACCTCATTAATTACAATTGTGAGAGCTTCGTTAATCATATTTTAGTGAAAAGGGCAAAGAGCAAACAAGTTGAAAATGCCATAGGCTTGCTTGGTTTAGCATTATTAATTGGCGTAGTAATTAAAAACAGATAAACATTAAATTACAAAATATGAACGAAATAGCATTCTCAATTTTAAAGCCCGCAGCATCAAAGGCAATAGGTAAATTATGGGAAAACAAGGATAGTTTACTTCTTTATTTTAAAACAAATTTTTGGAGTTATAGAAAACAGAACATACGATTTTCAATTAGTTATCTTTTTAGAATACGAATACCAAACACAGATTATTATTTATTAGTGCTTAATCGGAGAATTGCTGGTCAATTGCAGCCAGTAGGAGGTGCGTATAAAAGATATGGTGATGATTCGCTTTTCGAAAAGTGGGGGCATAAACCAGATAATAAGAAAAACGGTCTTGGAACCGATGAAATAAGCGATAAGGATTTGAGATTTAAGGTTAAGGGCAAAAACGTTATTAATGTCATTAAGTGGTTTGAAGAAGGGAAGGAAAGGGAGGTTAGTGGTAACCGCGAATTTATTGAAGAACTTATTGAGCCTGGAATTGTTGATAAGGAAATTTTCAAAAAAATTTCATATAGACATTTAAAACGCATTTCAAAAAATTTACAATGGAGCGAGCATCATCAATGTAATGAGGTACTTATCTATGATATATTAGAGCTCCTACCTACAAAAGCGCAAGAAGATTTTTTAACTAATTTACATCTAAAAGGCTCTGACCTATCAAAAGGTTATGCATTTGCAGATTCGGATGAAATAGGCCATTTGAGATTTATGGAAAACGGAAGGCAAGTTGCGAAAATAGGAGCACATACAAAATTTACAATTAATGAAGAATAAGAAAATGAGAGACATTTTTAAAAATTACCAGTTACAAAGAGAAGAGCTATTATCACGGATAGCATTTGAGCTTCAGTTAGATAAGACCAGGGCAGAAAAAATGGAAACTGCGTATAAGGCACTTTACGAGCTAATTAAAAGGGATACCATATTCTTCCAAAACTTAGACCTTGAGCTCTATTCTCAGGGATCCACGAGAATAGGAACCACTGTAAAACCAATTAATGGAGATGATTTTGACTTAGATACGGTTATGCATATTTATGATGTATACTCAAAATTTGACCCGTCAAAAGTATACAACGCATTGCTGAGAATTATTGAAGCAGACGATTACTACAAAAGCATTTGTGTTAAGAAGGATAGATGTATCAGGCTTAATTACAAAAGTGATTTTCATATTGATATTCTGCCAGCCTGCATGGAAAATACAAACGACAGGCAAAAAATTGCAATCCCAGAAAAAAAATTAGCAAGTTGGTCTTTTGGTAACCCGAAGGGATTTGCAGAGTGGTTTCTAAAATTGGCTAATTCAGTTGAGCAAAGCATGTTAAGCGGATTCGCAAAAGCTTTAAATGAAGCAAAAATTGAATCAGAGCCTTTACCAGATGATGATGTCTATAGTAAAACTCCATTGCAGCAAGCTGTACAACTAGTTAAGCGATACCGTGATGTTTATTTTCAAAACAAAGAATATCCTGTATCAAGTATAGTATTAACAACTTTAATGGGTCTAAATTACTCAATGGAGGATAATATTTTCGACACAATTGATAATGCAATTGCCAAAATTAGAAATGGATACGCTACTTCAGTTCGGTCGAACGTTAAATTTAAAATTCTCAATCCTGTTAATCCGGCTGAGGATTTCACCGACAGCTGGACCGTAGAGAACTATAAAAGTTTTAATGAATTTGTAAATGATTTTTATACAAAATGGCAGGTTTTGAAGAGTGATTTTAATATAAGCAACTCTGCTTATATCCATTTATTTGGTGAAGGGCCATATAAAAAATCTCTACAAGAACAGACCAAATCATTAGCGAGATTTTCAGAAGATGAAATATCAAAAGCTAGTAGTCTAATTTTATTAAACAAAGCAAGGACAGATACTAGTGGTGCAATAAGCCAAATTAAAGGACTTAAAAATGAGCCCCATCACAGTTTTGGAGGATAGAATAAAACAGGAGCTTAAATCAGAATGGCTAATTCATATCCTAGTTCAAAAAGCACTCATTGATAAATATTTTCCTTGGATAAATTGTGAAGTTGTGGGAAAGATTTTAATTGGTAATGGAGTAATTAGAATTGCAGGAGTCAGTTATCTAGTGAAAATAATGTATTCTCCTTTTTTATTAAACAGACTTGAACGGATTTATATTAA
>WBZU01000887.1_pt1 | contig 24099 bp, 20 predicted proteins | sample 5204311 | NCBI WGS metagenome assembly WBZU01 (sample SAMN12344359, study PRJNA552823) | activated sludge metagenome | biome: Activated sludge suspended growth; feature: Nitrification reactor; material: Wastewater; isolation source: activated sludge from nitrification reactor of wastewater... | reverse complement strand
AAATGGCTTCAGCGTCGGGAAATCAAGAATCATAAAGACAGCGGCGCCGAGCATGGCATACCCGAAAAACAGCGCCTGAAAGACGAACGGAAAGCCCAGCGCATTGGTGGCGCCGAACAGGATTCCGCCGACGACGACTCCCACTACCAACTTTTTAATAATATTTCCCATGAATGCCCTCGTTTAGCGCCCTTCCAGTATGGTGACCGCCCTACTTGGCCCCAGCCGGAACCGGGCTCCCCTCGTGCGCATGGCCCTTCGAATCGGACGGACGCAAGGTCACGATAATCGCGAAACTAACCACTGCATAAAAAACAATCGTAATGCCGGTGATCCACCAGGCCGAATACGAGAGAGTCGGCGTGAAGGATTCGGCCGTGAAGTCCGGCAACAGGTTGTAGGTGTGGAAGTACTTCCGCAGAAGCGACCGCACCGCGCCCATGAGGCCCATGGTCCAGATGGCGCTAAACGCCAGGAAGACCAAGACAAATTGAGAGGCGAAGTCGATCTTGCCCCAGACGATCGTCCCCTGCGAGACGGCTCGATTGTAGATCACGTAGTTGACAACCGTCACAAAGACCAACGTGAACGCGGCTGAATTCTTCGCCGGCATCAAGGCGAGGAAGTTCCAGTCCGATGGCAACTCCAACTCAGCCACCAACTTGGCCCCCGTCGGCACAAATCCATGCGGCGTCATCCAGATCGCGTTGCCCACGACCACCATCAAGAATCCGATCTTGATCACCGTGCTGGAGGAGACCGTCAACGGAATAAATCGGCCAAGGACAGCCGGTGCAAGTAACAGCGGCAACAGGAAGGCTAACGACGTCGCGTCCGGCACTGGATAGTCGGTCAACACCTTGGTCATGACAATCGGCAACAACACCATGACGATGGGCGCAACCACGGTCATACGGACCCGCTCCACGCCTTCGATGCGCTTCATACTCAGCCAGATGTAATAATTACTGGCCAGGAAGATCAGACCGATCATCGCCCCCTGCATTTCAAAGAACATCGACAGCTGGTCAGCCATCATGTAGGGACAGATGGACGCGTCGTAGTCACACAATTCATACGCCAGCAAGTAGCCCATGAACGGCAGGAACAACAAGGCGCCGACACCGATCATGTTGCCGACAAAACCCATCCAATCGTAATAGGCCCGATCCTCTTCCTTCTTTGACCCCATGAACATGTACGCGGCAATGAGACCGGCGACGAAACCACCGAACGTCACGTTACCAACGAGACGGTGTAGGTTGAGAGGCATCCAGCTGTAATTGAAGACCTTGTCCCAGAGGGACGCGGTCGCCAGAAACTCCGCCGGAGAGATACCCTCAGCCCGCACAGGAGTGTTCATAAAGGAGGTTGGAGCGTCGATCACAAATAGGGTGATCGAGCCGATGAGATTGAGCAGCACACCCAAGGCGATGTGACGCGCCTTTTTCTCACCCTTCCAGGCGTCCCACGTATAAAAATACATGTAGAGAACGATCGTTTCACCGATGAACAACAGCGGATACACCACCGCAAAGATGAGGAAGAAGTGATTGATGAGCCAGGTCGTAAACTGCGGATAGGTCGCAAGCAGCACGAAAATGAACAGGCCACCGGTCAACGCGGTCATACTATAGAGGATGACCGTCACCTTCGTGACTTCCTTCGCCAGTCGATCGTAGCGAGGATCCTGCTTGCGATAACCCAGCCATTCCGAAATCACCACGAAAATCGGGGCCCCCAGAATGAATCCTGCAAAGAGAATGTGGAGCTGAGCGACGATCCATACCGCCGTGCGATTCCCCGTATAGGGGAATTCCACAGGGGGCGCACTGGGAGCCTGGGCATAGGCCACTCCTCCCAATACCGCCACTAGCGCGAACATAACCAATAAACAGCGCTGCCAGATTTTCATGATGTCTCGCCGCTCCTCCTCATTCCAACCGATTGACCCGTGACTCGAACTACAAAGCAGGCGATCGTTACTTCACCTGATCCGCAGGCACCCAATCCTTCTTGTTGGCATCCCAGCCCTTGCCGGCCAAGCCGAAGGACCGCTCGAACGCCAGGATCTTCCATCGATCTTCTTCGGACAACTTGCTCTTCCACGGCTTCATCTTCGTGTTTGGCACACCTTCGGAAATGCGCCAGAACCAGACAGAGTCCGAATACATCTTCATGCGATCGCCATTGCGGAAGTCTCGCGCACCGGCCTTGACCGGCTTACCATCCTTGCCATGGCAGCTGGCGCAGTTGACATCAGGATTCTTCCCGCCGATGTATAACTCCTTCCCCTCTTCCAACACCTTCGGATCCGTCCACCAACCGGCAGGCATGTGCTTGTCGGCATATTCCGCGGGAGCAGGGGGTGGCGGAACAACCGGGCCCTCGCCGCCGCCTTCACCGCCACCGCCGCAACCAACCACACCGAACCCGAATCCGAGAATGCCGACCATCAGCGCCAATCTCTTCATGCCTGCCTGTTTCATAAAAGAACTCCCGCTCCTTTCTTCATGCCTGCACTCATTCAAGCGCGGACACCCATTACCATCGACAGAAAAAAAAGACGCTTCCCTGAGGCGCACGTCGCAGCCTCAGCAAAAGCGTCAAGACTCACAATACAACGAGGTCACGTTTGGACTTCCCCGCCTACTTCCTGCTATTCGATCCGGCGAGGAACAATGCCCCACGGACCGTGCCCTATTTCTGCCGCTTGCCCTGTCCCTTCCTTCGCCGTTGCTCGTCACGCATCCGCTTGCGGGAGATCTTTAGCCCAATCCATCCCACAATAGCAACAGCCGCAACCCCGAGCCCATACAACAACCACTGCGGAGGACCGAGATCGCGTTCGCACCCACTCCCGAAATCAACCCGAAGCTTTCGTTCGGTCTCCAGATCGTTCGGATCGAACTGGATCTTGAGATTTCTCTGCTCCCCGCCGGCCTCTACGAGCAGCGGGTCGCCGACATTGTCGTTATGAAGGTGCAGGGTGACTTTATAGTACCCATCACCATCGGTCTCCACGGTCTGACCCACCGTGATTCGGGTGTCCTTCACCAGCACTTCGCTTTTAGTGCTGGGGCGACCGTCTTTCCCGCAGACAAACCCCTCGACCGTAAACCGATGGTCGGCCGCGTGGCTCGCAAACAATACAGACGGTACGAGCAGCGCGCCGATCAACACCCAACAGGCCTGCCGGACGGAATGACTGCCAATTCGCTTCCGTCCTTGCATCTGAAGAACCCGTGTCGGACTCGTGATTGGCCTCACCCACACCTCGAAACACGCTATGCTCCGAGAGGCCTCCTCGACACGAACTCGCGCCAATTTTGAGGCCGACTCTTCTAGCATAGCCCCCCCTCTTTGTCAACAAATGGATGGAGTCAAACGGATGGAGAAACGATGGAAGAAGCGAACAAATCCGATCACGGCAGGCTGGAAAAATCGTGAATCGAGCGGAGCAAAAATCAACGGCGGCGCGTGAAGAAATTTTCTTCTGCGCCACTCGGTCGACGGCTACAAATGACCCCGTGCCTTGGCATCAGCAGCGGCGCGATCCACTTCCTGGCGTCGCTCTGAATCTTTCTTCGCCATCCACGCCTCCCAAGACTTTCCGGTCGCCGTGTCTTCACCGGTGAACGCCAGGGCAGCGATCTCGGAATACGGAATGGTCATCGTCCCGCTACTGGTCGCGGGGAACAGCTCGATCGTCGGCTGGGCGCCCGTCGCTGTGCGATTGAACAGATACCCCGTCACGTGATCGCCTGACCTCAACTCAACGGTGATATCCCCCCGGTAGTCGAAGGCCAGCTCGATTGCTTCGCCCAATTCGGCCTGAGTCGCAGGCCGGAAGACTCGCCCTTCCAAACTTCCGCCTTCCGGCGCGTGGTATTTTGCGTCAGTCATCGTGGTTTCACTCACTGCAAGCCATGTTATGTGATGATGGGGGAAGCGTTCGGCCGGCCGAGCGGCCGAAACACTTCTCCGTGACTGTGATTGGGGCCACCGCTCGGTTATCGCGCGTTGGGCAACAACGTTATCTTGACGGTTTTCGTGAAGCCGGACAAGGAACCGAAGGTGTCCTCCACCGCTGAGGCTTCATATCCGCAATGCACCATGCAGTCCGCGCATTTTTCATTTCGGCCGGTGCCATAAGCATCCCAATCGGTTTTTTCCATCAGCTCCCGAAAGCTTGAGGCATACCCCTCCTGCAGCAAATAACAGGGCCGCTGCCAACCGAAGACGTTGTAGGTGGGATTCCCCCAGGGCGTGCATTGGTATTGGCGCCGTCCCATGAGGAACTCCAGGAAGAGCGGGGACTGATTGAACTGCCAGTCGCGCTTTCGATTGCTCAGAATCTTCGAGAACAGCTCGGTCGTCCGGCTCCGCTTCAGGAAATGCTGCTGATCCGGGGCCTTCTGGTAGCTGTAGCCCGGCGAGATCATCATGCCTTCGACGCCCAGTCCCATCATTTCATCAAAGAACTTCCGGACGCGCTCCGGGTTGGCGTCGTCGAACAACGTGGTATTGGTCGTAACGCGATGCCCGCGCTTGAGCGCCGCCTTGATGGCCTTTACCGCCACATCGTAGACACCGTCACGGCACACCGCTAAATCATGCTCGTCGCGTAAACCGTCCATATGTACGCTGAAGGTCAGAAACTTCGACGCCGGATACTCGTCGAGCTTCCGCTCCATCAAGATCGCATTCGTGCAGAGATACACGTACTTCTTACGCTCCACGAGACCGCGCACGATCTCGGGCATTTCCGGATGGATCAGCGGTTCACCGCCGGGAATACTGATGATGGGGGCGTCACATTCATCAGCTGCAGCCCAGCATTGCGCCGGCGTCAACCGCTTATCCAGCACATGATCCGGATATTGAATCTTTCCGCACCCCGCACAGGCGAGATTGCAGCGAAACAAGGGCTCGAGCATCAACACGAGCGGATACCGTTTGACCCCCCGCAGCTTCTGGGTCAACACGTACTTGGTCACTGTATACATCTGGGAGACTGGAACAGCCATCCCGTTCTCCTATTCTGATAAATGTGAATGTGAGTAACGACTGAGACTTCCGGCCTTCTAGCAGAGGAATCGCGCGGATTCTACCACCGCGATTGAAAAATCGTCAATTTAGGTTGTCGAGACAACCTGGCGAATCCGCGTCCGGTAGTCGAGGAAAAACGCCATGAAGACGCCAATAACGAGCGCCAGCACCCCAGCCACCGCCACATTGAGCAAGACGCGCGGGCGAGTCCGTTTATCGGCAGGGATTGCCGAATCCAATACTTGTACCGTCGGGGTATCTCTGGCTTCGGCAATCTTGGCCTGTTCATGCTGCGACGTCAGGAGAGTGAACAACGTTTCTTGAACCTTCACCTGGCGGAACAATCGCCCGAATTGCAGGGCCAAATCCGGCACCGCGACCATAGCCGGATGGAGTCGATCAGTCGACAAGAGGCCCTTCGCATCCTTCCCGGAACCCATCATAGCCAGCTGTTTCTTGAGTTCATCAACATTGGAGCGAATTCTGGCGAGGTCAGGATTATCCGGCGACAGATATCCCCCCATGACTTGCATTTGGACTTCCTGTGCCGTGATCTGCCCTTGAATCATCGCGGCAGCTTCGATCATCACCTTCGCTTGCGCCTCGACCGCAACCGTCTTGTTTTTGGCCTGAAAATCCCGCAGCGCCTCCTCAGCCTTCGCCATACTTTCCACCGTTTCACCCAGGCGCCGCTCGAGAAAGGCTCGATTTTGCCCTGCCTTGCTGACTGTAACTATGCGGTTCAGGCGATCGAGGTTCGCCACATAGAAATTCGCCATGTCCGCCGCAACTTGAGGGTCTTCATCTTCCACCGACACCTTGATGACCTTCTCCTTCGTCACGGTGATCCGCAGATGGTCCTCCAATTCCTTTCTCGTATCGACCATAGTCGATTCACGATATCGATTCATCAGATCGAATTTCTTGATCACTTCGTCGGCCATCAAACGGGATTTCAAAATTGAAACAAACACATCAGTTGGGGTGGTGGGAAGCCCTGGTAGGCCAAGACCAAGGTTTTGCGCCATACCGGCGGCACCCGGTGAAGTCAATAATGCCGCTAACGCACCGCCTTCTTTAGACTCCAGCTGTGGCAAGACAGATGACGTTGATTCGTAGATTTTCGGGAGAAGAAGGCTGATGGCTAACGCGAGACTAGTCCCCACAAGAAAGAACGCGGCTATCATCGTTCGACGCGCAACTAGAACGTCCCAATAGTCAAACAATGTCACGGGATGATCTGCAGGGAGGTTCTCAGCCCGAGGGCGAGGAGGATCCAGGAGGGCGTGGGGACTATCCGAAGGCCAATCCATAGGCAATCCGATCGACTATCGGCCAACCACCGCAATGCCTGCCGCCGTCAGAGCAAGACTGCCGATAATACTGGCCACCGTCTGCCACAACGCGAGCTGAGGGGGGCGCGCCTCGATTTTTTGCGGGACCACAATGGTATCTCCCGGGCGCATTTCCTTTGCCGAGAGATAGGAGGAGTCCGTCGTCCCATTTGCCCGCATGACGTACATCTCACGCTTATTGGCATCTTCGGTGACACCACCGGCCTGGCGTAAATAGTCGTTCAGATCCAAGCCTGGCCGATAGACCACAGACGTTGGGTTCTTGACGGAGCCAATGATCCCGACCGTTTGGGGCGGCGTCGGAATCGAAATTCGGTCTCGCGACTCTAAAATGATATCGTCCTCGGTGCCTTCCAGACGTTCGATCGAATCCAAACTCACAATGACACGACCCAACTCGATGCGTGATGCGGTCGCCTCCAGTTGCTGGAGACGTAAGGCCAGCACCTGCTGCTCCGCCATAGCCCCACTTGCACCTGCCATGACGTTCAACCCAGCCGTGCCGGCAGCGATTCCGGCTGATTGCGCCGTTAATCGCTGGCGTTCCGCGGCGATAAACCGATCCAGCTCGGCCTGCTGCTTCACTTTGACGGACTCCCGCACGAGGACGATACCGCTTGGAAACGCATTAGGCGTGAAGCCGCCTGATCGTTTCAACACCGAGCTCAACCGCTCGCCGATCTCAATGGTGAAGTATCCCGCTCGCCGAACCTCCCCTTCCACCAACACTAGAGCCGGGGCTCGCATTTGACTCGATATCACAACCTGGTCCAGCCGACTCAACGCAACATTGTCTGAATCGCGGCCATCAAAAACCGCTTTGGGACTGAATGGAATCACCTTCGTCAGATACGTGGCCGGATCGGTCCGAACGATCTCGGCGCGATCGGCATACGCGTCGACTGTGAGCTGTTCGGGAGTCAGGATATCTTTCACACGCATTCCGGATCGAAACTCATAGGGCCCAGGACTTTTCACCGCACCGACAAGACTCACTACGTTCACCACTTGAGTAGGCAAAGTCGCGATTCGGATATAATCGCCGTCCAGTAGGATCGGATCTCCGCCCTCCACACCTACACGACTTTTCTCCTGCCCCTGCGAGGCGAAGGCCCGCACAAGATCCACATCGATCATATTCCGTTCCTGCAACGCCGGATCCTGGCGGAACAGGTGACAGCGTTGGCGATCTGACAAGGGCGTGAGCCCCCCGGCCAATGTCAACAATTCCGTCAACCGAGTCCCGGGTTTGAGTTCATAAATCGCCGGCCGCTTAACCGACCCGCTAATGGCAACGACCGGCCCAAGCGGCGGAACCAGCACGACATCGCCAGCTTGAAGCCGGTTGTCCTGCCGCCGGTCTCCTTGAAGCAAGAATTCATATAAGTCCAACTGTCCAATCGTTTTCCCATCCCGCATAATCCTGACCTGTCGGAGAGAACCAGACCGAGACGGTCCGCAGGCCGCATAAATCGCGTTCGATGCGGTGGCCAACGCGCTCAGCTCATAGGCTCCTGGTCGTGCCACTTCGCCGACCACATACACCTTCATGGTCCTGATGCGGGCCATCGACACATGCAATTCAAAACGCTTCAAGAGCATGCTCAGGCGAGCGTGAATGGTACGCTCGGCCTGCGAAAACGTCTGGCCGCCAACCGGAATGGCACCCACCTGCGGAATTATCACCATTCCGTCTCGTTCGACCGGTGCAATGTAGCTACGATTGAAATTTTGATCCGGGACATTCCAGATGTGGATGGCCAGCGAATCCTGGGGGCCGATCACATAGTCAGGCCCAACCGGCACATCTTGAAGCGACGTGAACCCGCCCGCATGGGCGTCGAAAAAATCATAGCCGAACTGTTTTAAGCGGCTCTTCACCCCCTGCAACACCGAAAATTGTGCAAAGGCTTCTTCCACAGAAAAGTCCTGATGCCGTAGCAACTCGGCAGTAAAGGGCTTTTGCTCCACCTGCTGTTTCGCTTGGCTAAGCTGATTCTGGGCTTGCCCCTGCATGCCACCCACAGCCCCCTGCACTGCCGATTGCAGCCCCTGTAGCTGGGAGACGCCCTTCTTTTCCCGCTCGACCTGACTCTGTAACTCCAAACCACGTTTTTCTTTTTCGGCCTGCAGCCGTTCTAGTTGCCGATCACGCTCTTCCTCTTCCTGTCGCATGCGTTGTTCAACCGAGGTCGGAAGGAGACTATTCGCCGCCATGGGCCAGTAATCGTTCAGGTTTGGCACCGTGTTTTCTGGCGACAAGTCGGGAGCCGTCGGGATCGGGCACGGGGCATGTTGAGGGACAATGGGCTGGGTCGCCGTGGGATTCGTGAGAATGGCTTGACCCGGAGGGGTCGTCGATAATCCATAATTTCCAAACGGAAGGAAGGGGGACATTTGGCTGCTGATTGACGGGCTAACAGACGTACCGGAGGGAGCGGACGGAATCACGGGATTCGTGAGCGTCTGCGCGAGCAATGACGGTGGCAGGATCATACCCCCAACCAGCAACCAGATCACCGCCCTCATCCACCGGCCTGTGAGTTGCCCGCTACGAACACGGGGCACACGCCATTGCATTGAAAGAGGCATACCGTTCTCAGAATCCCGCCTGTGGATAACGACTGTAGGTTCTAATCCAAATTCATCGGCTCAGTCAATCGAGCTCGGAATCAGACCAGTCAGAATTGCACCGCCACGGCTGTCCAGAGGAGATGATTTTTCGCCGTCACACCGGCGGCAAAGGTTTCAGCAAAGGGTGTGAGGGCCGACACCTGACCGGGGTTAGTCAGGCGCTGATAGGTGTACCCCCCCATGACCTGAACGTCTTTGGAACACCACCAGGTCAGATCGACGGCAACTTCACGCTTTTTCTCATGAACCGGCTGTCCCCGCTCCCGCTCCTGCAGATTGAAGTTTGCGCCCAATTGCAGGGTATCGGTCAGATACCGGGTGCTGCGCACAAAAAAGTCGGTCCCGTCGGTACCCATGTGATGTCCCAACGGAAATCCCCGGTAGCGCATGCCGCTGGTATAGGTCCCGTTGTTGTACCAGACCTGGCCCAATTCCGGATGGCGGCGCCGGCCGTAATCCGTATCGGCATATTCGATGCGCAGGTCCATGGTGTCGCCCTGAAAGACCTGCGGAATATAGAGACCGCCCAAAAACGCCGCCCGGCTCGGAATCGGTAGCTGCGACCACTTGTCTTCCGTGCCGATCTCTCCATACAGTTGAAGCCCCGCAGGGAAGGGAATCACGTAGGGCACCGAGGGAAGCCTGAGCCGGAAATCGGCCATGCCCTGCTCGTTGACGTCCTTGTCGGCTCCCTGATTGGCCGGATGGATATAGGTATCCACCACCGTCTCCGGGAAGGATTGATCCCGTCCGCGACCGCCGAACTGGGTCAAGCGCGTCAAGCCGAATTCCAACCAAGTGGTGGGCTGATAACTGATGCGCAATCCGAACACTCGGGCGCGTGAAAAATCTCGGTTACGCTCCAACTGCGCGAGAAACGCATTGACCTTCCAGTCCCCCAGCCCACTGAGCGGTCCCGGCAATTGAAACGGCCGTTCCGTGCCCAACTTGATCATGTCCATTGGAAACGCATGGTCGGTCAGCAACAATGACCCATGATAGCCCTGCCCCCACCATTGCGTTCCTCGTCCGACCTCCAGCGCAATGTTCGCGTAACTTAACTTGAGGCTGAATTCGCGCAGATAGAAGTTGTCGGCATTGTTCGTGGCCCCAATGCCCAGCAGGTGGCGATTGCTGATAAATTTCGGCTGGATCATCAGGGCTGCCCATTCGTTGAGCTCCGCCCAAGCGCGCACATCGGTTTGATTCTGCACACCATTGACAGAATATTCCCCGCCCCGGTTTTCACGGAACCGTACGGTTTGTCCACCGCCGATGGACGACGCATCAACCTCCGATGTGACACGGGCGCCGACGCGCAGCGGCCCGGTTTTATCATCAGGACGCGCCCGAATGGTGCCGAGGCGAATGAGTTCCGGACGGAACTCCGCGAGCAATCGTTCCAACAGCGGCTCGGCAATGGCCTCGCGACCGTCGATGTCGATCTCATCGGCACGAACCCGTTCGATGGCCCGCGCGACATACTGCGCCGCCTGCAGACGGCTGAATGGCTTAGCCCCAATCAATGCACGATCAATCACGCCCAGAGCACTCAGGCGTTCGATCGCGTCATACGACCAATGATGGAGCGGCACGTTCGATGTCGCGTGACCAATCCCCTCGTACGCGAGCACGAAGAGGAACATGACCGGCACAACGCGAACCAAGAGCCGACGGACCAACCCGATTCCTCCCACAGGACAAAGGCGTGATTGTGGGAACGCGGAGGGGAACAAGTCAATCGCAGACAGGCACTAACATGTCACTATGGAAGCCGACTGATCGTGCGAAGGAGAATGAGGAGATCACCAAGAAAAGAGGCATTTTGCACATATTCCCTGGCTACTCGAATCTTATCGGGCAGTATGTGTTGGATGTAATACTCTTCCGGACGTGTTGCCTCCGCGAGGATTGCCTCTTCGTTTCGATATTTGAGTGAGGCAGGGTCCGTGATTCCCGGACGGACCTTCAATAACTCCTCATAGTCTTGGCGGAATTGCTCAACATAGCGGCGCACTTCAGGCCGTGGCCCGACCAGACTCATTTCCCCACGCAAAACGTTCAGCAATTGCGGCAGCTCATCGAGTTTTGTCCGTCTCAGCCATCGCCCCACGACGGTCACCCGCGCGTCTCCGCTCACGGTGATTTCGCTGCCATCCAGCCCCACACCAGGGCGCATGGTGCGAAACTTGTACATTCGAAATGGGCGAAAGCTTCGGCCAATCCGCTCGTGGACAAACATCACCGGCCCTGCCGATTCCAGCTTAATCAATAGTGCGGTAAGTGCGAACAGCGGCAACAGAAGGACGATTCCCGCTAGAGCAAGTGTCACATCCACACAACGCTTGATCACCGACGATACTCGGCGACAATCGTGCGGACTGACTCGATCACATGCTCTATATCGGTTTCGGTCATGCGCGGATAGATGGGGAGGGACATGATTCGCTCGAAAACGCTGCTGGCAATGGGGAAGTCATCGGGTGTGAAACCATATCTGGTGCGGTAGTAGGGATGAAGATGTAACGGGATAAAATGTACCGACGCCCCAACTCCATACTTTTTCAGCGCCTGAATAAAATCATTACGGGTGATTCGGAGTCGATTCAGCTCCAATTGTATGACATACAAATGCCATGAATGCTCTGCCTCCGCCCCTGCGCTCGGAAGGCGGAGTTCTGGCAGATCGGCAAATCCACACTCATACGCGGCCGCGATCCTGCGCCTTGCTTCGAGCAATCGCTGACACTTACGTAGCTGTTCGATTCCGATCGCAGCCGCAATATCGGTCAAATTGTACTTGTACCCCGGTGCTCCGATTTCGTAGTACCACGACCCCGAATCGGAATATCGTTTCCACGCGTCTTTGGTAATGCCATGCAACGTCATCCGGCGCATCCGCTCAGCCCAGGCCTGATTATTGGTGGTTGCCATCCCCCCCTCACCGGTCGTCAGCGTTTTTGTCGCGTAAAATGAGAAGCAGGTGATGTCTCCCACAGATCCGATCGGCTGGCCGCGATACGATGATGGAAATGCGTGTGCCGCATCTTCCACGACTGCCAATCCGTGACTGCTCGCAGCCGCGAGAATGCCTTGCATATCGCAGGGCAGCCCCGCGATATGCACTGGGATCACGGCCTTCGTTCGCCGGGTGATTTTTCCAGAAAGAGCCGCGACGTCAAGGTTCAAGGTGAATGGGTCGCAATCAAGCAGAACAGGCGTGGCCTTAAAGTACGCGACGACCTCCGCCGTGGCGGCAAAGGTCATGGTCGGAATGAGAACCTCATCGCCCTCCTCAATCCCCAGGGCTTCTAACGCCACATGCAACGCCGCAGTGCATGAATTCGTTGCCACAGCATGCTCGGCCCCGACCTGCGCCGCAAAACTCTCTTCAAACTGCTGTACCTTTGGCCCTGTCGTCAACCAACCCGACTCAAGCACCTTCATCACAGCGGACATTTCTTCTGCTCCGATGTCAGGAACATGAAATGGAACTTGATGGTCACTCATGATGTAGTGGCTTTCGAATAGTGCCGAGATAATGGGTACATAGGAACGGGATCACACTGAGAAGTTGACAGGCCCACCAGGAGATCGGGGCAACAAACCGAGCGATCGGAGGGGCGAGCGTGAGGCGATGCAGTTCGACGGTACATCCTTCGAACAGCTCTTGAATTTCACGCCGAGAAACGCCGCGTACATCGACATTCCACGGATTATTGACAAAAAAGTCGTACCACAGAATTAAGCCGGTGGGCTTCAGGACTCTCAGCATTTCCTGAGCAAGTCGCTTCCGAACCTCCTCGCTCAGGATGGACGTAAACACAGTGGATTGAATGATAAGGTCGAAACTTTCATCGGGAATCTGGAGCACAGTGGCATTTCGGCACTGAACAGTCACCCCTACAGGACTCAGACATCGAGCGTTCGCGACTCGCGACGCTAGCAAATCCACTCCGGTGATCGAGCCGGGGTTGGCGCCCCATCGGATGAGGTCTCGAATCCAAAATCCGTCGCCGCATCCGACATCAAGAATTTGAACCCCGCTAAGTGACGACCAGCCTGCCTGCGCGAGGATCGATAGCGTCCGACGTTCTCGTTCCTGCAGCATGAACAAATTGCCCTGATTGAAGAGGGAGAACTGTCCAAGGCAAGAACCACGCTCACGGCGTGCATAGGCCTCACGAATTCGAGTTTCTTCTAGGTCCGATCTCACCGGACCGGTCGCGGAGGATTTATCTGAAAATTCCACGCTCATCATCTGGACAGCGGAATGGAATTCGCGTCGGTATCAGGCACCTTGCGACGAATCCAGAAATCGAATATCCCGCGAACATACCCCAGGCCGTAACTGACATGAAGAATCGGAAAAACCAGCAACATCCATCCGGCACAGCGAAGGCCACTCGACAATCCTACCGCAAACGCGAAGACAAAATCTGCCAGCGCATAGCAGCCCACCAACAGCGCCAGAATGAATCGGGAAGGTTGGAATACCGTCGATGCAGTGGAAAGACTAATGAGCAATGCTAAACATAGAAGGGGTACCAGTTGCCGCAGGGTGCAGACTCTGCCCACTTTCCACGCAACCAGTGGTTTAAAGTATCCATACTGGTAATACATTCTCCAGAGTTGCTGCAGGGATGAACGGGCATAGTAGTAGGAGACCACGTCAGGGACCAACAGGACTCGACCCCCTCGAGAAATTAATCGATGGTTGAATTCATCATCCTGATTTCTGATGAGTTGTTCATCGAACAACCCGATTCGGGCGAACACGTCTTTCCTGTAACAGCCCCCGAATACCGTATCGACCAATCTCGGCGTGGAGGTTCCGATTCGGAAATATGACGTTCCCACACCGAAGGGGTGCGAGAGGCCGTAAGCAATCGCGTGCGCCACGGGGCTGTCATTGGCAGGCACGGTCATACACACCCCGCCGACATTGTCCGCCCCGCTCCGCCCCAACCATTCCACCAGGCCGGAAATATAGTCCCTCGGATAGAGACTATGTGCATCCATGCGCATGATGATGTCGCCGGTTGCCTCCGCGATGCCGATATTCAACCCGCACGGAGTGGTTCTCTCCACATTGTCCAGCAGGCGTATCATGGAATGCTCCGCAAGATACCGGGAAACAATTGACCTCGTCCCGTCCTGGCTCAGGCCGTCGACGACCAGAATTTCGAGGCGATCCCTGGGATACGTGCTCTCTAGAATGGATTCTAGGCTGGCTGCAATGAAAGGCGCTTCATTGAGGCAAGGCACAATGACAGATACGATCGGAGGCATCTTCACAACCTGCCCCTTGATGGCTTCATCACATTGTGCAACGCGCGAACGCACAAGCAGGCACTCAGAAAGATTCGCTTAGACCTTTGCCACCTGTGGAGCATTACCCCGGCTCGACACTAAGTACAGCGCATACCCAAGCCCCATACTCATGGCCATCCCTTTCAAGCCAGGGATTCCGCTACGAATACATAAGGGGTAGGCTGAAACAAGCCCCGCAAAAATGAATTGACCCGCCACGCTCACACACGCAAACTTGAACACTGCCCAGTGAAGTCCCCCTAGAAGTAGCGCTCCAACTACCGACGCCAACAACCCATAATTTATATAAAAGTCCGTCATCAGATTCATGCCCCATCCAGTGCGTGCGGGCAAACCAGCAGAAGCAGCAAAATGCTCATACGGTCCTTCATCGGGTCGATCTTCTGCGACGAACCTCGGCACAAGAATGCTCCCAAGATAGCTAAAGGAGCCGCCGGGATACGGCTCCACTCGATTTGCCATTGCAATATACTGGGAAAATACGGTCCTAGACTCGGCATTGACTATCACCTGTGCAGCCGCTTCACTCATAACCTCGGATAGCCCCATCGGCCCCTTCATTTCACGAAACACACCAATGGCACTAAGAGGGATGAGAAGTGCTAGCGCGAGGCATATCCCACGCCCGGCCCGGATTCTATGGAAGCTTGCTAGTGCCACTGCCGCAAGTCCGCCTTCAAGGAAAATGACCCTATCTCCCAGCGCCATCATGGACGTAACAAAGAGTGCCCCCCCAATGAGTATCAGCACCCAGAATATGTACGTCAGTCGCCCCGGTCGGACTTTTAAGGTCTCGCCCATGCCGACACCTGCAAAGAGGAGAATACAAAGGCACATCGAGGCGATACTCAGCATCAGCTTTAAAAGCCCACCGTAGGCACCCAACTGCTCAGCTGATTTAAAGACTAGGTATGCGGATTCCCCCTCATTCAAATAAGTGAGTACGATCTCAACCCAGGGCATGATCCCAACAATAAAGCTCACAGTACCCAGAAGGAGCACCGGCCATCCACTCAAGAACACATCACCGCACTCAAGCTTTGGCAAAACATTCGGACGCAACAATAGGACTGCCCAGGCCATCAAATAGGTGTCAGCGAACACTAGGCTTACTAAGACCGCCGCCCAAAAATGTTGGTTGTATGAGATGAAGTAGGGAAACCCATCATACCAATACTCTCCGAGGGTCCACCCCAGAGCCTCGTGGAAGAAGACCACGACATATCCGTGCAATAGATAATTGTAAGACAATCCTAATAACAGGAAGACACCGAAAGATTTGGCCCTACAGAGCACATAGACATTGAGGAGGAGAAATAACAGAACCAGCACTACTGCAAGTGCTTCCATTAGCTTAAGTCCCAACCTCTTCCAAAATTTGTGCTATTGCATCAAATGCCTTCTGCACTGAAACCGTAGTAATGCATTTTTGTGAAATCGGACATTTCGAAAAAAGGGGTGTCTCGAAACACGGCATACATGGCAAGGAGTAATCCGTCTTCACGATGAGATTCCTCTTTCCCAATGGCTGCGTCTGATTAATTCTTGTTGGGCCGGCAACGGTCACAACAGGCACGCCAACCGCTGCAGCAACATGCCCTAATCCGGTATCGCCACATAGAAAAACATTTGTCCTCGCTATGCATGCAGCCACGACACTAAGAGGCATGTCCTGAAATCGCACAACCCTCTTAGCCATATCCTTCGATCCGGCCTCAAACAGCCGATCCTCTGGGCCGAAAAACAGAGCTACTTTTCCATTTGGGAATTCGGTCAAAAACCGCGAGATGACATCCCAGCACCATGGCTCTGGGAGTTTCTTATCTTGTTCAAATACGCCACAGCCTGGATGCAAACCCATGACAACATGCCCCTCGAGTTCGTGCTCACGCCATACCAACGCCGCATCTGTCTCCTGCGCCTGGTTTAAATGAAATTTTGCAGATAAATTTCCATTGGTTTCAGCATCGGGAAGCAACAATTTAAGGATTTGGATATTCTCCAGACTCCGATGATTCATAAGGTTTGTCTGCCGCCAATGCGTGTATCCCCAGCCGCGACTGGCAATGCCGCCTCCGGCAACCAGTTTCAAACCCGACAACAACCTCAACAGGAGACCTACTTTTGGCGATAGCCCTGTCGCTACGATCGCAGCATCAAACCGCTCAAGTCGAACCTTGGAAAAAAACAACAGTATGTCGAGCACAGACCTTTTGCGAAATGACATGCTTCTTACTTCGTCGCAGAGATCGGAGCCTCTTATCACATCCCCAGCTGCCAACGATCCTGCCACAACTGTGACGTGGGCGTTCGGCAACGCCGTGCGAAGCACATGCAGCATCGGCGTGGTCATAATCATGTCCCCGATACCCCAGGTCTGAATAACGAGGACTTTTTTCATGCGACCTCAAAGGATGGTCGCCCTTGCTGCTTCCAAAGTAACACCAAAGCCTCCACTCCGTCCTGAGACGAATACCTGGCGAGGGCTCCACATGCAACGACATAAACAACCGTCGATGCACACACATGCGCCCTATTTTCCGCGGGCCACAGAAACAGCCGGGGTAAACGTACCCCTACACAGAAAAGTGGCCCAAGAAGGCATGGAGTCGATTCACAGGCAAACACCCCACCAAGCTTTTTGTCCATCACAGCCATTAAAAGATCACTTCCGGCTCGTCATATAAACCTTGGCTGAATTACACGACATCTTGTGAGAGAGAATGATCTACGCAACAGCCGCGGGCATCCGCCTCACCATGAAACGAAATAGATAGAGACCTTCGAATAAGACCTGAAACCCAACTGCTATGACATAGCTGACCATGAGACCATTTCGACCATGATGCACGAATAACGGATAGCTAATGACCATTTGCAGAATGTACCGTGCCGAATAAATGATTGAGACTGCATGCATCCGTCCATCGCTGAGGAGGGGCATCAAGAGCACCCTTGAAATGGCCTCAGCGGGAAGAGCCCATACGGCCAACTCCAATAAACGCCCTGTCTTTTCAGCGGCCGACGCATCGAACAGACCACCGCCAAACGCCAACCCAACCACCTCGCGCGCGTTCCAATAAATCGCAGACGCCATCGACATGGTTACAAGGAACAGGCCGACGCAACAGGACAAGAGGATCCATTTGGCCGAATGCACATCTCCAGATTTCAGATAGCGAATGTACCGAGGGCCCATCACCAGAGCCAATGGTTTGCCCGCAAGTATAGAGAGCGGATAAATGAGCGCGAGCGCATAGGTCATCATCGCGATGCTTCCTACCCCATCCATCGAGGCCAACGCTCTCAACAATCCCATCGCTACCTGAGCCAATACGGCCGTTAGAAGGAGCCCGAATCCTTGGCTCATAAGAGAGCACATTTTGCCCTTTCCAACGTCAAGCCTTGGCTTGTAATGAAATCCCGTGACCCGTGTGAACATCATCCATAGGAAGGCGAGACCCACCGCACCAAAGACACACAAAGATAGGGCGGTTTCGTTCAGCGTCGGAGCATAACCAAAAATCCACCAACTTCCGACAATTCCCATTCGACTTACCGCCTGACAGACTTCCGCCCCCACAGGCACTCCATACGCAGTGAGTATGGAACTAAGAAAAGACCCGACCCCCAATACAAGGACCAACGGCATCAACAGGACAATAAGGCTGACCGCTTCATGTTTCGCCGCGCCCTGAAGTCCTGGGGCTAACAATTCGGTGAGCGGGATCGAAAACATGGCGGCCAGGACGACCAAACTCGTGAAGCATAGCAACAGGTAGCTCAAAATCCCGGAGAACAGATCATTGGCGTAATTGAAGTCTTTGCTGTGAACCCCTGAAAATTTTGCGGCGATGAGGGCCTCAAAAAATACGAAGCCGCTCATACTCATCAACATAAACGGGACCGAATAGGCGACATCAAATGCATCCTTGTGCGACGACGTTCCCCAATTCGACGCCAAAAACTTCATAAACAAATATCCAACAAACGCGTTGAGCGCGACTTGTGTCGTGAACGACCAATGCCTGAGGATGTCCTTCATCATATCAACGGGGAAACCATCGCTACACCGCGAACCGTCTCAAATCTTCCCAGTGAATAGAAAACCAATTCCCGCTAGGCGGCATTCCTGTCGACTCATATTCCCTTTGGTCGATCCTTGTCCATGCCGTATCTTGAAACAATGTATTTAATTGACGCCGCACCTGCGTAGTTCTTATCATCGCCCCCCACACGTGAAACCACCGCTCATTCATCGAATTGGTTGCGGCCTGTTCTGGGCAAGCTTACTCACGCTCGCCTATCTATTCCCAATCAGTGACCTCTTTGCAGAAGAAGCCGTTCAGCCGTCAGTTGCCCGCCTCCTCGACGCCCGCTTCTCCGTCAGCACCTTCATGCTCAACCTCGAGAAACAAGGCCTGGAGGACAATACCTTCACGAACGGCCTGGGACGCGACACGACACTCATCGGCAATTTGGTCAACGCGACCGTCTATCGGCGGTTGCTCCCCAATCTCGAAGCGGAGCTCGGGGTCTTTGCCAATATACCCTTCGGACACGATACTGAAGTATCTCAAGTCCGGCCCATCGTCCGCCTGACCTATCAGCCGATCGATCAGCTCACCGCCGTCGCCGGGACGATCCGCACTCCGCACCGGGATTTCCACGACGCCGTCTTCGACAACGGCAACCGGTTCCTGCGTCCCATCGAGCAGGGGGCTCAAATGCTAGTGGATTCCCAACACTATCGGCAAGACCTGTTCATCAACTGGCAGCAGGCATTTCAGGGCTTGTCGCCGAACCGCTTCGACGTGGGATATGCCGGACAGCTGAAGTTCGGTCCGCTTCGATTCAACGGCCAAGCCCATTGGGTACGCAATGGGCAAGCCCTGTTCAAGCTGGACCGCTCCTTTAATACGCGCGACAACCTGGTGGTCGCCGCCGGCCCAGAACTGGTCCTGACGCCGCCCCGATTCTTCCGCTCCGCCGACTGGTGGAATGAAATCGGCATCAGTTACACCTATTTGGCAAGTTTCAACCAGGCTGATGACGGCTCTCCGACCTCTCGTGGGCGCGGCTACGAGCTTCGGGGCTGGCTCGACCTGGCCGGATGGCGTCCCTATGTGTCCTTCTGGAAAGGCCGGAACTTTCTCAGCCAGCAGGGCGATCCTGAATTTAGGGCGAGTAATTTCCCGGAATTCGGACTCTCCAAAACGGTACGGCTTGGAGACCGGGCATCAATTGAGTTTGGGGCCCAGGCCCGCCGAATCCGCGCCTTCTATACCGAAGACTCGATCAACTATTTCACCCGCGACACGTTCAAATGGGTGAATCAGGAATATCTGGTCTTCAACTGGAACTGGGACACGAATCACGCCGACCTCATTGGCGATGTCTGGGCTTCAGTTTCTCAACCTGCCGAGAAGGACCTGGACACGTCTTCAGCACGTCGGTTCCGGGTGAAGCTCGACACCTTGACCTACGTGTATAGTGTGGCCTATTCCGGCGTTCGACAGATTCATGGACTGCCGGTCTCAAACCATATATTCGCGGGCCAATACCTTGCCCCAGTGCTTCAGTACAAGGTCACTCCACAGCTGACGCTTGATGCCGGTGTCTTCGCCGGTCTGCCGGTAGCGGATACCCAACGGTTTCACACGGTGCAGCCGATTCTTTCCGCCGAATATGCGATGTTTCCGGATGTGCACCTGGTGGCTGGTACATTGCGACGCAACCATCCCTTCGTGGATGCATTGTTTGACGATGCGAAGTTATTCTCTCGCCCAATCGAACAGGGTTTCCAACTGCTGGTCGATCAGGAACACTATCAGCAAGATCTCTTTATCAACTGGAACCAAATTGAAACGTTCCAAAAAGCCGAGCGGTTCGATGTGGGCTATGCCGGCCGGGTAGCGGCGGGGCCTTTCGCGTTAAACGGCCAGGTGTATTGGACCCATTCCGGTGGCGCACAATATTCCGAGGCGCGCACATTTTTCGGACCTGGCCTGCCCCGCGATCGTCCTGCCGGGAACAATTTTCTGACTGCCTTCGGGCCGCAATTCACGTTTCAACCCCGACAGTACTGGTCCGCCGTGCCCTGGTTCCGGGAAATCGACATCATGGCTCTCTATCTCACTAGCCAGAATGAGCCCACGCAAAGTGGTTCCCCGATTGTCCGCGGTCGCGGATATCAATTCACTGCCGGATTGAACCTCGATGGCTGGCGCCCTTATGTCACGATTTGGCGAGGGGAGCAGTTCGTGAGTGAACGTGGCGACCCCGCGTATTATGCAGGAGATTTTACGGAATTCGGTCTCGTGAAAGACGTGGTATTACCGGCAGGTTTTTCTCTCCGCTTCGGCGGATTTGGACGCACCATCGAACGGCATCTCACCCATACCGAATATGCGCTGCTCAACTGGTCATGGGATCAATCGAGATGGCGAGGATTCTGCCTACGCCCCACCTTGTTGCATCGAGAAGAAACCCAGTGCTGATCAGCCTCAGCCGTGGTGAACGTTTCATCTGTTTTTCAAGCAAGGAGGATTGCCACCTGACGGACCGTGCACCTGCCCGGATACACTTCTCGCTTGCCACCTCGCATGAAGCTCGCTAGAGTAGCACTCTGAGACAATTTCGGGGAAATCCCTGTCGGTGAGAGGAGAAATAATGGGTCGCTGGTTCGTCGCACTACTGTTCCTAGTCCTGTTGGGCTTACCTACACGCGCACTGGCAGAAACCTATGTCGCCGCAGGCATCGGTATGAACGCCCCCTCCTTTGATACCACCGATGCCGGAAAGGTGGCCCTCCAGAAAGACCTGTTTTACGGAGGCAAGATCGGCCATTACTTTAACGATCGCGGCTACAACTGGTTTGGGATTGAAGTGGACGCGTACCGTTCTACGCCAGGCATCAAACAACAAACATTGCCGACATCCAGCAACCCTCGACTATCGGGGCCGATTCCTGGTGCGGATTTGATGGTGCATTCCCTAGCTTTTAATGCATTGGTCCGCGTCACCGGCTATCAATACAAGGTGGAACCCTATGCAGGACTTGGCATCGGCCTGAATGTCGGGAATATTTCAAGCGGCAATTTCAGACCAGAAGCATCATTTGCCCCAAGCTTTAACGTGTTGGCTGGCATTCGGTACTACATGACCGAGTCGATTGCTCCCTTCATTGAGTACAAGTATAACTTCGCCCAATTCAAATTCGACCGCAGCAATGTCACGGCCGACTACCGCGCCAATCTGTTCATGTTCGGCATCGCTTATCATTTCGGTCGATAGGACGATTCACTCGTATCCCAACCACTTTACGACAGCTGCAATCAACGTCCCTCCTTTTGGACACATCGTGGTCGGGTCCATCCGGAGCCTTGATCACTTCACCTGCGCCGGTCTTCTCATGCCATTAGGAATCATGCGGTCATAGCTAGTCGCAGAGCAGACCTTACACCTCAGATACTTCTCTCCGCCCCGACCTCCCCGGCTTTGACATTCTCTGCGTCTGTTTCTTCACCAGACGAGCGAAAATCCTGGCAGGATTTCAGGTACGCGAGAATGCTCGACTTCGGAATCGTTAAGGCCTGGAACGCATGCCGGATCAAGGTATGTGCCCCCTCAACTTCGGGCAGGATGATTTCCGTGGCGCCAACGTCTTTCAGGTCTTCCGCCTCCCGAAATCCATGCGCCCGGACCAGCACGGGGATTTTCTCATTCAGTCCGCGCAGTCGACGAAGGGTGAGTGATGCCTCGCTGATGACCGGAAGCGCAACAATCGCTAACGCCGCTCGTTGAGCACCGGCTGCGTTCAACAGCTCGGTTTGCGAGGCATCTCCATACACGCATGAAATGCCTCGACGACGTAGCTGTCGCACGAGGTCCGGGTCCCGCTCGATCACCGTGTAGGGAATCTCGAAATGGTCGAGAGCCAGACCTACGGTGCTTCCCATGCGACCGAACCCGCAGACCACCACGTGCCCTGCTTGTTCGTCTTGGATTGCCCCCTGGACCGGCACCGAAGCCCGCCCCATTCGCAAATGCAATGCTGCGACCCATCTCGGTGCATATCGAACCAGGGGGGCGTTGAGCAGAATGCTGAGTAGCGAGGCGGCAAGGGTGGCATTGTACACATCTTCGCCCACATGGCCTGCCGTTTTGGCGACATGCACCAACACGAAAGAAAATTCGCCGATCTGCGTGAGCCCCACACCGACGAGCAGTGCCGTTCCCCATGCATAGCGGAAGAACCGGACCACCAGCGTCCAAATGACAAATTTCCCGACGACAATCAATCCCAGCATGAGGCCCAGCAATGGCAGATTGGCCCAGACGACACGCGGATCGATCAGAATGCCGATCGTCACAAAAAAGAGGGCGACGAACGCATCACGTAGTGACAGCAACCGGGCGAGCATTTCGTGCCCATATTCCGAACCGCTGATGATCAGCCCGGCCAGAAATGCGCCAAGGGCGAGGGACAATCCCGCCATTTGCGTCACGGCCGCCGTTCCGATGCCCAAGGACAACGAGACCAGCAGAAAGAGTTCGGCATTTTGTGTCTTCGCAATACGCGTCAACAGCGGAGGAATTGCTTTCGCAGCGAGATACGAGAAGGGAACCAGAATCAGGACCGCCAACCATAAGGCTTTTCCAATCGTGGCGAACCGGCCCGGCTCCAGAGCCCCGAGCGCCGGCAGCAGCACGGTCAGCACGACCACCGCAAGGTCCTCGACCAGCGTGATCCCGATCATCACCCGGCCGTGTTTGGCACGCAAATCTCCGCTGTCCAGCAGCAAGCGAGCCAGGACCATCGTGCTGGCCACAGACACGACCGCGCCAATGACCACGCTTTGAATAAAGTTCCATCCCACCACATGCCCGACTCCGACGCCGAGCAGGATGGAGAGGACGATGCCGATGGGCCCTCCGAGGAGGGCGACCCAGCGCACCCGTAATAAATCATTCAAAGAAAATTCAATCCCGATGCAAAACATCAGGAGGATGACACCGATCTCGGCGAACAATTCGAAACTATGGACGTCCGAGATAGAAGGACCCGGCGTCAAGGGGCTGATTAAAATGCCGCCGAAGACATACCCCAAAATCAACGGCTGACGAAGCAGATAGGCGGAGGTTCCGCCGAGGACCGCGGCGATGAACACATAGGCGAGATCTCGGAAGAAAATGGGATCTGGGGCCATGAGTCCTCTCAGATAAAGTATCGTCCTTGCAGCCTAGCAGGTTCCGACGAAATACAGCTACGCCAGTCGCCCAGTCGGCTGGCCGACTATGGAACCAGGCCTTCCATATTCTACCCATTTGGCAACTGAGGACGTGGAATTCTTTACCGATGGTATTGGATGGCTTCAGCTATCGCAAGATAGGACAGCTACCAGTCTGTATAACCCTTAACCTGGACAGTGGTCGATTGGTATTGGCGCATCAAGGCAAAGTTTTTCCTGCAAACCATACCGCCTCGAGCAACGTGGGGAGGTTACGTCGGCCAGTCCAAACGGAATGTGGAGTCAAGCGGGGTGCAGCACAGGAGTGGGATTCAACGTCATAGGATACTTCAGTGAGGTCAATCCGAGTTGGATACCATGGACGCGAATCGGGCGTGATGGAATGTGCCGATCGATTCGGGCAAAAGCAAAGGGTACTGACTCGCGGGCGGTTCAAGCGTTTGAAGAATAGTCACTGGCGGGTTGTCTTC
>WBZU01000886.1_pt1 | contig 24121 bp, 18 predicted proteins | sample 5204311 | NCBI WGS metagenome assembly WBZU01 (sample SAMN12344359, study PRJNA552823) | activated sludge metagenome | biome: Activated sludge suspended growth; feature: Nitrification reactor; material: Wastewater; isolation source: activated sludge from nitrification reactor of wastewater... | reverse complement strand
ACACAGGCAATGATGAGCAAGTTTCTGCGCCATCCTGTCTCTCTCAAAATCTTGTGTCCGCGAGGACGTGTCGGTTCGAGTCCGACCACCGGCACCACTGGCACCACTGGCACCACTGGCCTTCACGCGGGCCGCTTCGCATGCCATGGCGTGCTTTGCTCATACGCATGCGCGGCGCGCAGGATGGTGGCTTCATCGAGCGACCGGCCCACGAGTTGCAGGCCCACGGGCAAAGCTTTGCCGGTCTCGGTGGCGAAACCACAGGGCACGCTGATGGCGGGCAGGCCGGCGAGATTGGCGGCGATGGTGAAGACGTCTTCGAGATACATCTTCAGCGGATCGCTGCTGATCTCACCGAGCTTGTGCGCAGGTGAGGGTGCGGTGGGCGAGAGGATCACATCGACCTTCTCAAACGCTTCTTCGAAGTCGCGCCGGATGAGCGTGCGGGCGCGCTGGGCTTTGAGGTAATACGCGTCGTAGTAGCCGCTGCTGAGCACGTAGGTGCCGAGCAGGATGCGGCGCTTCACTTCGGGGCCGAAGCCTTCGGCGCGGGTGTTCATGTAGTGATCGAGCAGTTCGCCCTGGATCGCGGTGCGGTGGCCGTAGCGCACGCCATCGAAGCGCGCGAGGTTGGCCGAGGCTTCGGCGGGTGCGAGCACGTAATACGTAGCCACGCCGCAGTCGGTATGCGGCAGCGAGACATTCACGATCTCCGCGCCGAGTTCGGTGAAGTGCTTCACGGCTGCATCCACGGCGGCGCTGACGGCGGGGTGCGTGCCGTCGATGAAGTATTCCTTCGGCAGCCCGATGCGCAGGCCTTTGATGCCATCACGCAGGCCCTGGGTGAAGTCGGGCACAGGCACATCGAGTGAAGTCGAGTCGTGCGAGTCTTTGCCGCATAGATGATTCATGAGCAGCGCGGCATCTTCCACGGTCTTCGTGATCGGTCCGATCTGATCGAGCGATGACGCGAAGGCGACAAGGCCGTAGCGCGAGACGCGGCCATACGTGGGCTTCAATCCAACGCAGCCGCACAGCGCGGCAGGCTGGCGAATCGAGCCACCGGTGTCGGAACCGAGCGCGGCGATGGCGAGATCGCCACCGACGGAGGAGGCCGAGCCGCCGCTGGAACCGCCGGGCACGCGATCGAGGTCCCAGGGATTGCGCGTGACGCCGAGAGCGGAGTTCTCGGTGGTCGATCCCATGGCGAACTCATCCATGTTCAGCCTGCCAAAGGGCAGTGCTCCGGCCTTGCGCAGCTGCTGGATGCATGTGGCGTTGTAGGGCGCGGTGTAATTCTCCGCGAGAAACTTCGAGCCGCACGTGCACGGCTGGCCTTCAACGTTGATGTTATCTTTGATCGAGATGGGAATGCCTCCTAGCGGCTGCGAAACATCAGCGCGGCTGGCTTCGGCGAGCGCGGCTTCGACATCGAGCGAGAGGTAGGAGCCGAGGGCGGCATTGCGCGCTTCAATGGTTTTGGCGAGATCGTTGACGATGTCGGTAGGGCTGATTTCGCGGGCCAGCAGGCGCCGGCGCAGGGAGGCGATCGTTTCGGTGGCGAGTGACACGGGTGAAGAACGGTGTGCGGTTGGTGGCTGCGTGCGGTTCACTCGACGACTTTGCCGATGACGAACTGATCTGCGGTCTTGCGCGGTGCATTGGCGAGCGCCTGCTCCTGCGTGAAGCCTGGGCGTGATTCGTCCGCACGCCAGACATCGAAGACGGGCATCGCATGCGCGCTGGGTTCGACACCGCTGAGATCGTGCTTTTCGAGCACGTTTACGTAGTCGAGAATTTTTCCGAGCTGCGCGGAGAACTGGCTGGCCTCGGCGTCGGTGAGGCGCAAGCGCGCCAGGGTGGCGACGCGGTGAATGTCGATGTTCGGTGCGGACATGAAGGCCGCAATGGAGAAGCCATGCGGCGAATGTCAATCGCCGCCTGATCTGCGTCCGGCATCAGACCGTCGTGGGGCAATTCGCTCAACCAAGCCCATTCGGCGCGAGGTCCGGCACCTGGCCGTAGCGCAGCGCCGAGGTAGGCATCGGTGGGGGCATCATTTGAGTGAGAGAGCTGCCACCGATCGGCTTGGTGGTCGAGACCTGTGCGAAAGCGTAAGCAAGCGCGGCGTTCAGTTCTTCGATGGTAGCGTTGCCCAAATCGGGTGCAGCAGCCTGATCGCTGGCCGGCTGGGGAAGCTCAGGTGCCTGCGCGGGAAGAACGGATTGAGGCAGAACTGGCGGGGGCGGAGCAATTGGTGGCGGCGCTGCCATCAGCGGCCGAGTCATCGATTGCAGGGGAGACATGATCAATGGAGCGGCTGTCGCTGGCGCAGGCGATGGCGGCGCCTGTGGAATGGGTGGCGTGTCCTGAGGGGGCTTGGACGGCCAGAGAATCTGCGTCATCATGGGGCCGGACGGCAGGCGAGCTGTCAGATCCGTGACCGGGGCGCTGGCAGATAAAAGCTGTGGCCCACTGTTCTCAGGGAGCAGCTGTGTCGGCGCACGAACTGCCACGGGTGCTGATGCTGCGGGCATCACAGCTTGCGGCAGGGAGACGGGCTGCAGTGCTGTGCGAGGAGGGTCGAACCCGATGGGGCTGGCGGGCGCTACATGCTGAAGCCGCGACTCGATGGTCGCCAGCGACAGGCGGAGCTGCTGGAGTTCCTGGACCTGGGCATCGAGCAGCGTGAGCATCTCGCTGACCGTGTCGTGGAAGCCCTGTGTGGCCGCAGACAATCGAGACCGTAAAGAAGGGATCATCGAAATGACAGGAGAAGGAGGGAGGGCCGACGGGGTAGAGGGGGAAGAGATCATGGGGTCCGCGAGCAGTTTTCAATAATCCCATAATTATCATAATTACACAAGCCAAAATGCATTCCCAGACAATCTGTTTGGCAACCCGTAGCGACGAGCCGCCCGCGATTCTCACGCCGCTGCTGGAAGTCCTCATCAGCTTCTCTGCCGAACGCCCCAACCGCTTGGGGAACTCTGTCGAAGCAAAATCTTTGAGAAGACTTGAGCGCCCCTCCCTATGGGCCTCGCAGCCACGGCACGATGGGCCGTGATTGACGATGGTTGTCACCCCTTCCTTTGAGCAAAGCCGGTCCATCGTCCGATTTCGGTGACCGGGCAGCATCAGCGCAGAACCTGAATACCCTGGGCTACCGAAGGCGGGGCGACGCAAAGGCCGCAGGGTGGATGCCTGATCAAGGACGCGAACGCTTGGCATCACAGGCAGCACGCATTTGACGAAAGAATAGCACGCCTTATAATTTCTATAACCTAGCTTCCCGAACCTTGTCCTCATCCCCCCATCCTCGCCCGGGTTTCCCGAGTCTTGCGAATGCGCAGGAACTTGTCTGCTTTCGCTGCTGGTCTTGCAGCGCCGAATTGACCGTGCCCGCATCCCTCGTAGGCGTGAGTGGTCCGTGCCCGCTGTGCGGCCAGATCAATGATCTACAGGGAAATCGCCCACGCTTTGATGCAGCGCCGACGCAGGCGGCCCCGTCCATTGCGTTGCCGCCAGAGCGCCGAATTTTGCCCAGAGATGCTCGTGCATCCGATGGTTGGTCGGCCTCGCTGTCAGCCAGTCGCTTGCCCGATCCCCCCGCCGCCTCTCACAGGCAGAACGCTGCTGTCGGTATCGCAGTGACTCAAGCAGACAGCAGCATGGGTGTGGAGATGGAACCCTGCCCAACAACGCCATCCCGACGCGTGCTGCCCCCAGTGGCGAGAGGGCCTGAAACGATAGAAGAACTGTTGCACGGCGTGCAATACACCGTTGCGCCACCCAATCGTGTCCGCGGCATCTTGCTCCAACTCGCTGCTCTGTTTTGTCTCATGGCACCTTTGGCTGTCTATGGTCCTGGCTTGGCTCGTCGATACCTGCAACCGAAGCCGCCAGCCATCGTGAAAGAGGCGTCCACCGCCGCGGCTTCAGCAAAGACCGAACAGCGCGCGACGTCACAGACGAGTCCTGCTCCGACAACTACCACCGGCAACCGGAACACCACTGTCGCGAATTCTCAGCCGTCCCGCTCAAGCCCGCCGGCTTCGACGCGACAGATTTCGACGACTTCGCAGAGACCCGCGAGCCGCCCTGCCCAACAGCAAGCATTCGCGAGTCCCCTTCCGCCACCCGGACGAGCCCCGGCCTTTTCCTCGCCTGCCCCGCGTGAAAGTCCGAGACACATTGATTGGGGAGGGAACCCAACACGCCCCGCACGCACCGTCTCGGTCACTGCCCCCACGCAGCCTCCTATCGCCGCCGTTCCCGTGTCGGCGCCAACCGTGCCGATGGCGTGGTCTGTCATCACGGTTGTCCCGGAGCGCCTGGTGGCGAGTCCGCACTCACCCGAAAACATACCAGGCGCGATCGAGTCGATGCTGGCTCGTATCGAAGAACCCCTGCCAGACACCCCATCGTGGATGTTGAAGCCAACCGAGCAATGGCCGCAGCTTCTGCTGCGCAGCCAGCTTGCTCTGCGTGATCGGGAGACCAGCAGCCAGACCAGCGCCTGTCTGGTTGATGACGGGAATGACGGCTGGTGGCTGTTAGCGGCCTGCGATGTCTTTGGCGCCAACGCGGGCGAGCAAGGCTCGTCCGAGGTAGCGCAACAGATACTGCGCTGCCGCGCCAGCGTGCATGGAGAGGACAACTGGGGCATCGTCCTCGCCGGAGGACCGGGGATGGATGCCATCAGCGCTTACGGCTGCGTGATGATGAAATTGCAAACCGCGTCTTCCCGCCTCGTAGCCACCGCGCTTCCGGTTCGGAGCACGCCTGTGCAGGCAGGCGAGCCGCTCTTTTTCACAGGACTACCCCGGACTGACGGCCTGATGCCGCAGTGCGTTTACCCGGCGCGGGCAGAAGAGGCGACTCCTGGTGGCGAGACGCTCAAGTTCTCCAGTGGCAGCATTTCCAATCTCTCACACTTCGTGGGATCACCGTTGCTGGATCAGCACGGGGAACTGGCGGGCGTGATCACGCGGCAGGTCGGAGCCGGCAGCGGTGAGGCCACGGCGGGAGCGGCGCTGCACCGGGCGCTGAAAAAAGCCATCGTGCCAGCGAACTGACGGAGCGAGCACAGGTTCCCTGAATTTACCTTGATCCCCGCATGTAGAACCGGCACGCATCGCAACAAGCAAATGGCCGACGCCCTCGATCAAGTCTCCGCAAAACAAGCCCGGCGCATGCGCACGCTGGGCCATGCGTTGCATCAGCTGGCGGGCGGCATCGATCTTCTGCGCAGGCGCGTGCAGCGAGACCGGCTTCACGATCGCAATCTCGCTTCATGGTTGACCCCATGGTTGACGGACCTCAGCAATCGGCTGCCGCTGCCAGTGAATTCAAGCGGTTACACGCTCATCGCCGCTCGCGAGGACGGCAGCTGGCGCGTGATTCGACCTCACGCCGTCGAAGGTAACGAGAGCATTTCGGATACTTGGGTGCGAGCGCTCGTGCTGCTGCATTTGCCTGCACTGCGCGAGTATTGGACACACACCTTGCGGCGGCACCGGTTCAACCGCTTGCGCACTGTCTTGCCCCGCGCGATTCCGCTAGAAGATGGGCAAATTCCCCCGGGAGCCGTCGTCGCGGGATTGGATGAGCTGTCCGCCTCGCAACCACGCACATTGAGCGATGGCCCGGCACCAGCCAGCGCACTCGTCGCCGAAACCGGTCCCAAGCCGGACGAGCAAGTGCTGCGGGTTCGCTGGCATACCGACGGCGAAGGCCGAATTGTTTACTAAGTGCAGCGCCCGCCGGAAAAACCTTGCCACCAACGTGGAGGCAGGTCTTTGATGCGCGCGTGCACTATCGGGTGGTCAAATGGATGCCTTGGGCGATCGCCTTGATCGCAACGCTGGGCACGTGGTGGTGGCACAGCGCCACGAAGCAGCGTGCGCTTCCTTTCGAACTCTGGCTCTACGATCAGCGGGTGAAGTCCGCCCTGGCGCACGAGAAGCCGAACAAGAGCGTCGCGCTGGTGCAGCTTGATGACGATTCTCTCGTCCGGCTCAAAGCCCAGCATCGGCTTACTTGGCCACTTCCCCGCTTCATTTATGGATTGCTGGTTGATGAACTCAGCGCCCGCGGAGCACGCATCATTGCTTTCGACTTCGGATTCGCCACGCCAGGCACAGCCGAGCAAGACAGAATGATGCAGCAGCTACGTGGCATCGCGGCGGCGCAGGGCTCATCAGATGAGGTTTTCGCCGACGCCATGAAGCGCCACGGGGGCACCGTGTTTGGCGTCAAAGCCCTCAAAGATCACGAGCCGGAGAAACCACTTACCCTGCTCGCCGGAGCTGCGCTCGCAGTGGGTCATATGCGGGGCTATTCAGATGCGCAAGACGCAGCGCAGGCTGACGATGTCGCCCGACATGTCGATCCCTACGTTGTGCGTGGTGATGGCACGCGCGTTTGGCAGCTCGCTCTGGTTGCTGTTGCGCCCCGATTGAAACTCGATCTCGATCATGCTCGTGACGAACCGGCCACTTGGCTTCACTCGCGCAGACTTGTGGTCCCGAAACGTGACGGAGGCGACTTGGTCGTCCCGCTCACCGATGCCGGCCAGATCATGATCCATTGGAGCATCCCGTTGGAGGGGGAGCGTCGCCTTCAGCCGCCTTCGGCGTCATTCGCCGCCTTGGTGGGACCGGCCTTGATCCAACGCCCTGTCACCGAGGCAGCCGCATCATCACCATTCAAGGATCGCGTAGTGTTTGTCGGAGCCACAACACATACCCAGGGGCCTGGCGCTGACCGTGACCATACGCCGTATAGGCAGAGTGTGGCCAGCGTGGGCGTGCATATGAATTTGGCCGCCTCATTTCTGGACGGTCGCTTGATCTGGACACTGCCGGCTGGAGTTACGCTCAGCCTGCTGGCGTGCATGGCGTTCGGCATCAGCTTCCTCACTTGGCGGCTTCGGGTGGAGTGGGCCAGTTTCGGCGTCCTGCTCGCAACAGCTGTCTATTTTGCATTCACCTATCTGGCGTATCGATGGTGGCAGCTTCACCTGCCCGTGGTCACTCCAATCGTGGGTGCAGTGGGCGCTAGTTACCTCACTGTTCTTGGCTTCCGACTGATCGTGGAGCGCAGCCGCGTCGGGCGCGTGAATTCCTTGTTTGGTCAGGTCGTTGCACCTGATGTGGTGGAACTCCTCATGGAGCAGCGCGCTCTGTCTTGGGACACCAGTCAAAAGAACCTCACCGTGCTGTTTGCCGACATCCGCGGCTTCACCGCCTTCACCGATCAGCAGGAGATCGAAGCCGCACGCGAGATCGAAGAGTTGCAACTTGAAGGTCCGGCAGCCATCGAGTGCAAGAACCGCTACGCGGCCGCCTCCCTCGAATCCGTCAGCCTGTATTTGAGCACGATCGTCGATGCCGTGAAGCATCATCGTGGCACGCTGGACAAATACATTGGGGATTGTGTCATGGCCTTCTACGGAGCGCCCGTGCCTGATGCGCAGCATGCCGCGCGGGCTGTTCGCTCCGCCATCGAGGCGCAGCGTCGTGTGCATGCCTTGAACATTGAGCGGCAGCGGCAAAACGAACTGATTGCGCAGGAGAACCGGCAGCGGTTGGCACGAGGTGAACCCAGGGCGTGCCTGCTCCCAACTCTCACGCTTGGCATCTCGATTCACACTGGCGGCATGATCGTCGGCTTCATGGGCTCGAAGCAACACCTGTCCAATTACACTGTCTTCGGCCGAAACGTGAACCTCGCCGCACGCATCGAAAAAGAAGCCCGCAGCGGGCATATCGTTGTCACCCAGCAAACCTACGAAGCCGTCAAGTCTGTCGATCCCAAGCTTGCTGAATCAATGGTTAGGCGAGAGGAGCCTGTCGTCGCCCGGGGTATTCTTGATCAAATCACGCTATGGGATGTGCGCGCCTGATGCCCATGATGTCTTTGGCGCGAGATGTGTGCTTGAACCCGAGCCGGAACAACAGCCATTTTAGATCGAAACCAATGATTTTTGCAATTCACTCCGATCCCCTCGGATAAGTATTACCCCCGCTTCAACACGAACACCCACACCACCATGGCAATAACTAAAATCAGATTCAAAACCACCTACCGAATCAGGAAAGGATCGGTCAAACGCGGAACACTGAGTGCCGAAAAAGACAAGGACGGCCGCTTGCAGATTTTGAATGTCGCGCCCCTCGACGACGGCGAGGAAGTCTATTACCAAGACCAGTCCACGGGCGACGTCAGCACGATTGGCGAAGGCACGGAACTTCCCGATGGAGCCATGGTCCTGGCGGGCGACCTAACGACCATGGATAACGCCATCGATACTTTTGTCATCGAAACCACCGCCGGCTTGGACGCGATGACATACGAATTCAATGGCGGTGACCCGACCATCACCACCGACCCGGAGCAGTTCACAAACGTGGACGAATACACGAACGATGATGATGGTGGCAACGAAGACGACCCACCGTCAACTGAAGGTTCGAACTGCGACGGCACCATTGGCATCAGTGCTTAAACTCAACATCAACCTGCTACCCATCATTCTCATGGCTCACCATCTTTTCATCCAGGCATACGACTACGACAGCAGCGGCAAAGAATTGAACCTGGCTCAGCCGTTTACAACGATTACTGGAGACATCTCGCCCTTCGGATACGGAGACGAAGTGGCGATGGATCAGGATTCAAACCGTCGTCGACTGAGGCACCGCAAGGTGAAGACGGCCGACGATTCGACAAAAGCGCAAAACAAGAAGAGAAAGCCTCAGTCCCTCGCTCGTCATGTGACCATTCCTAAACCGACTGGGAACGTGGCCAAGAAGGAGGTGCGGATCGACGTGAAAACAAACAATGACCCAAAGGATAAGCCGGGTTTCACCGTCTTGTCGGCAACATACACTGCCAGCGGCAAATTCTCTGTGAGAATCCGTGAGCTTGCGGAACGCAGAAGCACCAAGTCGGCCCGCACGCGAACCCGCATCTTCCGCAATCCCGACAAAACGATCAGGGGCGTTCTCTACGCGCGTGGCCAGACTCGCGTATGCATCTCGCCAGCGTAGGGGCGGGGTATCGCTCGTCGAATTGCGCAGTTCCCCAAAGCCCCGCCCACCGGCGGGGCTTTGTCCTTTTTCCGGCGACAGACGGGCTAGCTATTTGGAATCGCCACGCGGCCGGCTGTCTGACAGTATCCGCGCCATCGCATGCCATCGACCGTTGAATTGTCCAGCATCCCGGAGCCGACGCTTCACGCCGACCCGCTGCCTCCGCCGCGATTTGAGGCTCCACCGAAGACGGCGGCGGAGGTGCCGCTCATTGAGCTTCGGTCCATCGACATTCCGGTCACCCCGCGCGACTGGCGGGACGTGCTGAACGATGCCGTGCGGTATCCATTCCGACAGCACGGGCTGTCCATCCTCGGTGGCGCGGCGTTGCTGAGCGCCATTCCCTTCATCGGACCCGCCATCGCCTATGTCCTGCTGGGCTATGGGGCACCCTACTTCTTCCGCGTGATTCAGGACACGATCAATGGCGGCGATGCTCCGCCCGACTGGCCGGAACCTGCGGGCTACTTCCGCGGACTCGACGCCGGCGTCCTGCCAGCAGCCGAGCTTTCGATCATCACGACGCTTAGTGCCGCGCCGCTGCTCGCGTATCACTGGCTCGTGCCAGAATCGGCTCGATCCGTGTGGATTGTGCTCGCGCTGCTCGTCCTCTTTGCCCTCTACCTGCCGATGGCCACGCTGCGCTACGTCGTGGAGGAGCAATTCATGTCGCTGATGCCGCACCGGGTGATCCCGCCCATGCTGAAAGCCGGCGGTGGTTACCTGCTGCTTGTGCCGATGGCTGCGATCATTGGCGGGCTGGCCACAATCGTAGGAACCTGGAGCGATCGTCTGTCCCTGTTCGGTGCACCGCTCGTCGTCCTCGGCTACGTGCTGCTCGTCGTGCACGGCCGGCTGCTCGGAATGTTCTATCGTTACTACCAGCATCGATTCGACTGGTAGCGATTCGCCAACAATTTGCGCCTGCGGTGCGGCGTGCTAGCCTGCGCGCCCGTTTCATTTCCAAATCCAAGCACGCATCATGGGCAAAACACTCTTCGCCAAAGTCTGGGACTCGCACGCGGTCCGCACTCTCTCGAATGGACAAACGCAGTTCCTCATCGACACGCATCTCGTCCATGAAGTGACCAGCCCGCAGGCCTTCGGCATGCTGCGTGATCTCGGCCTGAAGGTGGCCTACCCGAACCGCACCTTCGCCACCGTGGACCACATCGTGCCGACCGACAGCCAGGTCGCGCCCTTCGCTGACCCTCTGGCCGAAGAAATGATCCAGGCGCTGAACAAGAACGCGCAGGAGTTCGGCATCACTTACTTCAGTCTCGCCACGGGCAAGCAGGGTATTGTGCACGTCGTCGGACCTGAGCAAGGCATCACGCAGCCGGGCACCACGATCGCTTGCGGCGACTCGCACACCGCGACGCATGGTGCGTTCGGCGCGATCGCGTTCGGCATCGGCACCACGCAGGTGCGCGATGTGCTCGCGACGCAGACCATGGCGCTGAACCCGATGAAGGTCCGCCGCATCAATGTGAACGGCAAGCTCCGCCCCGGCGTGTATGCCAAGGATGTGACGCTGCACATCATCCGCCTGCTGGGCGCGAACGGCGGCATCGGCCACGCCTATGAATATGGTGGCAACGTCTTCGACGAGATGACCATGGAAGAGCGCATGACCGTGTGCAACATGGCCATCGAAGGCGGTGCCCGCTGCGGTTACATCAATCCCGACGACACCACGTTCGCCTACCTGAAAGGCCGTCCCTACTCGCCCACCGGCGAGGCTTGGGACAAGGCCGTCGCGCAGTGGCGCACCTTCGCCAGCGATCCCGACTGCGTCTATGATGACGTGGTCAACATCAACGCCGAAGACATCCCACCGACCGTGACCTGGGGCGTAAGCCCAGACCAAGCCATCGCCGTCACCGAGAACGTGCCATCTCCCGACGACGCGAAGAACGACGTGCAGCGCGCCAGCATCAGCGAAGCGCTCGCCTACATGAAGCTGCCTGCCGGCAAGCCCATCAAGGGCACCAAGGTGGACGTGGCCTTTATCGGCTCCTGCACCAATGGCCGCCTGAGCGACTTCCGCGAAGTGGCGAAGTTCATCAAAGGCAAGAAGGTGAGCCCCAGCGTCAAGGCGATCGCCGTCCCCGGCTCGCAGATCGTCGATGTGCTCGCGCGTCAGGAAGGTCTCGACAAGGTCTTCACCGAAGCCGGTTTCGAATGGCGCGGTGCAGGTTGCTCCATGTGCCTCGCGATGAACCCTGACAAGCTCATCGGCGACCAGCTCTGCGCGTCGTCCTCGAACCGCAACTTCAAAGGCCGCCAAGGCTCGCCCACGGGCCGCACGGTGCTCATGTCGCCCGTGATGGTCGCTGCTGCGGCAATTAATGGCAGCATCGCTGACGCACGAGAAGTGTTCAGCCTGTAACCGTCTTCACATCCCCTCACGAAGGCACAAAGGTCGCTTATCTTTGTGCCTTCATTTTTGTGCAGGAGCGTGCGCTACATCGCCGCCAGCAGATGCGCGAGTTCGTCTCGCGCATCGGCATCGCTGCCGACGGTTTGCGCGATCTCCGCGTTGATCAGTTCACGGAAGCGTTTGCGCAGGCGATGAATCGCCACCTTCACGGCGCCTTCGTTCATGGCGAGTCGCTCGGCGATTGCTGCTTGTGAGAGCGTGTCGCCATCGCCAGTGAGCCAGGGCTTCAGCAGAGCGAAGTGCTCGGCTTTGCCGGCTGAAACGAACTCCGCCTCCAGCGTCGCCACGCCACGGCTCAGCACCGTGAGCGCCCATTGCCGGTCAAAGTCACGGTCCGGCGCGAGTGCGATCGCTTCGGGCAAGTCGGCACCGGCTTCTGTGATCGCCAGTATCGTCGCACCACCGCCACGCTTCACCGCACGCTCCCGATCCAACGCATCCGAGACGAAGTGCTTCACCGCACCGAGAAGATACGAGCGGAACCGCCCGCGCTCCTGCTCCGGCTTCAGCATCTGCGGCGACGCCAGCATGCGCGCGAAGAAGTCATGCGCCAGATCGCGAGCCCGCGACTCCTCGAACCCGCACCGCCCGATGAACGCGACCACCGGTGCATAGTAGGCCGAGCACAGATCGCTCAGCGCCTGCTGCGAAGTCGTGTCCTCGCCGCGCGAGAGGCGGACCAGCGTCCAGCGCGTGGTGTGGAAGTGGTCACTGCTTGGCATCGGGAAGTGGAGGCAGTTTGACACCATGAAACACATGAGGATGAGCCTCCCAGCAGCCAACGCTGATCAGATCTAGTTTTGATATCGGATCTCTGAACTCAAAGGTCAGCTCTCCAGGAGTGGTGGGAAAAACTTGGCCCGTCTGAGGCAGGAACACCGATTTGCGATCCTGTGTGCCCGAAATGGACAATGCTCTCTCGATTGAACAAGAGATGCGGATTAGCGTCCCGCCATCACGACCGGGAGCGACTTCGAGGACCTCGGTGAACTCATCCAGTTTCGTGTGGCTCTTCAACTGATCTGGCGGCACTTCGATCAAGCATTTGAAAGCGCCAGCGAAGCGATGAAGCTGAATCTCCAACGGTTGTTTCTTCAATGCTTTCAAATCCTCTAGCGAGATGGAATGCACCACGCCGGGGATGACATCGGGAGCACGATTATCCCGGTAGTAAACGGTGCGTGAAAGCACACTTCGCGGCGTCGCCACGGGAGGTTCAGGGTGACTGCCATCATCAAACACAAGCGTCGAAGGGAGCCAATTGTCCGAAGAATACATGACACTAGCACTGTCTCCTGCACTGATGGCCACCTGCAGCGCGGGCAGCGGCAGCGTGCGATAAGTCTGGGTCTTCATCATTGGCCCTAGCTTTCGCAAATCATCATCCGACAAAGGACTGCCGTCCGCTCGAAACGCAGGGCCGGTGACACTCGAACTGGTCTGCCAGCGCAGAAATCTGATCACCGGCTCTCTCACGGCACGGGGGTCAGCCTCGGATTTGCGTGCACTTGCGGATGGAGTCACTGCCGTCGCAGGCGAAGGCACAAGCACACGCCTTCTGCTTGTCTGAGCCTTCACCGATGGGGATGCGCGCCAGTAAACGCTGATCACCTTCCCGATCACATCGCTCCTGGGGAGCTTCTCTTCGGGCCACTGATTGCGCTGGAGGATGAAGGTGTCGCCTTCGATGCGCACGACGCGGCTCACCCAGGTTTGATCGCCGTGACGGTGGGCGATGATGTCGCCGGGAGCGAAGGTGTTGCCTAGCTTCCACACGAAGACGTAGCTGCCCACAGGAATCTCGGGCTCGACGGACTTGCCGTTGATAACAAAGCTCTGCAGCACCCATGCACGCAGCGGCACGACGAGAATGAGAGCGACAGCGATATTGTGCAGGGCCCGCTGCCACCATGGACGACGCGGCTGTGAACCCTTCGCTTGATAATGGCGATGGAACCACTCGATGGAGGATGCCAGAAACAGAGAGATAAAGAAGCTAGAGAATATCGCGAGCTTCTCTAACCCAGGCACGAAGCCGAGGAAGCCCACGAAACCGATCAGCGAAAGCTTCAGCAATCGCTGGCCCCACTCGGTGTGAAAGCCCATCGCGTGATAGAGCGCCTGCTGCCTGTCCGCGCGCGTGACTGGTTGTTGCGCGAGACTTTGCACCTGTGTCTTCAAGTCCGTCGCCGTCTGCCACCGCAGCTCAGGCTTCTCATTCAGCGCGCGGAGCACGACTTCATCCAGCCGAACATCGATCCGCACGTGCTGCGAGGGAGGTGTGAGATCGCTGCCGGGAGCTTCGCCGGTGAGCAGCTCGTAGAGCACCACGCCCAGCGAGTAGATGTCGGCACGATGATCGACGTGCTGTGGATCGCTCTGCTGCTCGGGGGCGGCGTAGCGCGGGGTGCCCACAGCGAGCGTGGAACGACTTTCCGAAGTCGTCGGCGCAGATTCGTTGGCAACCAACGTGGGCGTTCGTTCCACCATCTTCGCGATGCCGAAGTCGGCGATCTTCACGCGGCCTTCCTTGTCGAGCAGTAGATTCTCCGGCTTGATGTCGCGGTGCACGATGCCGTGGTCGTGCGCGTATTGCAGCGCCTCACAGACGGGTGGCACGATGGCGAGTGCTTGCTCAGGCGTGAAGCGTCCCGCGCTCATGGCTTGGCGAAGATTCACGCCATCGACGAACTCCATGAGCAGGAAGTAAAAGCCTTCCGTGTGGCCGAAGTCGTGGATGGTCACGATGTTCGGATGGCTCAGCGCCGCGAGCGCTTGTGCTTCCTTCGCGAAGCGCTCGGCAAAGGCCGCATCCTGCACGCGCTCGGGCGCGAGCAGCTTGAGCGCGACGAGGCGATTGAGCGACTTCTGCCGAGCCTTGTAAACCACGCCCATACCGCCGCGACCGATCAGCTCCAGCACTTCGAGTTCAGGAAAGGCGGCAGCGATTTGCCCCAGCGACGGCTCTGCGCTGGAGGCGACGGGCAGCGTCGCATCCTCCGTAGCGAAAGCAGCACGCGCCATCAGGCACTTCGGGCACAAGCCCGCGATCGCATCTGTTTCGAGCGTGGATCCACAGCGAGGGCAGTGAGAGGTTGAGTTCGTGTTCATGTCATCCTGCTGAGAGGAATGGGAGGCGCTGAGGTTACCTGAGACGATGCCTGTTCAGAGAAGATTCTTGGGAATGTCCTGATCCTTCCGGGTGCCAGGCTGCGTCGGGAGTTGCAATCTTGCCACAAGGCTTGCCGCGCCGGATGTGATCGGACCGCAGGCCGGCGACCTCAGTTTCTGATTTTGCAGGTGCATCATTCGGCCTTCAGGGTATCCGGTGGATTTTGTGGGCATCAATCTCCTCATCGACATCGGCAATGGCCGCACCAAGCTGGCTCTTTCATCGCGCGATGCGCTCTTCGAGCGGCGTGAGACTTCGACACGCGAATTGAGCGCAGCCTCGCTAGAGCAAACAGTCGCGGGCTGGGCCTTCGAACGCGTGGTGATGTGCAGCGTGGTGCCGCGTGCATCGCAGGTGGTGCGGGATTGCTTTGGATCCAAGCTCACCGAGCTGCGCCATGACGCTGACCTGGGCATTGGCATCCGCTACCCAAGACCGGAAACCATCGGTCCCGACCGTCTCACCGATGCGGTGGCGCTCAGCGCGCTTTATGCGAAGCCCGGGCAGCCGGGCATCGCGATCGACTTTGGCACGGCGCTGGTGTTCGACGTGCTCAGTGCCGATCATCACTATGTCGGAGGCGTGATTGCGCCGGGACTGCGCCTGATGACGGATTATCTGCACGAGCGCACAGCATTGCTGCCGCTGGTGGAGTTGCGCGAGCCGGATGCGGCGATCGGACAGAGCACGGAGGGCGCGATTCTGGCGGGCGCTGCGATCGGTTATCGAGGCATGGTGCGCGGCATACTGGAGTCGGTGAAAAAGGAACTGCCGGGCGGCGAGCACGCCGTGGTAGTCGCTACCGGAGGCGATGGCCAATGGGTGATGCAGGGTATGACGGATGTGCATCATGTGGACCCCGATCTCACTCTGCACGGACTTCGCCTGTTCGCACAACGCACCGCGTGAGACGGCTGCAACTTCCCGCTGCTGGGCGGGTTTGTCAGCTGACTCGCTCGTCGAAGACAGAAAGTTGTCCCAAAGCTGCTACGGTCTGCTGTTCTGCTCTACACTGAGGTCGCCCGTCGCCACGAATGATGCTAAGTTTTGGATGCCTTTCCCGTTACCGCCCCACCTGAACCGGACTCAATCATGAAAACGCTTCTGCTCTCCCTCACATCGCTCGCGCTGCTTTCTCTCACCCTTCGGGCCGAAGATGATCCGGCGGTGTATCGCACGTGGACGGACAGCCAGGGCCGCAAGATTGATGCGACCTTTCGCGGGTTTGAAGATGGGAAGGTGTTCCTGCAGATGAAGGACGGAAAGGTGTATCGCCTGGAACTGGACCGGCTGAGTGCCGAGGATCAAAAGGTGGCCATGAGCCTGAAGCCCGAGGGATTGGGCATTCCAGCCGATCCGGACATCGCGCAGGCGGCGGCGAAAATTGATTTCCTGGTCGATTCAGGACTTCGCCATGCCGATCAGAAAGCCAATCCCCTGGCCAGTGACGAGCAGTTCGTGCGCCGGGTCTATTTGGACATCGTCGGACGCATCCCGACTCGCGACGAGGCGCTCGAATTGATCAACGACACCAGCGTCTCCAAGCGTGCGAAGCTCATCGACCGGCTGCTGGCCACGGACGGCGCGAACTCGCATCTGTTCAACTACCTCGCCGACATGATGCGCGTGGCGGACGTGGCAAACAAAGGCCGCTTCTACACCTACGAGGAGTGGCTGAAGGGCGAACTGAAGAAGAACACGACCTGGGACAAGATCGTTTACCAGATGATGACGGCGGAGGGCAAGCTGCTGGACAATGGCGCGACCGGCTACCTGCTGCGCGATCCTGGCATGCGTTTGGACAATCTCTCCCTCACGCTGAGCACCTTCCTCGGCGCGAACGTGGCATGCGCGCAGTGCCACGATCACCCGTTCGCGGACTGGACGCAGATGCAGTTCTACCAAATGGCGTCTTTCTTCGGAGCGAGCGATACGTATGGGGCCAAAGGCTCACCCAAGGGTGCGGATGCGAAAGCCATGCGTCAGGCGCTGGCCAGCCTGGATAACAAACGAGTGCAGCAACAGGCAAAGAACCTTCTGCGCATCAACAACTTCGCTGTCTGGGACACCGAGGAGAACGACCTGCACCTGCCGGATGACTACAAGTATCATGACGCCAAACCTGGCGAAGGCGTGAAACCAAAGCTTGTCACGTGGGGCAAGGATGACATGCGACTGAAAGCCTATCGCGAGCTTGCGATCAACGGTCGCCACCCTGAGAACCTGCGCGCGGAATTCGCCAAATGGATGACCGCCCCCGATAATCCGCGGTTTGCGATGACGATTGCCAACCGCATGTGGAAGCGTGCGTTTGGCGTGGCGGTGAAGGAACCAGTGACCGATCTTGATGATCCAGAGTCTGCCTCGAACCCGGTGCTGCTGCATCACCTCACGGCGGAGATGGTGCGGCTGAAGTTCGATCTGAAGGCCTTCATGCGCCTCATCTACAACACGCAGGCCTATCAGCGTGAAGCCACAAGTTATGAATTCGAGAGCGGCAAAGCCTACATGTTCCCTGGGCCCACGCTGCGGCGCATGACCGCGGAGCAGGCATGGGACTCGTGTGCGGTGCTGGCAGTTGGGAACGCCGTGGACAAGTTCAAGAGCGAGCGTGCTGCCAAGTATGCACAGGCAATGAGCATTGACTTTAAGAGCGGTGATCTGGAGGCGCAGTTGAGAAACGCATTCACTGCCATGCGCGAAGCAGCTTCCGAGGGCGGCGGCGGGAAACCCGGCAAGCCCGGCAAAGCGAAAGCAGCCATGCGCAAGCGCATGATGAAGGAGCCAGAACCAGAGGAAGAGGAGGGGGACGTGCTGACGCATCCGCCCACACTTGGCGGCATGGTGCTGTCCCGCGCGAGCGAACTGCCGCAGCCGGAGAAGGATCAGCATTTCCTGCGGCAGTTCGGGCAGAGCGACCGCCAGATTTGCGATAGCAGCAGTGACGAAGGCAACATTCCCCAGGTGCTCATGATGATGAACGGCGCGGCACAGAATGTCATTGGCAGCGAGCGTTCGGTGGTGGTGAAGGCTGCGATGACGCAGGCGACACCTGAGGCGCAGATAGAGTCGCTCTACGTCAGCTTCTTCTGCCGCAAGCCAAAGGCGGAGGAAGTGGCGGCAGCCAAAGACGCGCTGGCTGGCGGACTGGGCATCCACGATTTGACCTGGGTGCTGTTCAACACGCGCCAGTTTATCTTTGTGGAGTAACCCCCTTCTCACTTTGACCTGATTATGAACACGCTTTCTCTCGATCCTCAAACACGCCGGGCCTTCGTGGAGCGCTGGGCGAAAACAGCGCTCGGCGTCACCGTTCTGCATGGCACCGCCGACCGGATGCTGGCAGCCGAGTCCAAGGCTGCGTCCGGCACCTTGCCCGCTGGTGGCAAGGCTAAGAATCTGATCTTCCTGCAGATGATCGGCGGCATGACGCACATCGACACGCTGGATCCAAAGGAAGGCCCGACACAGGGACCGAAGAAGCCGATCGCAACCAAGGCGGACTTCCAGCTCGGCGGCACCATGGAGAATCTGGCGCAGCAGGCCGGCAAGATCAGTCTGATCCGCAGCATGACATCCAAGACGGGCGTGCATGCTTCGGGGCAGTATTTGATCCGCACGGGATACGAGCAGCGGAGCACGATCAAGCATCCGGCGCTCGGAGCCTGGGCTCAACACTTCAAAGGGCCCAGCCACAAGACACTGCCCTCCAGCGTGTGTGTGAATCGCCAGCCGAACAATGGCAACGGCTTCTTCCCTGCTTCATTCTCTCCGCTGCCGATTCTCGATCCGGATGCGGGACTGCAAAACTCCCGCCCGGAGGTTGAGTCCGGAGTGTTCGACAAGCGCATGGCATTGCTGGACAAGCTGGACGCGGGTTTCCGCTCGCGCTTCCAGACCCTGGGAGTGAAGAGCTACACCGAATTCTACGAGAACACGGTCAGAATCATGAGCAGCACCGACCTGGAGGCTTTCAGCATCGCCGAAGAGTCTGAGGATCTGAAAGCGAAATATGGGAACAACAAGTTCGGCAGGGGCTGCCTGCTAGCACGGCGCCTTCTCGAAAAGGGCGTGCGCTGCGTGGAAGTGGCGAGCGGCGGATGGGACATGCACAACAACATTGATGATGCGCTGGATGATCGCGGGGCGGAAATGGACAAGGCCGTGGCCGCGCTTCTCGAAGATTTGAGCCAGCGAGGCATGCTCGACAGCACCGTCGTGGTGCTGTGCTCGGAATTTGGTCGTGGCCCGAAGCTCAACGGCAATGGCGGACGTGATCACCATCCGAAGGTATTCAGCACGATGCTGGCAGGCGGAGGAATCAAGGGCGGCTTCGTGTATGGAGCGAGCGACAAGGGCGGCTTCGAAGTGGCGGACAAGGCGGTGACTGTGCAGGACTTCCTCAGCACGGTGGGTCATGCGCTAGGTCTGCCCGTGGATGAGGTCGTTATGTCGCCGAGCAACCGTCCGTTCACCGTGGGTGACAAAGGCGTGGTGCTCGCTGACCTGTTTGCTTGATGCTTGGCGCGCAGCCGTGGCTCCCATCACGGCGGCGCGATCTGCGACAGCAGGCGCCCGAGATAGGGGAAGAGCTGCTTCTTGCGGCTCACCACACCGGGCATGTGATAGAGATGGGCACGGAGTTCAGGATACTCGATCGCATCGATCACGCGGCTGTTGCCTGTGGCGAGCAGGACGCTGTTGTGCTCGGTGATGTCGGTGACCATGAGGCAGGCGAAGTGCAGTCCGCGGCTCGCGCGTATGCTTTCGAGCGCGGCGAGCAGGTCTGCTTCGCGCTTCCAAAATTCGTCGAGACCGAGTTCTTCGATCTGGCTGATGCTGATACGCCAGCCGTTTTCCTCGAACTCTTTGCGATCGCTCTCCACGGCGGCAGAGGGTGTGCTCTCACGCAGCATGGAACCGGCGGCGAAGAAGCCTTTCACGAACTGTTCGCGATCGATGCCGGCGACGACGGACAGCCACTGAAGAATATCCTTGTCCGTATTCGTGGTGGTGGGAGAGGTGAGATGCAATGTGTCGCTGATCAGACCTGCGCACAGACACATGGCGATTCCCGGCTCCGGTGTCATGCCGCGCATCCGATACATCAGGGCGACGATGGTGCTGGTGCTGCCCACGGGCTCATTGATGAATCGAATGGGTTCTTTGGTGCGGAGATTGCCGCTGAGACGGTGGTGATCGATGACTTCCAGAATCTCCGCCTCATCCGCACCGGTGACCGCCTGCGCAAATTCGTTGTGATCGACGAGAACGAGCTTCGTGCGCGGGACGTCGATGAGATCGGACTTGGAAAACACGCCGGCGAGCTGGTGTGAGGCTTCGTCGATCACAGGAAACAGTGGCTGGTGTGACGACGCCACGGCGGGAAGAATCTCACGGACCAGTGTTTTCGACCCGAAGGACTGATAGGTGTGGGACGGCGCATCCCCTACGGGACGGGAGAAGCGAATCAGCTGGGCTGTGGTCGCCGTGTCGTGAGGAGAGAGGATCACACCGATCTTTTTTTCGTGGGCGAGAGATTCTAGTTTCGCATCGAGTTGAAAGCCGCCGGTGATCACCAGGCAGCGCGTGTTCAATTCGATGGCCAGTTCGTGGATTTCGGGACGATCTCCGACGATGAGCACGACTTTGCGCGGATCGAACTGCGTGGCGCGGGCCTTGGTGGTCTCGCGGCTGGAACCGGCGATGGTGAGGATCAAATCCTCCACCTGCCGGGAAGCTTCTGCTGTGCCTGCGCGGGAGGCATCGAGCGCCTCCACCATATTGTGCAAACTGGTGCGCACACTCCGGTGCAGGACCTGCTCGCCGCTGGCGGGAGGCATCAGCAACTGTGCGATGTCAGCCAACGTCGGCATGCCGAGCAGCCGCTGCTGGGCATCGATCACGGGCACGCTCCGAAAGTCATGTTCCAGCATGCGGCGGTTGACGGCGAGGAGAGTTTCGTCCGGCCTGGCGGTCACGACATCACGATGCGCTACGCAGGCTGCCGTGGGTCGCACGTCCAGGATGAGCTTTGGGGGCTCGATGCCCGCCTGCTTCAGCACCCATGAGGTGCGCACGTTGAGTTCGCCACAGCATGCCGCCTGCGCATCTTCTCCCTTGGAGGCGCGCAGGAAGGCTGCATAGCCGATAGCGGAGCAAATGGCGTCAGTGTCGGGATTGCGATGTCCGATTACCAGGATCATGGCGGCGCACATGGCGGCATTCCCGGTGCGAAGCAACTGGTTCAGCCTGCGCGGGTGTTAGACCGATGACAGCCGGGCGCGTGCCGAGCGCATCGAGCCGTCGGTGATAGGGCGAAGAGTCGCCGCGGTCGCAGCAGGGTTTGGCTGGATGAGAAACTGCCTGGAAGTGGCAGCGCTGTGGCTTGCCGCTGCCGGAGTGTCGGCGACCCGGGGGGCTGGGTAGAGGGCTGACAGGCATCCTTGCAAGTGTCGCAAGCGGCTGGGACTGATGCTCTCTAGCAAAGCCGAAAGCGGTTGCCCGTGCTTCTCTTCGCTCTGCCATTTGCCTGCGCGGGTTCGGTAGCAGTCGATGAATACGGTCTCCTGGTTTTTCTCCGACTCAAGGTTAAGCACCCAAGAGCCGGGAAAGTTCATCACTGGGGGCCTGCATCTTGCGACCTGGGCACCACTCATCTTCAGGGGCGTGGGCAGCAGGGCACGGGTCCGGCGCTCGAAGACTTCCGTGGATCCCCGCGTGTGCAATTCGCGGGTGTAATGAAGCCAGTGATCCGGCTGGCGGCACAGCCATTGTTGAATTCGCAGGATGCAGGATTCATCAATCGGGCAAAGGATGTCCTCCTGGGACACGACCTCCATGGCCGCGGTCTCGTTGGGATCGATGGACGGGTAATCAGTCGCCTGTGCGAGCAGCTCGGCGAATTCGTCGGGCGTCTGCGTGGTGACGTAAGCGGTGCCATTGTCCCATACGCAAAGCAGGGGCACGGCATGGCGGGTGCGCTCGGGATAACAGAGCAAATACCACCTGGATGCTTCATCGACGCAGATTGGAAAAATCAGCCAGAGCACTGGCACGCCTGCACCTTCGAATGCCCGGGTTGCGGCGGCAGCGTTGCTTTGGAGCATTTCATGGATGGCTCTCTCGGTGAGCGGACAAACTTGATCCAGGGGGACGATAGCGTGCCTGGTGCCCATGCGGTCGATCTCGCCGCCGTTCCGGGACACGAGCAGGGCTTTGATCGACAGGGGCAGCGTAAGGCCGTAGCTGGCCTCCCAGGCGCGGAGAGCTTGGGAAGAAATGCCCGGGACTGGGGCATTAGGTTGGAGCCAGCATGTCGAGAAGTTGATCATCCATAGCTTTCATAATGAACATAAAATAGCGCACAAGCATTTCTTTGTTTCGTGCTTGCTGATGATTGGGACAACAGCGGTTTCCCATTACCCGCCATGCTCGTGGAGTGAGACTCTCCAACTACTCGAAGTGCAAGGTGCCGATATCGGACCGGTGCTGAGCTCCTGCGAATGAGATTCGGCGCAGGTTCAAATAAGCAAGATCACGTGCAGCTTCTCGCGAAGCGCCCTGGGCCACGACAGCTAGCACGCGTCCACCGTTGCTCTCAAATTGGCCCTCAGCGCTTCTGCGTGTGCCGCAGTGAAACACGCGAGCATCAACAACCGAAGCGAGACCCGAGATAATGTCACCGCTGCGTGCACTCGCGGGATAGCCGCCGCTGGCCATGATAAGGCAGATGCTCCATCCTTCGGCAAAGGAGATGAGCGCGGGATCAAGTTGTCCTTTGGCACCCGCCAGACAATAAGCTGCGAAATCGCCCCGCACCATTGGCAGCACGGCCTCGGCCTCCGGGTCGCCAAACCGGCAATTGTATTCGATCACGTGCGGCCCGGTGGGTGTTAGCATGAGGCCGAAGTAGAGGAACCCACGGTAGCGAAGACCATCGTTGCGCAACCCGTTCACGGTTGGCCGAACGATCGTATCTTCGATTTGCTGCATCAATGCGGCATCGGCGAGTTGAAGCGAGGCAACGGCACCCATGCCGCCGGTGTTGGGACCCTGATCGTTGTCGCGGATGCGCTTGTAATCCCGCGCAGGCATGAGGATGTGATACTGATCATCGCTGACACTGGCAAAAATGCTGATCTCAGGACCGGTGAGGCAGGATTCAACGATCAGGTTGCCGGCTCCAAAAACGCGTCGGATGAAGACGTCATCCAAGAAGTCCTCTGCCTCATGCGCGGTGCCGCAGACAGCCACTCCTTTGCCGGCAGCCAGGCCATCGAACTTGAGCACGATCGGGTAGCGCGTAATCGCGGCGAGGGCCTCTTCTTTGGTCGCGCACTCGCTGAACTCGGCGGTGGGAATGGCATGCCGCTTCAGGAAGTGCTTGGCGAAGGCTTTGCTGGCCTCGAGCTGAGCGGTCTCCTTTCGGGGGCCCCAGCAGGGAATTCCAGCATCTGCGCACAGATTGGCCAGGCCTTCATCTTTGACGAGCCACGCCTCCTCGCCTGCAACACAGAGATCGATCCCTTCCCGCTTCATGAACTGAATCAACTCAGCCGGGTCAGCCGCCTGAATGCGCGTGGCGAGTGCACCAATCGCATCGCTGCCGGGACATGCAAACAAGATGGGCTTGGATGCCGACTGACTGAGGGCGGTGAGGATGGCGTGCTCACGGCCGCCTTTGCCTGTGACGAGGATTTTCAAAGACATGCGTGGAAGGGCTGATAGGTAGCCCACTCAAGCAACGCCGTCCCGGATGTCGAGAGCAGGATGTTTCAGAGCGACACGGCACCCGGAAGGGGCACCACGATCTCTTCACCGACACCCGGCAGCCGGTTGCCGCTCAGGCGATTGATCCGCTGCAACTCGGCAGGCGATGTAGAGTAGCTGCGCGCGATGCCTTCCAGAGTGTCGCCTGGCTCGATTCGATAGCTGGTAACGCCACGCGGCCCCTTGGGCTTGGCTGCAGCAATGGCGGTCACGGCACCAGGAACGGACGATGGCTCCGGAGCCTTCACCACTTTGCTGCCAGCGTCGGCGGAGGCCGAAATGTAGCGGGCAGGCGCGGCGGACTTCTTTTGAGACACCGATTTAGGAGCGGCGCTGGTCGCGCTGGCGACGCTGGTTTTGCCAGGAATGGCGAGCCGCTGTCCGACGGTGATGAGATTTGGATTCTTGATGTTGTTGGCACTCTGCAGCTTCGACAGGGAGACGTGATACAGGGAGGCGATGCCGCTGAGTGACTCGCCCCGCTGGACAACGTGGCTGCCACCCGATTGCGGCTTCGAGGCCGAGCCGCCGCCTGCCACGGAGCCAGATTTTCCAGCCGCGGAATGGATCGGGATGAGCAGCACTTCACCCGCCGTGACGAAATTGGAGGGCAGGCGATTTGCAGCACGAATGTCG